>JAESGL010000441.1_pt1 | contig 19148 bp, 20 predicted proteins | sample 9269711 | NCBI WGS metagenome assembly JAESGL01 (sample SAMN14515918, study PRJNA621676) | algae metagenome | isolation source: Kastovskya adunca ATA6-11-RM4 and co-occurring heterotrophs from soil and... | place: Chile: Atacama Desert | collected 2011-06-27
GGTCGATGCCTTCATCGACGATCTGGTGGCGCAGGATGCCAATTCGCCGGCCTTCGGCCAGCGCGTCGACCAGCTGACCAATATGGGTCGCAAGGAAATTGCCGAGGCCGCCGGGCACAGCAACCGGTTCCTCGATCGGCCGGTGCGCGCGATGGACAGCGACAACAAGGTCGGTGCGGACCTGGCTGAACTGCGCCGCACGGTCGAGGATCTGGATCCCGGCAAGCGCGGCAGCCTGACCGCGCCCAAGAAGCTGTTCGGCATCATCCCGTTCGGCAACAAGATGCGCGACTATTTCGACAGCTACAAGTCGAGCCAGACGCATATCAACTCGATCCTGGGCAGCCTTGCCAGCGGCAAGGACGTGCTGATCAAGGACAATGCTGCAATCGACGTGGAACGCCAGAATATGTGGCAAACCATGGGCAAGCTGGAACAGATGATCCACATCAGCAAGACCATGGACGCGCGCCTCGAGGCCAAGGCGCTGGAGCTGGATTCGACCGATCCGACCAAGGCCAAGGCGATCCGCGAGAGCGCGCTCTTCTACATCCGCCAGCGCACCCAGGATCTGCTGACCCAGATGGCGGTCACGGTGCAGGGCTATCTGGCGCTGGACCTGGTGAAGAAGAATAATGTCGAGCTGGTGAAGGGCGTGGATCGCGCCAGCACCACCACCGTCGCCGCGCTGCGCACTGCCGTCACCGTGGCGCAGGCGCTGGTCGGCCAGCGGCTGGTGCTGGAACAGATCACCGCGCTCAACACCACGACCGCCAATATCATCGATTCGACCGGCGAACTGCTCAAGAGCCAGACCGCGCAGATTCATGAGCAGGCCGCCAGCAGCACGATCCCGATCGAGACGCTGCAGCGCGCCTTCCAGAATATCTATGACACGATGGACAATATCGACACGTTCAAGCTCAAGGCGCTCGAAAACATGAAGACGACGGTCAATGTGCTGTCGAACGAAGTGGAAAAGTCCAAGGGCTATATCGCCCGGTCTGAAGGCCAGGCCCAGGCCGCCAAGGAAGCGCGCGCGGAAAACCCGCTGCTGAGCGCGATCGAGGGATAAGGATGCGCCCCACCCTGCCCCTTTCCCCGGAGTTGATGGCATGAGCCGGTCCGACCGCGTGCTGGCCGATGCCGAGGCGGTGCTGCGTCGCCATAGCGAGCGCGGCAAGAGCCTGACCAGCCGCGCGCGCGAACGGCGCAACGCATCGATCATGCGGCGGCTGGGCCGGATCGCGGGCGCCGCCTTCGCGATCATCATCGCCGCCATGGTCGCGGGCTGGTTCATGCCGCTGGGCACCAGTGGCGTGATGATCGTGCTCGGCCTATTGCTGGTCACCACATTGTTCTTTGCGCTGCTGCCGGGTGAACGGGCGGTCAGTCCTGACAAGCTGGCGGACACGGCGTTGACCGCCCTGCCGCTGAAGACCGAAATCTGGCTGGAGAATCAGCGCAAGGCCTTGCCCGCGCCAGCGGTCACCCTGGTCGACAGCATCGGCGTCAAGCTGGAGACGCTGGCGCCGCAGCTCGAACGGCTGGGCGAGCAGGATCCGGCCGCGCACGAGATTCGCAAGCTGCTGGCCGATCATCTGCCCGAACTGGTCACCGGCTATCAGTCGATCCCCGCGCCGCTGCGCCGCGAGGAACGCAATGGCCGCGTGCCTGAGAAGCAGCTGATCGAGGGACTGTCGGTAATCGATGCCGAGATCGGGCGGATGAGCGAGCAGCTGGCGAGCGGCGATCTCGACAAGCTGGCGACCCAGAATCGTTTTCTGGAGCTGAAATATCAGGAGGCGAAGGAACTTGGCGCTTAGCGCCGTCTTCCTTCCTGCATGATCCACCTCACCCTCATCATCGTCGATTTCCTGACGGGCCTGCTGGCCGCCGGGGCCTGGGCGCTGGCCTCGGCCGGCGGCGCGATCGCGGCCGTGGTGGGCGGCGGGGTGCTGGGTCTATCCTTGTTCCGCCGCTGGCGACGGCGAGGCTGACAGCCGCTGCCTGTGCCGGAGGAGACCGGCGATCCCGCCTGCCTCCGGCACATCCACACTGCCTGATCTAGAAGCGGAAGGTCAGGTAGGTGGCGGCGTAATAGAGGTCGCGGCCGGGTTTGAACTTTTCCGAGACGTCGCCATAGATGGTGTAGAAGCCCAGCGTCATGAACGGGTTGAGCGCATATTGGCCGGCCGCAGTCGCGCGCTTGCCGAAGAAGCGGCTGTCGCTTTCGTCGCCGCGCCGAAGCACCTGGCCGCCGAGAGAATAGACGCCATCCTTGGTGGAGGTGCGCCACAGGCCCGCCGCCGAGAAATCGAGCTTCAGCTTCGCGGTCGGCTGCAACGTCAGCTGCGGTTGTATGATGGTCAGATTATGCGGGCCAAGGTCGCCATTATAGGTGAGCGGCTTGGGGAAGAGTGGCGCATAGGTGCGATCTTGCCGTCATTGGGGTTCTTGTCGCCCGAGCCGACATCGACGCGCAGGGCCAGCTTGGGCTTCCATCCGCTGGCCCAGCCATAGGCGGCCGTGCCGGTGACATAATAAGCGCTGATGTCGAGATCGCCGAACGAGCCCCATTGGCGGATGCCCTCGACATCGATGCTCCAGGCATCGCGCCTGCCGGCATAGCGCAGCGACAGGGTGCGGCGCTGGTCGCGGGCGGCGGCTTCGCTGTCGAAGGCGAGGCTGGCGCGGTCGGAAGAGACGAACAGTGCTTCGGCGCGGCCGGTGCGGGCACCGGCGCCGAAGCTGCGGCCGGCATGAAAGCCGGTCAGGTCATAATCATGGTTGGTTTTGTCATCGAAGGTGCCGAGCTTTTCCAGCACGGCATGACCGGTGAGGAAGCCGCCATCCCATGGTCCCTGGGTCGCCATGACGCGCAGCAGGTCGAGTGAGCGGCGAGTATTGGCGCCTTCGCGCATGTCGAACACGGTCTGGTTACCGATGCCGATTTCCTGCCGGCCGAGGCGCGCGACGATCCGACCTTGCCCGACCGGGACATGCGCCTCGACAAAGGCCTGGTTGAAATCGAGCCGGCCTTCCTCGATCGGGGCGACGACGGAATCGAGGCCGGTGCTGGTCGCATGTTCGAGATCGACGAAGGCGCGGAACAGTCCTTCGATCTGGAGGTCGCCCCAGATGCGGCTGCGCTGCTGGAAATTGCCGTCGTCATCCTGCGGGCCGCGGCCCCAGCGTTCGCCCAGCCGCAGTTCGGGGCGCAGCCGCAGTTCACCGCCCAGCGTGGCATAGGTGTTGCCGACGATCGGCAGATATTTGAGGCGGGTCCACAGATTGGCGTCGCGCACGTCGCGGAAGCCGGAATAATCCTCGTCATGGTTGATCGGGCGGAAGGCGGGCTTGGGTGCCTTGGGCCGCTCGCCGGTCTGTGATGGCGGCAGTTGGGCTTCGGCCGGCGCCGCATCCTTCTGCGCGACGTCGACAGGAGCGGGCGGCGGGGCGGGGCTGGCTTGTGCTGCGGAGGCGGCCAGGACGGGCGCCAGAAGATCGAACATGCATACTCTCCGGGATATGGGTTTTTCTGGTTATGCGGTGGCCCGTTCGGGCCGTTTTGCGATGAGGCTCTGGAGCAGGTGGACGGCGAGGCCGAAGATCAGGCCCCAGAAGGCGGAGCCGAGCCCGGCCAGCGTCATGCCCGATGCGCTGACGGCGAAAGTGACAAGGGCGGCGTCGCGTCCTTGCTCGGCACGCAGCGCGGTGCTGAGCGAATTGGCGACGACCGGGAACAAAGCGAGGCCCGCCAGCGCGGCGATCAGCGTCTTGGGCAGGGTGGCGAACAGCGCGAGCACGGTGGCGGCAAAGGCGCCGAAGACGAGATAGGTGACGCCGCCCGCGATGCCGGCCATGTAGCGGCGGGCGGGATCGGGATGGGCGTCTGGGCCAAGGCAGATGGCGGCGGTGAAGGCGGCGAGATTGAGGCCATGGCAGCCGAACGGCGCGAGCGCGATCGAGGCGATGGCGCTGATCGAGACGATCGGCCGGGCGGCGGGCTGGTCGTAACCGGCGGCGCGCAGGATGGCGATGCCGGGCAGGAACTGACCGGTCAGCGCGACCACCGCCAGCGGCACGGCGATGCTGGCGGTCGCGGCCCAGTCGAAGCGCGGCGTCGTCCATACCGGCATGGTGAGGTGCGGTGTGCCGATCGACCCGGACAGGCCGCCGCTGAGCGCGGTGATGGCGATGCCGGTCACCAGCACCGCGACCACAGCATAGCGCGGCGCCAGCACGCGGCCGGCGAAGAAGGCGGCGATCATCGCGATCAGCATCACCGGCGCGGACGGCACGGCGCCAATCATATCGATAACGAAACGAAACAATATGCCGGCCAGCATCGCGGCGGTGATCGCGGCGGGCAGCCGCTGCATCAGCCGGTCGAAGGCGCCCGACAGGCCGACCAGCAGGACCGCGAGATTGGCGACGATATAGGCGCCGATCGCGGTCGCGAAATCAGTCTGCGGCAGCATCGTCACCAGCAGCGCCGATCCCGGCGCCGACCAGGCGATGACGATCGGCACGCGCCAGCGCCAGCTGAGCAATATGCCCAACAGGCCGCTGCCGATCGAGATCGCCCAGATCCAGGAGGCGACGAGGGCGGGTTCAAGGCCCTGCGCTGCCTGAAAGATGATCACCAGCGGGCCGGCATAGGATATGGTGGTGGCGATGATCCCGGCGATGATCGCCGGGATCCAGCCCGTCTGGCTTGCAGTCATGATGGTCCGATCACGCCGCCAGGGCGTAGTTTTCTCGGGCAACCTGCTGGCGACGGCTCAGCATGAAGACCAGGGTGGCCAGCACCAAGACTAGGCCCGGTATGGCGAAGGCGACGAAATTGAGCGTCATCGGCAGTTGCGCCGCGAGCAGCACGCCGCCCAGCATCGGCCCGACGATCGCGCCGACCCGGCCCATGCCCGATGCCCAACCAAGTCCGGTCGAGCGCACCGACAGGTCATAGAAATCGGCGACGCTGGCATAGAGCAATATCTGCGTGCCGGTGGTGCCGGCGCCGGCGACGAAGATCAGCAGATAGAGGATCGGCATCGGCCCGTTGAGGCCGAGCAGGCTGATGCAGATCGCGCCGAGCAGGAAATAGGCGATGACCACCTGGGGCAGGCCGAACCGGTCGGCCAGGCGTCCGCCGGCGATCGCGCCGAACATGCCACCGAAATTGAGTGCCAGCAGGAAGGACAGGCTGGACCCGAGGCTGTATCCGGCGCTGCGCATCAGCTGTGGCAGCCAGGAGCCGAGCGCATAGACCATCAGCAGGCAGCAGAAGAAGCAGAGCCACATCGACAGCGTGCCGAGCGTGCGATTGTGCTGGAAAAGCGCGGCAATGCTGGTCTTGGCGGCAACGCCCTGCGGCTGAAGCAGCGGGCCGTCGAGGCGCTGGCCGGGCGACAGCCGCTGGAGGATGGCGCGTGCCTGTTCCTGGCGCCCCTGCCGGACGAGGAAGCCGGCCGATTCCGGTAGGCCGCGCAGGACGAGCGGCAGGAGGATGAGCGGTACGGCGGCGGCAAAGAACATCGCCTGCCAGCCGAATAGCGGTAGCAGCCAGATGCCCAGGCCCGCCGCCGCCATGCCACCCACGGCATAGCCGCTGAACATCAGCGCGACGAGGGTGCTGCGCATCCGCTTGGGCGCATATTCATTGGTCAGCGCGACCGTATTGGGCATCAGCCCGCCGCAGCCGAGGCCCGCCAGGAAACGCAGCGCGCCGAACATGGTCGGCGTCGTGGCGAAGCCGTTGACGAAGGTGGCGGCGCTGAACAGTGCGAAGCAGATGGTGATGCAGGTCTTGCGCCCGATCCGGTCGCCCAGCGGACCGAAGAAGAGGGCGCCGGACATCATGCCGAACAAGGCCCAGCTGGCGAGCGACCCGGCCTGGGGTGCGGTAAGTCCCCATTGGTCCATCAACTGTGGAAGGACGACGCCGTAAATGAAGACGTCATAGCCATCGACTATAAGCAGGATGGCACAAGCAATGATGATCTTGAGATGTAGGTTTCCGAACCTGGCTTCGTCGATGTGACGATTTATATCGATACCCTGCATATCGATTCCTCTCCCTTATTGATGGGTATGATTTCGCGGGAAAGTGAAGGACATGCAGGGTGGCGCCAAATACCAATTAAGTCCCGTTGAAATACGCTACGGGTATGGCGGGCGGTTCGGTGGCTTCAAAGCTCCTCGGTCAGGGCGGCCGGCACCTCATAGCCCCATTGCGCATATTGGCGCGCGATCACCGACGCCATCAGCGCCAGTTCGGGCGAACGGTCGCCGGGGCGGTGGCTCATGATGATCGGGGAGGTGGCCGGCTCGACCAGGTCGCGAAAGGCGACATCGTGGCTGCGGGCGCGATGGACCGATTCGGGGACGATCGCCATCCCCTCCTGCGCCGCGACCAGGCCGATGGCGATCTGCAGTTCGCGCGCTTCATGGACGATACGCGGTTCGATCGCATGGTCGCGGAACAGCGATATGACCTGATCGGCATAGCTGGGGCGTGGCGCGCGCGGATAGATGATCTGCGGCTCTTCGGCGAGGTCGCGGATCGAGATCGGTCCTTCGCCGCGGGCCAGCGGATGGTCCATCGGGAAGGCGGCGACCATCTTCTCATTGCGCAGGATGATTCGACGGACGGCAGGATCCTCGAACCGGATGCGGCCGAAGCCGACATCGATGCGTCCGTCCTTGAGCGCAGCGATCTGTTCCAGGGTGGTGCTTTCCACCATGACCAGTTCGACATTGTCGGCGACCTTGCGAAATTCGCGGATCAGTTCGGGCAGGCGGGCATAGATGGTCGAGGCGACGAAGCCGATCACCAGCCGGCGGCGCTGGCTGGTGGCGGCGGTCTTCACCATCGTCTCGACATCCTCCATCCGCGCCAGCAACTGCAGCGCCTGGGCGTGGAGCAGGCGCCCGACATCGGTCAGCCGCAGCGGGCGGCTGGCGCGATCGAGCAATGGCGCGCCGACATGCGCCTCCAATTGCTGGATCGCGCGGGACAAAGGCGGCTGGGCAATATGCAGCCGGTCGGCGGCGCGGTTGAAATTACCTTCGTCGGCCACCGCCACGAAATAGCGCAAGAGGCGCAGGTCCATCACTGACTTATACCTCCAGAGTATGGCCTCTTGACCGCATTGATCTTTGAAACCGGCGCGGACGAGGCATAGCTATCCCATGAAACGTAAGCATTTGGGAGAGTCGCCGCAATGGCTGGATTGAGCCACGCCGATACCTTCATCGTCGATGTGCCGACGATCCGCCCGCATGTTCTCGCGATGGCGACCATGCACGCCCAATCGATGGTGATCGTCCGCCTGACCGATGCCGACGGTATCGAGGGGATTGGCGAGGGCACCACGATCGGCGGCCTCAGCTATGGCGAGGAAAGCCCCGAAAGCATCAAGTCGGCGATCGACACCTATATCGTCCCGGTCCTGGAAACCTGCGACCTGGCGCAGGTCGGCGCGACCATGGCCAAGGTCGCCCGCTGCGTGCGCGGCAATCATTTCGCCAAATGCGCGGTCGAAACCGCGCTGCTCGACATGGCCGGCAAGCGGCTGGGTATCGCCGTGTCCGAACTGATCGGCGGTGGCCGGGTGCGCGACAGCCTGCCCGTCGCCTGGACGCTGGCCAGCGGCGACACCGCGCGCGACATTGCCGAGGGCGAGGAAATGCTCGACCGCCGGCGCCACCGCATCTTCAAGCTGAAGATCGGCAAGCGCGAGGTGCGCGACGATGTCGCCCATGTCGGCGCCATCTGCAAGGCGCTGGGCGACCGGGCCAGCGTGCGCGTCGACGTCAACCAGAACTGGTCGGAGGCGCAGGCCAAGATCGGCATGGCCATGCTGCATGATGTCGGCTGCGACCTGGTCGAACAGCCGATCGCCGGCGACGCGATCGCCGCGATGGCGCGCCTGTCGAAGAACCAGCCGGTGCCGCTGATGGCGGACGAGGCATTGAATGGTCCGCGCAGCGCGATGCGGATCGCCTCGGCCCATGCTGCCAGCGTCTTCGCGCTCAAGATCGCCCAGTCGGGCGGCCTGTTCGCAGCGGCCGACGTGGCCGCGATCGGCGCAGCGGCCGGCATCGGCCTTTATGGCGGCACGATGCTGGAGGGCGGTGTCGGCACGGTCGCGTCGGCCCATGTCTTCGCCACTCTGCCGGACCTCGCCTGGGGCACCGAATTGTTCGGTCCGCTGCTCCAGACCGAGGACATATTGCGCGATCCGCTTGGCTATGCCGACTTCTCGCTCGCCGTGCCGACCGGGCCGGGCCTGGGCATCGCCTTTGACGAGGACAAGCTTGCCTTCTTCCGGCGCGATCGCACGTCGCCGATCCTTCACGCCGTTACCGCAGGAGCCTGAAACCCATGCTGTTCATGGTCGAAATGGACGTCAACATCCCGCTGGATTTCGATGCAGCGGAAGCCACCCGGATCAAGGCGGCGGAAAAGGCCTATTTCCAGACGCTGCAGGCCGCCGGCACCTGGCGCCATATCTGGCGCAAGGTCGGTCTCTATTCCAACGTCTCGATCTTCGATGTCGAGAGCAATGCCGCCCTGCACGACACGCTGATGGCGCTGCCGCTCTACCCCTTCATGACGATGAAGATCACGCCGCTCTGCCGCCATCCTTCCTCGATCCATGAGGATGATCGCTGATCGCCCGACACAGACCGCAAAGCTTAGGAGAGAAAAATATGGGTACCAGCTTCGTAGAAACACCGGAAATCCAGAACCTGCTCGACCGTGTCGCGGGTCTGGACTGCGACGGTGGCAACGCCCGCATGAAGGGCATCGTTCGCGACCTGATCCAATCCTGCATGACCGTCATCGCCCGCTATGACGTCAGCGAGGACGAGGTGTGGAACGCCGTCAACTTCCTGCAGGGCGCAGCCGGCGCGGGCGAACTGGGCCTGCTGATGCCGGGCGTCGGCCTGGAGCATTTCATCGATCTCTACATGGATGCCAAGGATGCCGAGGCCGGCAAGTCGGGCGGCACCCCGCGCACGATCGAAGGGCCGCTCTATGTCGAGGGCGCGCCGATCGTCGAGAGCGGCGCCTATCTGACCGACGATGCCGACGATACCGATACGCTCTACATGACCGGCCGCATCATCGGCCCGGATGGCGAGGCGGTGACGGACGGGCTGGTCCATGTCTGGCATGCGGACTCGCACGGCTTCTATTCGCATTTCGACCCGACCCACGCGCAGACGCCGTTCAACAATCGCCGTCGCCTCAAGATCGCGGCCGATGGCACCTATGCCTTCTCGTCGAAGATGCCCAACGGCTATTCGGTGCCGCCGGGCGGCGCATCCGACACGCTGATGAAGGCGCTCGGCCGGCACGGCAATCGCCCTGCCCATGTGCATTTCTTCATCGAGGCACCGGGCTATCGCCGCCTGACCACGCAGATCAATTTCGGCGATGATCCGTTCGCTGCCGACGATTTCGCCTTCGGCACCCGCGAAGGGCTGCTGCCGGTGCCCAACCGCCAGGGTGACAGCGCCCATATCGCCTTCGATTTCCATCTGCAGCGCGCGGACGATGAAAGCGACGAAGCCTTCTCGACCCGCAAGCGCCTGGTGGTGGATGCCGTCGAACCGGTCGCAGAACCGGCCTGAGAGGAGAGAGGATCATGACCAGCCCCATGGCTTTCCTGCGCGACCGTGTTGAAACCGCGGTCGTGGACGATCCGGAAACCGGCATCTTCCGCTGCCGCCGCGACGTCTTCACCGACCCGGAACTGTTCGATCTGGAGATGAAATATATCTTCGAGAACAACTGGGTCTATCTGGCCCACGAAAGCCAGGTCTCCAGCAAGAACGACTATTTCACCACCTGGATCGGCCATACGCCGGTGATCCTGACGCGGGCCAAGGATGGCGGCCTCAATTGCGTGGTTAATGCCTGCGCTCATCGCGGCGCCAAGCTGTGCCGTCGCAAGCGCGGCAACCAGCCGCTCTTCGTTTGCCCCTTCCACGGCTGGAGCTTCAAGACCGACGGCAAGCTGCTGCGCGCCAAGGATGCCAGCACCGGCGCCTATCCCGACAGTTTCGATCATGAAGGGTCGCACGACCTGACCAGGGTGCGGGTCGAAAGCTATCGCGGCTTCATCTTCGGGTCGCTCAATCATGATGTCCTGCCGCTGGAGGATCATCTGGGCGAGGCCAAGGTCATCATCGACCAGATGGTCGACCAGGCGCCCGAGGGGCTGGAAGTGCTGACCGGCAATTCCACCTACACCTTCCATGGCAACTGGAAGATGCAGATGGAAAATGGCTGCGACGGCTATCATGTCAGCTCGGTCCATGAAAATTACCAGTCGACCATGGGCCGCCGCGCCGAGGGCGGGACCAAGGCGGTCGACGCCAATGGCTGGTCGAAGGCACCGGCAAGCGGCGTATATGGCTTCGAGCATGGTCATATCCTGCTCTGGACGCAGGTGCTGAACCCCGAAGTCCGGCCGGTCTGGAACTATAAGGACCAGCTGGTCGAGCGACTGGGCGAGGACAAGGCCCGCTTCATCCTGGAGCAGACGCGCAATCTGGCGCTCTACCCCAATGTCTTCCTGATGGACCAGTTTTCGACCCAGATCCGTGTCGTTCGCCCGATCGACGTGCATACGACCGAAGTCACCATCTATTGCTACGCCCCCAAGGGCGAGAGCGCGGAAGACCGGGCGCATCGCATCCGCCAATATGAGGACTTCTTCAACGTCACCGGCATGGGTACGCCCGACGATCTGGAGGAATTCCGCAGTTGCCAATCGGCCTATGAAGGCGCGGGTGAATTGTGGAATGACTTGAGCCGTGGCGCGACCCGCTGGATCGCCGGGCCGGACAGCAATGCCACCGCCATGGGCATGTACCCGCTGCTGTCGAGCGAGCGCAGCGAGGATGAAGGGCTGTTCGTGCGCCAGCATGAATTCTGGGCGCAGATCATGCTCGACGGCATGGCCCGCGAAGCCGGTGCGCCGATGATGGAGGCCGCAGAATGACACTGGTTCTCGACACGGAGCGCGCGGCGCTCTCCTATCAGGATATCTGCGCCTTTCTCTATCGCGAGGCACGGCTTCTCGACGATCGCGAACTGGACGAATGGCTCGAATGCTATTCGGAACAGTGCGAATATTGGATGCCGGCCTGGACCGATGATGATGCGCTGACCACCGATCCGCACAGCGAAATCTCGCTCATCTATTATGGCAACCGCAAGGGGCTGGAGGATCGCGTCTATCGCTTGAAGACCGAACGGTCGTCGGCGAGCACGCCGGAGGCGCGTACCTCGCACTTCCTGGCGAATATCGAGGTGATCGAGACGCGGGGCGATGCGATCGACCTGCGCTACAATTGGCACACGATGAGCCATCGCTACCAGAAGACGCAGCAGTTTTTCGGAACCAGCTTCGTCACGCTGGACATCAGCGGCGCGGCGCCGAAGATCCTGAAGAAGACGATCGTCCTCAAGGACGATTATATTCATCAGGTCATCGACGTCTATCATATCTGAGGGGCGAGCGATGATCTTCCAGGGCCGCTTTGCCGGCAAGGTGATGGTCGTGACCGGCGCGGCGCAGGGTATCGGTGCCGGTGTCGCCACCCGCGCCGCGGCGGAGGGCGCCAGCCTCGTGCTGGTCGACCGGGCGGACTTCGTGGCCGATGTCGAGCAGGCGATCGTCGCGGCCGGTGGCAAGGCGATTTCGGTCACTTGCGACCTCGAAACCTATGCAGGCGCGGCGCAGGCAATGGCGGCGGCGATCGCGGCGTTCGGGCGCATCGACATCCTCGTCAACAATGTTGGCGGCGCAATCCGCATGCGGCCCTATGCGCAGTTCGAGCCGGAACAGATCGACGCGGAAATCCGCCGTTCGCTGATGCCGACCCTCTATTGCTGCCATGCGGTCCTGCCGGCGATGCTGGAGCAGGGCGCGGGGACGATCGTCAACCTGTCGTCCAATGCCACGCGCGGCATCCGCCGCGTGCCCTATTCGGCGGCGAAGGGCGGGATCAACGGCCTGACCCAGGCACTGGCGATGGAATATGCGGAGGCGGGCATCCGTGTCGTCGCGACCGCGCCCGGCGGCACCAGCGCGCCGCCGCGCCGCGTGCCGCGCAATGCCGAGGGCGACAACCGCCAAGAACAGGCCTGGATGGCCGAGGCGGTGGAACAGGTGACATCGTCGGCCTTCATGAAGCGCTACGGCACGCTGGATGAACAGATCGCCCCCATCCTTTTCCTTGCCTCTGACGAGGCCAGTTATGTGACCGGATCGGTCCTGCCCGTTGCGGGCGGCGATATCGGCTGAAGGGACTGAAGACATGCAGAAAATCTACGACAGTCCGGCGCAGGCCCTTGATGGCCTGTTGTTCGACGGGATGACGATCATGTCGGGCGGCTTCGGCCTGTCGGGCAATCCCGAAAGCCTGATCCCGGAAATCCGGGCGAGCGGCGTCAAGGATCTGACCGTCATTTCCAACAATGCCGGCGCCGACGGCTTTGGCCTGTGGATGCTGCTGGAAAGCCGGCAGGTGCGGAAGATGATCTCGTCCTATGTGGGCGAGAACAAGCTGTTCGAAAGCCAGTATCTGTCGGGCGAACTGGAACTGGAGCTGAACCCGCAGGGCACGCTGGCCGAGCGGATCCGCGCTGGGGGCGCCGGCATCCCGGCCTTCTATACTAAGACCGGCGTCGGCACGGTGGTGGCCGAGGGCAAGCCGATCGAGAATTTCGAGGGCGAGGATTATGTCCGCGAAACCTGGCTGCGCGCTGATCTGTCGATCATCAAGGCCTGGCGCGCCGACCCGGCTGGAAACCTGATGTTCCGCAAGACCGCGCGCAACTTCAACCCGAACATGGCGACCGCCGGCAAGGTGACGGTGGTGGAGGTCGAGGAGATCGTGCCCGAGGGCAGCTTCGATCCTGACTGCATCCACACGCCCGGCATCTATGTCGACCGCATCGTCCTTTCCACCATCAACGAGAAGCGGATCGAGAAGCTGACGGTACGTGAAAGGGAGATCGCATAATGGGCTGGACCCGCGACGAGATGGCGGCGCGCGCCGCGAAGGAACTGCGCGACGGCTATTATGTGAACCTTGGCATCGGCATCCCGACTCTGGTGGCGAACCATGTGCCCGAAGGCGTCAACGTGACGCTGCAATCCGAAAACGGCATGCTCGGCATCGGCCCCTTCCCGTTCGCGGATGAGGCTGATCCGGACCTCATCAACGCCGGCAAGCAGACGATCACCGCGCTGCCGACCAGCAGCTTCTTCTCCTCGGCGGACAGTTTCGCGATGATCCGGGGCGGCCATATCGACATGGCGGTGCTGGGCGCGATGGAGGTGGCCGCCAATGGCGACCTTGCCAACTGGACCATCCCCGGCAAGATGGTGAAGGGCATGGGCGGGGCGATGGACCTGGTCGCGGGCGTGAAGCGCGTGGTCGTGGTGATGGATCATGTGTCGAAAAATGGCAGCCCCAAGATCCTACCGACCTGCTCGCTGCCGCTCACCGGCAAGGCGGTGGTCGACCTCATCATCACGGATCTTGCCGTGATTGCCGTCGATCGGGCGCAGGGCGGCCTGACCCTTGTCGAACTGGCCCCCGGCGTCACCGAAGCCGAAGTCGTCGAGAAGACCGGCGCGCCGCTGGCGATCCTCGAAAACGCATAAGACTGGAATTTACCGTGCCCAATCTGATCGTCGTCAACCGCGCGGGGGACGAAACGACTATCGATGCCCGTGAGGGCGTCTCCGTGATGGAGGCCATTCGCGACAATGGCTTTGACGAACTGCTCGCCCTGTGCGGTGGTTGCTGTTCCTGCGCCACCTGCCACGTCTTCGTGGATGAGGCCTGGACCGGCGCGGTCGGCGCGGCCAGCGGCGACGAGGATGATCTGCTCGATTCCTCCGACCATCGTGGCGATCGGTCGCGCCTGTCCTGCCAGATCATGATGACGGCCGCGCTCGACGGGCTGCGCGTCGCCATCGCGCCGGAGGATTGAGCATGGCTTTCATCCAGCGCAATGGCGCGAACCTCTACTGGAAGCGTGATGGGCGGGAGGATGCGCCCGCGCTGGTGCTGCTGAACAGCATCGGCACCGACATGGATTTGTGGGACGGCGTGCTGCCCCATCTGCGCGATCGCTTCGCCCTGTTGCGGATCGATGCGCGCGGCCATGGTGCCTCGATCGCCGAGCCGGGCGATTATGCGCTCGCCATGCTGGCCGACGATGTGCTGGCGGCGGCCGATGCGGCCGGCTTCGATCGCTTTGCGGTCGCCGGTGTCTCGCTGGGCGGCATGATCGGCATGGAATTGGCGCTGCGCGCGCCGGAGCGGGTCGAGAAGCTCCTGCCGATCTGCACCTCCGCGACGATGGACAGCGCGTCCTGGAACGACCGTATCGCCAAGGTGCGGGGCGAGGGCATGGCCGCCATCGCCGACCTCGCCATGGGCCGTTTCCTGTCCGGTGCTGCCGAGCCGGCCATCTATGAAGCGGTACGACGTCAGTTGCTGGCGATGGATGCGCAGGGCTATGCCGGCTGCGGCGCGGCGATCCGCGACATGGACCTGGCCGACCGGATTGGCGGCATCGCCTGTCCGACCTTGGTTATCACCGGCACCCGCGACACATCGACGCCCTATGAGGGGCATGGCGAACATCTGATCGCCCGCATCCCGGGCGCGGCGCATGTGGCGCTGGAAGCCGCGCATCTTGCCCCGCTCGAAGCGCCCGAAGCGCTGGCGGGCGCGATCACCTCTTTCCTGGAAAGCTGAGACATATGGCACAGGCCTTCATCTGCGATGCCGTCCGCACCCCGATCGGCAAGCTCAACGGATCGCTGGCGACCATCCGCGCCGATGATCTGGCGGCGCTGCCGCTCAAGGCGCTGATGGCGCGCAATGGAGGGGCCGACTGGTCGGCCCTCGACGATGTGATCCTGGGCTGCGCCAATCAGGCGGGCGAGGATAATCGCAATGTCGCGCGCATGGCGGTGCTGCTGGCGGGCATGGGTGAGGCCGTGCCGGGCGTGACCGTCAATCGGCTTTGCAGCTCGGGCCTCAATGCGCTGGGCATGGCGGCGCAGGCGATCCGCAGCGGCGACGCCGATTTCCTGATCGCTGGCGGCGCCGAGAGCATGACCCGCGCGCCCTATGTGCTGGGCAAGGCCGGCAGCGCCTTTGGTCGCGACCAGAAGATCGAGGACACGACGCTCGGCTGGCGCTTCATCAACCCGGCGATGAAAGCCGCCTATGGCGTCGATACCATGCCCCAGACCGGCGAGAATGTCGCCGAACAATGGGGCGTCAGCCGCGAGGCGCAGGATCGCTTTGCCCTCGCCAGCCAGGAAAAAGCCGCGCGCGCGCAGGCGAGCGGGCGCTTCGCCGCCGAGATCGTGCCCGTCGCGATCCCGCAGAAGAAGGGCGATCCCCTGTTGTTCGAGGCCGACGAGCATCTGCGCGCCACCAGCCTGGAGGCGCTGGCGAAGCTCAAGCCGGTGGTGAAGGCCGACGGCACGGTGACGGCGGGCAATGCATCAGGCCTGAATGACGGCGCAGCGGCGATGCTGGTCGCGTCGGAAGCGGCTGCGGTGACGCACGGGCTGACGCCGCGTGCTCGGGTGATCGGTATGGCAGCGGCCGGCATCGCACCCCGCATCATGGGCGCCGGTCCGATCGAGGCGGCGCGCAAGCTGCTCGCCCGCAACGGCATGACCGTCGATCAACTGGACGTGATCGAACTCAATGAGGCCTTTGCCAGCCAGGCGATTGCGACGTTGCGCGACCTGGCCGTCGATCCGTTCGACCCGCGCGTCAATCCCAATGGCGGGGCGATCGCGCTCGGCCATCCGCTCGGCATGTCGGGCGCGCGCATTGCGCTGTCGGCGGTCGAGGACCTGCATCGGACCGGCGGGCGCCATGCGCTGGCCTTCATGTGCATCGGCGTGGGCCAGGGCCTCGCCCTGCTGCTGGAGCGGGTGTGATGGACCGCGCAGATATCGTCATCGTCGGGGCCGGCCATGGCGGCGCGCAATGCGCGATCGCGCTGCGCCAGAACGACTTTGCCGGGACCATCATGGTGGTGGGCCGCGAGCCGGAATATCCCTATGAGCGGCCGCCGCTGTCGAAGGATTATTTCGCGCGCGAAAAGGCGTTCGAGCGCCTGCTGATCCGTCCGCCGGCCTTCTGGGCGGAAAAGGATGTGAACTTCCTGCTCGGCACCGAAGTGACGGCGGTCGATCCGGCCGGCAAGCAACTGACGCTCTCCGACGGGCGTAGCCTTGGCTATGGCAAGCTCATTTGGGCGACCGGCGGCGATCCGCGCCGGCTGAGCTGCGCTGGCGCCGATCTGGCCGGCGTGCATGCGGTGCGGACCCGCGCCGACTGCGACGCGCTGATGGCGGAAATCGACGCGGGCAAGCGCGAGATCGTGGTCATTGGCGGCGGCTATATCGGGCTTGAGGCCGCCGCGGTGCTGAGCAAGATGGGCCTCAAGGTCACTTTGCTGGAAGCGTTGCCACGCGTGCTGGCGCGGGTGGCGGGCGAAGAATTGTCCGCCTTCTACCAGCAGGTCCATCGCGACCATGGCGTCGACCTGCGCCTGGATGCCAGGGTCGATTGCCTGGAGGGGGCGGACGGCCAGGTGACGGCGGTGCGGCTGGCAGATGGCGAGCGCATCCCCGCGCAGGCGGTGATCGTGGGTATTGGCATCATCCCGGCGGTCGAGCCGCTGATCCGTGCCGGGGCGAAGGGCGTCAATGGCGTCGATGTCGATGCCGGATGCCGGACCTCGCTGCCCGATATTTACGCCATTGGCGACTGCGCCGCCTTCGCCTGCGACTTTGCCGGCGGGCAGGTGATGCGGGTGGAATCGGTCCAGAATGCCAATGACATGGCGACCTGCGTGGCGAAGGCGATCTGTGGCGACGAACGACCCTATCGCGCCTTCCCCTGGTTCTGGTCGAACCAATATGATCTCAAGCTCCAGACCGCCGGGATCAACGCGGGCTTCGACCAGACAGTGATGCGCGGCACGCCCGCCGACGGCGCCTTCTCGATCGTCTATCTCAGGGATGGCAAAGTCATCGCGCTCGACTGCGTGAACGGCGTGAAGGACTATGTGCAGGGGCGTAAGCTCATCGAGAATGACGTGCAGATCGATATCGACCGGCTTTCGGATAGCAGTGTCGCGCTCAAGGACACCGTCCGCGCGACACCGGCTGCCGTCGACTAAGTGCAGGCGATCGCCGTGCTTCCATGACGGCGGCGGTCGCTGACGGGCCGATCATGACCATGCCAAGGGCGTGGTCACGGCACCCGATGCGGCTGTGGCCACGCCCTTATCAATCCACGACATAGGGCGAGCCTGACCTGGTTCCGAAGCCAGTTGCAGGTCTCCGCTCGCCCCTATGCGGGCACCGGATTGGTTGCTTCAATCACCTCGCATTCGGTTTGTGCGCCCGATAATATCGGCCCGGCCACAACTTCGCTTTGCAGAAGGTCCGGCATCTCGTCTAAAGGCAGGCTGTCAGGATCTGAAACACAATGAATTATCGCCATTCCTTCCATGCGGGCAACAGCGCCGATGTGGTCAAGCACAGCCTGTTGATCGCCCTGATACGGGCCTTGCAGCACAAGCCGGGCGCGCTCACGCTGATCGACACCCATGCCGGTTGCGGCCTGTACGACCTTGGCGGCGATGCCGCTCAACGCACCGGCGAGGCGACGCAGGGCGTGCTGCGGGCCTTTGCCGACCAAAACCCCTTGCTGGACGACTATCGCGCCGCCGTGCGGGCGGTGAATGTGGGGGACGAGCCGCAGCTTTACCCCGGCTCGCCGCGGTTTCTGGCACAGCTTTTGCGCCCGCAGGATGTCCTGATCCTCAACGAGAAGCACCCGGAAGACGCTTACACCCTGCGCGGCGTGATGCGCGGGACCAGCGCTGCCGTGCATGAACGCGACGCCTACGAATTGTGGCTGGCCATGGTGCCGCCCCTCACCGCGCGCGGCGTGGTGGTGGTCGACCCGCCCTATGAGCAGACGGACGAACGCGCCCGCATCACCGCCACCCTCGCCGCCGCGCAGCGTAAATGGGCGCATGGCGTGACGGTAATCTGGTTTCCGCTGAAAGACTACGCCACGCATGCGCGGTGGAAGGCGCAGTTGCGCAAGCTCGGCATCCCGAAATTTCTGTGCGTGGAACATTGGCTATATGATAGCGAGCAACCCGGCATCTATAACGGTGCGGGCCTTTTCATCGTCAATCCGCCCTACGCTTTCACTCAGGCATTACCGCCCATGTTGGAGGCCTTTCGCGCGGCGTTGGCACCCGAAGGACATCGGGGCGAGATTTTCGCCGATTGGTTGAGCGACTAGGATAAGCCGAAGCCCACTCTTCCCCCAGAGCGAGCATTGCTGCGCTTCAGATTGCAGGCAGACTGGATCAGGCTGATCGCTTCAACACGAAGTTCGCCGATCATATCGCCAAAGCCGCAGCCCGCAGGCATAAGGAGGCGGCAGAGATGATGCGCCTCCAACAGCCCATCCCTTCCCGGAATTGTGCAGCGCACAACCGCGCTTCGTTGAGCATTCCGACACCTCATCCGCTCCGCATTCCGCTAATGGAGCCGGCATGGGTGCTGCCGCGATCGCCAAGACCATGGGGATCGGTCGGGCATCGGTCTATCCGGCACTGGCTGACTGATCGGCATCCTCCGGACCCCCGTCTTCACCGCCGACGGTCGTTACCAGCATCAGGCCGGGATCATCTCGCCCGATCGTCGACCCGACATCGTCAGGCCACATCGTCATCCGCCGACCTTGACCGCCCATGCTCTGGGCCACCGTCGATCCACATCATGGAGATCAGCATCGATGGGATGTAAGCGCTAAAACACTCCCACAGGGGAGCGCTCAGGCGGCCTGATCGATGACGGGGCTGGCGGTGGCGCGACTATCTACCCAGTTGTAGGGGAGCAGATCATCGATGGGATCTGTGTCGCCGCACAGGACGATGCGTGCGAGGACATCGGCGAGGTAGGCCTGCGGGTTGATACCGCCCAGTTTGCATGTTTCGATGAGGCTGGCGAAGGTTGCCCAGTTTTCAGCCCCCAGGTCAT
>JAESGL010000442.1_pt1 | contig 19130 bp, 9 predicted proteins | sample 9269711 | NCBI WGS metagenome assembly JAESGL01 (sample SAMN14515918, study PRJNA621676) | algae metagenome | isolation source: Kastovskya adunca ATA6-11-RM4 and co-occurring heterotrophs from soil and... | place: Chile: Atacama Desert | collected 2011-06-27
AGCACATCTTCGGCACGCACGCGGTACCGTTCCTCGATGGCTTGCTGATCGTCGGAATCGGCATCGTCCTGTTCGCGATCATCGAGGTGGAGAAGCAGCTGCGCCTGGGTCTGCTGAGCGATGGAGACTGACCGGCGCGTCCTGCCGCGCAAGCGCCTGCGGCGGCGGCGTCCCGCGGAGGCCTCGGCAGCCGCCTGCGCCGTCGTTCAATGCCCCACCGGCGTGAACGAGATCCCCTCTCGGCATGGGCATCCCGCAGTCCCGAGATGGCCTCCAGCCAGGCATCCCCGCCCCACTGGTTGGAGAATGCGTAAGTCTTGCCGTCGCAGCGGATCAATTCTTCCTCGCTGCAGAAGAACCGCTTGGAGCGGAACGTTCTGCCACCGGTCGACATCCCAGCTTCTGCCAATCGAAGGAATTCATCACGCTCGACCTCGCCGTCCACCACGTAGAGGGCTCGGCCGGCGCGGCGCCCGCAGAGCTTCGCCAGGTTTTCCGGGGCAATCCCGCTGTCCACCAAATACCGGAACACAAGGTAGAGCGCCCGCCGCTTCGTCTCCGCCAGATGCTTCTGCGATCCGAGCGCGACGTCGTAACGGGTGAAATCGGCGCCTGTGGTGCGCGCCGCCCGCTCCTTGCGAGCCTTCTCTCGAGCCTGGACCTGATACTCCGCGGCCTCGGGAAGCGGGATGATCTGCTGGACGTCCACCAGGACGCGTCCGTCGAGATTATAAGGCAACAACCGGACGCAGCGAATGTCGACATCGCGCCCATTGAGCCAGAGGACGGCCGTCGTCAATTCGGGTGAAAACTCGGCTGATGCGAGCACGATGCGGACATCCTGCCCGAAAGCGTCTTCATCGGGCTCTTCCCATCCGAGGAAGTCGAGGAGTTCCGCCCTCGCGTCCAGCTCCTCCTTTCCGATCTGTGTAAGATAACGGCCGAAAACGCGGCAGGCGTGATCGAAGGTCATGGTGGAGATCATCGCTGCGTAGCGGATGGCCTGCAGTTCCATGTGGCCGCCATCCTCGGTCCGCTTGAGCTCGATGACGACGAGATTGGCATCGCGGTCGATGCCGAGGAGGTCGATCCGCCGCCGCGAGTCGTCCCACTCCCCGAACTCCTCCGCGATAACCAACGTATCGGATACGATGACCGAGATGTTCTCGCGCAGGAGTCGCTGCAGGTCGCGGCGCTCATGCATCTGCATCTGGCTGAAAGTCGTCTTGCGCAGGGGGCGGATGACGTCGCTGGCAAACTCGTAGATCGGCATCGCTCATCCAGCTTCTGTGAGCCCACACTCGCATGCAAGCGCACCGCACTCGCTGTGGCAAGGACTTCGCTGGAGAATGGAGCGCCCCGCGCCGTCACCCATCCGCATGACGGGCTTTGCATGGGACATCTGTCGGAGGCACTGGCGCCGACGGTTCGGCTGCGGGCCGCACCGCGATCAGGCGCCACAAACGAAAAACGCCCGCGAAGCCGAAGCTTCACGGGCGTTTTTGGTTGCGGGGACAGGATTTGAACCTGTGACCTTCAGGTTATGAGTCGTGTCGAACGGACCGTGAACAATCACTCGGAACCGCGAGTTCTTGCGCAGTTTCCGACACTTGCCGATCCAGCAGGAACGCCACCATTGCGCATGATCTGTCGGGATTGCGCAGCGTTTTTCGGCCTCGTGCTTCCATAATGCTTCCAACGGGCCGAGACCTGATTTTCCGGTAGCACGACCATCAGGCGGCGGTGAGCGACCAGAAACCGAACTTCCTGCCATGCTCCTCCTTCAGCCGGGCGACATAGGCGTCGTGCGTCTCGAACGCGCCGAAGTCCGGGATGTCCCGCGCGAGCCGGGCGCAGCTGCCGAGGTGCTCGGCGGCATAGCGATACCGCTTCGCCCGCGACCTCGTGAGCGTGAAGTCGATCATCGCGCGGAGCACCAGCGTCGCGGCCAGCGGATGACGCTCTGACAGGGCCTCCGCAGCGGGGGCGAGATACTCGTAGTGATCCCCGTCGATCTCATCATGCCGGGAAATCAGGAGGTCTGCGGCACGATCAAGCGCCGGCCAGTCGAGGAAAAACTGCAGGGCGTGGAGAAGGCTTGAATAAGCCATGACGTGCGCCATCGCCCGCTCTTCGGCCTCGATGTCGTCGAAGTCGGGCAGCCGCTTGAGATACGCCCGCAGGTAGCTGTCGGAGAGCGTGCGTTCGAAACAGTCCCACCGGAACGCCTGCGCCTCCTCGCCGCGACCCAGCGCCTCCAGCGTCTGCAAGCGGATGTCCTGCCAGGCCAGCGGAACCCGCAAGCCGTCGCCGAGCTCCGCGCGCTCGAGGAACCTCAGCGCCTCGCCTGCCCTGCCGGCCGCGAGCAGACGCTGCGCGATCTCGGCCGCGATCTGCGGCACCTTCCGGGTCTTCGGATCGTACTGGGCGATGAAGCCGTCGACGTCGCCCTGTGCATCGGCGATGTCCTTGAGCGCCATGACCACCGTGCTCGCGCGCTCGCGCGCCCGCATCTCGTGCTCGTAGGTGGTGCCGCCCGGGCCCCAGCCCACCGCCTTCCATTGGTCCTTCGGCGGCACCGGCACGGGCGAGCGACCGAGGTCCTCGACCATCGATTTCAGGGCCGCTAGTCCCTCTTCGCCGAGCGCCGGCGCGATGATGCCGATCAGGCCGTCGTACTGGCCATAGCCGTTGTCCTGCAGCGCATCGAGAACAGTGCCGGCGAGCGCCTGCGGGTCCGGCCGGACCTTCGCGGCGAGCTGACCCAGGTCGGCACAGGCCAGGTGGAAGATGCCGATGACGGTGCCGCTGGAGTCGTCGCAGCGCTCGAAGACGGGCGTGGCGAGCGCCATGAACCGCCACATGAGCGCCAGCGCCTCGTCCGGATCGGCGGGTGCGATCTGCTCGACGATTGCGCGCCGCTGGGTTTCGAGATCGGTGACCAGCGCCTTGCGGTTCTTCCAGGTGATGAAGCTGCGGGCGCGGGCGATGCTGGTCAGCCGCTTGGTGATCTCCCGCGCGGCCTCCCTCGGGCTCTGGGCGCCCGCCAGCGCGAGCCGCAGCTTCCGCTTGGCCGCCGCGTTGCCGGTGCTGACCTCGATCAGCAATTGCGCCAGGCGCTCTGCGCCCAGCGATTCGAGGTTCTTCGCATTGAGGGTGGTCTTCGACGCCATCGGACCGCCAGTTTCTTTTCCCCGAGCCTATCAGCCGTCCGCGGGGTCCGGAACCTGCGTTCTGATTCGCGTGACTCGTCGATTTCCCGCACCAGCGCGCCGAAACGCCTTGCGCGGAAACGCGCGCCATTTCCTTTTTCTTCGCGATTTCAATGTGTTCGTTGACTGTCGCCCGCGCTTCAGCACTGTGGAACGGCGAAAGAACCACCGAAGAGCGCCATGCCCAGGATCACCAAACGCCTCGTCGACGCCGCAGAAGTCCGCTCCGCCGAATACTTCGTCTGGGACAGCGAGATCCCTGGCTTCGGGCTGCGCGTGCTGCCGAGCGGGCGCAAGGGCTACGTGGTCCAGTATCGCGCCGGACGCCGGTCCCGGCGGATCACCCTCGGGCCGAGTACCGTCCTGACCTGCGAGCAGGCGCGGAACCGCGCCATCGCCATTGTCGCCGCTGCGCGCAATGGTGCCGACCCCGCCGCCGAGCGGGACGCGGGGCGCAAGGCGATCACGGTGAAGGAGCTGGCCGAGCGGTTCGACAAGGAGCACATCGCGATCCGCGTGAAGGCGAGCACGGCCAAGGAGTATCGCCGGAACCTCGAACGTTTCATCCTGCCCGCACTCGGGCCGCTCACGGTCACGGGCATTACCCGGGCGGACGTGGCGAAGTTCCATCACGATCTCCGCCACATCCCCTATCAGGCGAACCGCTGCCTCGAAGTGGTTTCGAAAATGTTCAGCCTCGCCGAGATGTGGGGCCTGCGTCCGGACGGCACCAACCCGCGAAAGCACATCCGGAAGTATCCCGAGGAGAAGCGCGAGCGCTTCCTCAGCGCGGCGGAACTGCGCCGGATCGGCGAGGTGCTGCGCGAGATGGAGGCCGAAGGGGTGGAGCTGCCCTCTGCGATCCTTGCCGCGCGATTGCTGATCCTGACCGGCTGCCGGCTGAACGAGGTCATGACCCTGAAATGGGCGCACGTCGATCTGGGCGACCGCGTCCTTCGCCTGCCGGACTCCAAGACCGGAGCCAAGATCGTCCATCTAGGACAGCCCGCCGTCGAACTGCTCCGCGACGCCCAGCGCATCGACGGCAACCCGTGGGCCATCACCGGCACCCTGCCGGGCAAATGCCTGAGCGATCTCCAGCCCTTCTGGCAGCGCGTCCGCGCCCGCGCCGGAGTGAAGGACGTCCGCATCCACGACCTGCGCCATACCTTCGCGTCGACGGCCGTGGCCTCGGGTCAGGGACTGCCGATGATCGGCAAGTTGCTCGGGCACACGCAGGTCCAGACCACGGCGCGCTACGCCCACCTCGCTGCCGAACCGGTGCGGATGGCGGCTGACGCGGTGGCGCAGAACCTCAGGCAATCCTTGGGATAATCGCGCCCCGACGCGCCCCTTTTCGATTGATCGCGTAGTTCCGCGCGGCTACCCTCCAAGAAAGCCCAGAAATTGGGCGCGCACAGTTCGCGTGCGCGCAGGGCTGGGCGGGAGCGCAACGTGGACCGGGACAAGGCCGAACTTCGCTGGGGAATCGAGCAGCGCCTCGAGTTCATCGAGTTCCGTCTGTTCTGGGAGGGACACGTCAATCGTATCGACGTGATGCAGCAGTTCGGCGTCTCGGTGAACCAGGCATCCTCGGACCTGAACCGCTACATCGCGCTGGCACCGGACAACATGGTCTACGACAAGAGCGCGCGGACCTACGTCCGCGGCCCGGACTTCGACTGCAAGTTCCGCCTGCCGGACGCTGCGCACTACCTCGCCCAGCTCCGCCTGGTTGCCGACGATGTGCTGGAGCGGGAGGAGTGCTGGATCCCTGACCTGCCACCCTACGCATCCGCCCCGACGCCGGTTCGCGGCGTTGAGCCAGTGACACTTCGTTCCGTCGTCGGCGCCATCCGCCGGTCCGAAGCGATCGAGGTGAAGTACCAGTCCCTGTCTAGCCCCGAGCCGCGCTGGCGCTGGATCGCGCCTCACGCCATCGCGTTCGACGGGTTCCGCTGGCACACCCGGGCGTTCTGCCTGACCGATGACTGCTTCAAGGACTTCCTGCTCTCGCGGGTGCTGGAGATTCGAGGATCGCGTGAGAGCGAAGCGTCAGCCGACGATGATCGCGACTGGCATTCCGAAGTCACGCTGGAGGTCGGGCCCCACCCCGCCCTGTCGGAAACTCAGGCAAAGGTCATCGCGCTCGATTACGGGATGCGTGGCGGCAAGGCGAAGATCAAGGTGAGGCGCGCGCTCCTCTACTACACGCTCAGGCGGCTCGGGCTCGATACCGACCCGGCCGCCAGGAGGCCGCAGGATCAGCAGATCGTTCTTCTGAACCGTCAGGCCATCTTTGGGATGAATGGTGCTGCCCGCAGCCCCCAGGAGCTTTCATGAGAGCATTTGAGTTCGATCACCACGTAATCAGTTCATACGAGCGTTTTTCCCGCTCTTTCAGCAGCATTCGCTCCGAAGATCTTCGGGCGGCGATTGATGCTCAGTATGATGCCGGTCGGTTCTGGCCCGATGCTCTTATCTCCTTGAACCCCAGGTATCTTTCGGGTCCCAGCGTGGATGACCTGGTCGCTTCGGGTGACCTGGATGAAGGAACTGGAAAGGTATTCCGGTTCGGCGAGAAACCTCTCCGACTCCATCGACACCAAGCGGAGTCGATTGCCAAGGCGAATTCCGGAAAGAGCTTTGTCGTCACGACAGGAACCGGCTCCGGCAAGTCTTTGTGCTTCTTCGTGCCAGTTGTCGACGCCATCATTCGGGCCCTGCGTGCCGGTAAGCCTCGAACAACCCGCGCAATCATCGTCTACCCGATGAATGCTCTGGCAAACAGCCAGATGAAGGAAATCGACAAATTTATCGGACAGTCAGGGCTTCCTGACGCCCTGAAGCCCGTTGTCAAACGCTACACGGGGCAAGAAAGCCGAGAGGAACGTCAACGGATCGCGGCCAATCCGCCAGATATCCTGCTCACGAACTACATGATGGCGGAACTCCTGCTGACCCGCCAAGACGACTTGGACGCTCAGGTGGTCAAGAACGCGACCGGCCTTGAATTCATCATCCTAGACGAGCTCCACACCTACAGAGGGCGCCAAGGCGCGGATGTGGCGGTGCTCGTTCGGCGACTGCGCGACCGCTGCTCCCCTGACAAAGCTCCGATCTGCATAGGCACGTCGGCGACGATGGCTTCAGAAGGCACCGAAGAAAGCCGAGCGGTCGCCGTGGCCAAAGTTGCGACAAGGCTCTTCGGCTCCGAGATCGGCCCGGATGCCGTAATAGATGAGTCCCTGCAACGGGCTACTGACGACACCATCACCCTTGCGCAAGCGACCGCCGCACTGCCTGGTGTGGTGCGACAGCCTCTCCCGACGAGCTTGGACGACGAGCAGCTCAGGAAGCATCCGCTCGCAGTATGGGCGGAGCTTGCGCTCGGACTCGATGACGGGCTGGAGCTGAAACGAAAGAAGCCCATCCCCTTCGAGGACGCCGTCAAACGATTGGCCGACGACAGTGGGGTCGACGTAGAGCAGTGTCGGAAGCAGCTAGAAGGCTTCCTGACGCTGGTAAGCCTTCCCGAAGATCAGCGGGGTGGGACGGAGGACGGAGCGTTCCTGGCATTCAAATTGCACAGGTTCATTTCCGGCGCGGGTGAGATATTCACCACGCTTACGGAAAAGCCACGCACCGTTCTGTTCGAGGGTCAACTCGAGGATCCCGATGCTCCGGGCAACCGGCTTTACCCAACACGCTTCTGCAGAAACTGCGGACACGAATACCACGTCGTCACGAAGAACGAAGACGACGGTCACATCAGGTTTCTCCCCCGTAACATCGACGATACACCGCTGGAAACCGAAGACGATGATGATGTGGCGGGATATCTCTGTCCGGCTCCGGCCAATGATCCCGATTTCGCATTCGATGGCGAGTTGAGCGGCTATCCCGAGAGCTGGCTGGAAGAGCGCAACGGCATCGAGCGGCTTCGATTCTATCGCAAGAAGCGCGCGCCTATCTCCTATGTGGTGACGCCAGACGGTCGCCATGGCGCTGGTGGCAGCGAGTTCTGGTTCATCCCCGGGAAGTTTGCATTCTGCCTCTGCTGCAAGGACGAGCCCAATCAGGGGATGCGCGAGCGGAGCAAGCTGGCCGGCCTGTCCGGGGAAGGGCGGAGCTCCGCAACGACGCTTCTCGTTTCCAGCGCTCTCGAGTGGATGAACAAGCCGACGAGCGGTGTTCCGAAAACGAAGCGAAAGCTGCTGGGGTTCACGGACAATCGGCAAGACGCGGCGCTTCAGTCCGGACACTTCAACGATTTTCTGTTCGTGAGCCTTCTCCGTGGGGCCATTCTGCGGGCGATAATTGCAGCAGGGTCCGAGGGCCTGACGGAAGATGAGTTCGGTCTGAGCGTCGTCAAGGCGCTTGGCTTCACGTCTGCAAACAAGGAGGCCCGCGCCCACTGGATGCTCGATCCTTCGGCTGGCGCCGTCATTCGGGAAGACGCCCAGCGCGCACTCGCAAAGGTTCTCGCTCATCGAGTGTGGACTGATCTCCGCAGGGGTTGGCGCTACACCAACCCCAGCCTCTCCGTTCTGAAGCTTCTCGATGTTGAGTTCGTCGGCGTCGCCGACATGGCATCAGACCGAGAAAGGCTGATGACAGTCTTGCCCGAGCTCGGCGATCAATCCGAAGAGCAGAGAGCCATCCTGCTAGAGACCGTGCTGGGCGCAATGCTCGAAGGCCTTTCTGTCAACACGGAAGCCTTGGACCTGACTGTCCTGGACGGCGTCGCGCAGAAATCACGGTCGCTGTTGCGCGCTCCGTGGGCGATAGATGCCAAGGAGAACCCGCGCGGGCGGTCGTCGCTGCTTCTGCGCGCACCAGGGAAGAACGCGGTGGGCCTTCGCGAGGAACAGACACTCCTTCGCGCCGGTCACAACTCCCGCATTGCGCGGCTGATCAACAAAAAGAGCGTGCTGGGCACGAAGCTCGGGCGGGACGATTACCTCGAGTTCTTCTCGCGCCTGCTTGAGCTATTCGCCGATGAGGGCTTGATTGTCCCGGTCGAGCTCGACGCTGATCTCGTAGGCTGGCGGCTGACGCCCTCTGCCGTCCGCCTGGTACCCGGGCCAGCGCTTTCCGACGAGAGCAAACGGGGAAACCGATACTTCCACGATCTGTACGCATCGATTGCGGACGATCTGGCATCGGGTCACAGCGCCTATTGGGGGCTGGAGGGGCGCGAGCACACCGCGCAAGTTTCCCAAAGGCAGCGTGAATGGCGTGAGTGGCGATTCAGATACGAAGACGACGACTTGGAAAACCTCAGCACCTCGGAGTATCGAACCGAAATCAAGACGACCGGGGATTCCGACCAGTTCCTTCCAGCGCTGTTCTGCTCACCGACCATGGAGCTTGGGGTCGACATCTCAGCGCTCAATGCTGTCTATCTAAGGAACGTCCCGCCGACGCCCGCCAACTACGCGCAGCGCGCTGGCCGCTCGGGCCGGTCGGGCCAGGCAGCGGTTGTGGTGACGTACTGCGCATCGGGCTCTCCACACGACCAGTACTTCTTCGAGCGTCGCAATGACATGGTGGCGGGTGTCGTTCGCCCGCCTGCGCTGGACATCACGAACGAGGAACTGGTGCGCTCGCACCTGCATGCGGTCTGGCTCGCTGAGAGCCGTTTGGCCCTATCGCCGGACATCCCGGAGATCCTCGATCTTGGCGGCGACCGATACCCGCTCAAGGAAGAGATCCTGACCAGCATTTCCAAGAGCGACCTTGTCTCCCGTGCGCGCGCGCCGATGCAGCGGGTGCTCGAACAGATTTTGGCCGCTGATCACGGTGCGCTGCCGGTCTGGATGGAGGACCCTGAAGAGTTCGTGCTTCACGTGGCAATGAACGCTCCGAAGGAGTTCAATCGAGCGTTCGACCGTTGGCGCGAGCTTTACAATTCTGCTCGCACTCAGTTGGCCGAAGCCAACGCCCGCTCTGAGATAACAGGTCTCTCGGCTGGCGACCGCCGCAAGATCAAGGCGGCACAGATGCAGGCCAGCGACCAGATTGCAATCCTCGAGCAAGGAAAGGCTTCGAACGGATCAGACTTCTACTCGTACCGCTACCTCGCGACGGAGGGCTTCCTGCCCGGCTACAATTTCCCGCGCCTGCCGCTCTACGCATTCGTGCCTGGCGAAGGAAAGACCGGCTCGTTCCTCTCTCGCGCGCGCTTTCTTGCGATATCGGAATTTGGACCGCGGAGCCTGATCTATCACGAAGGTCGCGCCTATCGGGTGATGAAGGCAAAGCTCCCTCCAGAGGTTCGCGAGGGCGACGGATCGGAACTCGCGACCAAGGACATTTACATCTGCGCCAACTGCGGAGCCTGCCACGAAGGAGAGGTTGAGCGCTGCCATGGTTGCGACGCACACATGGCCGGAGAGGTGCCCATCAAGCGCACGCTCCGCATAGACAACGTCGAGGCCGCACCCACTGAGCGTATCACCGCGAACGATGAAGAGCGCGTGCGACAGGGCTTCGACATCCAGACGGTATTTTCGTGGCCCAAGAAGGACGATCAGTTGCAGGTCACAAACGCCGAATTCAAATGCGGCGAGACTTCTCTGCTCGCACTGCAATACGCCAACAGCGCCGAGATTAGTCGTCTGAACAAGGGTCTGAAGCGCCGAAAGGACCAGACAGTCTTCGGCTTCAATATCGATCCCCGCACAGGCTACTGGGCAAAATCTGAGGACGAGGATGCGGAGACCGACGCTCCGCCGGATGTGGTCAAGCCAGTCCGGATCGTGCCGATCGTCAGGGACCGTAAGAACGCACTTCTGTTCCGCTTCAAGAAACCGGAAGACTTTGACCCAGGCACGATTACCACCGTGCAGCATGCGGTTTTGCGGGGAATCGAGGTCGTTTACCAGCTTGAAGAAGGCGAGATCCTAAGCGAGCCGCTTCCAGCTCGCGACAACCGCCGCGCCATCCTTGCCTACGAAGCCACGGAGGGGGGTGCCGGCGTTCTTACGCGCCTGATGGATAATCCAGAAGCGATCAGCGAGGTCGCTCGGACAGCACTCGGGCTCATGCACTTCGAAAACATCGACGCGGCGGTCGCAAGCGGCGACGCTAGCCTGCTGACCGAGAAGGCAGACGATGCCTGCGTCAGAGGGTGCTACCGCTGCCTGTTGTCGTACTTCAACCAGCCGGACCACGAGCACATCGACCGCGGCAGCGAGGAGGTTACCCAGCTGTTGGTTGACCTTGCGCGCGGTCGCACGGTGCTTGAGCGGCGGGCCGCGCCAGACGGCGCGTCGTCTCCGTGGCTGAAGGCCTTTGAGGCTGCTGGTCTCCCGCAGGTCGACACCATTGGCCTCAGCTTTGCCGGTGCGGAAGCCGAATTCGTATGGCGCGGGCACTTTGTCGCCGCCACAAGCGAGGCGGTTTCCGCAGACATGGCCAATGAAGCAGCCAACAAAGGCTGGGAACTTGTCGCTCTTCCAGCATCGGCCGATGCCGGCGTCCCCGAACAGCTACTTGATCTATTGAAAGGGTAATCGTTGTGCTGAGTTTCTCACCTGGCGATTTGGTTCGGGCCCGAGGCCGCGAATGGGTGGCTCTCCCAGCGCCACGCGCAGGGATTCTTGCGCTTCGACCGCTGTCGGGAAACGAGAACGACATCGTTGTCCTGGATCCCACACTGGAAATCGCATCGGTCGAAGCAGCGCGGTTTGATCTCCCCGAGGACGCACACACTACCGTCCAGGCCAAGGCTGCGCTCTTGGCGGACGCACTTCGGCTCACACTTCGCCGCGGCGCCGGGCCATTCCGATCTGCCGCTCAGCTCGCCTTCGAACCTAGGACGTATCAGCTTGTGCCATTGCTCATGGCACTCAGGCTCCAGGTGCCACGACTGCTGATCGCGGACGATGTGGGTATCGGCAAGACCATCGAAGCGGGCTTGATCCTGCGGGAGTTCATGGACCGCGGCGAAGTCGATGCATTCTCGGTTCTTTGTCCGCCCCACCTCGTGGATCAGTGGATCATCGAGCTCAAGGATCGGTTCGGGATCGACGCAGTCGCGGTGACTTCCGGCACAGCGGCACGCCTCGAGCGAAATCTACCGCTCGCTCAGACCCTCTTTGACGCCTATCCCTACACGGTTGTCAGCCTCGATTACATCAAGGCCGAGAAGCGACGGGAGGGGTTCGCGCGGGCCTGTCCCGACTTCGTGATCGTTGATGAAGCCCACGCTTGTGTGGGCACCCACAAAGGCAAACAGCAGCGTTTCGAGTTGCTGCAGGGGCTCGCGAAGGACGCGGAGCGACGGATCATCATGCTGACCGCCACGCCGCATTCGGGCGACGAGGAAGCATTTGCACGACTGCTCTCACTGATCGACCAGGACTTCGCCAGCCTGGACTTCGAGAGCGCGCGATACCGAGAGCGACTTGCGAGGCATTATGTCCAGCGGCGTCGAGTTGACCTCGTAGAGGGCGATTGGCACGAGGACCGATCATTCCCGAAACACGAAACGACGGAGCACGCCTACCGCCTCTCGCCCGAGCACTTGGCGTTCCAGGAAGCCGTTCTGGACTATTGCCTCTCGGTGGTTTCGAACGCGGGAGAGCAGAAGAGGGATCAGCGCCTCGCGTTCTGGGGCACCCTCGCTCTCATGCGCTGCGTCGGTTCCTCGCCCGCCGCGGCGTTGAGTGCGCTGAGAAATCGTGCCGCCAACGAAGCAGACCGTCTCGAACCGCAGATCTATGACGAAGACGGCGACGATGAAGATGCCGTGGACATCGAACCGAGCACGGCTTTCTCGGATGATCCCGCACTCCGTGCTCTCATCGATCAGGCTGGCGATCTCCTTGAAGCGAAGGATCCGAAGCTGGAGGCCCTGATCGGTTCGCTCAAGCCGCTGCTCAAGAGTGGTTCCAACCCGGTCGTCTTCTGCAGGTATTTGGCCACCGCCGAACACGTGAAGGCTGGCCTGCGAAAGGCGTTCCCAAAGCTGATCGTCGAGTCAGTAACTGGAGAGCTGACCCCGGATGAACGCCGCGATCGCGTTGCGGAAATGGCGCTGGAAGACGTGGATGACGGCGCCCAGAGGATTCTGGTGGCGACCGACTGCCTCTCCGAAGGCATCAACCTGCAGCAGCTTTTTGACGCGGTCGTGCACTACGACCTCTCCTGGAACCCGACCCGGCATCAGCAGCGTGAAGGGCGGGTTGACCGCTTCGGCCAGCCGGCCGAGCTGGTTCGCTCGATCATGATGTTCTCGCCCGACAGCGCCATCGATGGTGCCGTCCTCGATGTGATCCTGCGAAAGGCCGAGGAAATCAGGAAGGCCACCGGCGTGACGGTTCCGCTGCCCGACGAGCGCGGGCCGGTCACAGACGCCTTGATGTCCGCGATGATGCTCCGCCGTGGCGGGCACAAGCAGCTCACTCTCGACCTTCGCCTGGAGGATGGCACCAAGGTGATGGAGGCGCGTTGGCGCGATGCCAGCGAGAACGAGAAGAAATCGCGTGCCAGGTTCGCCCAAAACGCGATGAAGCCCACAGAGGTGGCGCCAGAGTGGGACAAGGTCAGGAGCCTGCTTGGCTCGCCCGAGGACACGAAGCTTTTCGTCGAGCGCGCGATGTCGCGGTTCGGTGTGCCGCTAGAGAAAAAGCGGAACGTCTTCGTCGCTCACGTTCACGCTCTCCAGCAGACCCTGAAGGAGAAGCTTGAACAGCGCGGCCTCGAGAATTCTGTCAGGCTCGCAACCGCAGAGCCTGCTCCATCTCGAACGTCTCTCCTAACGAGAACCCATCCGCTGACTGCGTCGCTCGCCGAGAGCCTTGTAGAGGCGTCGTTGGATCAGGAGGCGCTTCCGGACCTCGGCATTGGCCGTGTCGGTGCGTGGCCGACAACAGCGGTCTCGGCGATGACGCGCGTTGCCCTCCTACGCGTCCGGTACAAGCTCACGATCCACGCCAAAAAGGAGCGGCTCCTTCTGGCCGAAGAAGCAGCGCTGGTTGCCCTCCAGGGCAAGGGCGTCGTGGCGACCGGTGAAGACGTCCGCAACATGCTCAGCACGCCGGCCACTGCCGACCTCGCAGCGATCGCACGAGATCGGTTGATCAATGCTGCCAAGGGGGACCTGCCCAACCTGCTGGCTGGACCTTTGGCGGACTTCGTCAAAGAGCGAGCAGCGGAACTCGTCGAGGATCACGCTCGTCTGCGTGCCGCGGCCGGATCCATCTCCCGCGTCAGCGTCGAAGCAGTCCTTCCGCCCGACGTGATCGGCTTGTTCGTCCTCATGCCTGGCGAGGTGTGATCATGGCGCGCAAGCCGATCTCCGACATGTCTGCGTGGCCCTCGCTCAGCCTCGAGGGCAACCTGATCGCGCCCGCGATGATCGCCAGGATCGACCAGCGGGATGCCCCGGAGCAGACGCCGGAGGATTACGCCGTCCGCAAGGGCCTCACGATCCGCGAGGAAATCTCGACGGCGTTCCGGGTCGGTCAATCGCACTTCGACGCATTCGCGAAACTGGAGGCGCCCTCGCAGGACGCGACCCGCCGCTTCGTGACCGGTTTCTTTAAGGAGACCTTCGGCTATCACGACTTGGCGCCCGCCGCTGCGCCGCTCGCTATGATCGCCAGCGGCAGGGTTCCGCTGGTCGTCGTACCGCCGAGCGAGACGCTGGACCGCCGCAGCCCAACCCTGTCCGTCGACCGCTCCCGCTCGCCCGCCTTCGCGCTTCAGGACTACCTCAACGACTCCGAGGAAGCGCTGTGGGGCATCGTCACCAACGGCACCCACCTGCGCCTCATGCGGGACAACGCGTCCCTGACGCGCCCCGCCTACATCGAAGCCGACCTCGCCCAGATCTTCTCGACCGAGGACATCGCGTCCTTCGCCGCGCTCTGGCTGCTCATCCACCGGTCCCGTTTCGGCGCCGCCGACACCCCGGCCACCGACTGCCCGCTGGAGCGCTGGCGCGAGGCAGGCTCTCGCGAGGGCGAGGCGGCGCGCGACCGTTTGGCCGACCAGGTCCAGATCGCGCTCAAGGTGCTGGGCTCGGGCTTTCTCGAAGCCAACCCCGACCTCGCCGCCAAATTGAATTCCGGTGAGGTGAACCTCACCGTCTGGTTCAACGAACTCCTCCGCCTCGTCTACCGTCTGATATTCCTGATGGTCGCCGAGGACCGGAACCTCCTCCACCCGGCGAAGTCGAAGGCCGAGGCCCGCGCGCTCTACGCCGAAGGCTACAGCCTCGCTGCGCTCCGAAAGCAGTGCTACCGCGCCGCCACCTGGGACAAGCACCACGACCGCTACGAGGGCATCAAGATCGTCTTCCGCGCGCTCGCCCACGGGCAGGAGACGCTCGCCCTCCCGGCGCTCGGCGGCCTCTTTGCCGACGACAGGCTGCCCCACCTCGAAACCGCCCGCCTTCGCAACCGCGCCTTCATGGAGGCGCTCTACCGCCTCTCCTGGCTTGATCAGAAGACCGGCATGGTCCCCGTCAACTGGCGCGCGATGGAGACCGAGGAACTGGGGTCCGTCTACGAATCCCTCCTCGAACTCCAGCCCCAGCTGGGTGATGACGGCAAGACCCTGCTCTTTGCCTCCGAGGCCGCCGAGCAGAAGGGCAACCAGCGCAAGACCACCGGCTCCTACTACACGCCCGACAGCCTCGTTCAGGCGCTGCTCGACACCGCGCTCGACCCCGTGCTCGACAGGACCGACGCCGAGGCGGACGACCCCGCCAAGGCACTCCTGAAACTCTCGGTCATCGACCCCGCTTGCGGCTCGGGCCACTTCCTGCTGGCCGCCGCCCGCCGCATCGCCACGCGGCTTGCCCGCATCCGCGCCGATGGCACGCCCTCACTTGCCGATTTCCGCCATGCCCTGCGCGATGTCGCGCGGTCCTGCCTGCACGGGGTGGACCGCAACCCGATGGCGGTGGAGCTGACCAAAGTCGCGCTCTGGATCGAGACGGTGGACCCCGGCCTTCCCCTCGGCTTCTTCGACGCGCAGATCCGTTGTGGCGATGCGCTGCTGGGGGTTTTCGACCTGAAGGTGCTGCAGGACGGCATCCCCGATGCCGCCTACAAGCCGCTGACGGGCGACGACAAGGATACGGCGAAATACTACTTGCAGGCCAACCGCGCCGCGACCTCGGGTCAGGGCGGGTTCGATTTCGGCACGGGGCAAGTGGCCATGCCCGAGATGAAGCCGCTGGCGCTGGATTTCTCCGGCTTCCGCGACCTGCCTGAGGATACCGTGGAGCAGATCGGGGCCAAGGCCGCGCGGTTCAAGGAACTGCGCAAGGGACAGGCCTTTGTGCGGGCGACGGCGGCGGCGAACCTCTATGTGGCGGCCTTCCTGCTGCCCAAGGTGGGCGGCGCACCGGCGGGAGCCTCGGCCCGCACCGTGCCGACCACCGAGGAGCTGTGGATGGCCCTCAATCAGGGCAAGATCCGGCAGGCGATGATGGACGCGCCCAAGGCCGCCCGCCGCGCCCGCGCCTTTCACTGGCCGCTGGAGTTCCCCGATGTGATGCAGCGGGGCGGCTTCGACGCCGTGGTCGGCAATCCACCATGGGAAAAATATACCATTCTTGAGCGTGAGTTCTTTGCGGCGATACCCGAGATAGTCGCGGAGGCCAACGCAGCGAAGCGCAGAAAGCTCATCGAAGAAGAGCTGAAGCGGTCACCAGCCCTTTCCGAGGCATGGTTTACGGCGCAAAGGGAGGCATCTGCGAAAGGTGATTTTGTCCGGGGGTCAGGCCGGTTCCCGCAGTCTGCCGTCGGAGAATTGAATCTTTATCCGCTATTTGCAGAACTGGCGACGCACCTGACGAAGGGCTCGGGCTGGACGGGACTCATACTCAAGTCACTGATGTTCACCGGATCGACATGGAAAGGCTTCACTGACCACCTGATCACAAGCGGACGGCTGAGAGCGGTCTTTGATTTCAAGAATTGGGACATGTTATTCTCGTCGGTTGGATTCCATGAGCGATATTCCCTCGCCACAATGGGTCCCGAGCTTCCAGAGACACGATTGCAGCTTGCCGTGGGTCTAACAAATCCAGCGCAGCTGGCTGATGGAAAGTCTGTTATCCTGGTCGATCGAGCGTTTTCCCGCCGCGTCAATCCCGAGACGGGAACACTGCCGCAGTGTGAAACGCCAGAAGATCTTAAGATCCTGACCAGAGTAGCAGAATCGCTGCCTACGTTGGCTCAATCTGACTGGAACGCGCGCTACACTAGCGGATTACACATGACATCTGACGCAGCGGAGCTTCGAGACCGAGAGTCGTTGGAAGCGGAGGGCTTTGAACTGAGGAGCTCATGGTTCGTGCGCGGATCAGAGGAGTTTGCGCCTGTCTATGAGGGCAAGTTCATCCACCAGTACGACCATCGGTTCGCGACGTTCGATGGCATCCCCGCAGACAAGAGATTTGGCATCAAGGCTGCGACCATCAATCCAACCGAGGATCAAAAGAGAAACAGAGACCTAGAGATTGCTCCGCGATACTGGGTTAGGCGGCGCTTCTTTGAAGAGAATGCTCGTGCCCGTGGCGTGAGTATGGACTGGAACCTCGCTTTCCGAGACACAACAAATGTCATAAGCAATTTCAGAACGGCGGTCGGATGCGTGGTTGGACCCACTGCCTTCAACTACAAATGCCCTAATGTAGTCATTGAATCAGGCGATGCGGTTGCTTCGGCGCTTTTCCTGTCGATGTTCAATTCAGTTCCCTATGATTACCTGCTCAGGCAGAAGTTCTATGGTGCAAACTTCACAAAATCGATGCTTCTCCAGACATTTGTTGTCAGCAGAGCCACGCTTATGCCTTACGAAGCGCAGCTGCTCGATGCCGTTGCCGCGCTGACCAACACATCTGAAAGCGTGGAGGGTTTCTGTAGTCATCTTGGGCGCGCCCATCTTTCCGTGTATGACGCAAAGGAGAGAATAGAACTGCGTGCTTGGATCGACGCACTGTATTTTGATCTGTTCGGTTTTGGAACTGATGAAGTCCGTTACGTATTTGATACGTTCCCGATATGGCGGGAAAAATCCACGGACATCTGGGGACGGTTTTATGAAAAGGAGCGCACGCTAGAGCTTTTTGGAAAGCTGAAATGCGAGGCAGCGTGATTATTCCTCAGCCCGATCAACTTATTGACGATCTCGACGCCTTCTACGCCCGCGCCTACGGCCTGACCCGCGACGAGCTGCGCTACATCCTCGATCCCGCCGACGTGAAGGGCCCCGACTACCCCTCGGAAACCTTCCGCGTCCTCAAGGAAAATGAAATCCGCCACCACGGCGAATACCGCACGCGCCGCCTCGTCCTCGAAGCCTGGGACCGGATGGAGGCGACCTGCGAGTTCAAGGCCATGGGGATGTGACGCATGGCAGAGGATCGGGTTGAGGTCAGTCGGGACGGACTAACGCGGCTCCAGTCGGCCGCGGGGGACTTCGCCCGCGCCGATATCGCCCGGATCGTCGGGGCAGCCATCGACGATCTGCGTTCCCGACCGGCCAACGGTATCTTCGGCGATGTCGCAGCCCGTCACCTGTGGGACGAATACTGCTGGTCCCTGCAGGAGGGACCGTTCGATGATGACATGGGCTGGGACGACGTTCGCCTCGGCTCGCTGTCGAGCGCATTCGAAGACGTTGTGCGCGCATCGATCCAGACCGAGGTGGAGAAGCTTCCCAGGCACGCGCTCGTCTTTCTGAGCGCGCGAGCCTTCGAGGAGGACGACGACAACGAAGAGGACGAATGCCTCGGCGGCATCTGGATAGACGGGATCGTGTCTCTGGTCCTCGACGAGGTGAACAGCCGCGCATCACGCCGGACCCTCGACCTCATCGGTCCGCACCGCGGCGACGTGATCGGCTACGAAGTCGAAGGCTCGGGGATGGTCTGGTCCGTCCTGTCGGACAGGGGAGAGGCGCTGGACCTCATCGCCAGCCATTGCGACGCGCTGATCGACCCGGAGGGCGACCTGTCCGATCTGGCTGACGAGATGGTAGAGGCCTTCATGGCAGCGGCGGCGGAAGACGACGAGGGAGCGGTCTTCTCTGTCTTCCTCGAGCACTTCGAAGACGAGGTGCGCGCGCTCGTCAGAGAGAAGGACGTGGTGCCGTCGCTCGAAGATATTCGGGCCGGGCTGCTCCATCGGCTAGACGGTTGACCATGGCTGTCGTCGAGGCGCCCCAATCTTTCGTGACCCGCCAGGAATGCGACAAGGTCGCCTTCCAGAACGGATTCCGCCGGACTCATGGCGAAACGGATGGCTGGCGGCGGTACAGTTCGACCACAGCGCAGGGCTCGATCTGGCTCGCGCGTGACGCTGCCGCTGGCTGGCTGCTCGCCCTCGACCATGGAGGCGTGATCGAAGAGCTCGACGACGCCGCCGATGCGATCGAGGGACCCGGGCTGGCCCACTATGCCTTCGAGACTCTCGGCGACCTCTACGACCTGATGCCCCGGGTCTATCAGCTGGCGGCCAGTCTCCCGGATGCTCCGCTCGCGCAATTCCAGGCCAAGGTGAAGGATCTGCCGACGAGCACCGAGGCCGAACGGCTGGTCGTTCAGCGGATCGGCCAGGATGTCTTTCGGTCCGGACTGCTCGAATACTGGCAGGGCCGCTGCCTGTCATTCGGCGTGCAATTTTGACCCCCTAGGCGGGGTTATCGGCGTCCAAAATTGACCCCCATCCAAAGCATCTGAACAGTCCGCGTTTTCCTCTGGAAGACGGACGGGCGGGGGATGAAGGGCGTGGATACAATTGCGCGCATCCGGCGCGAGTTCTTCGTAAGCGTCGTCCTCAGACCACGGCAGCGAGCGCGTCAGCGGGCCTGAACTGCCACGGCATGAGATCATCGATGGCGCTGTTGGGATGGCCCTGGACGATTAGCGTGATGACGGCGGCCAGATAG
>JAESGL010000444.1_pt1 | contig 18992 bp, 13 predicted proteins | sample 9269711 | NCBI WGS metagenome assembly JAESGL01 (sample SAMN14515918, study PRJNA621676) | algae metagenome | isolation source: Kastovskya adunca ATA6-11-RM4 and co-occurring heterotrophs from soil and... | place: Chile: Atacama Desert | collected 2011-06-27
CTTTGCCTGGCTCTTCAATTATAGAAGATGTGTTACTAGGTATGAGTACAAGGTAGAGAACTACAAAGCATTCATTTTGCTGGCTTGCATGCTAATTCTGCTAAAACCATTTATGAGATAGCTTCTAATCAAAGTGCCCCAGCTCGTTCAGCGATTGCTTGTGCAGAAAGGAAGCTTTAGGTACATTTAATCAACTTCTGTGAATGGGCATCTGCTGAATGTAGAGTCAGAGTTCTTGCTTATGACACGATACGAGTACTTCAAACATTTTTTCAAAACCGATACAGTTGCCTTCAACTTACTGACTGACAATCTTAGAAACAAGACTTATAATAAAGGTGACTTTATAACAGTCCCTGGGCAGGTACAGAAAGAAATGTTTTTTGTGAAGAGTGGAGTTCAGATGTCCTATTTTGACGCAGACAGTAAGACGCACGTTATAGCATTCACTTATCCTCCAGACCTTTGTACCATACCTGAATCATTTTCGCTTCAAACCCCCTCAAAATATTTTTTGACTTGTCTCACTGATAGCGAAATGGACTACATCACGTTTGAAGATCTTCAGATTTTATTCGATCGATCACATCAAGTTGAGCGGCTTTTCAGAAGAATGACAGAAGCTGTATTGGCAGGTATGATTAACCGTCACATTGAACTGCAAAGTATGACTATCAAAGACAGATACAAAACCTTCTGCCAGCGCAGTCCCCATTTGCTACAGCTTGTGCCTCACAAATATATTGCGTCCTATTTAGGTATTGACCCCACCAACTTTAGCAAACTATTTAATTCTGAAAAATTCTGATGTTGGTGTAGACCAAGATTTGTTTTTTCAGTGATGCCGACCTTTGCCAAAGTTAAAATTCGTTACCACATCGGATTACAAAAATTTATACTTATGGCAAAGCGGAAGTTTATATGGTTAAATACCAAGGAGTATCCATTTAACTCAAAGTACTTTACTGTTAATGGACATCAACTTCATTATATAGATGAAGGAGCAGGAGAAATAATATTATTTATTCACGGCACCCCGTCATGGAGTTTTGACTACAGAAAAGTTATTCAAGATCTAAATTCAGATTTTCGTTGCATTGCAATTGACCATATTGGCTTTGGGCTTTCAGATAAGCCCAAAGAATATGATTACTCAACTATAAACCACAGCAAAACGCTTGAGAAATTTGTGCTTGAAAAGCAATTAGAGAATATTACATTAGTTGTCCACGATTTTGGTGGGCCCATAGGCTTAAACTTCGCTATTAGGTATCCTGAAAAGATCAAGAAATTAGTAATTCTCAATTCATGGCTATGGAGCAGTAAAGATGATCCAGACTTCATTAAGTTCTCCAAACTTTTAAAAAGTCCCCTACTACCTTTTCTTTATCTCTATCTTAACTTTTCACCAAAATATCTATTACCGAAATCATTTGGTGACCATAAACTACCAGGTCATATCTTAAAACAATATACTAAACCATTTTCGGGTAAAAATCAGAGATATGGAGCATTGGCATTTGCCAAATCATTGCTTCACGATCAGGATTGGTTTGAAGAACTTTGGCTGAAACGCGGTGCAATTTCAAGTAAGCCAACATTGCTTATGTGGGGCATGAAAGATCCTATAATTAAGCCAAAGAACCTTTATAAATTTGAATCAGGATTTACTAATGTTTCAACAGTAAAAATAGAAGGTAGTGGACACTTTCCCCAAGAAGAAGAACCATCTTTAACAGCAAAAGCAATAATAAGCTTTATGAAAACTGAAAAGTCATAGCTACTTTGCCAAGACCATGTAGACGAAAAATGAATTATCTATGCATCTTCTTATCTACTGAAACAATAAACCGTGAGAAGCTTACACCGGAAATATCAAACTAAACAGACAGAATTGCTTGGGATGAGTCAGACATCTGTTAAGAATATTTAACACTCTATTTCAAGATGAGCCTTTAAAAGGCCTATAAAACACATTTTAGTCTTGACGAAAATCTTGAATCTATATTAAGAACGATTTAAAGGCACTGAATCTGATATCCTCCCGGACTTCCTATTGGTAGTAATAACGCCAGGAGTAGGTAAACTAATCATTAGATAAGTAGCTAATATTTAGATAAATATCGTAGCAGCACCTCAATAGGTGCTGCTACAGACATTACAACTGCTTTTAAGCGTCTTTACAAACGTACTCTTGTTACTTTTTGCCCATGCTCCGGTTGTATGCCATCTTTCAATGTAAGCGTGGTCTTTTGCGCTGGCATGAGAGCCTGTTTGATCAAGTCATGGCCTGCATGTAACGATTTAAACCATTCGTCAGGTTTGTTGAGAAAAACTTCTTTGGGATTGGCGGAGGCTACAACGCTGCCTACAGCCCCTTCTATCTCCTTCAGCTGTTTGGTGCTAAAATCTATACTTACCTTAACTTTACCGGCAGGATCTGCTTTTTTCAGGGCATCATCAAGTTTGCCTTGAATGTCTCCTAATCCCGCATTATTGTCTGCCCCTGGGCCAGGAGGCACTTTCATTTTCTCTCCAAAATGATGCAGGGCAAGACGCAAGGCCTGTGCCTGCGCGGCAGGTATTTCTAAGATTCGCCTATCCTCTACCGCAGGGGTAATCCTGGTGCTTGCAGCCTGCTGCTGGTGGGGGCCATGTTCCATCAACTTTCCCTCTTTGGGATCCAGCCTGGTCCACTGCTGCTTTAAACCTAACTCAACGGCATACTCATTTTTGGTGTGGAAGTAATTTCCACTTAGATCTTTTCCATAGGTGATCTTTTCACCGATTTCAAATTTTGGTTCAAAGGTGAAAACTATCTGGTCCTGCTGCAGGAGTGCTTTGACTGCAGCAGACATTTCGCTTTTCCAAAGCACCTGATCCTGCGTGCCGGAAGCTTTGATGCCCTCATGAAATCCTCCTTTGCTATCCTGGCCAATCACCACCAGGTCACGTTTTACTTCATTTCGTACAAAGCCCATATCTACCTGGGCAACAGGCTTGATGAGTGGGTTTTCAGCCAGCTTCATGCGCTCTCCCTTGCTTTTCTGATGTAAAGCGCCTGCATCGGTTTGTGCTTGTGGGGCCACTTGAGCAGCACGGGCACTCCTGGTTACGCCAACCTCTTTCTCTTCATCTGCCTGCCCTTGAAAAGGTTTTGGCTGCACCAGGAAAGGCAGGCTTACTTTTCCAGGTGCTGACCCTGCTTGTGCCTCTTTCGTCTGCTCTGATTGCAGCCGAACCGACTTTTGCTGCGCACCAGCAGGCAAGCGCTCCTCTTTGGAGTACCCCAGGAGTGATGGTGCTTTGGAGAGATCAGCCTGTGGTGGCGCCAGCTTGCGCTGCCCTTGGGTGGGCAGGATTTCTTTTCCAATCGCTGCTTTATCCTGTTTTAGGAGCGTACTCTCTTTGCGGATTTGGGAGGATACCATCCTGGGCAAGCTGCCCGGCAGGCCACCAAAAAGTGCATCGAAAGCATTGTTGGTATAGGCCGCTACCTGGTGATAAAGGTTGCTGGTAGTATTCTTCAGATACTTGGGCACATTTTCCAGTCCATAGTCAATTTTTATTTTTTGCTCCTGCGACTGCTTCAGGTCTTCGGTAAAGTCCTTATTTAGGGGCTTCACGACCTTTACCATTTCCTGCTGCTTGCCTGGTGCCTGATCGTTGATGATTTTTTCCAGCTGCTTTTGAGCAGCCTGCAGGAAACGGTCATTCCTTGCAAAAGCAATAGTCGCTTCAGAACCGGTTTCAGGCGAGCCATTGAGTAAGGTGATCCGGGCAGGCGCCTCTACTCCTTTAGGCGTAAACCTGTTGATCGCATCGGTAATGCTTTGTGCTACTTTTTCCATGTAGGCGGGTTCTTTCGCACCATAGAGCCTCAACTGGTACTCTCCAGGACGGGTCACCCTGCCTGCCGCATCTTGTTGGGGCTTTACTTCACCAAGACGTGCTGAAAACAGGTTGTGCCCCCCTGCTGCAGGAGGCTGCACGGCCCCCATCAGGTTAATGTTAAACCTCATCCCAGCTTTTTCATTGTCATTACCCATGATGATTTGGGCAGGCTGGATACGCTGAACCAACTGATTGATATAGGCAGCTTGTTTCTCAGAGGGCTGGCCTCCCGTACTTAGATACATCCGGGTTTCACCTTGTTTTGGAGGCGCAAGCTGGTGAAATGACATGGCATCGATCGGGCTTTCAGTGATCACCAGGCGGTTTACCCGTAAAGGATGCAGTGCTTTTGTAAGCTGCTCCAGGTTAGGACCGGAAACCTCCAGTTTGTTGAAATTCAGCTCCCGATCCCCCTTATGTGGGTCCAGATAGTAGAAGTGAAAAGTACCCGGTTTCTCATGGACAGGAACCAAAGTACCTTCGGTTCCCTTCGGCAGGGTAACGGGCTTGTCTCCATGGGCAATCTTAATTTCCTTATTAAGCGACAGCGGGGGATTGGAAAGCCAGACCGAATCCAGGCGTTCCCCCGATGGAAAGCCTTTGAAGTTCGTATTTCTGATGATCATGCTGGTGATGCCGTGATCATTCCGCAGGGGGAAGACGGTATTATCAATTTGGATAGTCTTCTGCTCCTTGGAGCTCCAGCCAAGGGCGTTGAGCACCTGCCGGAAAAATTCTGGTCTGAAGATGGTATTCAGGCTTAAGCCTCTGGACTGCAGGTACTCCGGCCTGTCAAGGGAGTTTTTCAAGCCGTACTTTTCCCTTAGTTCCTGTAGCTGCAATTCAGCAAGGGCTCGGGAATCAGGCTTGTGGTCTTCTGCCTGGGGGGGCTTTACCGGCCCAGTTCCGGTCCTGCTCAAGGGCGTGGGGGCGATTCCGCCAAAGTGCTCCTGTAGGTAACGATTGACTTCCTTGCGGTCATAGTTATGCTGCCAGTTCAGCAGGTCTATCGCATCCCCTTTATTCCCGGAAATTTGGTCGATGAATATAGGCTTACCGGCGGGGTGGCTGTTATCTTTATTAGGATATACAGTTATCCTGTCCTCTCCCCTTTCGTAGGTTTGGCTTTTAGAAGTAACAAAAAAGCCTTTTGCAGGCATATGGGTAAAGCCCAGGTCCTGGAGCAGCCTGTGGGGATCTATGGTACGCGCTGCTTCTCTCCAATCTATTACTGGTACTTCGGACTTTTTATGGCTAACAGGATTAAGTTTCGGCATAGCTCTTTCCAGTAAAGATAAATCTGCTTTCTGGCTTATCTGGTTGGACTTCTCCAGTGTCCTGTGCAAATCCCTTTCATGAAGAACAGGAACAGGAACAAGGCCTGCATTCAACACTCTGCGATCTGCAAACGCCTGGTTGAAATCATCTGCAGTCAAACCTGGAATACCCGTATATAATTCTACGGCTTTCCTGCCCCTGCCAATTTTCACCAGGGCATGCTCCGGGTTTTCAGTAGTAAACGTTTTTTCGTCAACATCAAACTTTCTGCGCACACTTGCAAATGCTTCACCCACTTTTTGATAGTTGTCAGAGCTGGGCTTAACCCAAAGCTGGATGTTTTGGAAGTATTTACTGTCTACATATTTGCGCAGGGCAAAATCACCAGTGGCAAGGTAGTCAACACCAAACTTATTCAGTAATCCGGTTACCTTTTCCTGCTCGGGGGAACTTAGGGAATCAACCATAGTGCTACCATTATAAGATTAAGAGCTTTGGCTACCGCAACTACAGGACCATACCAGAGGGGAAGTCCACGATCCCCCACTACCAAGAGGTGGGAGGAAAAGCTTTTGATCTCTTCAGGGGTGAAGCATACGTCGCGCATACTATCCTCCCTTTGCCAGTCTTCTCCTACCTGGTAATTATGTAGGAGTCCTGTGAGCCAATCCCGCTCCTGGGGGCTCCGGCGCTGCCATTTGTCATAGTCATACACCACTTCTGCAAGCATCGGGGATGCATCCGGCAAGAAAATGACGTGGTGGTTTTTGAGTGTTTCCATCCTATCATTTGGTTAAGGTTTGTAAATAGTTTGATTTTCGTGTTTAAGGTAAGGAACTATCCTAAGGGCTATTTTTTGATTGGTTGAAAGGGAAGGCTTGACTAGGAGCGCCATGGGGGAAAGCAGTCCCTTTGCCTGGAAAGTAACTTTTGCCGGCGTACCCAATGCCAACTGGCGCAGCAGGTTACCATCCGCACAGGCCAATACCTGCAAGCCAATTTTTTGCAGGTCTAAAAGGCTTGAAGGTTCAAACCTTTCTATCAATGCTTTTTTGTTTTCATCTCCCAGGATTTCAGTAAGATCTTCCAAGTCCTGGTAAGGTTTTGGAGGATATTCCTCCCCGATGAAGATGGAGCCACTTATGGCCTCATCAGCATTGAGGAATGCGATGTCCTCCTGGTACGCAGCTGGAAGGATTGATGGTGATGATGGAGGGGCTTGGGGGGGGGTAGTATTTGTGTTCATGTTGCATCAGTAAGGGTAAAAATTTAGTATGCTTAGGTGCCTACCTCTGGGATCATAGGCAGGAATAACTATATTAGCCTTATAGTTGTAGTAATACTACAACTTTATGAGCAAAAGTGCAATAGTGTGTAAGTCTTTAGGAATGAATGGATTAAATTTTTTAAAATGCTGTTTCTCCCTTTTGTTGCTGCAGGGTGCTGCAGCGCTGGAGCTGGCTTACTGCCAAAGCGATGAGGAGACCAAAAGGGAAAGAAACGGGGGGATACATGAAGAAAGGATTAGAATCTGGCAGCAGTGGGCTGATCTTAGCGAGGATGCACTGTTCGCAGCGTATAGCGCGGCGCGGGATCCGTGGCTAAGGAACCATATACCCAGCATACTTCCTTTACGTGTGGAAGATGGTTCCATCAGGCTTAGCGCTCATTTTGGTAACAGAATACATCCCATTACCGGAGAAACTGATTTCCATAGCGGGATTGACCTTGCAGCAAAAGCAGGACAGCCGGTATATGCCACTGCCCAGGGAATGGTGGCGCACACCGGAAGCCATCCCCTTTTAGGGATGTTTATTATCATTACGCATGGAGGAATGTATGAAACCTGGTATGGCCACTTATCCAAAATCGGGGTTGAAAAAGGCCAGCTAGTCTATCAGGCTGATGTTATAGGCAGCGTAGGCAGCACAGGCCGTTCAACCTCCCCTCACCTGCATTATACAGTGAAGCGCTTTGGAAAGGCAGTAGATGCTGACAAGTATTTATTTCTACGTTATGGATTGATAGATTAGTTCAAAATCTATTGTTAAGAAAGATAACTAATCATTTCCAGGATTGGCAACACCCCCTTCAAGCGACTGGCCGGTAACGCCACTAAAAGGTCTCGCCTACCCCTGACGTGCTGTAAGGCATGTGCTGCCGCCACACCCCTGCCTTTTTCGCTCTATGCTTCCACACGAGGGCGGCCGTTACCTTCTGGATCACCGGACACCGTTCCCCAAGGCACCTCTGATCATGAGCCCACAAGCCTTTACTCCAACCTAAACAAATTAATGAGTGCCAAAGCTCAAATGTCATCAGTCAGGATACAAGAGCTGCAGCCACCCGAGGTAGCGGCATGGTGGCCAATGGGTTTCTTCATCATTTATGTCGGTTATATGTAACATCTCTTTGCAGCGAGTATCATGGGTATGTACTATGGTGTAAGAAAAGTAGGCTTACACGCGGGCAACATTCTATACTACTCAAGCATACGAAAATATAAACTGCTGCTTTTTCAAGTTTCAGTGCTTTTTTGCATATTCAGGAGATCTTCTATCGGCAACCATGCAGCACAACATCACAGCATTCGCGGATGAGTTTGGAAATAATTCATTTGATTTTGAGACCCAGGGAAGTCACTTCATCATTGCAACGGTTATCTGCAAGAACAGCAATCTTGAAAAATTAAGGGGAGAGATTAGTTATATCCGTGAAAAACATCGTTTTCAGACTGGTGAAATCAAATCTAGCGGTGTTGCCGGCAACCATGCCCGGCGTAAAAGGATTCTTGCAGACATCGCAAAGCTGGATATTTCCGTGTATGCTGTAATCGTTGATAAAAGGCAGTTATACGGCAAAGGCTTTGAGTACAAAAAGTCATTTTATAAATACTTAAACAACCTGCTCTACAAAGAACTGTACAGAACATTTCCCTCCCTGGAGCTTTTTGTTGATCAGCATGGAGGCAATGACTTTATGGCTGAATTCAAAAAATATGTGGATAAGCATCATCAGCGGAACTTGTTTTCCGGCGCTGAATTCACCATACAGGACAGCAGGCAGAATTATTTTATACAACTTGCTGACTTTGTGGCGGGCACGCTGGGATACATTTTTGACGCGTCCAAGAAATCGGAGCATAGCCCTGAATTTGAACTGCTTTTAAAACCTATTATTTCGAGCCTTAACTTTTTTCCAAAAGAATTTTCCTTTAATGAATTACTTGAGAGCAACATTGACGGATCTTTTGATCCTCCTATTGCCGAAACAAGTTTTTTAAGAATTCAGCAATTCCTGGATCAGGAAATAGGCACCGATCAGCAGAAGATTGACCAGATAAATTTCCTTAAACTCCTGCTACTGTTTCAAAGGGCAAGTGCCAGGAACAGGTATATCACGACCAAAGAAATCTTCAGCCACCTTAACCAAAGCAGAGAAGAGCCCTTAAAAGAAGAATACTTTAGGACTAAAGTGGTCGGTGCGCTTAGAGACAAAGGAATTTTAATTGCTTCCAGTAGAAATGGATATAAGATCCCGACCAGTTCAAGGGACCTCAATAATTTTATCACCCTTGGCAAGCGCATCATCCTACCGATGCTCAACAGAATCAAAGAGACCAGGGATGCCGTCAGGCTTGCAACTGGCAATGACCTGGATCTTTTGAACACAGCTGAATTTCATGAATTGAAACAACTACTCGATAACAAGGATAACGTAGCCTGATGCTATGGTGCATATTCCGTTAAAAATGTACATCCTATTGGGAGGTAGGAATAAAAGCTTTGTATAAGCTTCTTTATTTTAGGGTTGATGACTAAGTGGTAGTGGACTTAATGACTACTTAAAGAATATAATAATTGTGGTAAAAGTCAGAAAGCATTTTGTAAGTAAGCAGTCCGGTGGTGGCCAATCCAGGATCATGGTTGCCGGGTAGCATTAGTAGCTAATAGCTGTTTTATCAGATTGGTGCAATTAGCAGTGCATAAGTATATGAATTTTGAGATTATCAACCCCTATAGCTTGCGGTGAAAAGCAAAAGGTGTAGCGTAACTTTTTCAAGAAATGGCTAGCTGAAATGCCTCTATTGAAATTTATGCTGTAGTTTACTGCTTTTTCTAGTTCAAAATTGCCACATAGCATACAGATGGTCGTGCGAAACGGCAGGCACATCGTCGCCCCTGCACGGCGGCTGTGCTAATCGTTCCCGCAGTATTATATAAGATTCAAGATACTTCCCATTTCAGTGGTATCCTGCTTCCACTTTTTGTGGATTTCGCAATTTTCATCTTTAAACTTTAGAAGATGAGGATATAATACATTCCAAGTCATTTCAAATATCGTTTCAATAAAAGAAAATGCAGGGCCATTTTTTTGAACTCTATGAAAATAAAAATTTACAAAGTTGATCCTAGAAATTGGTGAAGGATGTGTTTTCCTAAACAGCAGATTTTGAACATCAGCATCTTTGGAAAACAATGGTGATTCTACTCCTTTTGCTCCTAATTGAAGAACCCTTATTGTTCTCTCTAAATATTCTACAAAGACAAGGAAAGTAGCGTTGCCCCATAAATATAGTAAGTGTCCAGCATTTATTGAATAAGATCCAGCTGGCTCTGCAACAGTGCCATCAGCTCCGGTAAACTGGTGCATTGCGTTCAAACAATAAGAAAAGGAAAAATAATCTGCTTCGTGTTCATAGTAATGCCTTGAGTATCTTAAAAGTAATTCTTCGGTTGCTGGCAAGTCATAGTTCGTGTAGTACAAACTATATTTCTTGATTGTTTGTAAGATTTCATTTTCATCTTTGGGAATAACTATCTTTTTTAACTTTATTCGCGAATGATGATCTTTGATAATGTGGGCTAATTCATGACCTAGCATAAACGATAGGATTCCTTCATCAAAATGATTACAATGCCTCGTCATACTATCACTTACATCCATTTGAAGGGTTTCTCTTCTGACTTTACCCGTAACTGCTAGATTTATAAGAAAATTACCCAATTCAACAATCTCATTCCTAAAATGAGATTGAGGTTCCTCAAGGGTGTTTGGATGTTGAATGATGATACCATCTTCATTTTCAGATGCTATAAACCTAATCATGATTCTTGCAAGTCCTATGGAAAGAAGTAAAATTTCTGACTCTAACAGGATTCCTACTGAATTGTCTTGACCTAAAATAGATTTTGCATTAATATCTCCAGTTGGAGCAGTACCAATTGCTATGCCGCTTAAAGAACTTTTAAAATCCGATTCTTCGATAATACTACTGTTTGACTTTACTAAGTTGTCCCAACAATCATAAATGTGTGGAATCAACATTAAGTTCTCATATTTTGTAACTTCAAATCTGCTTTTTATCTTTTCAATTTTTGATTTCAGTATATTTGCTTTCCATTCTTTGAGCGGGGGTCGATAGCCAAAGAGCTTCATAGAATTTTGACTGTATTTTTGAATTTCCTCATCTGAAATCCCGCTTTTCTTCAGATATAGTAATTGATAAAATTCTATTTTATTTCTTGCAGAGGCTAAGGATTCCATATTATTAAACTGGATTACAAATTTTATGAATTCCTCTTTTGCAAAGTAAAACTGCTAACGGCGATGTCGCTGTACCTAGTTTTGCAGCTTCCAGCGCTCCAAAGACACAAGCTACCAGTTCGAAATAATATTCATCCTTTTGAGCAAGTTTGATGATGTTAATCGTGCAGATAAGTTCTTTCAAATGTTCCCTTTGGGTATCAATCCAACTGTTAATTCTGAAACGAACTTCTTCCTTATCCTTTGAAGTAAGGTGTAATTCGTCAAAAAGAATTGAATCCAATTCAAATATTAATTCTTCTTCTTCAAAATCTAGATATTTTCTTTCCATCATTCATAAGATTGTGGGCATGTTTCTTGCTGTCAATTACCTTGTTATGAATACAAGGTATTGACTTTACCATCACTTGAATTAATATATTAATTATATTCTATATAAGCCAGGTAAAAAGATAGAAGCTATTGCCCCTTACTTTTTAAGCATATAAAATTTCCATTTTTAGCAAACGCCTTCCTCTGAAATATTTTTATCATCTAGGAAAAGACCTGATGGTCCTTTCCTAACCATCATTCATTAGAAAACCCTTTTTATTAGCAGATAAGAAGTTTAGTAGCCTTAGGCATTTACCAAAACAGAACAACAACTAATGTATAGATAATTATATATTCATTAGATTAGTATCTAACGGATCTGTCTTTATGTGTTCCATCCAATGAAACAATAACTTAACAGCTATGCCCCTGAAGCTCCTTGTTTTTTTTTAATTAGGTGCTTGAGATTTGGGTCTTGGCTGATGCGGTGTAGTTCCCTTTCAATGATTCCCTTTACCTCTTTCCTGATCCTGTAGTAGTTGTTTTGCACTACTTCTTCTGTTCTATCCTCCCCTTTTTCATCTTTAAACAGGGCTGCGTTGAAGTGGGGAATATCTACAAAGGAGGACTGGTCTGCCTTGATCTCCTCGTCATCTACAATGGTTCTGGCATGAAATACCTTCAGCGCTATCTCCTCTCCCAGGTTATCAGCGACGGCTCCTACAAAGTGGCCCTGGCTTAGTTCTGCCATGACAGAAGGAGGAATACGATAATCCAGCTGTGTGGATATGCTAACACTTGTGCCTGTTGTAGTTGTCGTAACGGATTGCTTTTTCTGATTGATCTTACCAAACTGCTCTGACAGCTTCCTGGCCGTATCTCCCTTTACCGATCCTACAAATACGTTCCCTATGATGTTTTCTATCACAGTAGCTTCCTGCTTGCCATAATCCCGCTCCATCTGGGAGAAATCCTGGAAGCCTAACAAGGTTGCTACTTTATTGGATCTGGCTGTAGCAATCAGCTGGTCAAGCCCCTTGAAAAATATGGTTGCCAACTCATCAATGATCAGGGCGGAGGGTGCTTTGTGCTGCTGGTTTACCATCTTAATCAGACGCGCATTATAGAGGCCCAGGGCTGCTCCATAGATCAGCTGTCTTTGCGGGTTGTTGCCAACGCAAAGAATTTTAGGTTCCTGGGGATTGTTGATATCAAGCGTAAAATCATTGCCGGACATGACCCAGTAGAGTCCTGGAGAGGCCAGCCGCGCAAGTCCAATGCGCGCAGAGGCGATCTGACCCTCCAGCTGCTCTGCTGCCCCATTTTCATAGGCACTGACAAATGGTTTTACATAGACTTCTATTTGAGGATAGGCTCCCAGGATTGGAAAGATCTCCTCATATTTAGCAGAAAGCAGTTCGATTACGTGCGGAAATGTACAATACTTCCCCTTTTCATATAGCTTTAGAAACCAAATGATAGAGGTAACAAAGTTGATGGGAGATTCTACAAAGAAATCCCCCTGTTTTGAAATCCAGCTTCTGTTCAGGTTAAGCATGATGGTAGAAGCACTCTCATAAGCATCTGTAATATCAGTCATTTTTGACGGAAGCAGCGGATTACAACGGTGGCTTTTGTGCGGATTGTCAAAGTTGATCAGGTAGAATCGAGGGAGTACCTTGTATTTGTGCCTTTCCCTGATCCATACGTTGTAGGCAATACGCGACAGATCATCGAACTTATAATCATATATATACATGCTGAAGCCTTTAGCAATCAGCTGCTTGATGTAAGCGACAATAAAGACAAAAGATTTACCGGATCCCGGGGTGCCCAGAACCATGGCTCCCCGGAATGGATTGATGATATTAATCCACCCATTTCTTTTTTTTCCCTTTAGGTTATAACGGGTTTGAATGTTTACCGAGTATTGGTTTTCAAGCTTGCGCTCCTCCTGAGGAAAGGATTGGTTTACCTTATTGAACACATCATCCAGGGTGCTGTCGTCCAGCAAGCGACTGAAATGGGAGACACCCCTTGCCAAGACGAACTGCCCAGTAAAATGCATGCCGATGTAGGGATACACAAAGTAGCTTTGCTCGAAAAGGTGCGGGTAATACCATAACAGGCAGGAGGGGGCAGTCAACAGGAAAACCCCGAATAGTAAACTGTTTCGAACCTGCATCCTGGTGATTGTCGTACTCTTCACCCCTTTTGCACCTAGGGCAAAAAGGGTTAGTCCTGCTGCTATGATGCCAATGATGTACCATGGGTTGAAGAGCCATTTTACTTTCAGCACCAGAAAATCAAAAGTGTTGATCAGGGGCTGGCGGTAGTTGTCGGACACCAGGTCAAAAACAAAGGGAAAGCTAAGTACATAATAATGCAGCAGTGCAACGATGACGGGTGCAACAATGTACCAGTATTGCTGGGTAATCAAACTATCTCGTTCCCGGCTGGTAAGCATGCGGAGAAAGTTAAAAAATTAAAGTTGTAGTAATACTACAATTATTTAGGTAAAAAAGGAATTGTCTTCAAGCTTTTTTGTATACCGGTCCGTTTCAACAGCATTCCGCGATTCCTCTATGTCTCCCTTAGGCCGGGAACAGCTTCCATACAAAGGCGCCCCTTGCTGGGCAGCTGTTAACCAGCGAACGCAGGTGAGGGTGCTGTTTTGTTCGGTAAAGTTAGAGCCTACTGTTTTTGGAGAGAGTAATAAAGGGAAGGCCAAAGGGGAGAAAGACCAAAGAGAAGGAGCGCTTTATTAACCCTCACTGACCGAAGAGACAGCGACATTAATCTATCATAGCAGAAAGTTAAGGGTAGGGCGGGACACGGTGCAAGTACGGCCGGGAAAAAATTTTCGGTTTCCCAAAGGGAGCCTCCGGAATTTTTTTCCATCCTCCCTTGCCCTTAGTCCCGCCCTACCCTTTAACCCCTGCTAAATTAAATTACTGTCCAACCGCTCGCCGACCGGACAGGCTTTTTTCATTTCAAAATTTTAAATCCTTTAATGCTAACGCTTATGAAAACGCCAACGACCACCGTACAACTATGCCTGGACTTCTCCATTGTTTCTGAAATCCAGCTCTCCTACCGCCCCAGGATCAAGCCTAGCCAGAGGCCAAAAATCACTTCCAGCCAGGACTGCTATGATCTGCTCCTAAAAATATGGGACAGTGGAAAACTTGAATTTGTAGAAGAATTTAAGGTCTTGTTGCTCAACAGGGCGAACAAGGTAATGGGCGTCGTACAGGCTTCCCAAGGAGGATTTTCCGGAACGGTAGCAGATCCCAAATTGATCTTCGGTGCTGCATTAAAAGCAGCTGCATCCTCCATCATTCTAGCACACAACCACCCATCGGGAAACCTGACGCCTAGTGAGGCAGACATCAGGCTCACCAAGAAGATGAAAGAGGCTGGCCATTTGCTGGACCTGCCAGTGCTGGATCACATCATTGTAACAGCAGAGGGCTATTACAGCTTTGCAGAAGAAGGGGTGCTATAGCCCCTTTTTTATAGTTGCACTGTTTAATTAAAGCTTCAAATCGAAAACGGTATTGCAGCTCCTGGAGCAAAGGGAAAATCAAAGGGAACAGGCCTTTTGTGCTCCCGCTGCAGTTCCACAGCCAAACCCCAGTCTGTTCCTTCCATGCATAGGTATTCGTTTCGCTTTTGCTCCCAAACCCCAGCTGGCAGCCCTCGGTTTGCCAGCCTTAATAGTCATAAATGCCTTCGCCACTGAAGACCCAACCGTGCCTACTCGGCATGACGCCACTGGATGTTCAAAACTGTCACTGAATGGTATATAGGGTTTATAACTCTGGGATGCCCAACCAAGAAATTCAGTATGGTGCCTATATAAGGTTCAGAAAAATCAATAGCTTTAAGTATTGTTGCCTTTCTATTTCTCCTCTTTCTTCTAATGAAAAAATGTTTACTATCAATCTGCCTCCTGGTTTGCACCATTGGATACGCACAGGAGTCTGCCGAGCTGTTCATGGACATAATTCCAGGGTCCCAGGGTAGTTTCTATGCTTCAACCCAAACGTCTGATAAATTCTTAGTAACGGAGGAGGCCTTCTACTTTTACATCAGCGAGGGACAAGGTAATGTCAGCTTGTGGCGAAGTGATGGAGGCCGCAAGGGGACAGTACCATTCTTTACGTTCGATTACAGCGAACACTTCAAAAGGCTGTCAGACATATATCCCATGAGCACGAGGGGGATGGTGTATAACAATAAACTTCTTTTCCTGGGCTACGATTCCGATCATGGCCTGGAACTCTGGGAGTCAGATGGTACTACTGCCGGAACCCATCTCTTCAAGGACCTGGAGCCAGGACCACAAAATGCATTCCCAAGCTATTTTACGCCTTACGATGGGGGATTTATCTTCTTTACGACAGCGCCACAAGCAGACGGTTCTATTATTTACAGTTTATGGAATAGTACGGGTACGGCTGAAAGCACTGTTAAACTCCGTGAGTTTGAAGGCTTGTACTATGAAAAGAGCATTGTGCCTGCTGGAAAACAGGTATACTTTGCGTGCAATGACGGCTTAACTGGAATGGAACTATGGAAAACAGATGGCACCCCCGCCGGAACCGTTTTGGTGAAGGATATTTCCCCTGGTGTAGGAAGTGCAAATCCTAAAAATTTTTTCTTCTTCAAAGATAAGCTATTCTTCAGTGTTGATTCTTATACCTATGGTCGTGAGTTGTGGCGGAGCGATGGAACTGCTACAGACACACATATGGTCAAAGACATTTCTAGTGCTAGTTACAGCTCTGATCCCCACACCTATAGTGTACTAAACAACCAGCTCTTTTTCCATGGAGTTAATAGGTTATGGATAGCCTTTACCATTTTTAAGACAGATGGCACCGCAGAGGGCACTGTGGATATTGGAGACTGGAACGCTTATTACAGTATGGTTTTTAAGAAAAGGCTTTTCTTTAGCAACCTAAATGGCAAACAAATCAAATCTACTGTTGGATTCCCTAGTGAAATCCAGATTCATGCTGAAATTGCCGGAACTAACCCCAACTTTTTAGTTGCCACCGACTCCGTATTATATTTTACTGCTTTTAACTCTGCAACAGGAAAGGAGCTTTGGAGAACAAATGGAACCCAGGCAGGCACTTATTTTATCAAAGACATCCGTCCTGGCTATGCGGACTCATCTCCCAACAATGGGTTTACCTTCAAGGACGAAGTATACTTTCTTGCAGAGGATGATGTTCATGGGATGGAATTGTGGAAAATCAGAAACCTCTCAAATGTAATTAGCGGCAAGGTCTACTTCGATCAAAATGCTGATGGTCAGTTACAAGATCATGAACCAGGTCTCTGGAATCAAAGGGTTGTTATCGAGCCTGGTAATATTATCCTGTATACAAATCAGTCAGGTGAATATTATTTAGAAGCCGATTCGACCACCTACACCATCACAGTAGAAGTTTCAGATGACTGGCAGATCAGTAGTAAGAATCATCCCTACACCCTTACGATCCCAGGTACTGCCCAGGCACACTTTGGTCTTAGCGCAACAACAGCACGTCAAGAACTCCGCATGAGTCTTACCCAAACTGGCAGAAGTCGCTGTGGAAGTGAAGTTCAATACTGGCTTGCCTATCACAATAATGGGAATGTCCCAATCAACGGCCAACTAAGCTTGCAGCCAGATGCATCAGTGACATATCTACAAAGTATTCCAACCCCAGACGCTGGTACACCTCAACTACTTTCTTGGAGTATTCAGGATTTAGCACCTGGTAAAATAGAGAAAGTGATGCTCAAGTTCAAAATGCCAGGCTTTGATGCCATAGGCGACACGATCAGGTTCTACAGCCAGGCATCTATTTCCGACGCAGAAATTATTCTGAAAGACACCCTCCAGCAGGTGATCACCTGCAGTTATGATCCCAATGATAAGGAGGTCTTCCCTGCAGGGATTGGAGAAGAGCACCTCACCCTAAAGGGCAGCTGGCTTGACTACACAATCCGCTTTCAAAATACGGGGACCGATACAGCTTTTAATGTTGTGCTCCGTGATACGTTGGACCTGAACCTGGACAGCAAGACCTTTGAGATACTCTCTAACAGCCACACTATGCAGGCAAGACTTAAAGAAATGGCACTGGAGTTTCGCTTTGCTAACATCCTTTTACCAGATAGCATTGTTGATGAGCCGGGGAGTCATGGTTTTGTGCGTTACCGCATCAAAGCAAAGACAGGTATTGCAGAAAAGACGGTGGTAGAGAACAAGGCCTACATTCACTTTGACTCTAATCCGCCCATAGTGACCAACACTAACCTCAATACGCTGGTGAGTACTCTGCCTCAGCGAGAGGTAACGGGCCTGCAAGAGGATCAGCAGAAGCTGCAGCTCTTTCCCAATCCTACTGGCAGTAGCATCCACATCCAGAGCCAAAGCCCTTTCCGGGAGGTGAGGGTTTACAACAGCTTAGGACAGCTGCAAGTCCTGCGACAATACAAAACAGCCTCTACGCTGCAAAACCTCGACCTGTCCCATATACCGGCAGGGCTCTACATCATTAGCATACAGGCAAGTGGCGAACAGATGCTGCACAGGGTGGTGAAAGAATAGCATGAAGCTTTGATTTCAGAATCTGCAAAACTGGATAAAATATCGCTTAGTTTGGGGTCCCAGCCTAAACAGGGATAGCAACTGCGATGCGGCAGACGTCAGCAAAAAGTAATGAATCGAAAAGATCCTCCTACACGCTGCTGAATTAAGCGAATTTGCCTAAAATCATCATGCTTTCAAAAGATCTCAGCCGCTGTAGGATAAGGGGGGGAATAGAATAGAAGTAAAAAACGAATAGATATCTCCCAAAATTAATCATGTAAGTTTTGAACAAAATAAGTAACATATATGTTACCTTTATGGTTGTTCAGAAGTAACACATGTGTTACCTTTGGGCATGAAATATTCAGAACTACATAGACAATTAAGAGACGATGGTTGGGAAACAATTCGTCAGAAAGGGAGCCATAAAACATTAAGGCACCCTACAAAGAAAAAGCAACTTACGGTACCAGATCATGGTAGCAAGGAAGTACCAAAAGGACTTGAGCTGAAAATTCTAAAAGATGCGGGGCTAAGACAGCCCCGCATCTAAATAATTATAAATGGACAGTATTAATATTAACAACCTAAAAACATTATTTAATAGCCAAATGAATAATTAAGACGCAAAAGCAACGGTCTATCCCAAACAACACAACTTCTATGAAATGAGAAAACCCATCAAAATGACAGTGGAAAAAAGTGATACTGGCTATATCGCTTACGCTGATAAACATTCAGTGTACACAGAAGGTGACACACTGGACGAACTAAAACGCAATATTATAGAGGCATTGAATCTTCACTTTGAAGATCAAGGCAAAGAAGTAACTGAAGACGACATTCAAGTAAGTCTTGATTTACACCAATTTTTTGAATTTTATGATGTAATTAACACAAAAGCCCTTTCGGAAAGAATAGGGATGAATAGAACCCTTTTAACTCAATATATCACCGGAACAAAAAAACCGTCCCAAAAGCAGGTCTCTAAGATTCTAAAGGGGGTAAAAGAGTTAGGCAAAGAATTATCACAATTAGAAATTCTAGATGCTTAAAAAAATTTAATAGAATTGAAGTTCTTGAATATTTTATATATCTATCCAAAAGCCCAGCCTAACTAGCTGGGTTTTTTCTTTTGTCAGATCACATTTAATTGTTGACCTAAAGTTAAAACTATGAACATGGCTAGTTCAGGTACTTATTTGATGACCTCCCCCCAATAAATCGGACCGTTCTAAAGCGGCAGCCGCCTTTAGCTTTGGGAGGTAGTATAAAACCAAGATAGGTAATAGTATCTTTAAATATACCGGCTTAGGTAAACTATGGCAGCCGCCGGATAAGATCCACCCAGCGATTTAGTACCTAA
>JAESGL010000446.1_pt1 | contig 18935 bp, 21 predicted proteins | sample 9269711 | NCBI WGS metagenome assembly JAESGL01 (sample SAMN14515918, study PRJNA621676) | algae metagenome | isolation source: Kastovskya adunca ATA6-11-RM4 and co-occurring heterotrophs from soil and... | place: Chile: Atacama Desert | collected 2011-06-27
CTTTGCCTGGCTCTTCAATTATAGAAGATGTGTTACTAGGTATGAGTACAAGGTAGAGAACTACAAAGCATTCATTTTGCTGGCTTGCATGCTAATTCTGCTAAAACCATTTATGAGATAGCTTCTAGTTAGATTAAGTTAATATACTCTTTTCTAACCCTCCACTTTTTCAGGGGAATTCCAAATGAGTATGAGCTAAGAGAGAATCAACTATCTGAATATCAACTAAAAACATACACCTAAAAGAAACATAACAAGAGCTAACGTATATTTGCCAAAACTAATCAAACACTTATTGCTGAATCAAAAATGAAGAGATTTACCCTTTGCTTAGCTCTTGCCTCACTTCTTTATGCTTCCTGCAGTCAGGACAATGGTACTGGTTACCATGAAGAGATAGCAGTAGATACCACAACTATATCTACTGACTTTGTTAAAACATTTGAGGGTAAGCTCAATGGTAAATATGAAGTTGTGATGAAAATAACTTCAAATGGTGGCAGCTTATCTGGCCACTATTTTTACAAAAGTAAGGGTGGTAATATTGAGCTGAAGGGAAGCTTAAACGATGAATCTATTTCCCTTGAAGAATTTGATGCCAAAGGGAATCAAACCGGAACCTTTACTGGAGCTGTAGAAGGTAACACAATCAAAGGCACTTGGAGCAAACCTAACGGTAGCAGTCAAATGCCATTCGTTCTTTCAGAAAGTAAAGAAAGTTATGAAGTACTCCAGGCGATTGCTTCAGGCAGTTCCTATGAGCATATCAGTGGAGAATATTCGCTCTTGGAAGGTGGAGATTCCTACTCTGGAAGTTTGAATATAAATTATAAAGGCAGTAAGAAATTCAAATTCCAATTGGTCGTTGGCACAAGTAGAGGATGCACCGGAGATGTAGAAGGTACAGCTACATTTAAGAGCCAGAATGTCGCAACTTATTCATCATCTAATTGCGAAGGATTGACCTTCACCTTCTCTGGTAATAAAGTAACTGTTAGTGAAAATAACTGCCAGTACTGGCATGGCACATCCTGTTCATTTGATGGTGAGTTTGGCAAAGCACAATAGTTTATAAAAGATCATAAAACAAAAGGAGAGCTAGAAACTCTCCTTTTTTTGTGCTTATAGTTGAAAGGGAAATCAGTTAGCGGTGCTGGCATTTTCAATTCTAAAACCAACCTTATCACTACCCTTGTAACCGAAAGATTTAAGCTTGAACTTTCTTGCTGAATTCGGTTGGTACAGTTCATATAAGGTAAGGCTTTCACTTCCAATGAAAGTATCTGTTTGACTATAGTATTCAGCAGTTATAACTACATCTTTATAAGTAGCAACTGTAGCCAGGTTGTTTATAGTACCCTCTAATACAAACTCACCGATTAAGTTTTTCCGATAGGTGGCTCCTTCGAGCATTAAGAAAGTGGTAGGGTTCATCCTTTCCTGCTCTTCAACAGAAAGTCTAGCCTCTGCATACCTTTGGTGAGCTGAACCAGAATCACAACCTTGAAAGAATAATGATATAGCAACCAGGGGGAGATAGTAAAACTTTGTATTCATCAACATATTGTTAAATCCAATATGAAGTTAAACTTCAGCCCTGACTAAGCAAAAATTTAGTTGGTTTAAGTAATGAAATAGAAGAGATTACAAGAAACTGCAATCAGATTGACATTAGCTAGTATTCTTGCCTTCAACTGAATTTCTTTTAGGCTTAGTGCTAATATTTCTTTGCTGCCCTGGAGCTGGGCTTATACGCTCTGCCAATGCTCTGATTACTGGCTGAAGTTGTTCTAGTATTAGGTTTGCTCTCCACAAGAAAACTCCGATTAGAGATCCAATCACAAGTATAGAAACAATTATAATCAGGCATAAAGGACTTATGCTACCACTTGCAAAGAGTGCGCTTAATCCCCCAACAATACCAGAAACATAGCTAACTGTTTGCACTATATATTTCATATCAAACGTTTTTAAAATTCTGTTAAATCAAGACCTCTATTAATTGATTATTCAAATCTCTCCAGCTCCAGCAAAAAGATTTATGATGCAATTTCATCACTAGCCTAATCTGCTGGTAGGACACTTTTTTACGCCCTTTTTTTCAGTATAGGAAAAAGGGTCTGTCTAAGTTAAGGTGGCCGGAAAAGAATTCAGAGGACAGTGAAATTGCATTACTATCGGCAAGTCAAGCCAGATATAACAAATTATAGTTGCTACTACCATCTTCTTCTCTGCAGGCAAGAAGAATGAATTTTAAAAACTTTTATAGGATGGATTTTAGAAGAGAAAAAATTGAATGAAGCTGCCCTAAACCGGCGACAGTAGGAGCGATCTCGAATTAGTCACCATTACATTAAAAACAAGTATCCAGTGACTAACTTAGACACTCAATAATCACATCGTTATGATGAAGCACAAGTTTTTATATATAAGCCTTTCTTTACTCTTTAGCCTGTTACTCCTGATGAGTATTGCATGTGAAGATGAAGCAACAGCCAGTGAAGGAATAGACTATAAAGGGAAAGTAGTGGGGATTTCGGATGGCGATACCTTCACGCTACTTACTCCAGAGAATAAGCAAATAAAAGTTCGTTTAGCAGAAATAGATGCGCCGGAAAGTGCCCAGCCTTATGGATCCAGGGCAAAGCAGGCCTTGGCTGATTTGATCTTCGGAAAAGAAGTCAAGGTAGTTGAACAGGATATCGACAGATATGGAAGGCTAGTCGGCCATGTATTCGTTCAAGATATCCATGTAAATAGAAAGTTGGTGCAAGAGGGTATGGTATGGGTATACCGGCAGTACCTAAAAGATAAAAGTCTTCTTGAGGATGAGCAAAAAGCAAGAGAAGCAAAAAAAGGCCTTTGGAGCCTTCCCCCTTCGGAACAAATAGCTCCATGGGAGTGGAGAAGAGGCAATAGAAATACGGGGAATAATACTGGGAACAGTGGGCAGAATTTTACTTGTGGTACTAAGACCAAGTGTTCTGAAATGGTGTCTTGTGAAGAGGCTATGTTTTATTTGAAAGAATGTGGAATCACAACCATAGATGGAGATGGGGATGGTGTGCCTTGTGAAAAACTATGTAAGTAAGCACTACTACTAATCTAATTAGAGATTGCCCGCTCCTGAAGATGATCACCAAACAGGGGCATCATACAGGATTAATTCAAAACCAGCACAATTGACTTTCTTGAATCCGGTATCTGAAGTCAAAAGAGGAAACTGGTATAGAATCGCTGTTGCTGCAACAACAGCATCAGGAAGCTTTAGCTTGTATTTGCGGATTAACTCAATGGTGTTTTCCTGGATGAATTCATCATGTGGGTGTACGGTCACTTTATGGAAAAAAAAGTGATTGAGTTTTTTTAGACCTTCATCAGTATTATAAGGCCAAGCCAGGGCTTCAATCTGGCTGATGTAACTGGTATGAAGCTTAGGAAAATAGCCGTCTATAAACGAAAGAAGGGGTTCATACCCCTTATCAATATTTACAATGACGTTAGTATCTAAAAAGATATCACTCCCCTTCTTGATCATCACGGAGCTTTCTTTGATACTCTAAGGCATCACCCTTGAAATTCATCATTCCTACGTATTTGCGGATGCTGATCTCCTTAGGTTTCATCAAAGCAGATTCAGGAAGCAGCTCAAGCAGCTCTTCCATGTGCATCACCTTTGATTTTTTTACCTGAACCTTTCCCATATACTTATTAACGTGAATTTAGGAATTTAAGTGTCATTTGCAATAAGCCTTGAAATAAGGTGCCTATAACTGAAGACACTATATCAACAGATATTCTCTTCCATACTTTAACTTTAGGCTGATCTAAATCTTAAAGATAGTTTTCAAACAGGATTATTACACTATACAAAATCGTACGCACCCTTTACACAAAAACGAATGTTAAAGTGTAATTTAACATATGCCAAGAACCAAGACATGTCAGCTGAATACAGTGTTTGAGAAAGAATCAAATCCATACTCGCTCGAATAGATATTGAGGACTTAAGCCTGTAGGGTGTTTAAGTGCCTAACATCTTGCCCAGACAAAACAACTGTCAGACATTTTACGTATATTGCACTATAAATGTCCGAAACCATGTCTGCTGAGGTTATCCATTACGAACACATTTTTGATCATGAAGCCCACCCGGCCATCGAGTCCGGAGGGATCTTTATCATCTATGAAACACGCCGCGACTCTGCCACTAAGGCTAAGCTGATAGCCCTGGCCGAAGAATTAGGGCTAAGCCGTGAAGAAATAGCCCAGATCGTCGGTATGACGGGCCGCAACCTGCAGCGATACAGCAACCAGCAGAAACTTAGCCAAGAGCAGTACACCAACATGCTGCTCCTCACGCGCCTGTTTATCCGGGGTGTGGATGTATTTGGATCAAAGGAAAAATTTGGTAGGTGGTTGCGCAAACCTGTGCGTTCCCTGGGTATGCAGCGTCCACTGGACCTGATGAGTTCAGCGGTTGGGTATTCGGTCGTGGAGCAGACCCTTGGCCGTATTGAACACGGTGTGTTCGCTTAATTGCTTTGACCCTCCATGCTGGTTTATCGGATAACCCGTGAAAAATACGCACAGGATCTTAGTGGTATCGGTGCTGAGAAATATCCCGGCAGGTGGAATCTGCCAGAATTCCGCATGCTCTATACCGCGGGATCTGAATCCCTGGCTACACTGGAGGTACTGGCGCACTTCGATGACGAAGAAGCCCCCCTGGATCAGTGGGTCGTTGTGCTGGAATTACCTGACGCGCTTATTGAAATCCTGCATCCCTTACCACAAGACTGGAATATCACGCCGGCGGGTCTTGCGTCTAAAAACGCTGGCACGAAATTTTTAAAAGCCGCTCAACACCTGGCACTCAAGGTGCCTTCCGCTATTATTAAAAGCGAGTTTAATTACCTGATCAATCCTCTACATCCTGCCATGGAGCAGGTGCGTATCCATACAAGGTATCCCAAGCACTGGGACGAACGCATCCTGCGGAAATAAGGTTGGATGGAAATAAAAATCAATTAAATACACATGTACTTTGTTATATAAGCGCTTTTATGTTTAGTCTGAAATTGGTGTGTCGAAAAAAATATTAACCCCAGAAACACCCATAAGTATCTTCGCTAACTAGATCAATGAATTTCTTAAGTGTTTTAACTGTAGGAGGATCATAAGGATACCATTTTAAATTTCCTCTCATCCAATAAACTCTCCAAACATTTTTGCTTTTGATATAGGTCGTTTTAGCGATGTCTATATGACTTATCTTCTCAGAATTGTCCCATTGTGGTCTAATCTCAAATATAAAGATACTTTGATTGTCAATCCTATAGGAAATGTCTAATTGATCCCTAATATGCTCTGGAGGCCTATTTTCCTCAATAAAGTTCTCCATAACTTCAATTACATCCGCTGTATTTAATGCACTTAAACTCATCTGTTAACTTCCTATAGTTAGGCACTTTCTACTTCATTTTCTGCTAGAATTTTTACTGCACGTTCATACTCTTAGACTAAAGAATGATACTATCCCGAAAAGTGTGTAAATGAATTTTTGGGGTAGCTAGAGTTTTAGTCGATTTACAAACATAATCATAAATTGATTTGGGATCACGCCCCAGTTCTGAATGGGTAGTGCATCTTCTTTTTTCATAGCTTAGGTGTGTTAAGCTAACCCCGAAAAAGTTATTTCCGTAATTTTTCCAGGCCTTCAGGAGCCGAAAAATTCCAGAATAACTTTTCCTACTTACACACTTAGCGGGATACTACCTTAAATAAATACGCCTAAGTGTCGATTATCTTCACTTACGCCTATTCTTGACCACACCAAACTACATGTATCAAAGTTCAATTATTGGTATATATTACCAACTTTTTTTGCTTCACTCCCATCAGAAAATTTCAGTAGATCTCCTCCATTCAGGATTTGAGCATACTCTCCATCACTGAAATAAATAAAATCTTCCTCTAAAGTATACTCAAATTCTTTAGTCCTAATAGGTCCTTCAATTTGTCCTGATTGCATAGCTAAGCCTGCAAAAGGAACATTTTTTTTCATAGAATCATAAAACTTTGAGAGGTCGGTAACTTCCTGAGCTCTTGTACTATTAACTATTTTATAATAAAGTTCTGGCATATTCCCGTCTCCCAGGGTAGTTAAAATCCTTTGCTCAGTTGGTTGGAGGCTAGCCATTAGAGTTTCGTGATCAAAGATTCTCTGATATATGTTGCCTCTTATCTGATCTGGAGTAGCCTGGCAGCCACTTAAGCAAATGAGTAATAAACAAAGCATAGATAATACATATCTATCTAAAATTCCATTTGAGAAATACATATTAATACAAATTTTAAAGGGCTATTAACGTTTATACTCTTATTTCTAAATATCCATCAAATTACTCTTCATACTCTACTAAATCTAATACAAGAAGTCCCTTTTCTTTTATCAACCATTCAGGCAAATAAAGGCCAGACATTTCAGGTAAACCTGGGTCTCCATGTAGCTTTAAAATACTTCCTTTATGAATCATAGATACTAAGAAGCAATAGTGAGCGTTGTTTGTGCCTCCATTTATTAAATAATCGCTACTTTTTCCTAAATAATAATAGTTTTTATCTAACAATCCTTTTCGTAATGTTGGTGCGCTAACAACGACTACTTCCCCTTTTGAATTAAATTTGTTTATTAATAAAGCTTCGACATTATCAATATTATCTATATAAAAGTTAATATAAAGGCTGTCTTTATCTAAATATACATAACCATATTCATTGTCTTGCGCATTTGTAGCCAGAAAAGAAAGCATCAACACACATAAAATATATACCTTTTTCATATAGCATTTAATATATTACTTACAAGACAAAATGTTATTAAACAATTACTAATAGTTACCTAACAACGTTTTATTATACTGCAACAGGAGAAATAGTTTTATCTGATTCTTCAATGCTTAAACTATCATCAATTTTAGAATTATATACTGTTTTGGTTAAATAGCCATATGCAATTATACCAGGTATAGCCATCAAAATAATTATAAACTTTTCATCAGTTAAGTATTTTAATCCCCAAGCAAACTGATAGATGATAATCCATATTGTATAGTTCCGTAAGCTTATTGGTAAGTTTCTATTAACTAGGAAGATAATATGTAAAATAGTAAATATTAGAAAATATAGGCCTACCATAATAAATCCAATAGACAACAAAGTTTCATTGTAATCATTAGAGTCAAAATTTCCCGTTTGAATATCTACCGCAAACTTAACAAAGTGCTGCCTACCTCCCCACAATAGCACCATAGATATGAAAACTACAGTACCAAGCAGTATTTTTATAAATGTGGATTTGATTATGTATATTAATCGGTATAGGCATATAGCAAAAACGCCACCTTTCAAAAATATCTCAACTGCTCTGAACCAGTAAGAAGGATTATCATTAGTGTTAAAATTGACTATTACTTCTATGATAGTCCATGGTATCAGACAAAATGCACCAAGTACTGCTAAATGATATACTTTTTCAGAAAAGCTATCTTCTTTCAAGTTTCCAGCCATTGATAAATAATTATAAATCAAAGGACAGAATTAGGTAGCACATATTATAACCATAACTACACACAACATTACATATGTATTAGCACACTGCACGTTGATCTATATTTATTCTAAGAATATTAATGACAAGCAATTTTGATACTAGATGATCTCCTTTTTAAAATCAGGAATAGAGCAGGCCAACTGATCAATTGGAGTAACTTTCTTGGAAGTTTGAGCAACATGTGCAAATCAACCTTTAACATCAGCAAGCTTCTTTTCATCTATGAGAGTTTGAGTAATATAGGTGTATATACTTAGATGAATAAATACACCTATATCCTGAATTCATTTATCTGCTTCTCACCTACTGGTTTCACTTTTTATTAAGGTGAAACTTTGCAAAACCCTCTCCTATTTAGTTAAATAGAGATTTTTGGGTTTCCCCCCTTCTGCTGGTTTCAGTATCCGCAATATTATGTAGAAACTGAACTAAGGTTTACCAGCTGAGAAAAGGAATTCAGAAAAATAATTTTTGGAACAAGGTGCCTATAACTGGCGACAGTACTGTGTCACATAGCCTAAATACTCCCCTGCCTAAAATTTACTGTCGGCAAAATTAATTTTAGCTTCACCTAACATATTTCAAGGCCCTGATTCCTCTGTTTTATAATTACACTAAAACGAATGTTTAAGTGTAATTTAAAGATGAAGAATTTCAGCTCTGGCAAAAGTTGATTTGCGCAAAGTAAAGCAAGAAAACATAATTACATAAAACGCTTACATCTTATCTAATTACAGTAACTTGCATGTTATAGAGTAAAGTATAATGATTTTCGGATACATTAGAGTTTCTAAGGAAGAGCAGAATTATGATCTTCAAATTGATGCCCTCAAGAAAGCTGGGTGCCAACAGATCTTCAAGGAAAAAATAAGTGGAGCATCTAAGTTTAGGCCGGAGTATGAAAAACTACTAAGCCATCTTAGAGAAGGTGATGTTGTAGTGATCTGGCGGATTGATCGCCTGGGCAGAACAACCCTTGAGCTGATTAAGCTTATGGTTGAATTCAGAGAAAAGGGGATAGAGTTCAAGAGCCTTACAGAAGGCATAGATACAACTACTTCAATGGGTAGAATCTGGTTTATGCTTAATGCTGTCTTCGCGGAAAATGAAAGGGAGATAACCAGGGAGCGGAGCAGAGCTGGTCTGGCAGCAGCAAAGGCAAGGGGAAGAGTGGGAGGCAGGCCAAAAGGAATCTCCAAAGAAGCTGCGGGTAAGGCATCGTTTGCTGCTCTCTTGTATAAGGAGGGTAAGAGTATCAAGGAAATAAGAGAAAAAGTAGGTATTGCCAGTAATGCCACTATATACCGATACTTAAAAAGTGAGGGAATAGAAATTAGTGGATGGAAAAAAAGCCCATCACTTGCCAGAGATCCAGCATGATAGAAGAAGCGTTAATCTAATCATGTACCGTATTTATGATTTTCCAAAAGCCTTAGAGTTCTTCACTGATGTATATAATGCTAAAATCACTTAACACCAGGAATAATAACGCTGCAATTCACAGTTCATGAATTAGCAAGGTAAACAGGGGTGGATAATTTACAAACGTCCGTTTATAAAATATCCAGCAGTGCATTTAGATAGTCTAATAACTAACTTGAACACTATATGAAGGAGCGTTAGTAAAATGTTCATGTAGTAATAATAGCCCATATTTCATGAGGTTGGACATATTTCAAAGGAACACTTATGAGTTGTCTATGTGATAATCAGAAACCATTTCAACTATGAAAATTCTTTATGAAGTATACTAACAGCTCTGGGAGCTGAACCTGGAATTCAAAAGCATGATGGATCAGAAGAAAGGAGATAACCTGCAGGTCTGGTGTGATAAAGCAGCTCAACATGCTCCTTTTAAAAGCTTTGTGCAGGGAATTCGACAGGATTTTGATGCAGTTTATCAGGCAATGACCTCCTGCTGGAGTAATGGGTAAACAGAAGGGCAGGTCAATCGCCTGAAAAACATCAAGCGCCAGATGTATGGCAGGGCCAGCTTTGAGCTGCTGCGCCTGCGTGTTTTGAAATAGTCAGGACTTGATCTGACGGTTGAATTAATTTTCTTATTAAATTCAACTAAACAAATCAAGCGATGAGCACACAAGAGAAGATCATCAAACCCAAGCTTGGCGTGTTAGAACTGGCCAGGCAATTAGGCAATGTATCCCAAGCCTGCAAGATCATGGGCTACAGCAGGGATAGCTTTTACAGATTCAAAGACCTCTACGAAAAAGGAGGTGAAGCAGCATTAAGGGACATGAGCCGCAGAAAGCCACTGCCAGCCAACCGTGTAGACCCTCGGATTGAAGAAGCCGTAGTAGCCATGGCTGTTGATCAGCCAGCCTTTGGTCGGCTCAGAGTCAGCAATGAACTAAAGAAGCAGGGACTTTTTGTTTCTCCTGGAGGTGTGAGAAGCATCTGGCTCAGACATGATCTGGAGACCTTCAAAAAGAGACTTAAAGCCCTTGAAGCTAAAGTGGCCCAGGAAGGGCTGATATTGACAGAAGCCCAGCTTGTGGCCCTGGAGAAAGCAAAGCAGGAGAAAGAAGCACATGGTGAGATAGAAACCTATCATCCAGGCTATTTGGGAGCACAGGACACCTACTACGTAGGCACCATCAAAGGCGTAGGCAGGATATATCAACAGACCTTCATTGACACCTATGCAAAAGTAGCCTTTGCCAAGCTCTACGACAGGAAGAATGCCCTTGTGGCTGCTGATACGCTAAATGATAAAGTACTGCCTTTCTTCCAGCAGCACGACATTCCGCTATTGCGCATCCTTACCGACCGAGGAACAGAGTATTGCGGAGCAAGAGAACATCACGAGTACCAGCTTTATCTGGCCATCGAGGACATAGATCATTCCAAGACAAAGGCCAGGAGCCCGCAAACCAATGGTATCTGCGAGCGCTTCCATAAAACCATTCAGGATGAATTCTATGCTGTTGCATTTCGCAAGAAGGTCTATGATAGCATTGAAGAACTGCAGAAAGATCTGGATGCTTGGATGCTAGAATACAATCATAGAAGACCCCACTCTGGCAGGTACTGCTACGGCAAAACTCCGTATCAGACTTGGCTGGATTCTTTGCACCTGGCTAGAGTAAAAATGCTGGGTGAGGCTAAAGTAACAGTGACTCCTTCGGAAGCCTTTTCCTCTTAGATGCCTGCTCATGCCGTAGGACGGTGCTGTCAAGGGCGGCGAGCGTAGGGAGCCGTTTATTTACCCTTGACTGCAACGGCCGAAGGCATATCTTTGCATTTAAGAGGAAGAGGTGCAAGGCAGTGTCTGATCACTGTCTGATAACTCACCACTGTCAGATCAAGTAATGGCTACTACACGTGTTTTGTCTAATTCAGCATAGATTTACCGAATGTGACGCTGAACCAGCATCCGCCGGAATGTCAGAAATTACTTTAGGCAATCTCCTGTTTTACCGATTCTTTTTTCACACCCTCAGAGGGGTCAGCATGCTCCGGATTATCCAGCAATTGCTTAAAGAATGGGGCCTACCATTTTCATTTAAAACACTAAATGGAAAGCTCGCACTCTAATGTACTCTGCTTTCCATTTGGAGAATCCGGGGCAAACTGAGCCACAGAGTACGCTACTAACTGAGCCAGTAATCCGGAGTTAACTGAGCCACTTTTAGGGTATCTCTTTTTGCGGAATCCGGATTCAAGAGAGCCATTAAGGAAAGGGGGTGTAGAAGTATAGTTAAACCCCGACATTGCTTTGAAAAAGCGGAGCCATGTCGAATAAACCTATACTTATGCACCAGGTAAGACTGTTAATTCATCACCTGCAAAGAGGTCTTTCACAGCGCATGATCTCACGGGAACTGGGCCTTTCGCGCAATACGGTAAAGCTGTACGTAAGCCGCATCCTAGGCAGTGGCAAAAGCCTGAATAGCTTACAGAAAGAAGATGAAGCCACTCTTTCTGCTCTTGTGTATGCCCAGCAGAAGCCTGCTGTAGAGGACAGCAGAAAAGAAGACTTTCTATCCAGAGTCAGCTACTTTCACTCGGAGCTAAAACGTACTGGTGTAACTAAAAAGCTTCTTTGGCAGGAATACAAGACTGCCAATGAGCGGGGCTATGAGTACACCGCACCGGCGGCCCGGCCGGTTCTGTGAACTACTGGCCAGGGAAGATAAGCTCCAGCACGCCAGCATGCACTTTTCTTACCAGCCAGGCAGACTTTTGCAGGTGGACTTTGCCGGAGACAAGCTTTATTATGTGGACAGACAAAGCGGGGAGATGATCTTTTGCCCTGTTTTAGTTTGTGTGCTCCCCTATAGCGGCTACAGCTATGTAGTAGCTCTGGAGAATGCTTCTCTGCCCCAGTTCATCAAAGGTTTAAACCAGTGCCTTTCTTTCTTTGGAGAAGCACCGCTGGAGCTTAAAAGCGATAATATGAAGCAGTATGTGAAGAGAAGCTGCCGTTATGAGCCTGTCTTTACCCAGGCAGTGGAAGAATGGGGACTTCATCATCAGATTACGCTTCTGGCAGCCAGGGTAAGAAAACCCAGAGATAAAGCCTTGGTTGAGAACGAAGTCCGCTTAAGTTACCAGCGCATTTATGCTCCCTTACGCGATGAAGTGTTCTTCAGCCTTCAGGAGTTGAATACAGCCATTGAAAAGCAGCTTTCTCTCCACCACAGCCTTCCTTTGCAAAAGAAGGGCTACAGCCGCCAAAACTGCTTTGTATCAGAAGAAAAGCCTCTTTTGCAGCCCCTGCCCATAACTCCCTTTGTGATCCGCCACTGCGTAGAGGCTAAGGTTCAGAAAAACTACCATATTACCCTTGGTGAGGACTGGCACCACTACAGCGTGCCCTTTATCTATATTGGCAAAAACGTGCAGGTAAATTACTGCAGTGAGCATGTGGAGATCTTCTTTCAAAATCAGCGAATCGCTCTGCACAAGAGAGGCTACAAAAGGAATGACTACACTACCGTCAAAGAACATATGCCAGAAAATCACCGCAACTACTTTGAGCAGCAGGGCTGGGATGAGGAGTATTTTCTTGGAAAATCCTCCAGCATCGGCCCTTCTACCAGAACCTATGTAGAAAAGCTGCTGGCAAGCCGCCACTTTCCCCAGCAAAGCTTCAATGCCTGTCTGGGGCTATTGCGCCTTGGCAAAAGCTATGGGCAGGAGCGCCTGGAAAAGGCCTGCCAGAGAGCCCTTCTGGGCCACTCTTACACCTACCGCACCCTTTGCACTATTCTGGAAAACGGGGCAGACCTACTCCAAAGGGAAAAAAAAGAAGCTTTTTCCCTGCCAGAACATGCCAACCTGCGTGGAGCAAAAGCCTATCAATAAATCATTGTCTAATCCCAAAACAACAAAAAAATGAACACCCAAAGTACTTTAGATGAGCTGCGGGAGCTTAAACTACAGGGCATGCTACGCTGCTACCAGGCGGTAGTAGATCAGCCCCTGCACCAGCAGCAACAGGCTCATGAGCTGGTGGCGCTCTTGGCACAGGCAGAAACGCAGCAGCGCCAAAAGCAGCGTACTGATCTTTACCTAAGACTCTCCAAGCTTCGCTACCAGGCGCATGTCGAGCAAGTGCATTGCTCCCCAGAAAGAGGGCTTAGCAAAGAACAGCTACTGTTGCTCTGCGATGGCAGCTTTATACAAAAGGGAGAAAATATACTTATCAGCGGGGCCACCGGATGCGGGAAAAGCTTTTTGGCCTGTGCTATAGGCAAAAGAGCCTGCATGATTGGCTACCGTTGCATCTACTACTCGATGAACCGCTTTATTGAAGCCCTGGCTCAAGCGCGTCTTGATGGTTCCTATCTCAAGTGGCTCAATACCCTGGCCAGAACTCCTTTGCTTATCCTGGATGATTTTGGCCTGCAGCCCCTGGATCACGACATGCGCCTGAGCCTTTTACAGATCCTGGAAGACCGCTACGGAAAAGCCTCTACAGTCATCACCTCACAGCTGCCAGTGAGTAAGTGGTACGACTATATTGCAGAGCCAACTCTAGCTGATGCTATCATGGACAGGCTTACCGCTCATGCCCATAAAATTGAGCTTCTGGGAGAGTCTTTGAGAAAAGCTAAAATAGCCTAAATTTATACCCACTTCTACACCCCTTCTCTGCTGGCTCAGTTTACAGCATATTAGTGGCTCACTTTTGTGCGTATTTTCCACCATTTAATGTTCATAGGCTGGAGCAAATATTATTGTCTTCTTTCTGAGTAAGAATTCATGTTAGAGAACTAGGGAAGCAGGATTTTGGCTGCGAAGTACTTTCCATACAAGGAAAAAAAGAATTAAGTTGTCTTGCTTCTATTTTAATATGTTGATGCTTAGTCAATTTTAATATGGTGCTGCTCATATTTATTTGGGGTTTTAATAATCAATTCATATAGACCGGCCCGCAACCCCCTCACATCTATCTTTGATTTTTTCCCACTTTTAATTTTTTCTGATTTTTTTAGAGTTGCTTGTGAATCATACAAGTAGTATTCAAAATCGTCGGAACTTACATGTGTATCCTCCGAAGCGAGTTCTATTATAAATTCAGTGCTCGCTGGATTTGGATAGACAGTATACATTAAACCAGAAGTTGGGCCAAGCACGAAAACCAAGTTTCTAATAATAGTAGAGCCACAAGTTGTGGTTGTAGATACTTGAAAGCTCGCGCTGTTCTGAGAACTGTTCAGATACAAGTCTACTTCTGCTCCATTCCGATAGATATAATAGGAAGACGGATTGCCATTAGTTAGTGTCCAAGAGAATGAAGTAGCTCCAGGATAATTTACATATATTTTGGAGTAACCAGGTACAAAGTTAGGAGATGAATTTAGGCTATTCCCGTTAACCGTACCTGTGATTTCTCCACTACTGCCAGCAAACGTAATTGGTAATATAAGTTGAGTACTACTACCACAAGTGCGATTGAGCTGTGCGCTCAAATTCACTGTCCCTGTACCAGAACCTGTAGTGCTCAATGTAATACCAGTAGTAGTTCTTGATTCTTCTGTGAAACCAGCCGGAATACCCCAACTGATAGTAGTTTGTGGAGGAAGAGTTTGGCCAATTGTGTAAGTATAGTTTCCACTACATACAGAAACAGCACCTGAAATAGTATAGAGAGCTGAAGGGAACTGTTCTAATAGTTCAACTTCATAATCCATTGTACCACTGCCTGTGCCTCTGTTTATCTGGACAAGATATCTCCTGTTTCTAGCTAGTGATGAGCATGGTATAGTATAAGTAGTTGTATTCCCATTTGTAACAGCAGTTATTCCAGTTAAACGATTTCCAATTGTGCCATTTAAATTTCTTAAAAAAACATTCACTACACCAACAGCACCAGTACTCACTTGTGTAACCACAAGATGGTAGTTACCTAATGAACCACTGCCTGGATGGGTGAATTCGAGCCAATCTTCAAGATCACTACGGCCACTAACATGGAAGGTATGTTCTTGATGACTACCTGGCATAATTTCTCGAGCTGCAATGAAAGTATCATCAGGTTCAAATCTATCAAAACGATTATTATTGACAGGCTCCCAGTTACTTCTGTACTGTCTTTTGAAAGCAGTACGCATCATAACACTTCTTTGACCCGGACTAAAGTAACTACGGCAAGTTTGATCGGAAGTAAAATTCCCTCTGTTTCCATAAGCCATATAATTCTCAAAATGGGGACGGTAGAGGTCTCCTCTAAAATCCGTTTTCCCTTGTGGATCCCAAGTACAACTACCAGAGAGATATCTACCATCTTCACTCATATCAGGATCTGCCTGAGTATCGCAAAGCAGGTCCCCTGTAAAGTTGCATCTTCTGGAATATATTGATATTCTGTTTGGGCAATAAGTAAGAAATTCTCCTCTAGTTACAGGTTCTCTAAAGCATAAGATTCCATCAAACATATGTGTGTGCATCAATCCAAAAAAATGCCCAACTTCATGTGTAAAAGTGGAGGCATTGACTTGACTAAAAGCTATTTCTCTTCTGATAAATATAGCATTATAAATAGGATGATACATGTTAGCATCTAACTCATCTGCAATATGTATGTTAACAGCATTAGGATCTCGGTATTGATTAGCTAAATCGATTCTTTCATCATAACCTATCACTCTGACCGCGCTGGGTTTATCAATCAAACCAATACTATTGAGGTAAAAACGTAAGTTAATCCCGTTGTTACGAAAAGCATTATTAAGATTATCCATCATTCGTTGATATCCCTCTTCATCTGTTATGGGAGAAATGCCACCTGGATCTGTAGGGCTATTTCTGTATACCCATAATTTTATTGGTATACGTAACCAAGGGAATTCAATGTCCCCTAATTGCCGAATAGTGGGCTGTTGCTTCTTCTGTGATAGGCTATCGTAGTAGTTGCTTAAATATGTTTCATTTCCATACCAAGGCAACGAAACATATTCTGCTTCAGAAGGATCAGGTGTACCACAATTATGTTCATCTACAACAGTCGTTGGAGGAGTAAAACTAACTACTAGCTTGGGATGAAGATTGGCATTAGGATGATTAGTACTCGCATAGTTACGGGCACGATAATAAAGTTCATTCTCCAAAATCATCTTAATACCCATATTTGAACCAGGGTTATTCACCCATCCTTGTACCATTGGGGTCATGGTTATCTGCCTGTTTTCGGTAGCAGATGTTGAGGGACCTACCCATATCCTACCGGAGGTGGTGGTAGGGGGCTGGTTATTCCATGTTACTGTTGTCTCATACCACTCTCCGGGCTGACCAGGATTGGTTTGATTATTTACTGTAGTATTGTCTATAATCCTTTCTAGATAAAAAGCGTTTGAACCACTTGATTGGCTGTTTCCAACATTACTACTGGCACTGGTTACTGTTGGATCACTATAAAGGAACAAAGTAGCTGAATGAATAGTAGAACCAGTAGGAATGATGTCTAGGTTAAAATATAGTAAACTACGCCAGTTTGTAGCACTACCTGAATTTGTCCAAGCTGTAGCAGACAAGCGAGGATAATCTCCGTAGTTATAATCAGCTCTATTAGTATATCCTGACCGTAAATCTTTGTATACAACAGCATCTTTCCAACGAGGGCCAGTCGTAATTGTGATAGTTTGCTGCGCCACAATAGGGGTACTGAGCAGCATGTAACATGCAGCTATAAGTAATAATTTTCTCATAGTTGATTTAAAAAACTTTTTTGATAAAATCTACACTTTGTGAAAAACGGTAAGGATTATATGCTCGGTTGAAATAGACACTGTCATTGTAGCTTGCAGAAACCTCGGTAAGAATTCGGTCTTCGCACTTATTTGTGCCAATCTGATAAGATACTCTTATAGTATCGTAGTCCTTTTTCTCAAAATGTAGGTAAAAAGTATGTTCAAGAGGGGTATTCAAAGGTTCATCCAGATCCCTTGTTGATTCAAGAAAACCAAGAACTATGTATCCATTGTTTTGGGGGCGAGTACCCGTTCCAAGTGGATTTAGATTTTTGTCATAAACTTGTACTGTATCACTTGTATATCTGTTTACACCTATTTCAAGTACATTGATAGCAGTTCGTTTATCAAGAATTCTAAAGTAGAGGTAATTATCTGTATAAAAGTCATAATCTTTCTGACAATGGTTAAGCGGATCTCTTTCACAAGAAGACAAGCAACCTGCAATCAGAGTCAGGATAACAATGAACTTGATATAACTAAATTTTGTGTTCATAGAAAATCCTTATACCTGTTTTGCATTGATAAATTTTAATCATCCAAAGTCACTTCTATAAATCCAACTCAAGATCTTCATCATTCATAAAAGAAGGCGTTCCATTGAGAGCTTTTTGCTGTTTAAGATTTTGTCTTGACTCTTGATAAATTAGCAGTTGCTGCTTAGTAAAAATATGAGAGAGGCTCTTAATTGCCTTTGCATTGAGTTTAGCAATATTAGTAGGTTTATCTGACTGTTTAGCTGTACTAACCAATTTTTGCCATTGTTCTGAACGGTTTAATAATACCATATACACTTTATCTTTCTGATGTGGCGTAAGTTCCATCTCCCGCTCCAGTTTATTTGTTAGCGCCATAGCTTTATCAGCAGGGCTTACAGAAAGGCTATCTAAATTTTGTGCATTACTAGTAAAAGAAAAAAGGCATAACACAAATGGTAGCATTAATAAGTACTTAGGCTTTATCATATAAATCTGTATGTGATCAACAATAGATACAATTTAATTATATTTTATGATTAGGCAAGTTTTTGTGAATTTAATATTTGTTAATTTTGACTGACGTCCTCCCAGATTTAGGGCCGCTGTAAATTCAAGAAACCAGGCTTATGACGTCCTCCCAGATTTAGGACCGCTGTAAAGTCAAGAAACCAGGCTTAAATGTTGTCTTTCAATTGCCTCTTCGGGCGTTAAATTTCCCAGGGAACTATGGGGTCTGAAGCAATTGTATTCCTGCCGCCAGGCCTCTACCTTTTCCTGGGCATCTTCCAGAGATAAGAATCAGTTTACGTTTAGGCATTCATCCCGGAAGCTTCCATTGAAAGATTCAATATACGCATTATCTGTGGGCTTTCCCGGTCTGGAGAAGTCTAAGGTTACTTTGTTATCATAGGCCCACTTATCCAGTGCTTTGGAAATAAACTCACTGCCATTGTCCACCTGAATGCGCTCTGGTACAGTACCGTTTTCCTGCTTAATCCTTTCCATTACTTCGACCACATCCATGCCTTTGATGGATTGCCCTACCTGAATAGTGAGGCACTTACGATTATAATTATCCACAACAGTTAAGGCCCTGATTTTCCTGCCGTCAAAGAGTTGATCAGCCACAAAATCCATACTCCAGCACTGGTTCATACTAGAGAACTGAAGGCGCTCCAGACGATGAGCAGCGGCCTTATTTCTCCTGGGTCTCTTGCTGCGCAAATTCAGCCCCTCTTCCTTGTAAAGCCGATAAATTCGCTTATGGTTGTCTGGCCAGCCTTCCCTTCTAAGTAAGGTATAGATCCGTAAGTAGCCGTACCGGATTCTCACCTGGGCGATCTCACGCATGCGCTTTCTGATAAGTGAAGAATCCCTGGCCTTAGAGCTGTAGTACCATAACGATCGGTGTAGCATCACCACCTTACAGGCCCGCCTGATAGGGATACGATAGTCTGTTATTAAGGACTTGGCCAGGCCCCTCAAAAGGCCTGGCCTTAAAGCTTTTTTTTCAGCACATCCTGCAGCATTTGCTTATCAAGACTCAAGTCAGCTACTAGCTTCTTGAGCTGATGATTTTCTTCTTCCAGCTGGCGTAGCTTGCGCAGCTCCGATACTCCCAGTCCT
>JAESGL010000447.1_pt1 | contig 18861 bp, 11 predicted proteins | sample 9269711 | NCBI WGS metagenome assembly JAESGL01 (sample SAMN14515918, study PRJNA621676) | algae metagenome | isolation source: Kastovskya adunca ATA6-11-RM4 and co-occurring heterotrophs from soil and... | place: Chile: Atacama Desert | collected 2011-06-27
CAGCTGGCTATCGAGCTGATCCAGTGCTTTTTGCAGCTGCTCATCGTTAGGAGCCACGCCATGCCACTTGTGGGAGCCGGTCATGAAGTCTACGCCATGGCCCATGCTGGTCTGCATCAGGATCATGGTAGGCTTTCCTTTGTGGGCTTTGCTCTTGGCCAGGTCCAGCACCCGTACTACATCAGCCATATCGTTGCCGTTCATCTCCAGTACCCCCCAGCCAAAGGCTTCCCACTTGGCCCTAAGGTTGCCCAGGGCCAGCACCTGGTCTACAGGTCCGTCTATCTGCTGGCCATTTACATCGATGGTGGAGATCAGGTTGTCTACCTTGTTGTGAGGAGCAAACATGGCTGCTTCCCAGATCTGTCCCTCCTGCAGCTCTCCATCGCCATGCAGGGAGAAAACAAGGCTCCTGTCGCCGTTGAGCTTCTTGCTTAGTGCTGCACCTATGGCTACAGACATATCCTGCCCCAGTGAACCAGAGGCAATGCGAATGCCCGGCAGCCCCTCATGGGTGGTAGGATGGCCCTGCAGGCGGGAGTTGATCTTGCGGAAAGAGGCCAGCTCTTCTATAGGAAAATAACCAGAGCGTGCCAAAACGCTGTACCAGACAGGGGAGATGTGGCCGTTGGAGAGAAAGAACAAATCCTCTCCTACGCCATCCATGTTGAACTGCGGGTTGTGCTGAAGCTCGCGGAAGTAAAGGGCTACAAAAAAATCTGTACAACCTAAGGATCCTCCCGGATGACCAGACTGGCAGCTGTGCACCATCCGCACAATGTCCCTGCGTACCTGCTTGCTGATGCCTTCTAACTCTTCTATACTCATGCTTATACTATTATTCTGCTTGTAAAAAATATTGTTATGTCTGAACTGACTTAAAGATCAAACTAAAAAAAGACCTTTCATGAAATGGATATATAATCCTTAATAGGTATCAATGAAGTGCCAGCTACGTTAGATACACCCACCCGCACCCAAACAACAAGCGTAATACTAACACTTATTTATATTAATGTCAATTTAACGTTTATTAATATCTGCAAGGCATCCCCTCTCCTGAGCCTGTAGTTTATAAACTAAAAAGTTTAGAGTGTGTAACGCACAGATAAACAGATAACTCTTCCACTGCCTGGTGTTACACCTTTCCTAACCTCTAAAAAAACAGGCAAACATATTGGCCCTCCCATTACTGCTATTAACCACATCGTAACAATTACACCTGGAAGGAGTAAAAAATGTGTAGGGCAGTGCATTTTGGATTAATTATTCTTCAGTGCGGGCTTACTGCTAAAGATTTTAATCACCCTAAGTAGCTGTACTAGAATTTTTTAGTATATTATTCTTACTTAAGGCAGGAATAGTTATCGGTTCATTAAATAAATAGTGTGAACTTAGCAGCTTGCTTATTTTATTAGCTCACATCTAATAAAAATTTAAGAAGCTTGGAATTACTTGGCTACCAGGTTATGTTATCTAATACAGGATGCACCTCAACAGGCACTAAGATATTATACAGCAGGCAGGGGAATTGGCATTACTCAACAAAAAAACTCAAACAGTAAAATTTAATTATGGGCAGATCGCAAGAGACATTTAGTAAAAAAGAAAAAGAAAAGAACAAGCTACGCAAGAAAAAGGACAAAGAGCAAAAGAAAGAAGAGCGTAAAGCAAACGCTGATAAAGGCAAAAGCCTTGATGACATGATCATGTATGTTGATGAAAATGGTAATTTTTCCTCAACCCCTCCAGATCCTGAAAAACGCAAAGTTAAAAAGGAATCTATTTCAGTTAGTACTCCCAAGCAGGAAGCCGCCGATCCGGCTGATGCCATCAGAAAAGGCATCGTAACCTTCTTCAATGATTCTAAAGGTTATGGCTTTATCAAAGATCAGCAGACACAGGAGAGCATCTTTGTTCACATCAATGATCTGGTAGATCCCATAAAAGAGAACAACAAAGTTACTTTTGAGGTAGAAATGGGCCAGAAAGGTCCGGTTGCTGTAAGAGTTCAGGTTGCACACTAGCAGCCAGCCTTCACTGGCTAGCAGCCAGCCTACACTGGTGCTACTACCGTATTAATCTTTTAGAACTGTTAGTGCTAAAGCATACACTGCTTTGCGCTACCCTTGCCTGCCAGTTGGAAGATAAAATAAGCAAAGGCACCAGAAAAGCTATTGATCACCAAAAGCCAAAGAAGGCCAGCTACTACAGCTGGCCTTCTTTGGTATCGATGATTTTGAAATCAGAAAGAGGCTTTAACCAGTTCTTTAAACCCTTTGTCCTTATTGGCAATCTTGATCAGGGGATCATTTTTTATACTGGACCATTCGATTTGTTTCGATTGAAAGGCTTTGCGGTACAGCTCCAAAGATTCCGGAATCTTATTTTGCTGCACAAGAACACAGGCTTTGCCGTAAAGTGCCCAGCCATCGTCTTTCTTAATGCTTAGCGCATGATCAAAAAATTTGTCAGCCTCGGCATAGTTGTACTGGTACAATTCAATTAAACCCTTGTTGGTAATCAAGCCAATATCTCCCTTAAGGGCTTCATTCAGACCAAAAACAGTATTGATATCCTGAAGGGCCAGCTTATACTGCTTGGTATTTTTGTAGCAGATTGCTCTTTGTTTATACGCAGCCTCGTAGCTGCTATCTGCTCTTATTGCCTGTGAATAGCTTTTAGCTGCTTCGGCGGCATCGTTCATAGCCTCATGCACCTGCCCTAAAGTGTAGAATACAACAGGCTTGTTGTAACCAAGCTTTATGCTTTCTTCTACATCCTTAGCTGCTTTTTTGTGTTTCTTTAAAGCATACTGGGCAGATCCCCTGGCAAACAAAGCCTGTGGGTAAGTCTTTTTAACTTTGATCGCTTTATCCAGGCTCTCAATGGCGGCCGTATACTGCTGCGTCATCAATTGGGCATATCCTAAGGAATAAAGAGCTTCGGCGCTTTCTTCTACCATGGATGTGGCGCTGGTTTTTGAAGTATTTCCACCTTTTGCAGCTTTTTCCTTTTTTGCTGCAATTATCCTACCGATGGAGATGTACCTGCTAAAGTCTCTACTGGCAGATTGTGGGTCGTTTAGCTGCTGATAAGCTAAGCCTCTTTTGTAATAAGCATTTGTGATGGTGTCTATTTCGAGCGACTTACTGTAGTTTCTAATAGCATTTTCATAATCTTCCAGCATAGCATGGGCATCGCCTTTTCTGCGCCAGGCATCTCCATAAACTGGAGATATAAGCACAGCATTCATATAATTACCAAGTGCATCGCCGTAATTGGCCCCCTTCATATTAAATTCTCCCTCTGAAAAGTAGACGAAGGCAAGGTTATTGATCTTTTGCTGCTGACTATTATCGATTCCCAGCTCCCTGGCACGATTAAAATCTGCTGCTGCTTTATGTACATCATCAACTTTGATGTAAGCCAGGCCGCGATGATAATGTGCATCCTTATAGTCTTCCTGCTTGTTGATAGCACTGCTAAACGAAAGAATAGCTGGTTCTATTTGTGTCTGCTCTACCTGAATGAGGCCCTTTTCGAAGTAGCTTGAAGCTAGCTCAGGACTTAGCCTGATGGCCTCATCATAGTCTTCAACAGCTCCCTTAAAATCACCAATCACTTTTCTGATACGTGCACGCACAGGATAAAACTCAGCTGCATAATCAGGATTTGAGATGATAAGGCTGTAATCGCCAATAGCCTCATAGTGCTGCGAGCCCTGCTCATAAAGTCTGGCCCTGCTGTGAATTGCCTCAACAAAATTGCCATCCAGCTCAATTGCTTTAGCGTAATCTTTTATCGCCTCTTTGGTGTCATTCAGCTTTTCATAGCATTTACCCCTGCCATAATAATAGTCGGGATTGCCTTTGTTATCCTGAATGGCTCTGTTGTAGTCTTTTATCGCATCTTTGTAGTTACCCACATTAAACTTGCTTTCCAGCAGCGCCTTATTCTGTATAACCTTCTCTAAATCGCTTATTCTTGGTTTAAGAGCTGATTCGTGAGGCTTGATGGAGAGCGCCTCCTGGTAAAAGTTTTTCGCTTTTACATATTCTCTTGCTGCTTTGGCCCTGTCGGCATTCGTGAGCGCTTCCTGAAACTTTTCTTCTACACTGTTCCTGCTGTCCAGGATAGATTTGGTTACTTCGTTTATCTTAATTCTGGGCGTAATGTCATAGGGGTTTATCTGCTGTGCCTGGGTATAGGCTGCCACTGCTGCATCAAAATTACCAGCCTCAAAAGCAAGCTGACCTTTTTGCATGTACAGGCTGAAAACAGAATCCTGCTTAAAAGTGTACTGAGAAATCTGCGCTGCCTTATCGCGCTCATCAAGAGAATTGGAGCTACCATTGATTGCCTTTAGCCTGTTGGAAAAGGTGCCATCATCGGCTACGGTTTCATCTAATTCCACGTTGCCTTCTGTAGCATCAAGGGCATTTTCAGGATTGTAATAGACGATACTGGTGATATAGGTTTTCCATTGGTTGTCTTTTCTTTCAACCCGTATCTCTGCCAGGCGTTCTTTAGGGCTGTATGCGCTGGAATCTTCTTTGTGCCTTCCTTTAAAGTGGCTGGTGTACTTAACTTTTATGTACAGGTAATCGCGGTATTTTAAATTAGAAGCCTCCAGATCTGTAAACTCTACTGTCTGCTCATCTGATTTGGCATACATCAGATCAAAATACTTAAGATACTCCTTTACGTTTTTATCCTGCTCGTGGCTGGCACTTAGGTTTGATGGCTTCACATTATCCTCTATGATGGCTGCTTCAGAAAAGAATATTTGTGTTTGCGGATCGCTGTAGCTGTTCCTGATCAGCTCGCCCACTTCTGCCTCTGTAACATCGGTATAAGAGATTACATTGAGCAGATCTTTGTACATGGTAATTGTTATGTGGGCCTGGTAGGCAATTTCTGCCTGATCCCGCACGGTGTACTTTTGAGAAAAACAGGGGTAGGTTGCCAGCAGGCATAAAAAAATGCACAGAAGCCTCTTTTTAACAGCTTTCATATTTTTAGCTTTAATATCTGTTGCTTGTAATTTTCCTTTGCTTTTGAATCTGCCTGAATCAGCTTGCTGATCAGCCAGCCGGAGTTTTTCTCAGGTCGCTGAAAGTTCTCCACTTCCACAATCCAGCCGTTTATCTGCAGCAGGTGATAAGAGATGTTTTCTACCTGTACAAAGGACAGGCGCTTGTTCTGAAGCTCAAGAATTAACTTCGAAAGCTGGTCTTCCTGGTAGTCGGCAGGCAGGTATGACTTTATGTTCTCTGTATCCGTAAATGCTTTGCTTAGTCCCAGAAAATCTGTTCCATGGCTGATAGGATTTAGCGAAGCCTTAGGATCCCGGGCATCAGGGGTAGCAAAAAAGTCTGCATCTACGCCGTGAATGACCCATTTAGAGGCTCCATCCTTTTCTTTCTGAACCCTAAGCACCAGTACCAGCTCTCTTTTTTTCTGCTGGTAGAGTACCGAGCATTTTACCCTGGCAAACCACTCATCGTCATAAAAGCTCAGCACAACCGGCTGTTGCGGGTTATTCACCGATTCAATGAATTTGTAAACTTCTCCCACCCTGATGGTGGTGCTGTGGCCGTTGAACAAGTTCTTGATTAACTCTTCTCTGTTTACCTCTGTATAGTGGTCACGCTCCGCTATATAGTTTTTGATGAGTGTCTGCTGGTTATTGAAGCGCTCAAAAAATTCGTCAATCTGCTTTACCTCAAAAGCAAAAACCTCCTGATAGCTGGTGCTGGTTTGGCCAAAAGCCACACCGGAGCAATACATACAAACAATTAATACCAATACAAGATGAGTCAAAACATCTTTCATTGCAAAGCTGGTTATGTGCGGCAGAATTTTTCCACCTTAATTTCCTAAATACACCAAATGCTTAACTGCCGCTCCTGATTAATTTATAAAAGAAAGATTTTCATTAAGTTAGAAGCCTTATAAGTCTAAATGAATACCTCCAAAGTGGTATTTTCAGACCACCGCTTCTATTCAAACTTAGTTACAACCACCCCTATGTCCGACAGAAATACATCCCACATTTCCTGTCTTTCGCCGTCTACTTCTTTCTGGTAAGCCTTCACCATTACTTCCACATTTTTTTCGGTTAAATCGCTGTACACCAGCTGGCCATCCAGAAAGCCGTTGAAACGTTGCTGCAGGGTAATGATACCATAGTAGTTGCCATCTACGCCTTTTTTCAGATCGCTCACATAAGAGATATCTGTCCAGTGAATTTCAACCTTATCATATTTGAGCAGCTTTAGCTTGGTGAGGTAAGCTCTGATCTTATGCCTGGTTCGGCCCGTCTTGCTGGATACTTCTACCTGGGCATCTTCATTGATAAACAACCTCACGGCCATTTCTACCGCTTTGTCTACTTCTGCCATCGCGGTACTTTTGCTTGAGATGATGGCTAGATAGGTGCTTAGGTCTTCGGTTTTCTGCAGGGCTTTGCGGCTGTAGAGAGCATGATCTATCTCGAGGGAAGCATGCGCTACGCTGCTTACCTCGGGGGCAGGGGCTGCCGCCGGAACAGAGTCTGTTTTCAGCTCAAGTAAAGTAGCATTATGCGCTGGCACCTCGCTATTCAGCACCGGAGGGGCAGGGGTTGCTGCTACTGCTACAGAAGTAGAAGAAGTAAGCTGAGCAGGAGGCTCTGTTTTATCGTAGGCGGTAAGGCGGGTAATGGATATTTTATCACTAAGGGAGGTTAAGATGCTGGACGCCTGCGATGGGCTTGTAAACAGCTTATGTCTTCCGTCTTTGTAAATAATGGCTGCCAGTTCTGCCGTAGAGATCTTTTTACTCTTTTCCTTAGTGGCTAAATCATCAAAATTAACCTGTAGTGCATCTTCGGTACTGATGGAGCCCGGGATCACCTGCTCCGATAAGGTAACGATAAGATCGGCTTTAGGAAGTTCTTTTTCTGCACTAAAGAAAGTTGCGATCTGCTCTTCATTGCCGGGAAAGACAAGGTATCTGCCCTGTGCGTTGAAGGCCATGATAACCTGCCTGCTGTTTAAGGCCTGGTCTTTTCCGCTCCTGCTCTGGTATTTGATCTTTTTGCTGTCGATCTGGATAATATCTACGTTTTTGATGGCAGTTTCATCTATGAGGTAGATGTTGTCCTGCAGTTGAGCATACACAGCCGGAGGAGCAGTTAGCAACAGTAATAATAAGCCTGCGAGGCAGGCACAGTATTGTGTTTTCTTAAGCATATACTTCTGTAGCATACTAGTTGATTTTGTGCTGCCTGATTAGTGTTTCAATTCTGGCTAATTCCTTAGAAACCCTGCCTACCAGATAGAGGTCGTTACCGGAAAGAGAGTCTAAAAATATCTGCTGGCTGTTGCCTGCTTTCGGATTTCCTAAATGATACTTCCGGACAAGGTAATTTAACTCCAGGTGGTCGTTTTGTTTACTGCTTTGAAGCTCTGCCTCATTGGTGACTCCTGTAGAAAGTGCCAGGCTATCGGGCCCGGCGCCAGGGCTGCCACCGCTCAGAGGTCTAAGACTGATAAGACTATCCAGAAAGTGGTACTTTGCCACCACAAGTTTAATCTCCAGCGCGAGAGGATCTGCGGGCACTGCCGCAACAGCCACAGTACTCTCAGGGCCCACATCAGCAGCCGGCGCAGTTTGCTCCTTGGCTGGCTGAATGGGCATGGTCTCCTGCTGAGTTACAGGTTCCGCCTGTACTATGTCAGTTTCAGGTGGTGATACATTTTCAGTGGATGATGCTGCAAAAAAACCGGTATAATACAAGAACCATCCTGCCAGACCCAAAACAGCTATAAACGGAAGCAGCCAAAGAGCCAGCCCAGGTTTTTTTCCTAAGGGATCTTCCTGCTGTTCTACCTCCAGGGAAACAACTGTAATGTTATCTTCACCGCCATGTTCATTGGCTTTTTCTATAAGCTTTTTATTGATGGCAGACAGCGGCCCCTCCTCTGCCAGAATAGCGGCGATCGTCTGATGGGTTACCATATTATTCAACCCATCACTGCAAAGAAGCAGGCGATCTCCCCCTTCCAGCGCACAAACTGTAAAATCGGGGCGCGGAAGCCGGTTTTTATCACCCAGGCTTTGGGTAATAATGTTGCTGTCGGGATGTACATCGGCCTCCTCCACTGTGAGCTGACCTGCCTCTACCAGCTCCCAGACCAGGGAATGATCTTTGGTTAAGATTTTTAAACCTTGTTTTTTTCTGTGCAGATAGGCCCTGCTATCGCCGCACCAGCCCAGCACAGCCTTATCAGAAAAAACCCATGCCATTAGCATGGTGGTGCCCATACCTGCATACTCGGGCTGTTCTATGGAAGCAGCCACAATGGCTTTATGTGCTTCTATGATTGCCTGGTACAGATAATCCTGTGCCTGGTTGTCGGCAAAATCATTATCAAGTACCAAGCCATCAAACTTTTTCCGGACTACCTCTACGGCTATTTCAGAAGCTATTTCTCCGGCGTTTGCACCTCCCATTCCATCTGCCACCACCAAAAGGCATCCTTTTTCTGTGAGGGATACTGGTTCATCAGTTGTATGCCAGCATTTTTCCCCTATTTGCGGACATACAATAAAGTTATCCTCATTGTGCGCACGGGACTTTCCTACATCCGTCATGGCATGGATGTAAACTGTTGATTTTGAGATAACTTCTGATTGCATTCGCAAAAAATTATAATGATGGGTAAAGATTGAAACAGAATGTGCCAGTGAGCTCTAAGGTGCATCAGCAGCTTTCCATTGGTTCAATCATGCGGTAGCATTTGAGGTGTGCCGGCCTTGTTACAACTTTGGGCATATCAGGTGCTTGTAATCGTCATGTACACCATGAAGGTAACAAGCAGCACTGCCAGCACCACCAGGGTAATCATGGCTATGTTATGGAAGTCTTTCTTATCTTTTGATGGTTGTGTTGATAACACCAAAGGCATTTTGAACTTGAGTTTAGGTCCGGATGGTGCCAGCTGTATCACATCATCATCATGCAGAAACCACTTTCGTGCTATTGGCCGGCCGTTCAGGAGCGTCTGGTTGGTGGTAGACAGATGCCTGATACTGTAGCTGTCGTCACTCCATTCTATTGCTGCATGAAACCTGCTGACCATCGGAAACTCATCACCATAGCAGACCAGGCAGTCGTTGTCTCTGCCTAAGCTAACATAGGGAGTATCCATTTTTTGCTCGGTTCCCTCGGGAAGGTTTTTCGCAGAATCAAGAAACACCAGGGTATAGGGGGCTGTTGGTTGTTGCTTATCCACAGCTCTGCCGTTTAATACTTGTTTGTTGTCTGCAGACTTTTTAAGAGTTGACCATGCCATATCTAAAACATTAATAAACAAAAAATATTTACAGAGCGGGTTAACCGAGCTTAAACTTGAACAGGCTGTCACCCAATAGCACGATATCGCCATCTGTAAGCTTCAGTGGCTGATTAACCTGGATAAAAGTTGTTTTCAGGGCAGTCATGTTTTCGAGATACCAGCTGCCTTCTTTCTGATAGATACTGGCGTGTCCGTTTCGGGAGATAGAGGTGTTTCCCGGGTCTAAAACTTCACGGTCAAGGGAAATGGTATCTCCCTTCAGATCAATTTTGCGCAGCTCTTTTTCCTCATCTACAGAAAGTGCCACCAAATAGCAGGAACGATGGTCAGGCACCACTCTTCTAACAGTTTGCACACCACCGTTGGGGCGGTTGCGCTGCACCGGCACAACCACCGGGCTAGGCTGATCCCATGGAACATCATCGGCATTTGCTACAACAATAGTTTTCTTGTTCAGATGGCTGGGATCTGCAGCAGCCGGTACAACCACCTCTTCTTTAACAAGGCTGTGCCTGCACTTAACGCAATTTTTAGCATTTAGCTGGTTTGAATAACCACATTTGTGACAACGAATCATATGTTTCAGTATTTAGGAATGGCAAATCTGTACGGTTGACTTAAATGATCTTTTTACCGGTACCGGAAAAAAAGAAGCATCTGTATGCGTGGCAGCCGGGCCATCAGCTGACCCTAAAAACAAGAACTTCCTCTTTATTTTTACCTGCCCGGTTTGGGTGTAGTGTCCGGTTGTAATATTTGTTATTCTGAACTTATAGAGGCCTGCCCTCACATCTTCCTGGATCCATACCCTTGCAGACTTTTCGTTCCTGAGAGGCTCGAAATAGACGGTTGACTTACCCTTCTTTTCATCGAGCGGAATCAGCTCTACTTCTACAATATCGTCCTTTAAGCCTCCCGACCACTGCAGTACATGGGACTTGCCCCTTTTAATCCTGATCTTTCTTTTGGTGGAAACCAGCCTAATGGTTTCACGAAAACCTTCCATCTCCCCGGCCTGCCCCTCCACAGGCGTACTATCTACCGGCACGCTTGTGTAGTTTTGCCTATCCTTGTGTGGCTCAAAGCCAAATATGCTTCCTACCTCTGTGTTATACTGGCCCAGATCGAGGTGCACAAAAAAATCGATGGGATAAGCAGCTTTGTTTTCTATCAGCTGGGCTCTGTTTCTGTACATGCCACTTAGCTCCCGCTGTGCGGTTACCACTACATAGTACTGCTTCAGGTAGTCGCTGTAGCTTATGCTTTTAACCTTATGGTTGCTGAAGGAAATATTCAGCATATTGGCATAATTGGCCGAAATCTGCCCCAGGTACTCCTCCAGGTATACATGCTGATCCAGGATTGGATTAGCCTCAACTACTGATAGCGGCAATAAGTCATTGTACACCCTGATGGGTGCTTCCTGTTCTATAAAAGACAGGCTGATGTATCTTTCATAGGCTTTTCTTTTGCCGCTATCCTGTTCTTTGGCCAGCAATGCCAGGTATTTGGTAAAGACCTCCACCCTGTCGATGGCGACCTCTTCTATTGCCTGCTGCTGCATGGGTGTAATTGCTTTCTGGGCATAAGCAGGCGCTGCTGCCATGAAGAAGCAATTTACCAGTGCCACCAGGCGTATAAGGCTGCTAAGATGTTTCAGGTTTAGGAACATAGGTCTGGCCTCCTTTACAAACTTGACTGCATCGATAATCTGAGCTCGCTAATCTTGTTGTTGCGGTCTTTTTTCACATCTTTTACCACAATGCGATGGGGTACGTTTATCAGAAGGTTCAGCAGTATACTGGCCGAATATTGCTTCACTGTTCCGTCAGACTCGTCCAGCACTTTTACAGATCCGTCTGCAAACTGGCTCATGGTTTCCTGCTTCCAGGCAGTCCGCACCTTTTTAGATATTTTGGGGTTCGATATCTGGTTTAAGTACTCCTGTATGTCTTTGGCGGATCGAAAGGAGTGGTCATCTGCCACGGCAGCCGGCCTTGGTTTTCCGTTTTTGTAGGCTAAGAGTTCTCTTTCGTAGCTGGCAATCAGACCTTCTTTATCCTGCAGTAACTCCTGCATTGTTAATTCATTCTGGAGGAGCTTTTTATTTTCGGCCTCGAGCTTTGCTGCTTTGCTTTCCAGCGCCTTAAGCCTGGTTTCGAGGTTTGCCCTGGAGCCTTTTTCCTGTGCGAGTGAGGTGGCTAATTTTGCAGATGCTTCATTTGCCGCTCTGGAACCAGCATAATTGTAGAACCAGAAGCCGGTGATGGCAAACAGCGAGATGGCAGCAGCCAGCAGGTAGGGCGTAAACTTTTGTACAAAGGTTTTTTCTACTGCCGGTTCGGCCGCCCGGGGCTTCCACTGACCGGTTTCTAAAAAGTGCTTACCTCTTTCGTAAAGCGCTTCTGCAGTTGGGCGCTCACTACGGTCTATCGACATACAAGCCTGCAACAGCCTGTTTAGCTCCGCAGAAAACGCTTCGGGCAAATCTGGTGTTTGCGCTCCTTTTAGTAAGCTTTGCCCGCCATAGCCATCCCATGGAATGCTGTTGGTACACACCTCGTATAAAGTAACACCGAAAGAAAAAATATCGCTGGAGGCATCGGATATGGGGTGGCGGTCGAAGCGTTCCGGTGGTGCATAGGCAATGGTTAGCGACTTCATATCAGAAGTTGCTTTTCTTAAGGTATGCCTGATCTGGTTACTGATGCCAAAATCTGCCAGCAGAAAGCTTTCCGGGTTCAGCACAAGAATATTATCGGGTTTGATATCCTGGTGCAGGATCTGCTGCTCCTGCTTATGCAACTCATGCAGGGCTGATCCTATCTGGCACATCACCAGGGCCACCTGCCTTTCGCTAAAAGTGCCTTCGTCGGCCAGTAATTTGGAGAGCGATCCGTAGGGGCAGTAAGGCATGATCAGGTAAGGAGACCCGTCGGTAATATCGAAGTGATTTACCTTCATCAGGTGTGGATGCACCAGGTGATGCGTCAGGGAAAACTCTTTCCGGAACTGGCGAACACCATAGTCGTCCAGCCCTTTCTCCGGAGCGTAGATTTTTAATGCCACCACCGCATCATCGGCCATCTGGTCGTTAGCTTTCCATACTTCCGAAAAGCCCCCCTCGCCGACCAGTTCTGTCAACCCATATCGGCCTGCAAAAACGTCATTCTGCTTATATACTGGCATAAAGTGTAAATAATAACTGCTGTTGCACGAGCAGTTAAGCCTAAAAAAGGTAGCATTAGCGCCTCAGAAAAATTGCACACTGCCTTGGGGCATTCAGCAGATCCGGGGCGTGGATTATAGGATTAAGGTAGTGAGGTATATAGCTTCTATCAATACCACTTTAGAGGTATTTAGCTGGTTAAGCGGTGGGATTAGCAGAATATTATAACGCTGTTGCTCTTTTTACTGCCTTGCTTACTGCTGAAACTACAGCTAAAAAGCTGTATAATACTCCTTAAAAAGGGGTGATAAATAAGCCCTGGCGCTACCTGACCAGTGTTACGTTACCTGTTGTTTTGCCATCTATCAAAACAGGACTGCCATCGGGGTAATGAGCATCCAGCACCCACAGGTAGGAGCCCTCAGGTTGAGCCTCTCCGTTGGCCCTGCCATCCCAGCCTCTTGTGGTCGCTTCTTCGAAATTGTTTGTTGTGAATACCAGCCGGCCGTTCAGGTTATAAATTCGCAATTGCATGGCGCCAAGCTTACGAGTATGCAGCAGAAAGCTATCGTTCACCTGGTCTCCGTTAGGTGAGAACAGGTTTGGCAGAAAGGCTGGGCCATCATCTACATCCTCAACTTCTATTATAAACTTCTTTTCGTAGGTGGCCCCTGCCTTATCTGTTACTGCCAGGCGCACATATAGTACGGGCTCTGTTTCATAATCTACTGCCTGCAGCGATATCAGCTTGTTATTTTCTACTGTGAAATAATGATTGTGGGTATCGCCCTCGCCTGCAACCAATGAATAGGTGTGGCTGTCTCCCGCATCCACATCCTCATTGTTTAATTCTCCTACCAGAGTACCCTTTGGCTGATTTTCTAAAAGAAAATCAGCTGAAAGATTAAGTGCATGAGGCGCATCGTTGGTGTTAATCACCTCCAGGTTATAATGCTGTTCGGCAGTTCTTCCCTTAGAATCTGTAACCTTTATGGTGATCTGGTGCAGACCTACATGTTCGTTTAGGGGTGTACCACCACAATGGCGGGTAGCTGCATCAAAAGTAAACCAGACTGGTTGATCCACTACACTGTAGCGTAGTTCTTCTCCACAATCAGAAACAAAAGCATCCAGGGGTACAACAAAAGAATATTCCTTATCTTCAAGTACCTGCTGCGCCTCCGCTATCGGATTCTTTACTTTTAGCCCACTCTCACATACTTTTTTCAATGCGATAACAACTTCTGTGCTAGCGATCGAAGTTCCATCTGAAACCTCAACTGTGAGCCTGTAAAGGGGCTGATCTTCATAATCTAGTAGTGCGTTGGTCAAGATATTACCGTCAGCATCAACACGGAAACGATCGGCTGCATTACCTGCCGTTATCTTCCATTCTTTGATTCCACAATTGTCAGTAGCTTTTACTGGGCCCACTATAGTTCCTATAGGTTCATCCTCAGCAACTGAAAACTGTTGATCAGCGGTGAGCGCAGGTGCTTGTTTGTCTTCTATGAGTACATCAACCGAAGCAGTTGCTATATTACCGCTCCCATCTTCTACGGTAAGGGTAACTGTGTTCTGCCCTACATCAGCACAGCTGAAGCTGGTTTTATCTGCCGTTAATGATTTTATGCCACAGTTATCTGTGCTACCATCATCCAGATCCTGTGCCTTAAGTGAAGCTTTTCCATTTCCATCCAGCTGCAGGTTTAGCCCTTTTGCCTTTACAATAGGAGTTGTCGTGTCTTGTGCTTCTATTTCTATTTTACGGGTGACTTCGCATCCTTTTTTATGGTCTTTGACCACTAAAGTATAGCTACCCGCCTGTACATTGAGCAGGTCTTTTCCGCTACTGTTGTTACTCCAGGCATATTCAACTTCAGCAGAGGCTCCTTTTAATGTGATGGTGATGGAACCATCTGCCTTGCCGCTACAACTAGCCGCCTGCACCTGATGAGCAAGTTCAAAGCATACATCATCATCGAAAATTCGGAGAGTAGCAGACTTCTTAGCCTCTTCTAATTCCACGTTTGCAAGAGTAGGTGCCTGAATCGTTAGAATCACAGTCTCTTCTTCTTCTACCTCTTCATCATTTACCACCTCCACTGGCACCTGAACCGTCGTCTGCCCCTTCTTAAGTACTACTTCATCTTTTGTCAGCGTGGTGCTATAATCTTCTGCTATCGCTGTGCCCTCTAGAGCGAATCTGACAATCAAATCCGCTTCAGGGGCTACTGTCGAACTGATAATAAAATACCCGTTGGTAGTTGGCTCTGCTGCATCTTTGCCTTTTACCACTGATAACACTACGGCAGGTTTTTTGTCATCATCGAAAATTTGCACTGTAGCTATTCTATTTGATGGATCTAAAACCACGCCTTCTTTGTCTGGAGTCTGGAGGTGAAGGTGAACCCACTCAACTTTTTCTGGAACTTCATCATTTACTACTTCAATAAAGACTTCAGCTGTTATTTTTCCTGCCTCCAGAATCGCCTGTAACTCAAGTGGTTTGTAATCGTCTTTAACAATGGCTGTGCCGCTTAGTGTAAACTTAATAATAAGATCCTCATTCAGCGCATTGGTTGAGCTTATCAAAAAGCTTCCATTCTGCCCAGGCTCTGCAGCATCAGACTTCTTTTCTACTGATAAAACAGCTGATTCATTATCCACGATATAAACGAGAGCTGAATTCCTTGCCTCATCCAGTAGTACTCCTTCTTTGGTGGGAGCAATCAATGTCAGTATCACACTCTCATTACCCTCTACCCAAGTATCATCTTTCACCTTTACTGGTACCTGAACGGTTTTCTCTCCTTTCTTCAGAGTTACCTTTTCGCCTACTGTTTCATAATCTTTACCTTCATCCGCATTGCCTCCCAATGTAAAGCTGATGATAAGATCTTCATCAAGGGTTTCCGTTGAACTAATAATGAAATGGCCTTGATTATTAGGCTCTGCTGCATCTTTGCCTTTGGCAACTGACAGGAGCGCATCTTCTGGCTTTTCATCATTATCCACGATCATCAGGCTGGCTTTTTGCCTGGCCTGGTCAGGATCTAAAGTTACTTTATCAGCTGTGGGTTTATTAAGTGTCAGCACTACCGTCTCATCCTCTTCATCATCCAAGTCATCAATCACTTCAACAGGTACCACTACTAGCTTCTGCCCTTTTTTCAGCACCACCTCATCTTTTGGCAATGTTGTTTTATAATCAGCTCCTTTATCGGCTGTACCTGCCAGACCAAAGCTGATTGTAAGGTCGCTGTTTAACTCATGGGTGGAGCGTATAACAAAAGTGCTGTGCTGGTCCGGTTCTGCGGCATCTTTCTCTTTTTCAACTGACAATACAGCGCTATCATTATCAGTGATGTTCATGGAAGCCACAGCCCGGGCAGCATCAATGGTAACTTCTTCGCTGTCACCTACACCACTAAGGCTAAGCTCCACGGTTTCTGTACCCTCCACAACTTCATCTTTCAGCACTGCAACCACAACATCAGCACTGGTCTGACCTGCAGGCAACACTACCGAACCGGTAAGTGCGGTGTAGTCTTTCCCTGCCTCTGCACTACCCTTTACCGTATAGCTAATGGTAAGATCTGTGTTGAGGTGTGTGTTGGTCCTGATCTTAAAATTGCCAGGATTTGTATCCTCGCTTCCATCGGCCCCTTTTTCCACCCACAGAAAAGCAGACTTGGCCTGCAGCTTTACCAGCCAGTAATCATGCCCTCCGTAGCTGTCTGTTGTTTTTTCGCCTGACTTTGGGGCATCCATCCAACCTGCCAATAATAAGCCTTTATCGCTTGTTTGCACTACAGAATATAAATGTGTGCGCTGAGGTTGAAATGTGTTGTTAGCACCTACCGTTTTATCCCACTCTGTTTTTTTTCCAGATTTATCTAGCTTTACAACCCAAAAGTTATAGCCGCCCCTGCTATTCTGACTTTTGTCTCCTGATTTATTGGAATTTGACTCGCCTGCGACTAGAAAACCTCCATCAGCTGTTTCAATAGAAGCATCTATGGGAAATTCAGTGCCTGATCCGCCAAGGGTATTATCCCAGGCTATTGCTCCTCCTCGGGTTAGCTTTACAACCCAATAGTCATAGTCTCCCCGGCTATTTTCGCTTTTGTTACCTGACTTACCGGAATTTGATTTGGCCGTAACAAGATATCCCTCATCAGCGGTTTCGATCACCGACCAGGGAATATCTTCACCGTTTCCACCCAGTGTCTCCTGCCATTCTATAGATTCGCCTGTGCTGTTAAGCTTCAGCAGCCAGATATCATTGCCACCCCAGCTGTCATTTTTTTTCTCTCCTGTGTTATCAGAAGCAGAGATACCTGCCAGTAAAAAGCCCCTGTCTCTGGTTTCTCTGACTGAGTAGAGTTCCTCTGCCTTGCTTCCACCAAGGGTACGCTGCCATTCGATTTTTTCTCCTGATTCATCTAGTTTTACCAACCAGTAATCAGAACCGCCACGGGAAGCTTCTGTTTTTTTACCCGAGGTGCCCGATTCGGAAGTACCTGCTACCAGGAAGCCTCCGTCTGTTGTCTGGATAGCGCTATGCAGGATATCCTTGGCATTTCCTCCCAGGGTCCTGTCCCATTCATATACACCATCGTGGCTAAGCTTAATAATCCAGTAATCGGCGGTACCGTTCACGCTGTTTTCTTTTTTATACCTTGCTGCCTTGGAGCCCGAATAGCCTGATATCAGGAAACCTTTGTCTCTTGTTTCAATCAGGTGTCTGAAGTTATCATCTTTTTCTCCTCCCAGGGTGATATCCCATTTCTTATTGCCCTGCCCATCCAGCATCACTACCCAGATGTCTTTCCTGCCTGAATTGTCCTCTGTTTTAGTGTCAGATCTATCAGAATCAGAATCTCCTGCCAGTATGAAATTATGATCTGATGTTTCGATGACGGAGCTTAGGTGAAACTCCGGGTGGTAGCTCAAAATTTCTTCCCCTGCACCACCCAGGGTACGCTGCCATTCTATTTTTTTACCTGTTTTATCAAGCTTAACGATCCAGTAGTCTCGGTGCTGGGCATTTTCTTTTTTGTTTCCTGATTCGTTGGAATAGGTGTCTCCCACAATCAGATAGCCACCGTCTGATGTTTGTATCGAAGAAGAGATTTTATCACGGTCATTGCCCCCAAGGGTAATATCCCAATCTACAGGAGGTGCCTGGGCAAGAGTTGTTCCCGCTGCTGCACACAGCAGTATTGGGATAAGAAGGGATAGTTTAAAAAAATGCATATGCTTAGGCAAGATCTAATCAGAATCAATCATCAGAAAGCAGACCTCTATTGTATATCAATAGGCGGATGATCTCTAGCCAAAGTAGAGTTCATTTAGGAGTTTTCACATTAAAAGCCTGACTGTGCTAAAAGCACAAAAAATAAACTCCCCCACAGGCCGCAAAACAGGCTTAGATCTTCTCCCTCAGATACAGATCTAAAGTAGCAATAACATAAACCTCCCTCAATACCACTTTAGTGGTATTTATCCTTCCAAATCTTGATAAGTATGCATAGTTGTAGCACTAAAGCTTTTAACATAAGGGGCCAACTCATTGCATTATTTTTTGCCGCTCCTCCTTATTTTCTGAATATTTAAAAGATGAGGTGGATATCATGAATTTTCTTTTGGGGCCGAAAATATAGATTTGCTCTGTTGGTGGCGCCCCAACCCCGTTATATTGAAATTCAGTAGCATGCTGTATCATTTTCTTGCGGGGAATCATTCTGTTGATCTCATTTTCCACCTTTAAAAAAAGCATTTCTGCCTCAGCACTGGAGGTGAATTTCATATTTCCCTGCTCGTCTGCCAGGGTAACAAGCATCAGGTCGTAATCAGCATGAATAGCACTTCCATGCTTCTTGAGCACACCTTTTTCAGGTCCGCTTGTTTCGAAACTAAAACCGCCGGGTAGCCCATGTTTCGTAAAATCATTCCAGCTCTTTTTCGCTCTTTCCAGATCGTCTTTTTTTGGAAATGCTTCCGGGAGCAGGTTAGGGTTTACAACCAGGCCTGCAAATTTACCGGCTTTTGCAGTTTTGGCTTTCACATCAACGCCCTTAGGAATAGATCCCTCCTTTGTGATCCACTGATCAGAATCTGCATTAGGTTCCCGTAAACCTATGTAGCAGTTTAAGTGATCTGCTACTGTAAAAAATAAATGCTTATGCTGTGGAATCATGGTTTATTGATTGTTAGATCATGTTTAAATTTTGAGTGGGGCATAAAAAAGCGAGTCAGTTGCGTAAGAAAATAAGTGACCAAACTAATTACTTATGCAGACTCAACAAGAGAGACTTACTGACCCGCAGTGGGAAATTA
>JAESGL010000448.1_pt1 | contig 18857 bp, 8 predicted proteins | sample 9269711 | NCBI WGS metagenome assembly JAESGL01 (sample SAMN14515918, study PRJNA621676) | algae metagenome | isolation source: Kastovskya adunca ATA6-11-RM4 and co-occurring heterotrophs from soil and... | place: Chile: Atacama Desert | collected 2011-06-27
GCGCGCGTCTCGTCAGGCAGGGCGGCGTTCGCAGCGCGCGCCTGCTTGGCGCGCACCACGAGGCGCGAGAGGAGGTGGTTCACTAGCCGGGTGCGGACGAAGTCATACGCCTCGCGATCGACGATGAACGTCGGCACCTCGAGCCTCACTTCCGAGGCGAGCAGCGTCCACAAATGCTCGCCCCAATTCGTGGCCTTGTCCGGCGCCTCCTCGCGGATCCTGTACTCTCGGCGCAACGTAATTCCGTTAGGCTGCAACCCCACTCCCCCGATATGTGGCCGACGTGCCGCGGACGTGCTACACGGTCCCCTTCATCATCCGCGACTAACTCACGGGGAGCAAGATCCTGCCAATCCACCGTGGCCATTATCTCGACTGTCGCTCCGACAGGTCGAAGGTGCTTCAGATCACACTCGATCTCCGCTTGGCCGACCGTCTGGCCATCCACATACCGCTGATATGGATCGGCAAGCCGCCCACGTGGATACCTTCCAATAAGCCCGGAGGCAGGCTCCCTAGTTGAGCTGATCAGAACCGGACCCCCAGCCCTGTCGCTGCAAGGTGCACGGCGGAATGGTCGTCTGCGATACGTCCGCAGCGCCCGTCGCGCCTGCGAACTCTCGCAGACCGGCTGGAAAGCCTACGTTGCCCGTTGTTAGTCCGGTGCATGCTGACTTGGCCTGCGCGAATAAAGCGGTAAGGTCTGCTAGCGGCTGAGTAACAGCCGCTTAGGGGGCTGTGTGCTGTTCCGAGGCATGCTGGTGTCGCTGCCAGAGGGCAGGGGTGTGGGGAAACTGGAAGGGGTCGACGGGGATACCTGCTCCGTCGCGATCTTCCGTTCAATCATTCAATCCGAAACGGTGCAGTTTCCCGTGTCGGACCTGACCCGCGCCTATCTGAGTCCTCAAACGCGGGTTTATGTCCAGGACGGCGAGCGATTTCGGGTCGGCCGAGTCGCGGACTTCCTGACGGGCGACAATGGCCTAATCGACTATGAGGTGCGGTTCCCGAACGGGAAGCGCGCGGACTTCAGCGAACTCAAGCTTTTCCTCCGCCCGTGGAGCGCTCCGGACGATCCCGCGGAGGTGCTGGCGAACGGCGGCGCGGAGAGCCAGTTTCTCCACGACCGCCGCCAGGCGGCGATGCTGCCTTTGTTGAAGCTCCGGGGCGCGGCACAGGGGATGACCGCGCTCGTCTCGGCGGGTATCGATCTCGCGCCCCATCAGGTCGCTGCCGTCCGTCGCGTCCTCACCGATCCGGTCCAGCGCTATCTGCTGGCCGACGAGGTCGGGCTCGGTAAGACGATCGAAGCCGGATTGATCGCCCGCCAGCACCTAATCGACGATGCTGAAACCGGCGTCCTGGTGGCGGTTCCGGCTCACCTTGTGGCGCAGTGGCAACAGGAGCTTCGGACCAAGCTTCGCCTAGACCAGTTCGACGGGATGGTGGAGGTCATTACCCACGCCGATCTTGCTCGGGTTCGACAAGCCCCCGATATTCTGATCGTCGACGAGGCCCATCATCTCGTCGGCGTCGAGGCCGGCCCGCTCGCGCCAGCCTCGGCCAAGCTCCGCGTCCTCGCCGACCAAGCGCCTGTCTTCCTCCTGCTCTCCGCGACGCCGGCCCTCGGAGACGAAGCCCGCTTCCTCGCCCTGCTCAACCTGCTTGATCCTTCCTCCCATCCGCTCAACGACCTTGAGGGGTTCCGCCGCAAGCTCGAAGGGCGACGGGAGATCGGGCGACTACTCCTCGCGCTCGATCCCGAGGTGCCGAAGCTGGTCCTGCGCCAGCGGGGCGCCGAGATAGAGCGGCTCTTCCCAGACGATCCGGTGATCGCCGATCTCGCGCCAAGGCTCATCGCGGCAACCCGCGAGGCACCGGCCGACTTGCCCGCGCTCTGCGCCGCGCTGAAAGGTCATATCGCCGACAGCTACCGCATTCACCAACGTCTGATCAGGTCACGCCGGGCCGACGCCCAGGGTTGGGAGTTCACGCCGCGTGGGCACGACGATGGTGGCGAGCCCAGTTTCGCGCACGTCCGCGTCGAGGCGGACGCGAGTTGCTGGGTCGAGCCGCTGCTGCCACTCTTGGAGGAATGGCGGTTCGGCGTCCTCGATGCCGCTGCAGGCCAGGAGGAGGCGCTCGATGCGGCGTCGCGCCGATATGCCGGAATCCTGAGCGCGATGGCGGAAGGACGCGCGACCCTCCTTGCCTGGATCGCGGAACAAGGCTCCCGACAGGCGTTCACCGATGAGCCGGATATTCTAGCGCGGCTCGCGCGGCTCGCCGAGGAGGCTGAGACGGGCGGCATCTACGAGACGGCGTGCGAGAGCACTCGCCGGCTGGTACGCAGCCTCCGCGGCGAGGGAAGCGCGCCCAAGATCGTCGCGTTCTCATCTTCGGCCGCTGAAGCTTCCGCCTTCGGTGCCGCGCTCAGCGCCGTTCTGGACGACTGCGAAGTCCTGCTGCTCACCGGCGATGGAGCGGCGCGCAACGAGACGATCCTGGCGGCTTTCGCGTCGCCTCGGAAGCCCGCGGTGCTGGTCTGCGATCGCAGCGGCGAGGAAGGGCTCAACCTCGCCTTCGCCGACGCGATCGTCCACCTCGATCTCCCCCTGTCAGCCGCACGGATCGAGCAGAGGATTGGACGCCTCGATCGGTTCGGAAGGCGCAACGGCGTGGTGCGCCACCGGATCGCGTTGCCGGCCGACGAGGACGACAGTCCTTGGACGGGATGGGCCGACTTTCTCTGCCAGGGTCTCGGTATCTATCACCGATCGATAAGCGACGTGCAGTTTCTGCTCGACGAGATCGAGCGCCGGCTCTTCCGGGTGCTGCTTGAGGAGGGGCCTGCTGGCGTGGAGGCGCTCTCGGTCGAAGCACGTGCGACGATCGCCAACGAGCGCAGGTCTCAGGACGAGCAGTACGCGCTCGATCGCATCGCGCTCGCTGAGGAACCGGTCGAGACGTTTATCGCCGCGCTGGAGGAGGCCGAGGAAGACGAGGCGAAGCTCGAAGAAGGCGTTGACCGGTGGCTGGTCGGCGCGTTGCAGTTGAAGAAGCGGCCGTTCGCCTGGCCGGAGCAGGACCCCTTCAAGTTTTCGGCGGTGAAGGAGACGCTGATCCCGCGGCAACCCTGGCTCGAGGCGTTCGGGTTGGGGGAGGAGCGGCCGCTGACGTGGAGGCGAAGGATCGCGACAAGCCATCCGGAGGCGATGCTGCTGCGGCCCGGTTCGCCATTGATCGACGTGACCGAGCGGTTCACGCGCTGGGACGATCGCGGAACGGCCTTCATCACCTGGCGGACAGCGCCCGAATGGACCGACGATCCCTGGCTCGGATTTCGGCTGTGCTTCGTCGTCGAGCCTGACATCCCCGTCTCCGACATGTTCGCGCCGAGCCGGGTCGAACTCGCGTCGATCAGGCGGGCGCAGCGCTATCTGTCGCCCCGCTCGCTCGTCATCCACGTCGACGGCGATGGCGAGGTCGTCCAGGACCGCACGCTCTTGTCGATCCTCGATCGTCCCTACCGGAACGCCAGCGAAAGCGTGGGCCGGGACGGTGACGTGAACCTCTCGAGTCGACCGCAGGCCCTGGCCGGCGTGATCGATCCGGCCACCTTTGCCGCGCTCTGTCGATCCGTGCGGGATCGGACGCGCGACACGCTCGTCGCCGAGCCGACGCTGCAGGACGCGATCGCGACCGGCGTGCGCCTCGCCGGCGCCGAGATCGAACGGCGGCGAGGCCGGCTTCGGCAGCGGCACGCCACAGGCGACGCGGCTGCCCGCGCCGATCTCGAGCTGATCGAGGCACTCCTGCCCGGCCTTGCCCGTCCGGCGGTCAAGCTCGATGCGATGGGCTGCTTCATCGTGTCGCGCCGAGCACCGCAGATTTCCTCGCATGACTGAACTCGCCGGCGGGGATGCGTTCGAAGCGCTGCGCGGCCTGCTGGCCGACGCGGGCGAGAGCAACTGGTGCGCTTCGGCCGAGCCGTCGATCGACCGGCTGCGGCTCGCGCTGGCGGAGCATCCTCCTCGGGCAAGCGTGCTCGACCTGGCCGTCCTTCTCCGCCAGGCACTTCGTCACGAGGACGCCCGGCGCAACTACGAGGTCAGTCCCTGGGTCGTCGTCACGCATCCGCGTCTGGCGGGGTTCGCCGGCTGGCGAGATGTGGGGCTCGTGGGCGAGCAGATGTCGAGGGGCTGGCGGCTCAGCGCGCGGCCCTGGCGACCAGAGTGGCTGCGGGTCGCCGGCGGACAAGGCGTCGACGACATGGCCGCGAGCGAGGTCGTGCGCCGTTCCTTCGGCGGTCAGGACAGCGCCGGCGACCCGTTCCTCGCGGCGATCGGCCGGGAGACCTACCGCAGTCTTGGCCAACGGGCGGCGGTGCGAGCGGCGCTGTCGACGCCCCCGGGCGCGGCGCTCGTGGTCGCTCTGCCGACCGGCGAGGGCAAGAGCATGATCTTCCAGCTCGTCCATGCCGTCGGCTTCGTCGGAGACGCCCTGGCCACGGGTCGCGGCGTCACGCTCGTGATCGTGCCGACGGTCGCCCTGGGCGTGAACCACGAAGAAGAGGCGATCAAGATCTGCGCCCTTGCGCGCCCGCTGGCGTATCAAGGTGGCGCGGCTGCCGCCAACGCCGTCATCGCCGAGCGGATCGCAATCGGGACGCAGGGCCTGTGCTTCGCATCGCCCGAGGCGGCGTGCGGCCCGCTGCGCGCGGCTCTCCGCCAAGCGGCCGAAGCTGGCCTGCTTCGCGCGCTGGTGATCGACGAGGCCCACCTGGTGGACCAGTGGGGCACCGGCTTCCGCACCGAGTTTCAGGAACTCAGCGGGCTGCGACAGGAACTGCTCGCCGTCGCACCGCCTCAATCCGCCCTGCGGACGCTGCTCCTGTCAGCGACCCTCACCGAACAGTCGCGCGAGACGCTCCGGACGTTGTTTGGGATAGGCGGCCTTTTCGAGAGCGTCGCGGCGGTCCGCCTGCGGCCGGAGCCCGACTACTGGGTTGCCGCAGCGGATGAAGCGGCCCGAGAGGGCCGGGTCCTCGAAGCGCTTCATCATGCGCCCCGCCCGGCGGTGCTCTACGTGACGGAAGTGAAGCATGCCGAGGCATGGCGACGAACCCTCCTGGCAGCAGGCTTCCGCCGCTTCGCCATGTTGCACGGCAAGACCGGCCGCGAGCAACGGGAGCAGATCGTCGGCAAGTGGCGGGATGGGGCGCTCGACGTGGTCATCGGGACATCGGCGTTCGGGCTCGGCATCGACTACGCCCATGCCCGAAGCGTGATCCACGCCTGCGTGCCGGAGACGCTCGACCGCTTCTATCAGGAGGTCGGTCGCGGCGGGCGGGACGGACGCGCCGCGCTGTCGCTCATCGTCCCCACGCCGTCCGATTTCCGGACCGCCGAGGGGATCAACCGGCAGAGGGTCATCTCGGTCGATCGCGGCTTGGAGCGGTGGACGGCTCTCTTCGCCGGCAAGCGCCCGATTGGAGGCGATCGGGTGGCCATCCGGGTCGATGGCAGTCCCGGCACAACCGAAGACGACATCGACATGACCGGCGACTGGAACGCCGACTGGAACCTGCGCACGCTCGCGTTGATGGCTCGCGCGGGGCTGCTGCGGCTGCACGGCTCGCCGCCCGCCTTCGTGACGGAGAGCGGCGACTGGATCGAAGTCGAGCTGCTTGACGATGAGCATCTGAAGCGCGCCACCTGGGATCGGCGGGTCGAACCGGTACGCGCGGAAGGGCAGGCCGCCGCGTTCCGCAACCTCGACCTGATGCGGCGCTTCCTCAGCAACAGAACCTGCCCGGCCTCGATTCTGGAAGATCTCTATGGCCGGGATCGCGTTGCGCGCTGCTGCGGCAGCTGCGGGCAATGCCGCGCCGACCCTGCTGCGCGCCGGCCAACGCTCGCCACCGGGGAGCCTCGATCGCCATGGCGCCTGCCGCTGACGCCGATGATCGCGCGGCTGCTGGATGCGGACGGGCGGCTGCTCGTCACCTATGGCGAGCTTGCGAGCAGGGCCGAGAGCCGGCGGTTGGGCGAGACGTTCGAGCGGCTTGGTCGCTCAGGTCTCGCCAAGCTCGTCTTCCTTGGCCAGTCGCCGTTCGATGAGGAGCGATTGCTCCGCTTCGCGCGGTCGGTGCCCTTCTTCGTCAGTGCGCTTGCCTCGCTCGCCCACTCGCGCTTCCCCGCCGGACCCGAACTCGTGTTGGTGGGATCGGGTCAGCCACTCGGCGAGGCGACCTATGCGCCGCATCCGGATCGTGCCCGCATGTTCCTCGTCCCCGAGGGTCAGCTCGCGGCAACCGGTCACCCTCTTCGCGAAGTTTTCGGCGGCAGAACACTCACCCTCGACGAATTTCATGCAAAGGTCGCCGAATGAGCATCGTGACCAATTTCAACGCCGTGCCGAGCCGCCTGTTCAGCGTCTACGCGGCGGTGGCGGACGCGGAGAACGGGTTAGTTCGCGAGCAGCTCGAGGCTTGGGCCACGCCGCCCTCACTGTCGACCCGAGGCGGCAACGACGAGGACGGAGGGTCGTCGGCCCTGTTTACCAACTCGTTGAATGAAGTGCGCCGGCTCGGGCTCATCGAGGAAGACGGCGACCGTGTCCGCATCCCTCCGGCGGTCCGCGCCGGGGGAGCACGCGGCGCGGGCAGCGGCCGCGAGACCGAGTTCCTCGGTCACATGCGCGACATCCTGTTCGACCCAGACCGCGCGGCGGATGCCGGTCAGGCGGGTGTGCTCTACGCGCTCGCTTGGTTCCTGACCAAGAGTCCGCTCGAGCCGCTGAGCTTCTCGGACGCCCCGCAGAACCTGCTTCGCGACGATCTCGGCGCATTTGCGCCCAAGGCGGAGCTCAGCAGCACCAGCAGCTACCAGAACCTGCTTTACTGGGCCCGCTATCTCGGCTTCGCCATCATTCTCGGTGACGGTGCGACGCGCCGCGTCTTCCCCGATCCTTCCAAGGCGATCGCCGCCGTGCTTGAGAAGGCTCTGCCCGACGGGGACTGGGTGGACGTCGATACGTTTCTGTCGCGGCTGGCAGCGATTTATCCGGTGCTAGAGGGAGGGGGCATCCGCGAGGAAGTGGAGGGGGTGCGGACCGCCCCACCGCCGGCGGACGATCGCCTGTCGGTCGCATCGAGCCTCGCGCTGCAACGCCTCGCTGATCGGGGCGCGATCACTCTGGACGCCGTCGCGGATGCGAAGGCGAGGATCCTCGACCTCGGGAGCGGCACCAAGCGGGTAAGCCGCGTCCGTCGGGAGCCGGCCGCGTGATGCGCAACTATCTCTGCTGGGAGCCGGCGGCGGTCCGGCAGGTCATCAATCCCTTCGCGGAGCACATCCCGGACAGCCTGTTCCGTACCGTGCACAGCGACTGGGACCTGCAAGTCACCCCCCCGGTCGGCCAACGCTATCAGGACGTCGAGGCGGCGGCATGGGCGCAGATGACGCCGGCCGAGTTCCTCGACGACTTCCTGCGCGAGGATCGACCCCACGCGCTCGCCGCGATCCTCGGCGAGACGGGATCGGGCAAATCGCACCTCGTCCATTGGATGCGACTGCACCTGCGCGACGACGCGAGACGCATGGTGCTCGTGGTCCGAAAATCGGGCACCAGCCTCCGCGCGATCGTCAGCGAGATCATCGGGAAGTTGCCCGCCGATCAGCAGCGCCCTTTCCTCGAGACCTTCAACGCGGCCGGGGATGGCACGATGACCTCAGAAGGTCGCCGGCGCGAACTCCTTCATCATCTCGGCCAGGCGATCCGCGAAGATACGCCGACGTCGAGTGCCGACGAACTCGAGGAGGCGCTCATCGAGGCTCTGCCGAGCCTCTTTCAAGATCCCTACATGCAGAAGGAGCACTTCCTGCGGGACGGGCGCGTGGCCGCGGAGATCGTCGACCACATCTTCGAGCGCTCCCAAGCCAGCGATCGGCCCGACCGCCGCCGCGAGTTCACCGCCGATGACTTGGTTCTGGGGGGCCAGGACTATCTCAACGCCACGAAGCTCGCGCAATTCGCGATCCAGCTGATCGAGGCAGACCGAGAGAATCTGCCGGCGGCGGTGACGGTCATCAACCGCAACCTCAACAAGGCGATCGCCCGAACGCTCAGCTTCTCGGGTGATCGGGTCGAAGAACTCATGACGCGCCTGCGCGCACACCTGCGATCCCAAGGGCGAGAGCTGGTCCTGCTGGTCGAGGAGTTCGCGCGCCTGCAGGGCATCGACCGCGCTCTGCTTCAAGCCATCACGACGCAGGGCGATTCCGGTCAGGGCGAGACCGGTCTCTGCCGGATGCGGACCGCGATCGCCGTTACCCCCGGCTTCTTCGAGAGTGTCGAGGACACCGCCTATCGACGGACCACCCACATCGTCGACATGAACCGATCCGCTGGGCATGCGGACGGACAGACGCCTACGCCTGCCTCGGTCGCGGCGTTCTCGGCCCGGTATCTGAATGCGGTCCGTCTTGGACGCGAGCGGATCGAGCGATGGAGCGAAGCGGCGGGGCCTGGGGACGCGGCGCCATCGCAGTGCGTTCACTGCCCTTATGTCGTCGCATGCCACGCGACGTTCGGCGAAGTGGACGGCTACGGCCTCTACCCGTTCACCGAGCGAGCGCTGTGGCTCGGCGCCGAGCGTGTCGACCGCGCCCAGACCGGGAGGCTCAACCCGCGCACGATCCAGAACGACCTCCTCGTGGAGGTGCTCGACACGTTTGCGCCGACAATAGAGGCGGGCGAATATCCGCCGCTCCGCCTGCTCGACAAGCTCGGCGGCGTTCGCGCGTTGCCGCTCGCCGCCGAGACGGAGTTGAAACGCAAGAACCCTCACGCCGCCGGGCGCTGGATGGCCCTACTCGAAATTTACGACGGCACTGGGCAGGTCAAAAATCTGGCCGAGCCCCTCCGCGACGCTTTCGCTATCCCGAGCATCCCGGATGCCAGCCAGGCTGCGGCTCCGGGCGCCGCCGTGCCGCCCCAACCTGTTCAGACGGCGAAGGCAGAGGCCACGGCCAGCGCCGAGGACCTCGCCATCCAGGCGTGGATCCGGGGCGGCGGGCTCGATGCCACGGTCGCTCAGAAGCTACGCGAGCTTGTCTACGCCGCCGTCGTCGAGGCCATCGACTGGGACATGCTCGGGCTCTCGCGGACTTACTTCGCCGGCCAGGGCAGAGCCTTTCAGCAGCGCACCAGCATCAGCTTCGTCCGCCAGAATACGAAGGTCGCGAGCTACGCGCAGGTTCGTCTGGAGGTCGACGCCGATCCGCAGACCGGTCAAGCACTGCAGGGCCTGCTGCGCGCCGCCAAGGAAGGCTTTCGCTGGCAGTTTGAGGGTGCCGATCGCGCGCTCTCAGCCTTGCTCGACCGCGTTGAAGGTTGGGCGCAGCAGGTCGTCGCCCAGATCCAGACGCTCAGCACACCACATGAGACATGGGACCAAGCCAGTGCAGCGCTCAGCCTCCTCTGCGTCGGTGCGGCGATCGGCGGGCGATTGAAGGGAGAAGCGACCGCTGCCGACCTGATCGAGGCCGCATTTGCAAACTGGCCTGACGAGCCCGCCGCCACGGCCGGCGAGCTGCGCGCGATCTATGCGAAGCTCGTTCGCCGCAAGGACGACCTCGTCGAGATCGCGCGTGCGCAGGCCTCGAGCCTCAAGGGTGGACGCCCCGGCGCGATGCTCGACCCGCGGCGCGTGCTGGGTCCGATTCGTCAGTTGCGGCGAGCCAAATGGCGGCTCGGCTTGATACCGCCGCAAGACGATGCAAGCGCGCTCGCCAAGACCTATCGCGAGATAGCTAACGCACTACCGGCCGCCGCCGCGGCCGAACGATCGCAACGGTTGCAGTGGCTACAGGAGATGCAGGACGCTTTCGGAGACGGAGCGACGCGCGCCGCCATCGTGGCTCAGCTGGGCGCGGCTCGCCAGGCCGCCTTGGAGGCGGGTGTCGGGGCGCAGAACAGCGGACGCCCCTTGCAGGAGGCGCTCGACCGTTTTCAGTCGGTCCAGTTCGACGCGACGATCACCGCCATACGCACGCTGACCGGGGTCGAGGATCCTGTGTCGGCTCTCCCTGATTACGGCCGCGGGCGCGCCAACGCCGTCGCGGCGGGAACCGCGCTTCGCTCGGCGGCGGCGCAGTTCCTTGACGTGGTCGAGCGCAATCTTGAGAGCTTCGGTGGTGACCAGAGCGCGCGCGCCGGCGAGGTCGCCAAGAGCATAGCCGAGATCGACGGCGCGCTCGGCGGTATCGCGGACGATCTCGCCGCCATGGAGGCATCGCATGCTGCTTGAGCGCGCGGCAGGGCTCGCCGACAAGATCGGTCGTTACCAAAAGCTCAAGGCCGCTGCGAATGAGGCGGACCTGTTCCGCACCCGCGCAGGGCAGTTCAGCGAGGCGGCGACGCTTCTGTCCCAGGCACGGGCGACGCTCAGACGCTTCGCTGATGCAGGCGTGAGCATTGATTTCGTCCCGGCCAATGCCGGCGATCTGGCCGACAAGTCCTTACAGCTGCGTGCAATCGCTACTGATGATCCTGCCGGACTAGCCAGCCCGCCGTTCAACGTCGCGCACGACTTCACCAACAGGTTGAAGGGCCTGGCGATCGCCGCGAACACCGCGATCCAGACAGGATGGCAACGCTTCGTCGCCGAGAACGGACCTGGAGGCTCGGACGAGATTCTCGAAGCGCTGGGCAAGCTGCCGCAGATGCGCGCCAGCGTGGCACGCATTCGCCAGTGCCGCCAAAGAGTGTCGGCGCTTGCCGCCACCTTGCCCGCCGACCCTGCGCACGCTGTCGACCAGTTGCGCGATCTCACCAGCGAGCACCGCACCGCCTGGACGGAACTGACCGCTGATAGTCTCCCGGCCAGCGTGGTCACCTTCCTGCGCGCCTGCGCGGGGGGAGGCGCCCCCATTGTCGCGCTGACCGGCGAGGTGCGCGACTGGCTCGACGCGCGCGATCTGCTCGGCTCGTTCCGCATCCGGATCGGCTGAAGCGATGCCGCTCTCCCGAGACGCGCTTGCCCTGCTGGATCGGATCGAGGCGCTCGAGATGCGCTCGCTCGCCTGGGGGTTCACCGCCGGGTCGCTCGGCGAGGAGGAGGCGCTCGACCTGCTCGGTGGCGGCAGCGCCGCGGAGGACGCGCTTGAGGAATTGATCGAAGCTCATGTTGTCACGGAGCAGATCAGCCTGAGCGGCGGCCGCCGCTATCGGTCCCGATTTGCCGAGGCAGTCCGCCTGCTCGCGGCTAACCGCCAGCTGTTCGCGAACAAGCCATGGCAGAGCGCACCGCGGCTGGTGGCCGACTTCCGGGTGGATCGCCGGCCGCGCCGGTTCCCACGGCGCGATCGCCCCCCGGGCGAGGTGTTGGCCGCCAGTGCCGAGACGATCGCACCGACCCCGCTCAGGCGCGCCGTCTGGGAGGCGCTTACTGGCAGCGCCGGCTTGCGCCTCGCGGCGTTCCAGGAGCGAGCGACACTCCTCATGGCCCTTCCTGTCGGCGATGCTGGGACGATCGTCACCGCGGGCACCGGCAGCGGCAAGACGATAGCTTTTTACCTGCCAGCGATGCTCGGCATCAGCGACGCGATCGGCAACGACCACTGGGTCAAGGCGCTGGCGATCTATCCGCGGGTCGAACTGCTGAAGGATCAGTTCGCCGAGGCTTTCCGCATGGCTCGGGCCATCGACGGAGCGCTTGCCGCGCACGGCAAGCGGCCGCTCAGCATCGGCGCGCTGTTTGGTGCCACTCCACGTCGCGCATCCGCCCAGGAATTGCAGGACCATGGCTGGACGCGACGCGGCCGGGACTGGGCCTGCCCGTGGATGCGCTGCCCGAGTTGCGGCGGCGAGATGCTGTGGCGGGCCGCCGACCTCGAGAACGGAGGCCGGGAACGGCTGAGCTGCGCCCGACCCGGCTGCGGCTCCCAAGTCGACGAGCGCCACCTCGTCTTGACCCGGCAGCGGATCCAGCAGCAGCCGCCTGACCTCCTGTTCACGACGACCGAGATCCTCAACCAGCGGCTGTCCGATCAGTGGAACAGGCATGTGTTCGGAGTCGGCAGCGCTCGCAAGCCATTCCTCGCGCTGCTGGATGAGGTCCACACCTATGAGGGCACGAGCGGGGCGCAGGCCGGTCTCACGCTGCGCCGTTGGCGGCACCTGCTCGGCGCTCCCGTGCACTGGGCTGGCCTGTCGGCGACACTGGGTAACGCAGCGCGCTTCTTCGCTGATCTTACCGGCGCGCTCCTCGATCGGGTCGTGGAGGTCAGCCCAGCGGCGGACGAGTACGAAGAGGCCGGCGCCGAATATCAGCTGCTCTTGCGCGGCGACCCCGCCTCCCGGGCTTCGCTCCTCTCGACCACGATCCAGACCTCGATGCTCGTGTCGCGCGTTCTCGATCCGCCCGGCGCCGCGGGCAGTTCCGGCGCCTATGGCCGCCGCGCCTTCCTGTTCACGGACGATCTCGACGTCACCAACCGCCTGTTTGACGATCTGCGCGATGCCGAGGCCTACACAATCTTCGGCAAGCCCGAGTCGAGCCGACTACCCTTGGCGGCGCTTCGCGCGGCGGGGACCGAGGATCGCGCCCGTGACCTCGAAGGGCAGCGCTGGCGGCTGTGCGAGGACATCGGCCACGCGCTCGACCGACGCTTGGTGATTGGCAGAACCACCTCGCAGGATGCCGGCGTGGCAGCCGATGCGAACGTGATCGTCGCGACCGCCGCGCTCGAGGTGGGGTTCAACGACCCGCAGGTCGGCGCCGTCATCCAGCACAAGGCGCCGCGCGGGATGGCGTCCTTCCTGCAGCGCAAGGGCCGGGCAGGACGAGACCGGGCGATGCGCCCGCTCACCTTGACGGTGCTGTCGGATTACGGCCGCGACCGCGCGTTGTACCAGTCCTACGAACGCTTGTTCGATCCGGAACTCGATCCGCAATATCTCCCCGTCGGCAATCCCTACGTGCTGAAGATGCAGGCGACCTTTGCCTTCTTGGACTGGCTCGCGGCGGAGACCTCCGGCTACGAAAAGGCATGGGCGTGGGACATCCTCAGCCGGCCGATCGACCAGCCTTCGGCTTCTTCTGCAGCGGTGCTTCAGCGGATGCGGGACCTGCTCACACGCCTGGTGCAGGGTGACGACGCGGCGATCGTGAGCCTGCGGTCCCATCTGATCGGCGCTCTGCAGGTCGACGAGGAGACCGCGGAGGGACTGCTGTGGGAGGCACCGCGCTCGCTGCTCCTCGAGGCGGTCCCGACCCTTGTAAGACGGCTGTTTCGCCGTTGGCGCTTGGCCCTCCCATCGGGCGGAGCCGCCCTCGACCTGCACGAGCCCTTTCACCCCCTCCCGGACTTCGTGCCCCGCAACTTGTTCAGCGATCTGAGCCTACCAGAGGTTCGCATCCTGGTGCCGCCAGCGACGGTGAACCACGACTGGCGGACCGACGTCATGCCGGTTCTCCAAGCGCTCCGGCAACTCGTTCCGGGGCGCGTCACACGACGGTTCGCATTCGAGCGTGGCGGCCTGTCACACTGGGTGCCGGTAGATCCGGCGCTGCCCGTCCAGCATCGCCGCATCAGCGACTACGCCGAGGAACACGAGTTCGTCGGCGAGTTCACCGCCTCGCTGAACGACGAGGGAGAGGAGGGGCCGCTCCTCGTCTTCCGCCCGTGGACGGTCAGGCTGGCCAAGGTGGCGCGTACCGAGGCGCTTCCAAGCAGCAATGCCCTGCTGACATGGCGGACCGATATCGTGGCGAAGGGCGAGCCAGTGAGCGTGCCGGTGACCCCTCGGTCGCCCTGGCGCCCGTTCGTCTCCAGCGTAGACTTCTTTTTGCATCGGTTCCGCGCCAGCGCGGCGGTCCGCCGCTTTGCCCCAACCGCGCATGCGACCGTCAGGACCCTCCAGGACGAGTTTCCCGTGGAGTTGACCTTCCGGAGCGACGACGATCGGCCAGCCGCGATCGGGTTCGAGATCGAGGTGGACGGTTTCCGGCTCGACCTGGTGCTGCCCTCCCACGCGAGCGTCGGCGGCCATCTCCTCAGCGCACGACTGCTCGGCGCGTCGCGGCTCTCCTACCTGCGAGACCGATTCCGGCTCGATCCTGACCTTCCGGCTGACCTGAACCCATTCCAGCGCGAATGGATCTTCCAGATGCTGTTCGCGGTCATCGCCGCCCATGCCGCGGCCGGAGGCGAATTGTCGACAGCCGCCGCGGACCTGCTTGGCGATGATCACATCGATGCAACCTTCCTTGGCGCTATGGATGAATTCCTCGGGTCCGGCCTGTCGCCCGTCCCGGACGACGAGGACGTGTCCGAGGACGAGATTGATGACGACAATGAGCATGGATCGGCGTCGCAGCCGCAGACGACCCGAGCCGCCGGACGCCTGCAGCAAATCCTGACCTTCCACCTGTCACGTCCGGAGGTGCGCGAGCGATTGCGGGCGCTCGCGCAGGAAGCGCTTTCGCCCGACCCCGCGTTGTTTGGGCGCTGGCTTCGACGCCTGATGCTCGAGACGCTCGGCGAAGCGATGCTGCAGGCCTGCATCGCCGCGGCGCCGCGCCAGGCGACGCTCGACAACCTGCTAGTCGACATTCGCGAGGGGGCAGGGGATCAACCTTCCTCGATCTGGATTACCGAAACCACGCTCGGCGGCGCCGGCGCGCTGCAGTCGTTCGCCGAACGGTTCGCGGCCGAGCCCAACTCTTTCTTCGATGCGGTCGAAGCCGCGCTCGCTCCAACCGACCTCGAACTGGTCGATGGCGGTTTGCGGCGTATCCTGACACTGGCAGGCAGCGATCCTGCTGTCGCCGAAGACCTAAGCCGCCTGCGAGGCACGGAATCGCACGCCCAATCGGCCGAGATCTGGCGCGATTTCTCCCGAACACTGACTCAGCGCGGCGGCATCGACCTCAGCCACGCGCTGGTGGTGGCCTTCAACAGCCGTCTGCTCCGGTCCGGCGCCGGCCCGGCGCTCGACGCCCTCCTCTCGGACCTGACTGCCTGGTGGGACGACCTGGAAGATCGGCTCGGACTGTCGCTCGGTATGCGCGAATTTGCCTACGCCGCCAGCCGGGAGCAACATTGGCGAGGCCGCGTCGAGCAGTACCTCGCGGCGACACTGCCTGCCGGTGCCGCCTCGGGCACATCGGTGTACGCGGCTCTCCTCAGCATGCTCTGGGCGCGCGAGAGCGAAGTGCGTCGGACCAGCCTGCAGTCGTACAATCCCTACCGCGACGCGAGGGCGACCGACCCCGCCATCGTGCGAGCATTGGTCCTGCGGCGGACCATCAGGACGGTCGAACTAGCAGCGGCCGATTGGCAGGAGGCACTCCAGTCGGCGTTCGCCGAGGACGGCGCTTGCCGCTTGAGCGCGACCAACGCGCAGTCGCGCGACCTGCGCCGCGCGCTCGTGTTGTTGGGGGCGACCCCGGTCGATGTCGGGGTGCTACAGTTCTTCCCGGCGATCGAGCGGATTGAACGCGGCGAGGATCGGGTGCTCGTCGATCTCATCCTGCGCGAGCACGCCTGATGGCTCATCCGACCCGCGATCTACATGGTCCAGCGCAAGCCCGGAGCGTCCGTGATCTCTTCCAGACGCTCTTCGCCGCCGAACTCCTGAGCCCAAGCCGGAAACTCTGGCTCTTCTTCGCATGGATCTCCGATGTCGAAATACTCGATAACTCCGCTCGGCGGTTCGCCGCGATCGAGCCAGACTGGCCGGCTGCACCAATAAGGCTCTCACAAGTTTTGGGCGCGCTGCTGGCGCGCGGAACATCCGTCCGGCTCGTGATACGCGAACACGGCCACAACGAGTTCTTCATCGGCCGGCTTCGCACGCTTCGAGACCGCTATGGTGATCAGCTTAAGTGGGTCGTCGAGAAGGACTTCCACGCAAAAGGGCTGCTCGGCGACGACTACTTTCTCAGCGGGTCCATGAATCTGACGTTCAGCGGAATTTCAGTCAATGGCGAACATCTCGTTCTCCGGACAGATCCGGCGGCGATCGCCGAGCAGGCCGAGCAGCTCGAGTTCCAGTGGGAAGGAAGGATGTCGTGATCGCCTCCGAGGTGGAGGTGGCAAGAGCGGTCGCCACGCACTTGCGGGCGCGGGCAACTGCGTTCCTGCTGCCGGCGGCTACGGCCGAGCTCTGCGGCCGCCTGCTCGAAACAGCCGAACTGCCGACTTTCCCAGGCGCGCTGATCCCGGAGCAACTCTCCGACACCGAACTCGTTGTGGTCGCCGCCGCGACGCCCTCCGACTGGCGCCGCCTCAGCCCGGTGTTGCGTGCTTTTGCCGGCCCGACGCTCACCTCCTTCGATGGCCTGCCATCCGATGGCCTGCCCACGCCTGAGCTCGCGTCGATCCTCGCTGAGGCAGGGGCGCACGTTTCCGCGATCATCCGGCTACCAGCCGAGCCCGCCGGACGGGAGACGGCGCTACGCGCGCTCACGCGCGCCCGCGATACTTTGACGCGCGCGCCACTGCTGACCAAGAGTGCTCCGGAACCGACGAGCTGGCTGCTGGCCCGCTTTCAGGATCACCTCAACGTCGGGCGTCGTGATGCTGCCGAACGGGTCCTTGAGCGTCTTGGGGACGAACTGCGGCTCGACGCGCTCAATCTTCGAGCTCTCCAAGTCCAGCTCCTTGCGACCTTTGAAGACTGGAGCGGCATTGTCTCGCTGCAGGGCTTCGCCAATCTCGTGCAGGCGCGCCGTACGCCGGCGACTACGGCCATTCTTCTCGAAGCCTTGTACCGGGATCGGCTAGCGGAGTTCTTTGCTAAGGGGGATCGGGCGGCGGTCGAGCGACTTTACGTCGACGAGGTGCGCGCCCTTGCGGCACCGATGCTGCAGGCACCGGTCTCGCCCTCGCTACGCACGGGCGGGCTGCGGATCGCCGGCCTGGAAGCGCTGACTGTTCCAGCACGCGGCGACCTGAAGATCCTCGCCGCCTCCCGCATTGGAGAGCTTGGATGGCTTGCCGAGCGACTGGCCGGAGTGCCCGATCCCGCGCAGGCCTCCCCACCGGCACCGGATCAGTCACTGGTGTCGGACACGGCGGACAAAGCGCGAGAACGCTTGTTCGAAGCCGAAGCGGTGGAGAGCGTCGATGCCATGGCGATGGCGCTGGCCGCCCTTGCTCGCCTGAGCGAAGCGCAACGCGCGGAGATTGCCCAGGCAGAACCGTTCCGGTCGGCACTCCGTGCGCTCCAACACGAAGCAGGAGCGGCCGAGGTTCCGACCTCGTGGGCAACGTGGCTCGCCCGATCGTCAAGCCCTGACTTCGTCAACGCGCTCGACTTGGCGCGGATGGGTGCGGACGAGTGGTCGATGGGCGGCAACGCTGCCGACCCGCGAGAGGTGGGACTTCTCCTTGACGGACTGGATGCGGCGCAAGCCGATCCCCTCGCCGCTGAACGCACTTCTCAGGCCCTGCCATACTTGGTGGCGGCACTTCGCCGCGATCCGGCCTTTCCAAACTCCGCCTTGATGCCGGTCTACTCCAGCCTGCTCACCTTGCTGGCGCTGGGCAGTGCTCGAGGCGCGGCAACCTACGGGTCGAGCCTCGTGCTCGTCGATGCTCTGCTAAGCGTCGGCACGGATCGCGGACGGTATCGCGAACTCATCGCCGACGTCGACGAGATCGCCGGCCAAGGGCTCGGAGTGGACATGGCCTATTGGACGCTTGAACTGGTCGAGTTGTTTATGCGCTCTGCCGCTCCCGACGAAGTGGAACGGGAGCGGTTGGTACACTCAATCTTGGCCCGGCTGGCGCCGATCGGCGGACGACTCAGCAGCTTCCAGCAAGCAGCCGTGCGCGGTCTCGCCCAAGAGTTTGGCTGGTCGCTGAACGCCGCTCCTATCGCTGCGAGTGCCTCGAGAGACGATTTGAGTACCCGCCTCAGCGACAAGTCGATAGCGATCTATTCGCTTGTCGAGAACGCGAACCGACAGGCGAAGGCGGTGCTCGAGAGTCTGTCAAGTAGCGTCGACGTCCAGCTCAGCAGCGAACATGTGGGCACCTCACGCCTCCGCGCACTCGCCACAAACAGCGACCTTTTCGTGATCGCATGGGCTGCCGCTAAGCACGCGGCCACCGACTTCATACGCGAGCACCGTGGAGGACGCCCTCTAGTTTATGCAGAGGGGAAGGGTTTATCAAGCCTGCTCCGAGCCGTCGAAGACTTCTTCGGCAGATCAGCCGACTAATATATATTGGGCAGCGCGCATCTCCTTTGGTGGGCTCCTATGAACTCAATATGTCTACAAGATTTCCCGCGCCAACGATCGGCGGACGAACTTGGGAGTTGCTATAAAGTAGTCGCGCGACGATTCCGCATCTTAGGCCACAGCTACTTTCTGAATGACCGATGGCTTCGCGGTGCTTCAAATCGGACATGCGGCAATCCACCCATGAATGCAGGTCTGAGTTCCGCAAACTTTGCCGAAATGCAGACATTGAGCATCGGCAGGGACGTCACGTGACTGATGCTCGCCAGCTGTCGCGCCTCTTGGCGGGATGCGCCCTCGGTATAGTGGTTAGTCGTTCAGGCCTCCGATAACGGCTGCTACGATCAGCCCATCATCGGAAATGCGCGCGAGGCGGGATACCAAGGCACTTGCAGACCAAGCCGAAGTGCGGTTGTGCCGGGATAGATCGCGACCTCGGCCCGCATGATCCTGGTCGCCTTCGCCGCGAGGAAGATCCCACCATTGCCGATCAGATCGGGTAGCGTCCGCGCTCGTGGTGTAATTTCCCGGTGTAGATGACGGTGTATGCCGGGGTGGGGCCGAGGCCCCACCCCGGCGTCGGCGTCTCGGTGGC
>JAESGL010000453.1_pt1 | contig 18780 bp, 16 predicted proteins | sample 9269711 | NCBI WGS metagenome assembly JAESGL01 (sample SAMN14515918, study PRJNA621676) | algae metagenome | isolation source: Kastovskya adunca ATA6-11-RM4 and co-occurring heterotrophs from soil and... | place: Chile: Atacama Desert | collected 2011-06-27
GGAGGACCGGATAATGGCTAGCCGAACCCCCAACAAACGCTCGGCCTAAAGCGGCAGCAGATTGTTTGGTCGGAACGGCTGCTTTCTGGCATCGGCAATTAAGCCTTCGACGTCCGATAAGGGGTCGGGAGCTGTCCAGATTATGTTCCGATCTGAGCGGCCACTTCAATCTAGCCCAGCAGCAGTACGTAGCGCGGCATTGATGCGGTCCTGCCACCCGGCACCATCCTCCTGAAAGTGCTCGAGTACATCACGGTCAAGGCGGACAGAGACGAGCTCCTTTCCAGCCGGAACGGGCTTCGCCTTGGGCGAGGGATCGGCCGGTTTGCTTGTCGCTGCTTTGAACGCTGCTTCTGCGGTCTCGGTAGCACTGAGACGTCTGCGGGGAGGGTGGGCCATCTTCGGCAACTTTGCTGCTGATGAATGTAGATTGGGAACACTCCTTAAAGGCCATAGGAGCTTGGTCGACCAAAGATTCAGACGCTCTGGGCACCATTTCTCTTGTTCTGCCCCATTGCTATCCACATGCCACAGGCGGGCAGGTGACTTCGTCCGCTCCAGCTGAGCCCGGCCAAGGCTTGCTCCAGGATTGCCCAATGTCTGCTTGTTCCTCCTTCTTGCTGGAACCTGACAGTCGGCAAACGGCCCCAAGCCGGTCATAACAGAACAGATGCCGAGGGTAGGGCTAGCGGCCAATTCGGAATGGAGAAGTTCATCGGAACAGCGCAATGCATTCGGCGGCCTACCAGTCGCGAGGCTACCGAGCGGCTTCCCGCTTCCTTGCACAAAAATGCGCCTACTGCCTGTTTCAACGTCAATCTCGCCTTCACACGCACCAGCCGCTCTGCGAAAGTGCCTGCTTGATAATGCATTTCTAGCTTGGCACGCGGCTTGCTTTTTTACCAACGAGTAAGGAGCTAGGGTTCCGGCGTCACGACGCGACTGGTCCAAGAGCTACCACCTTCCGGGAAAAATCCGGACGGATGCACGGCGGGACAAAAGCCCGGGAGACCTCGATAGCCAAGGGATTGGCGCGATGGTTTCTGCCGATCCCTTTTTTGTACACGCGCAAAAAGGGACTTGAGATGAGAATGCTAATCAAAATTGCAGCAGCCGCGGCTCTGTCACTGACTCTCGCCACAGGCACATCATCGGTCGCCCTTGCGCAGACCAAGACAGATTTCAAGCTCGCCTGGTCGATCTATGTAGGATGGATGCCCTGGGGCTACGCCGCAGACACAGGTATCGTAAAGAAGTGGGCCGACAAGTACGGCATCACCATCGAGGTCACCCAGTTCAACGATTATGTGGAGTCGATGAATCAGTATACGGCCGGCGCGTACGACGCGGTGACGCTGACCAATATGGATGCTCTCTCAATTCCGGCTGCCGGCGGGGTTGATACGACGGCGGTGATCGTCGGCGACTTCTCCGCGGGCAACGATGCGGTGATCCTCAAAGGCGCCTCCGATCTTGCGGCCATCGAAGGACACCAGGTCAATTTGGTCGAGTTTTCGGTGTCGCACTACCTCCTGGCCCGCGCGCTTGAAACCATCGGGTTGACTGAGCGCGACGTGAAGGTCGTAAACACTTCCGATCCCGACATGGTCGGTGCCTTCCAGACCGCCGACGTTTCAGCCATGGTCACCTGGAACCCGATGGTCTCAGAGATACTCGCCCTGCCTAATGCCACGAAGGTCTTCGACAGTGCACAAATCCCGGGAGAAATCATCGATTTGATGGTCGTCAACACCGAAGTGCTTGAGGCTAATCCGGACTTTGGCAAGGCATTGGCGGCAATCTGGTATGACACAATGACTGTGATGACCGCAGACACGCCGGAGGGTGCGCAAGCCCGTGCTGCGATGGGTGCGGCGTCTGGGACGGACCAAGCGGGCTTCGAGGCGCAACTCGCCGCAACCAAGCTGTTCGCAGCTCCGGCTGAGGCAGTGGCCTTCACTACCTCACCAGAACTCGCCACCACCATGGACAAGGTGCGCACCTTTCTCTTCGACAAAGGCCTGCTCGGGCCAGGCGCACCTTCAGCCGATATTATCGGCATCGAGCTGTCGGACGGCACCGTGCTCGGGTACAGCGCCAATATCAAGCTACGCTTCACAGCCGAATACATGCAACTCGCTGCCGACGGCGCGCTCTAGCATCCCGATGGCAGCGTTTCGCCGCTGCCACGCTTGGGCGGAACTATTACCATGCGCTGGATCAATACCAAACCATCCCCGGCCGTTACGACGTTACTAATGTTAACGCCCTTCGTGCTGCTGGTCGTCGCCTACGGTCTTGGTTCGGCCGCCCGGTTAGCGGACAACCCGAGCGACAAGCTGCTGCCGGCGCTTCAATCCATGGTGGACGCCATCAACCGCATGGCCTTCATTCCCGATGCAAGGACGGGTGAGTACATCCTGTGGTCAGACACCGTCGCCAGTCTCTACCGGCTGTTTTCGGCGCTTGCCATCTCGACGGTCATCGCTCTCGTCTTCGGCATGGCAGTAGGCATGCTGCCCTATCTGCGCGCCCTGCTTGCGCCGTTCATTGCAACAATCTCGATGGTGCCGCCCTTGGCACTGCTACCGGTTCTGTTCATCGTTCTTGGCCTGGGGGAAACCGCCAAGATCACGCTGATCATCATCGGTGTCGCACCGGCAATGCTGCGAGATCTCGCACTCAAGGTGATGGACCTGCCGCGCGAGTTGATCACTAAGGCTCAGACGCTCGGCGGATCTTCCTGGCACATCGCGCTGCGGGTTGTGCTTCCACAGATACTGCCGCGCCTGCTAACCTCCTTGCGCCTGCAGCTTGGCCCGGCTTGGTTGTTCCTGATTGCTGCCGAAGCGATCTCGTCGGATGCTGGGCTCGGCTACCGCATCTTCCTCGTCCGCCGCTATCTCGCGATGGACGTGATTTTCCCCTATGTCGCCTGGATCACGCTCCTCGCTGTCGTCGCCAATTTCGCTCTGGAGAGGCTCCGCATCGCTGTCTTCCCCTGGTCGAACTTGGAGGCGCGCTGATGAGCACAATCGCCTTCGACGATGTCTGGAAGGAATATGGCGATCAGATCGTGCTCGAGAAGATCTCCCTAACGATCGCTCCACGTGCCTTCGTGGCTTTGGTAGGTCCGTCCGGTTGCGGCAAGACAACCTTCCTCAAGATGCTACTGGGAGAGGAGGCCCCCACCCGCGGCACGATCACCATGAACGGCGTGCCGTTGATCGCAGAGCCTGGCCCCGATCGTGGCGTGGTGTTCCAACGGTACTCGGTGTTCCCACATCTGACTGTGTTGGGGAACGTGCTGCTTGGCAAAGATTTCAAGGCCAAGTTCTCGGCCCGACTCTTTGGCGCTTCGCGCCGTTTGGCCCTGGAAGAGGCCATGGCATTGATCGCCGATGTTGGGCTAGCCGGCTCGGAGGATAAGTTTCCAGCCCAGCTTTCAGGCGGTATGCAGCAGCGGCTTGCTTTGGCTCAGGCCCTGATCATGAGGCCCAAGGTGCTGCTGCTTGATGAACCCTTCGGCGCACTTGACCCCGGCATTCGAGCGGACATCCACGTGCTGATGAAAAGGATTTGGCACGAGACGGAACTCACCGTCGTGATGGTGACGCACGACATGCGAGAGGCCTTCACGCTCGGCACGCGCGTGATCGCCTTCGAGCGTCCCCGGGATCGGCCGGAGGAACGGGAGCGCTATGGCGCTCTGCTGAGCAAGGACATCGACATTTGGCCGCCACGCATCGCGGGCGAGTCATCCATCTTCAGCCCAGACCGGGACGACCCGGTCATTCCCTTGGGCATTGGCCGGGACGACCTGGCGCCAGCGCAAGGAAGCACACCATGAGCCGCACCCCGGACCAAATCGCCGCCGACCGTGCCCGTTACGAGGAGCACCAACGAAAAGGTCTGCAGAACACCCCGAAGGCTCTGCCAGGGCCCAGCGCCGTGCCAGCTGCGCCGATCGCCCACCCAATCCACACCGAAACCGTTCCGGGCGGTTGGTACTGGTCGACGTCCCTTCGATCCGGTGACACCATCCGCATCGCGCAGGATCATGGACCCTCGGCGGTGTCACTCATTGCTTGGAGCGCTGCAGATACCTCTGAGCGCCTCAACCTACCCGATACTGTGAAGGTGCAGTGGACCACGGCGATCGCCAAGGGCCGTGTGCTGTTCACCGATATGGGTCGGGTGATGTTCTCAGTCGCCGAAGCAGCATCGACAGCTCACGATGCTCTGGTCGGAGGCTCGACCGCCGCCTCAAGCACCCGCTATCCGGGCAGCGTACGGAACACACGGGACAACTTTGTTCTCGTCGCGGGCAAACTCGGCCTGGACCGCCGCGATATCCCTTCCGCGCTCACCCTCTTTGCTCCCGTCCGTGTTGGTCCGGACGGCCGGCTCGTCTGGCGTGAGGATCTTCGGACAGCGGACGACTATGTCGAGCTGCGTGCCGAAATGGACCTGATCGTAGCTTTCTCCAACTGCCCTCATCCGCTTGACCCGGCACCTGAGTACGCTCCGCGCCCCGTGACTCTCACGCGGTATCGATCCCCAATCGCCGCAGACGATTTGTGCCTTACGGCGACCGCCGAAGCGGCACGCGGGTTCGAAAACAACGCCATGCAGCTGGCTTGAGGAGAGCAGAAATGGATTACCTCGTTCCCGCACAACAGCCGTGGTCCGGTATCGTCCGAAAGGGCCAGACAATCAGGATCATCGACAGTGAAGGCCAGCAGGCGGTGGATACCCTGTTCTACAAGGCCGATGACTTCTCAGAACGCTACAGCGGCCAGGACACGTTACGCGTAAACGGCAATGCCTATGTAGGACTTGGTGCCAAGATCCTCAGCAACGAAGGCAATGTCATGCTGACCGTGACGGCAGACAGCTGTGGCCGTCATGATACATCGGCCGGTGCCTGCTCCTGTGAGAGCAACACAGTCCGTTTCGGCCACGACACCAAGTACCTCCATGCCTGCAGGGAGAACTTCGTGCTTGAAGTGGCCAAGCACGGCATGAGCAAGCGCGACATCGTTCCAAACATAAATTTCTTCATGAATGTGCCGATTGAGCCATCGGGAGAGATGACGATCGTCGACGGCCTCTCTGCACCGGGCGACCATGTCGAGCTCCGCGCAGAAATGGACGTCCTCTGCGTCATTTCTAACTGCCCTCAAGTCAATAATCCGTGCAACGGCTTTAACCCGACGCCGATCCGCATCGTCATCTTGGACTGAGCCCATGTTCAGCAAAGTCCTTATCGCCAACCGCGGCGAGATCGCGGTGCGCATCATCAAGACTCTTAAGCGAATGGGAGTCGCATCCGTCGTGGTCTACTCCGACGCAGACCGTTTCACCAAAGCCGTCCAGCTGGCTGACGAGGCTGTCCGTATTGGACCGTCACCAGCCAGCGAGTCATACTTGGACGTCGATGCGGTTATCGCCGCCTGCAGGTCGACTGGTGCGCAAGCCGTTCATCCGGGATACGGTTTTCTTTCGGAGAACATCGGTTTTGCTCAGCGCCTTGCCGACGCCGGCATTGCCTTCATCGGTCCCACCCCAGCCAATATTGAGGCATTCGGACTCAAACACACCGCCCGCGAACTCGCCCGCTCGAGCGGCGTACCGCTCCTTCCGGGTACGGACCTCCTAGACAATGCCGAGCACGCGCTCGCTGCCGCTCAGGAGATCGGATATCCTGTCATGCTCAAGAGCACTGCCGGTGGCGGCGGCATAGGCATGCAGCTCTGCGCTGACGCCGAGGCGCTGAGGGCGGCGTTTGACGCCGTAAAGCGCACGGCGACAGCCAGCTTCGGCGATGCCCGAGTTTATCTCGAACGCTTTGTCTCGGATGCACGTCACGTCGAGGTTCAAATCTTCGGTGACGGCAACGGCAAGGTGATTGCGCTGGGCGAACGCGACTGCTCCTTGCAGCGCCGCAACCAGAAGGTGGTGGAAGAGACTCCTGCCCCGGGCCTCTCCGATGCCGTGCGGGTCCGCCTGCACAAGGCAGCCACTGCCCTTGGCGCCGCTGTGCGGTATGCTTCGGCTGGGACGGTGGAGTTCATCTACGATCCCGTTCGGGAGGACTTCTACTTCCTCGAGGTCAACACGCGCCTTCAGGTCGAACACCCCGTTACCGAAGCTGTCTTCGGCATCGATCTCGTCGAGTGGATGATCCGACAGGCCGCAGGTGAGGATCCTATTGCCACGGCTGGCCCGCTCCACCCACACGGGGCGGCTATCGAGGTCCGCGTCTATGCCGAGATTCCCCACGCCAACTTCCGTCCCAGCGCCGGTCTGCTGACCGAGGTAAGCTTCCCTGAGGATGTTCGCGTCGACGGCTGGATCGAAACAGGAACCGACGTCACCTCCTACTATGACCCTATGCTGGCCAAGATCATAGTGGCGGGGATCGACAGGCCTACGGCCATTGCCAATCTACGAGCCGCGCTCAAGAGAACCTCGATTGCTGGCATAGAGACGAACCTCGCCTATGTTCGCGCCATAGCAGGCTCCGACCTCCTTGCCAGTGGCAAGGTAGCCACGACAGCGCTGCGTGACTTCGGCTTCGTCCCCGACGTGATCGAGGTCATCGCCCCCGGTGCACAATCGAGCATCCAGGAGCTACCGGGTCGGCTCGGCCTTTGGCACGTCGGCGTGCCGCCAAGCGGCCCGATGGATGAGCGCAGTTTCCGCCGCGCCAATCAGCTGGTCGGCAATGCCGATGTGACCGCAGCGATGGAGCTCACCGTGTCAGGGCCCACCTTGCGCTTTCACAGCAGCGTTGTAATCGCGCTCTCCGGCGCGAAGATGCCGATGAAGCTCGATGGCGTTACCGTCCCTCACGACACAGCTATCCAGGTCGCTGCAGGGCAGACCCTCGTCATTGCTTCCGTGGAAGGTGCCGGCCAACGCAGCTACCTTGCAATTGCCGGTGGTTTCGCTGCCCCAATCGTCTTAGGATCCCGCGCAACTTTCGGGTTGGGCCAGTTCGGCGGTCATGCGACCGGAACCGTGAAAGCTGGGCAGGTCCTTCATCTTGCCCGGGCAGAGCAGAACCAGGTCCAAGTTCCCGATGAGCCGGCCCCGCTCACCCGCAGCTGGGACGTCGGTGTCCTCTACGGCCCGCACGGCGCGCCGGACTTCTTCCTCGAAGACGATATCGATACGCTCTTCTCGACGGACTATGAGGTTCACTTCAATAGTGCGCGGACCGGCGTGAGACTCATCGGCCCGGCGCCGAAATGGGCTCGCACGGATGGCGGGGAAGCCGGACTCCATCCGTCCAATCTGCACGACAATGCCTATGCCATCGGCGCGATCGATTTCACCGGCGACATGCCGATCATCCTTGGTCCTGACGGTCCCAGTCTGGGTGGTTTCGTCTGCCCAGCGGTCATCGCCCGCGACGAACTCTGGAAAATGGGGCAGTTCAAGCCGGGCGATACCATCCGCTTTCACCCTGTAAGCCGGCGCGAGGACCCTCTTGGCGCCCCAGCACTTCGTCGCCCCGGCTTGGATACCGGGTCAGCGATCCTCGCACGATCCAACGAAGGCCCCGTGCCCGTCGTTTATCGCCGACAAGGGGATGACAATTTGCTGGTGGAATATGGCGAGATGTCTTTGGACATTGCCCTGCGCCTTCGAGTGCATCTTCTACAGGAGAAGCTTCGCGAGTCAGCAGGAACGCTGCCTACCATCGACCTGACACCTGGCATACGCACCCTCCAGATTCACTACGATGGAACTGCCATTTCACGTACCCGTCTCCTGGGCATATTAGCAGAAATCGAAAAGTCGCTTCCGGATGCAAAGGACGTGGTTGTGCCGAGCCGCGTCGTCCACCTGCCCTTGTCGTGGAACGATCCCGATATTCAACTTGCAATGCGCAAGTATCAGGAACTCGTCCGCCCCAATGCTCCCTGGTGTCCGGACAATATTGAGTTCATCCGCCGCATAAACGGTTTGGATGCGGTAGAAGACGTCAAGCGAACGATCTTCGATGCCAGCTACCTCGTCCTAGGACTGGGGGACGTTTATTTGGGTGCACCAGTGGCCACGCCTATCGACCCTCGTCATCGGCTTGTCACCACGAAGTACAACCCGGCTCGCACATGGACGCCGGAGAACGCAGTAGGCATCGGCGGCGCCTACATGTGTATCTATGGAATGGAAGGCCCGGGTGGCTATCAGCTCTTCGGCCGAACGATTCAGGTCTGGAACACCTGGCGGACGACCCCGGCTTTTCAATCCGGAAAGCCATGGCTGCTCGATTTCTTCGACCAGATCCGCTTCTTTCCGGTGAGTCATGATGAACTGCTCGAGGCTCGCGCGGCCTTCCCGCATGGCCAATACCCGATCCGCATCGAGGAAGGGCAGTTCTCCTATGCCGACTACGCCCGCAACCTGGCCGAAAATGCGGACAGCATTAAGACCTTCAAGACCAGACAACAGGCGGCGTTCGAAGCCGAGCGCAACCGCTGGAGAGCCGAGGGCCTCGACAGCTTCATCGCCGATGATGCTGGCAACGGCGCCTTGGAGGGTGACGTCCCGGCAGGTTGCTTCGGGGTCGCAAGCGCCGTGCCCGGCAACATCTGGAAGATCCTCGTCGAAACCGGCTCTACGGTCGGTGAGGGCGATCCGGTAGCCATCATCGAGTCCATGAAGATGGAGATCACCGTCACGGCCCATGCCGCCGGGAAACTGCGCGAAGTGCGCGCTGTGCCAGGAAGAAACGTCAAGACCGGCGACATCATCGTCGTGCTGGAGGAAATCTGATGCTGCCTACTATCCTCGACCTTGCAACGCTTAGAGAGCTTTATGCTTCTCGCAGGGTCTCCCCGCGCGACGTGCTGCAGTCGGTCATAGAACGTCGGGCCAATTGGCCAGACAAAGCCGTGTTCATCACTCTTTCGAGCGATGCCGATCTGCTCGACGCAGCCGATGCCCTGCTGGAGCGGCATCCCGAGCCGAACAGCCTGCCGCTATGGGGCATCCCGTTTGCTGTGAAGGACAACATCGACGTTGCAGGGCTCCCCACGACGGCAGGATGTCCAGTTTTCGCCTATGAACCTGAGGCGGATGCCACTGTCGTCAGCCGTCTAAAGGCGGCCGGCGCCATTGTCATCGGCAAGACCAATCTGGACCAGTTCGCCACCGGTCTTAACGGAACCCGCTCGCCCCATGGAGCACCACGGTCGGTGTTCGATGCCCAATACGTCTCAGGCGGCTCAAGCTCCGGCTCTGCGGTCGCGGTAGCAGCAGGGTTCGCCACCTTCGCCCTGGGGACCGACACGGCGGGATCCGGCCGCGTTCCCGCCATGTTCAACAATCTGGTGGGCATCAAACCAACTCCCGGGCTCGTCCCGAACACGGGCGTCGTACCAGCATGTAGAAGCGTCGACTGTGTCACGGTTTTTGCCGCAACTGTGGGCGATGGCATCGCCGTCCGCAAAATTGCCGAGGGCTTCGATGCCGCGGATCCGTTCTCGCGCCGAGCCAGATGGGCCTCGCTGCCTGCGACCGGACTACGAGTAGGTGTCCTCGATGGAGCCGAGCGCGATTTCTACGGCAACGCTGAAGTTGAACGGCTTTACGATGCGGCGATCGAGAACGTTCGCGCTCTCGGTGCGACCATCGTTCCATTCGATTATGCGCCATTCCGCGAGGCGGCCGCTCTGCTGTACGAAGGTCCTTGGGTGGCCGAGCGGCTGGCGGCAATCGAGGCCTTCTTCGACAGCAATGCAGCCGACATCGATCCTACGGTGCGCACCATAATCGCCGGTGCCCGAGGGAAAACGGCGGTCGAGGCATTTAATGGCAAATACCGTTTGGAGGAACTCCGCCGCAAGACGGAGTCCGAATGGGACAAGGCCGATGTGCTGATGCTTCCGACCTCGCCGACGACTTACACGGTCGAAGAAATATTAGCCGACCCCATCCGCCTCAATTCACACTTTGGACGCTACACCAATTTCGCTAACCTGCTTGATTGCGCCGCCATCGCAGTTCCCAGCGGGTTCGACCAGGCTGATCATCTGCCCGCCGGCGTTACTTTGGTCGGTCCGGCCTTCTCCGATGATGCCCTGGCGCCTCTTGCCGATGCGCTCCATCGCAAGGCTGCGCCCGGCATGGGCCGTGACAAAAAAGCAGGACTGCCTAGCGCAAGCATTGTTCAACGGCAGCCGGACAGCTTGGTGCCTATTGTCGTCGTTGGCGCACATCTGACAGGAATGCCGCTCAACAAGGAACTGACTGGGCCTGGCGGACGGCTGATCAAGAAATGTCGCACGGCTTCCGACTATAAACTCTTCGCCTTACCCAACACCACGCCGGCCAAGCCTGGTTTGGTTCGTGAACCTGGTTACCTCGGCAATGGTCTTGCTGTTGAAGTGTGGGCCCTCCCGCCTGCAGCATTCGGCGAATTCGTGGCCCGCATTCCGGCGCCGCTCGGCATCGGGAAGGTCACACTGGACGACGGTTCGCAGATATCGGGGTTCCTGTGCGAGGCCCATGCGGTGGCAGGTGCAGAGGACATAACCAGTCACGGCGGCTGGCGCGCCTTCATCGAGTCTCGAAAATGAGGGTCAACATGCCGAGATGGCTCAAGGCCCTTTGGAAACTCTTACTCGAGGGGATGGTAGCGCGTGCGGAAGCAGTCGGCATGTTCAAAAGGAAGCCCTAATGACTAGGACGCTGAGGTAGCACGGCGAACCAGCGGCCTTTGTTGCCTACGAATATTGAAGTGTCCCCTGCGGCGGAGGGCTGCACATGCTCGTGTTCCCAAGGCCTTTCGCAATGCATCCGCTGCCCATCTGCATCGTCACCAACCTCGGTACCCGATCGGGGCGGAGAAAGAAGCGGTCGACAGGCCGACATGTACTGAACTGGAGAAACAAATGACTGACGTGGCGTCCCGTCCCTACGAACTCGGCTCGGACCTGCAAGTTGTGCAGCCCTACGAGCACGTCCTGGCCTTCTATGACGGTCGTGTCCCAGGGCAACGCGTGCATTCTGATAAGCCCAACTGGCTCGACAATGGTGCTTTTGGTCTGGGAACGGCTGCATTCGCGATCGTGGATGGTACGTCTGCCATCGTTTACGACACTCACATGTCCATTCCTCACGCCCAGCGCATGCGCCGGATCCTGGAACAGAGAGGGATCGCTGACCTGCGAGTGGTACTCAGCCATTGGCACCCTGATCACGTTGCTGGGAATGCGGTGTTCGAGGATTGCGAGATCATAGCCAACCACGAAACGGCACGACTGCTCGAAGAGAACCGGGATGCACTGGAGAATGGCGAACCGCCGATCCAGCCGCTGGTCATGCCCAATCGCGTTTTTGAGGAAGAGCTGAGCCTCACAGTTGGCGAACTGACTGTACATCTGCGGCGGTTCGACATCCATAGCATCGATGAGACGGTAATCCTCCTGCCCGAACACCGCACCATTCTAGCAGGTGATACACTCGAAGATACGGTGACCTACGTCACTGAGCCTGATCGTCTCGATCACCACTTGGAAGACTTGAGGCGATTAGCAGGCTGGGACTTCGACACCATCCTGCCCAATCACGGCACGTTGGAGAAAATCGCGTCCAACGGTTACGATCGAGGCTTCATCACGGCGACGGAGCTCTACGTTCGCAAGCTCATTGCGCTACGTGATCATCCAGAATGGGTTGACCAGGATCTCAGGACTTTCGCAGCCGATGCTTTGGCGACCGGCGCCATCGAGTACTTCGAGCCCTATGAATGGGTGCATCGGAGCAATGTGCAGGCGGTCCTAGGAGCCTGATCTAGCACTGAGGCCGGGGCGCGACCTACCAAGTCGCGTCCCAGAACTCCTCAGGACGTTTGGTCAACACCTCGAGAAGCCCGAATTCGGGAGGGGGCACGATTGTACCAGCCTTTCGTCGATCGAGTTCCGCGCGGGCTGCTGTTAGGTGGTGGGGATCCGCAATCAGGCGCACTGCGGCGATAGCAATTGCTTCCGAGGCCATCAATGGGCCAGCTTGACTGGCCGTGTGTCCCGACAGCGCTGTCCAAGCCCAGTGGTGGATTGGCACGTTCTCAGGATAGGCCCAGTTAATCCGCCCGAGGGGAATTTGCCAGCTAAGATCACCGTCATCCTGCCCATAATAGTCGATGCCCTGATCAAAATAGGCCAGCTCACGATGCAAGGTGAACGGCTTACCTGGGGCACAGGCTTGGCTTAGCTCCTCCATGAAGGCGATATCACTCTTTGTCCATGCAGGGGCGCCAACTGTTTGGAGGCAATCAGCCATGACGCGGCCAAGGGTATCATTGGCAAGATATCCTCTGCATGCAGCCACTAGGTCGCCGCGGAAGTCCACCTGATGTGCCGATGCTACCTCTGAAAATACGGCCTCCATACGTGCATAGCCGGCCCGCATGGTGTCGAAGTCGCGATGACGTACTGACGCCCATACACGCACTTCATCAGGCGTCACCCCGGGAGAATAGCCGGCGAAACGATACACATGCTTGAATTGGAGTTCATCAAACGCTTCACCAGCAATGGTCCGAAAGTGCGCAATGGCGGCTTCAGACGCAGCCACAGCATTCCGCGCGGTGCCAAGCCCGCTGTGCGCACTTTCTCCGCTAAAGCGAAATTCACCATTTGCTGTAGCGTGGCATGGTCGAGAGATGGAGCCGTTCTGATAATCTCCGTGAGAGGTCAGAACGGCATCGAGTCCGTCAAACACGCCGGCAGCCTGCAAGGCCAGCTTGCCCCACACAATCTCTTCCGCCGGGCATCCAACCACGACGATCTCACCAGCGAGGCCAGCCTGCTGCAGGGCCGCGGCTGCAGCAATTCCGGCGCCGGCGTTAGCGGGGCCGATGTGGTTGTGCCCGCAGCCATGCCCGGGCTTTCGGCCACTTGAGGTTCGTCGCGCCTGCGGTTCATTGTCCAGCCCGGGCAGGGCATCGTATTCCACTAAAATGCCAATCCGCGGACCCGAGCCGCCGCTATCCTTGCGTGCCAAGAATGCGGTCGGGACATCGCCAACTCCTCGTTCGACCGAGAAGCCGTGAGCTTCCATCCAGCCGGCCAGCAGGTCCATTGAGCGGTATTCCAAGCAGGACAGCTCAGGCATGGCGAACAAGAGGCCGAATTGCTCGACGATCTCCGGCGCGAGGGCGGTCCAAGCCGCCCTCGCCTCCTGCAGTGGGCTTGTCATGCTACGCGAACGACAGGCTTGCTTCCATAGGCTGCGAACGCCGCGACTATTTCATCGGCCTGGCGCAATGCGCCATGCTGAAGGTATTCCATCTGGACCAGCGCGGCGTCGTGTGCTTCCTGACTCGAACCCGCAACGCAATCTCTCACCACGCGGACGTGGTAGTCCCCTTGGTGTGCGTCGGCGAAGGTATAGTGAACGCAAACATTGGTTAGCCCGCCGACGAGGATCAGCGTTTCGGCTTTGAGGCCACGCAGCAGGATCTGTAGATCGGTTCCGACGAAACCTGAATAGCGCCGCTTCTGAATAATGTAGTCGTCCTCACGCAAGCCGACTACATCGGCGGCAATAGGGGTGCCTTCGTCGCCTTCGATCAAATGTTCGTCTTCATCGCCGTCCAACTCGCGACCGAAGTCGACTTTCGAGCGGCGATGGATTTCTTGCAAGAAGACGACGGGAATGTCGTTGTCGCGGGCTGCGTCGATAACTTGTCGGGCGCGGAGCATGTTTTCACCCGTGCCTTCCATGACCGGGATGCCGGCATCGGAGCCGATAAAGCCAGCCTTCTGGATGTCCACTACAACCAGCACCGGCTGGCCAACGATCAAAGGGTTCTGCTTTTTCATGAGGTCTTTCCTTTCTTTTGTCTATCCACGCGCGCCCAATAGACGAGGGAGGTTTCCGAGACGAGCAACGGTGAGGAAGCCGAGGACGCCGATTACAAGGAACAGCACTGCGGCCACACACATGGCCGGCGTGAACCCGGTCCTGAGGGATGTGAAAATCTTGACGGGCAGCGTTTCTGTGGACCAGCCGCCGACCATGTAGGCGATGAGAACTTCGTTGAGGCTAAAGATGCCAACGAAGATCATGCTCGAAATTACGTAAGGCGCGATGAGAGGCAGAATAATCGTCCGGAATACGTGCTCATCTGGCGCTCCCATGGTCTGCGCTGACTCCACTAATTCATGGTCAATAGTCGAAAAGCCTAAGCTGATCATGGTCAGCGGCACTGCGAGATACGTGACTGCGTGGCTGACCACGATGTTCTCCAGCCGCCCTACGTGCCCTAGTGCGGACCAGAACAGCAGGAACAGGATGGCAATCACGATCGATGGCAGCAGAAACGGCAGGGATCCCAAGCCAGCAAGTATGTGGGCTAACCGTGACTTCAGTCGCCATTGTACATACGCCACTGGAAGAGCAGTAATCGTCGCAAGGAGCGCAGCGAGCGCCGCGATCGTCACGGATCGCTGAAAAGCATTAGTCCAAGCGGGGTTGCCGAAGAACTCAGCATACCAACGCAGGCCCGGCGCTTGCGGCGGAAATACCATCTGCGCGCTGCTGTTAAAACTCACTCCGGCAACCACTATGAGTGGAAGCACCAGAAACGCCACAAGCAAGGTAAGGAAGAGATGCCGTGAGGCTTTGAGGGCGATGTCCATCAGCTCTTCCCTCGCGCTAATCGTCCCAATCCTAGAACCAAAGCCAAGCTGACGAACATGAGGAGTACAGAGATTGCAGCTGCGAGAGGCAGGTTTTGTCCGCTCAACGCCACTTCGCTGATGACCACGCCGATGGTCCAGTTCGACGGCCCGCCTAAAACTATCGGCGCCACAAAGGCTCCCAGCGTCATCACCATCGTCAGTGCAAAAGAGGTCACCAGCGCACGGCGCATGTTGGGTACAACAACTTTGAAAAACGCCCCTACCGGGTGAGATCCCATCGTTCGAGCTGCTTCAGTCAGGGATTGGTCTAACCGTGACAGGCCGGGATAAAGAGTTATGAAGCTGAACGGGAACACGAAATAGGTCACGCATCCAATGACGGCCCCCAGGCTAGGCGCAAGGGACATGGGTTCCTGCAGGAACCCCAGCCAAACGCCCAGGTTCGTCACACCTGCTCGGCGGGACATCATGACCTGCCAAGCAAACGCAATAAGCACTTCTGAAAGCGACAGAGTTGAAAGGATACCGATGAGCCAAGCAGTCTGCGCCTTCTTGCTCTGCTGAATTATGAAATAAGCAGCTGAGAAGGCAATGAGGATGGAGATGCAGGCCACCACGAGTGCAAGTACAACCGAGAACAGCACGCTGTTCACGATCACGGGCTGCACGAGTTGATTGTAGGCAGCAAGACCGAAGCCTGAGCCTTGATAGACAGCGGGGTCACGGTTGGCGAAACTTGTCCGCAGGAGGAGAAACAATGGCAGGACCAGACCAGCACCCACTGCGACACCGGGCCAAAGCAGCAGCAACGAGATCGCCCGAAATTTCTGCCTAGGGCCGAGGTCTTGCGTCATTGGTATGGATGTTGAACTCATCCAGCCCCCTTAATGCACCAGAAGAGTACTACGGTCTGGCGAGAAACTGACATCCAACGTGTCAGCGCCGGCCAGCTCTTGCCAATGGTCAGGTGTCGTTGTTGCTAAGATATCCCGGTCCTGAACCCTGATCCTCAGTTCGATTTCGGAACCGATCTCACGCACAAAAGCTACCTTGCCGATGGCACCAGAGACGACGCCATTTGGGCGCCTCAGCGAAACGTCCTCGGGACGAACACATAGGGTTGCAGCGCTGCCGGTGACTATGCCTTTAGGTGTTGTGTTGAGTACAATGTAGGTGCCATCCATCTCTACCAATGATTTTTCTGCCACTCGCACTGGCAGCAGGTTAGACTGCCCAATAAATCCGGCGACAAAAGCGTTGGCAGGCCTACTATAGATCTCCTTGGGTGACCCCACCTGCTGAACTTGTCCATCAGCCATGACCACAATCATGTCGGCAATAGTCATAGCTTCACGCTGATCATGCGTGACAAAGATCGTGGTAATCTTCAGTTTCTGCTGTAACTGCCGGAGTTCGACTTGCATATGGTCCCGCAGCCTGGCATCCAAAGCCGACAAAGGTTCGTCCATGAGAAAGACCCGCGGCTCCTGAGCCAGGGCGCGTGCAATAGCCACTCGCTGGCGCTGACCTCCAGACAGCTGTTCGATCCGCCGGTTGCCGATGTGTGGCAGATCCACCAGAGACAGCAATTCAGCTATACGCTCATCTTGGAACCGCTTTTGCATACCCCTAAGCTTGAGACTGTAGGCAATATTGCCGGCGACGCTGAGATGCGGAAATAGCGCCAGGCTCTGGAACACCATGCCAAAGTTGCGTTGGTGCGTCGGCTGGGACGTGATGTCCCTGCCGTTGAGGAGGATCGCGCCGCTAGTGGGCTGTTCTAGGCCTGCGACCATGCGCATCAGGGTTGTTTTCCCGCATCCCGAAGGGCCGAGAAAGCAGACGAACTGCCCCTCGGCGATTGCAAGATCGACATTGCGGACGGCGACCGTATCGCCGTAGCTTTTGTTCAGTCCGGCTAGTTCTAATCGCGACATGAATCGTTACGATGCCACGACAGCGAGGAACTTCTGCGCCAAGTAGTCGGCGTGCTCTACCTTTGGTAAGGGGTCTAGGAGGATCGACTCCGACTCTGTTGCCACGGCGGCAAATTCTTCGTCCGTGAGATTGAGCATGGTGCGTGGCAGAAGTGGTGCAGCCAAGACATTGCGGGCAATCGCCTGGTGGCACTCAGGACTAGCGCTCCAGTCGAGGAAAGCCTTGATCTCGTCCGTCATCTCGTTTGGCGCGGGTACGCACCAACCATTGTATCCCTGAAGGGCTCCTTCTTCCGGGAAGATCGACTCGAGTGGAGTTCCCTCGCCTTTCATGATCATGGCCACGTCATGATAATACATGCCGCCGAGTACTTCCCCGTTCTGGAAAGCGCTCTGCATCGTACCTTCTTCGGTCCACCACAATGCAGCCTTGGGGCGTAGTTCAGCGACTTTTGCGAGCACGGCATCGATGCCCTCGGTGGTCCGCAGCGTTTCAGGCCCATCGAAATAGATCGCCGACGCGATGTCCATTATCGGCGAGCTACCACCGCCATAGACGCCCCAAGCGTTCTCCCGTTCACCCCAGAGCTCCTTCCAGCTCGTCGGCAGCGGATCCACACGGGTGGGATCAGCGATGAAGCTCAGATACCAACCCATTGCGCCAATACCATCCACGCCGGCATCCGAGGCGAACATGTAGCGTTCCGGCACATTCGCGACGTTAGCGAGCTCGCCAGTGTCGATCGTCTTCCAGAGATTTTGCTGCCGGCCGCGTAGCACTTCGACCTGCCCGGCGCAGCAAATGTCCATGGGAGCAGAGCCAGACTGCACCGCTTGAGCCAGCTGCACCAGGAACTGCCCCCCGGAGGCCTGCGGCATGGATTGTACCGGAATGCCGGTTGCCTTGGTGAACTCGGGGTAGACTCCTTCGGCAAACGCCTGCTCAAAGAAGCCCCCAAAGTTTGAGATGCGCAGGGGGCCCTGCGCGTGAGCCCGGCTGATGAAGGGTGCGGCGATCACACTCGCAGCTAGCCCAGTGCCCGCAAATTTTAGAAAACTGCGGCGGTTCAACGATGAGGAAGGCAGATGGGCTGTCATTCGGATCTCCGTGGTTTCTGTTCCAGCCATTGCAACACGCATGCCAATTGATCGATGCTCTAGTAAGTCATTGGAACGCTGCGGAATTCCTAGAGCACTCCGCCTTAGCGCGATAAGTGGAATGCATAAAAAATGAGCACATTTTTTCAAAAAGCTGCTTTTGCATACAGTTCCGCATATTGGTTGGGAGAATTCTCCCGCCGCCGCGTCGTTCTTCAAACGGCATGAAACTTGTAAGAGAGATCTAGAAGCGGAGATTGGGGCAGTGGCCGGTATGGACGTAAACAAGCGAAAGACTCTCGCGGAGCGCGTCAAGGAACAGCTGGCTCAGGCCATTGTTTCGGGAGAAATCCTGCCCGGCGTCACTCTTGACGAAGGAGATATCGCTACTCGTTACGGTGTTTCGCGCACCCCCGTGCGAGAGGCGATCAGGGACTTGGCAGCCATGGGGCTGGTACAAGTTCGTCCTCACCGCGGGGCTATAGTAACCCGCCCTGAACCCCAGCAGCTTGCACACATGTTCGAGGTCATGGCTGACTTGGAGGGGCTATGCGCAGGCCGCGCTGCGCGTTGCATGTCCATTTTCGAACGGGAAGAACTGGGGCGGGTGCAAGCCCATCTGGGCAAGATGGTTCGGGATAATGACATTCCCGGATATCGGGTCGCCAATGAGGAGTTTCACTCGACCATTTATGAAGGTTGCCACAACCGGTATCTTATCGAAATCACCCTAGCCACTCGCCGCCGCCTATCTCCCTTCCGCCGAGCCCAGTTTATGAGTGCCGGTCGTCTGGCACGGTCCTACGCAGAGCACGATGTTATAGTGTCGGCCATAATGCGCGCCGATGAAGCGGGCGCATCTGCTGCCATGCGCGCCCATATATTAGTTGTCGAGAACACCTTCGAGCAGATGGGCTTCGTGCCGGCATGACCTTCGATTTCCCACGCGGCAGGGTCGTGTCCCAAGTGATGGTGTAGCTGAAGGGTGGTCATCGACGGATTTCCGGTAAGGTCTGGTTGCTTACCCCAACCCTGCACCTGAAGGACCACCGATGACCGACTCGATGATGAACCTGCGC
>JAESGL010000457.1_pt1 | contig 18366 bp, 18 predicted proteins | sample 9269711 | NCBI WGS metagenome assembly JAESGL01 (sample SAMN14515918, study PRJNA621676) | algae metagenome | isolation source: Kastovskya adunca ATA6-11-RM4 and co-occurring heterotrophs from soil and... | place: Chile: Atacama Desert | collected 2011-06-27
AAGGCGGAAATCCGCAAGGACCAGACCGACTGCATGGGCTGCCTGTCGCAGTGCAGCTTCTCCAGCTGGATGGACAGTGAAACCAACTCCACCGGTCGCCTGGCTGATCCGCGCAGCTTCTGCATCCAGAAGTCGCTGCAGGAATCGGTCCATGGCGGCGACCTGGACAAGAATCTGCTGTTCGCCGGCCATGCCGCCTATCGCTTCAAGCAGGATCCCTTCTATTCGAACGGGTTCGTGCCGACCGTGAAGCAGTTGGTCGACCGCATCCTGACCGGCGACTGATGGCGTCGATGACAACAGGCGATATCCAGGGCCTTGCGGTGCTGCATTATGACACGCCGCATTTCGACATGGTACGGCCGGGGCAGTTCGTGCTCTGCGCCGTATCAGGCGCGCGAATCGACCTCGACGATCTGAAATATTGGAGCGCCGAGTTTCAGGAAGCCTATCGCGGGCCGGAGGAGGCGACGGCGTCCTTCCTGCGCCACCGCGGTGCAGCATTTCGCTGAACCGCGGTAAGTGCCTGCCACTATTCGGCTTTTTGGCATTGTTCGATTAGTTGAATGATCGCTGTGCGCTGCAGCGAAAATTTCAAGATGTTGCGATTTCCATTCATCGCCCTGGCGACACGTCTCGTCGTGAGATTGCTGTTCCCACGTCCATTTATCTGATGTATTCTTCCTCAACAGGCGGCGCAGATCGTCTTTTGGGTGAAGGATGTGTCAGATGTCTCGAATTGATGTCTTCGGCGATCGTATCTGTCTGGTGAGCAGCCTGCTGATCCTGGGCTGGTTCATTTACAACGTGTCCTTCTAAACAGGACGCGACCGGGAAAGGCAGGGCGATCCATTTGGTGACGCAAGTCGCTGGATGCGCTTTGTTTTTTTTCGGATCCTGCTGGATTTTCCTCTCCTTTTGACAGCGGTATCGGCTGGCAATTGCTGCCGGAACCGATATGAACGCCGGGAATGCTTTTAACAGGGCGTCCTCGGGGCGCCCGTTCACGCCAGTCATGGGAGTTGCCCGCCGTGAAAACCCGCGCCGCCGTCGCCTTCGAAGCGAAGAAGCCCCTCGAAATCGTCGAAGTCGATCTGGAAGGCCCCAAGGCGGGCGAAGTCCTGGTCGAGATCATGGCGACCGGCATCTGCCATACCGATGCCTATACGCTGGACGGGTTCGACAGCGAGGGCATCTTCCCTTCGATCCTGGGCCATGAGGGCGCGGGCATCGTCCGCGAAGTGGGGGCTGGCGTCACCAGCCTGGTGCCGGGCGACCATGTCATCCCGCTCTACACCCCCGAATGCCGCCAGTGTAAGTCGTGCCTGAGCGGCAAGACGAACCTCTGCACCGCGATCCGCGCGACCCAGGGCAAGGGGCTGATGCCCGACGGCACGACCCGCTTTTCCTACAAGGGCCAGCCGATCTTCCATTATATGGGTTGCTCGACCTTCTCCAACTTCACCGTCCTGCCCGAGATCGCGCTGGCCAAGATCCGCGAGGACGCGCCGTTCCAGAGCAGCTGCTATATCGGCTGCGGCGTCACCACGGGCGTGGGCGCGGTGATCAACACCGCCAAGGTGCAGGTCGGCGACAATGTCGTGATCTTCGGCCTGGGCGGCATTGGCCTCAACGTCATCCAGGGCGCGCGCCTGGCCGGTGCGAACAAGATCATCGGCGTCGACATCAATCCCGATCGCGAGGAATGGGGCCGCAGGTTCGGCATGACCGAATTCCTCAACTCCAGGGGCATGAGCCGCGAGGAGGTGGTCGCCGCGATCGTCGCGATGACCGATGGCGGCGCGGACTACACGTTCGACGCCACCGGCAACACCGAAGTGATGCGCGTGGCACTGGAAGCCTGCCATCGTGGCTGGGGCACCAGCATCATCATCGGCGTGGCCGAGGCCGGCAAGGAAATCAGCACCCGTCCGTTCCAGCTGGTCACGGGCCGCAACTGGCGCGGCACGGCCTTTGGCGGGGCCAAGGGCCGCACCGACGTGCCCAAGATCGTCGACATGTACATGACCGGCAAGATCGAGATCGATCCGATGATCACCCATGTCATGGGGCTGGAGGACATCAACAAGGGGTTCGACCTGATGCATGCGGGCGAGAGCATCCGCAGCGTCGTCGTCTTCTGAACCGATAACCCAACAGGAGAGTGACCATGTTCAGCCATGTGATGGTGGGATCGAATGATCTCGACATTTCCCGCGCCTTTTATGATGCGCTGTTCGGTGCGGTCGGCGGCAAGCCGGCGATGCAGGACGACAAGGGTCGGCTGATCTACATGCATGACGGCGCGCTGTTCATGGTCACAAAACCGATCGACGGCGAGGCAGCCTGCCACGCCAATGGCGGCACGATCGGTTTCCGCATGACATCGACCGAGCAGGCCGATGCCTGGCATGCGGCCGGGGTCGCGGCGGGCGGCACGGCTTGCGAAGATCCGCCGGGCGTGCGCGAGGGCGGCTTCGGCAAGCTCTATCTCGCCTATCTGCGCGATCCCGCCGGCAACAAGCTGTGCGGCCTGCATCGGATCGGCTGAGGAAGGAAATACGGGTGGAAACGGTTTCGACCAACACGGCCTTTGGCGGCGTCCAAGGCGTCTATCGCCACGCCTCGCGCGAGACGGGGACGGAGATGACCTTCTCCGTCTTCGTGCCGCCGCATGCGCCCGGCGCGAAGCTGCCGGTGGTCTGGTATCTGTCCGGCCTTACCTGCACCCATGCCAATGTGACCGAAAAGGGCGAGTTTCGCCGGGCCTGCGCGGAACTGGGGCTGATCTTCGTCGCGCCCGATACCTCGCCGCGGGGCGAGGGCGTGGCCGACGATCCGGACGGCGCCTGGGACTTTGGCCTGGGCGCGGGTTTCTATGTCGATGCGACGCAGGCGCCCTATGCGGCCCATTATCGCATGTGGTCCTATGTGACGCAGGAATTGCCGGCGTTGATCGCAGACCAGTTTCCCGCCGACATGGATCGCCAGTCGATCATGGGGCACAGCATGGGCGGCCATGGCGCGCTGACCGTCGGCCTCACCTATCCCGAACGTTATCGCGCCGTGTCTGCCTTTGCGCCGATCGTGGCGCCGGGCCAGGTGCCCTGGGGCGAGAAGGCGCTGGGCGGCTATCTGGGCGAGGACCGCGCGGCGTGGCGCAAGCATGACGCGGTCGCGCTGATCGAGGATGGGGCGCGGACCGATGCGCTGCTGGTCGACCAGGGCGCGGGAGACAGCTTCCTGGAGGGACAGTTGCGCCCCGAATTGCTGCGCGCGGCCTGCGACGCGGCGGGCATCGACCTGACGCTCCACCTGCGCGACGGCTATGACCATAGCTATTATTTCATCTCCAGCTTCATGGACGATCATCTGCGCTGGCACGCCGCGCGGCTGGGCTGAGCAATTGGGCTGATCGCGGACCGTCCGGGCAAAGCCCGGATGGTCGCGGCACAAGATAAGCTATTTTGCCTTTCTCTATTTGATAGGTAGATAGAGTGTCGAGCGTTTCGCTCCGCGGCTTTTGAAGGATGTCAGCTTGCTCCGCGTCACCAACGGCTAAAGCGCACGGTACCCAAGCGACAACGCCCGGTTTCGTGTTCCTCCCGTACAAGGAGAAGACGATGACCCATAAGCAAGCCCGTGTCCGTCAGCAGCGGCAGGACCAGACCCCGCAAATCCATATTCCCCATAGCAGCTGGTCGCGCGTCGAGCGCAACCGCAGCGCTGAGGCTGTGCTGGCGCCGGGCGATTTCTGGGCGCGGCTGGGGCTTTAACGGCCGTTCGCGTCGCGCTTGTCGAGAAGGGCCGTATAGGGTTCTCGACAGGCTCGAACCGAACGGATGTCGGGCCGCTTAGCCGTCCTAGAGCGCGCTGCGTTAAATCCGACGCAGATCGCGCGCTCTAAGTTTTTGTTGTCGCATCGTTTTAGGCGCAAAACCGGTTCCCGCTTTTGCGCACGATGCTCTAGCGAAACACAACCGTCTTGCCGCCATTGCGCAGCACGCGCCGGTCGGCGAGCCAGCCGACGGCGCGGGCCAGCACCTGGGCCTCGATATCGCGGCCGATGCGGATCATGTCGTCGGCGGTGGCACGATGGTCGACACGCTCGACTGCCTGTTCGATGATCGGCCCTTCGTCGAGGTCGGCGGTGACGAAATGGGCGGTCGCGCCGATCAGCTTGACGCCGCGCTCATGGGCGCGGTGATAGGGGCGGGCGCCCTTGAAGCCGGGCAGGAAGCTGTGATGGATATTGACGCAGCGGCCCGCGAGCCGATCGACCAGATTTTCCGACAATACCTGCATATAGCGGGCGAGGACCAGATATTCCGACCGGCTGCGATCGAACAGGTCGAGCAAGGCGGCCTCCTGCGCGGCCTTGTCGCCATTGGGCGGCAGCTCATGATAGGGGATGCCGTGCCATTCGGTGATGCGGCGCATGTCGGGATGGTTGGACACCACGCCCATGATGTCGACCGCCAGCGTGCCGGTCTGCCAGCGATGCAGCAGGTCGGCGAGGCAGTGCGACCCCTTCGACACGGCGATCAGCATGCGCGGGCGTTCGGCCGCTTCGGTGAGGCGCCAATCCATGGCGAAGCGGGTGCCGATATCGGCAAATTCGTTGCGCAGGCCGGCAGTGTCGAAGCGCATGCCGGTGTCGGTCGCCTCGAACGCGACGCGCATGAAGAAGAGGCCGGCCTCGCGGTCGGCATATTGCTGGCTGTCGGTGATGAAGCCGCCCCGTTCGGCGAGGAACTGGCTGACCGCCGCGACGATGCCGACGCGGTCGGCGCAGACCAGGGTCAGGATCCAGGACGGGATGGTCTTGTCGTTCACTCTGCGGCTCCCAGCAATTCTGCCGAGGCGTTGCCCCAAGCCGGGGCTGCGATCAAGCCTTGGCGCTGGTCATGGCGAAGATGCCGGTGGCATTGCCGGTGTCGAAGGCCAGGTCCAGCCGGCCGGTATCCGGGTCGATATCGCGGCTGATGAATTCGTAGAAGGAGCCGGGCACGCTGCGCAGATCGCGGTCGGCAAAGAGGCGCTCGACGCTGTCGGCACGGAAGGCGGTCTGGCGGACGCGGCCGGTGGCGGAGATTTCGAGCTTGGGCTTCATCGGCCGGTCTTCCGCCTTCAGCCGATCGGCCAGCGCCGCGACATCGGGCACGCGGTCGGTCGCATGGTTGAAGGCATTGCCCTCGGTCGCGATCCAGGCGGCTTCGTTGGAGCGGGAGAGGAGCAGCTCATAATCGGCAAAGGCCGGCGGTTCATGCTGGCGGTCGAAGGCCGAGACGATGACGGGCAGGGCGGCGGCGGCATCATCGAAGCCGAGCGGTTCGCCGGCGGCATAGCGGTCGAGCAGGGCGATGGTCGGGGCATCGAGCGGATCGCGTGATGTACCGAAGATGCGGGTCGCGGCCGCGCCAAATTCCGCGTCGAACCGGTCGACATGGAGTTCGGACAGGAAGAATTGCGGGATCGCCTCGGGCGCGTCGACATGGGCATAGGCGCGGCCGGTCATCTTGAGGCGATCGAGCGGATAGAGGGCGGCCATGCGATAGCCCAAGGGCAGGAAGATGCGGGTAAAGGCATCCTCGCCAGCGGGCAGGGCGCCAGTCGGCCCCTCGGCAAAACGGATGGTGCGCAGCGCGCCATGGTCGAACATCACCCGGCCGCCGCGCGCCAGCGTGTCGGCGACATAGGCCGCGCCGCTCGGCACCCGTTCGAGCAGGTCGTGGAACAGCATGACGTTCATCGCCATGGCAAAGGCGGCGCGGCTGACGGTCGGGCCGCTTTGCGCCAGCAGCGCGGGATCGATCGCCAGCGCGTCCAGTGCGGCCTTGCCGGCGTCTTCGCCCAGCACCGACTGAACCAGGGCGACGATGCTTCCTTCATTCTGCGATGACATAAGAACGCTCCACGATGACAGCGCCCTTATCGCAGGATAGGGTGGGTCGCGCAAATAGGGAGCTGTCATCACTTGATGCGGAACGGGAATGGATAGGGCGCGCAAATGGCTGCCGCCGATGAGCGCGCTCAACAGTTTCGATGCGGCCGCGACCCATGGCAGCTTCTCGCGCGCCGGGGTGGAGGTGGGGCTGACCCAAAGCGCGGTCAGTCGCCAGATCGCGCTGCTGGAGGATTGGTTGCAGACGCCTCTGTTCGACCGGGTCGGGCGGCGGGTGCAGCTGAACGAGGCGGGACAGGCCTATGCCGAGGAGATCCGCCCGGCGCTCGATAGGATCCGGCGGGCGACCCGGCGGGTGGCGGCGCGGCGGGCGCAGGGGGCGCTGCGGATCGCGACCCTGCCCAGTTTCGGCATGCGCTGGCTGGCGCCGCGCCTGCCGGGCCTCAGTGCCCTGCATCCCGATCTGGTGGTGGATTTCGCGTCGCGATCCGACCCGTTCGATTTCGCGCAGGAAGAGTTTGACGCGGCGATCCATTATGGCCTGCCGGAGGAATGGCCCGGCGTGGCGCAAGATTATCTGTTTCGCGAACAGATGGTGCCGGTCTGCGCGCCGGACTGGCTGGCGGCCAATGGGCTGCGGTCGCCGGCCGATCTGCTGGACAAGCCGCTGCTGAGCCAGAGTTCACGGCGGGACGCCTGGGCGCGCTGGTTCGTGGCGGCGGGCGTCGAGGCGGGGCCATTGCCACCGGGACCGGCGTTCGAGCATTTCCTGATGCTGGCACAGGCGGTGGTGGCGGGGGCGGGCGTGGCGCTGATCCCCAGCTTCCTGATCCGGCCGGAGCTGGAGTCGGGTAGCCTGGTCATCCCGTTCGATCGCCCCTTGTCCAGCGAGCAGGCCTATTATCTGGTCTATCCCACGGGGCTTGGCGGCCATCCGGGACTGGCACGGTTTCGCGCCTGGATGCTGGCGAGTGCGGGCGAGGATTAGGCGCCCGCGTCAGGATGCCTAGTTCTTCTTCGGCATGCAGTCCGCGCCGGCGGCCTTGATGCTGCTGCACAGGCGCGAGGCGTCGGCGCTGCTGGCGATCGGTCCGGCCTGAAGGCGGGTCACGCTGCCGGCCTTGACCAGATAGGGTTGATAGCCGGAGAGTCCGCTGACCTTGCGGGTCAACTGGCTCCACAACGCACGGGCGCGGCCTTCGTCGCCGAACGCGCCAAGCTGGACGCGCCAGTCGCCGCCGGCAGCCGGTGCCGGCATCCTGGACGGCGCGGGCTTGGGCGGCGTGGGCTTGGAGGGGGCCGGTTTGGCTGCCTCCGGCGCCGGCTTGGGCGCGGCCGGCTGCGGCTTGGCAACCGCGACCTGCGTCGCCACGGGTGCGGGCGCTGGCTTTGCTGGTGCTGGGGCGGGAGACGCCGGGCGGGGCTGTGCCGCTGTCGCTGGCAGGGTCAGGCTGGCGCTGGCCAGGCTCTTTTCCTGCGCCTCCATCGACGAGGCCAGGGCAAGGCCCTGCTTGCGCTGGTCAGCGGGGATATATTTGTCCATCTGCTGCAGGCTGGTGGTCGCCTGTGGCAGGCCGGAGGCGGAGGCGCGGGTCATCATCGCATAGGCGCGGACCCAGTCCTTGCCGATCATGTCGCCGTTGAACAGGGCGGTGCCGACAATATATTGCGCGCGGGTTTCGCCGCGGGCGGCGGCATGCTGCAGATAGGGCATGGCCCCGGCGCGATCGCCTTGCTGGAACATCAGCAGGCCCAGATTATCTTCGGCCCGCGCATGGCCCTGCGCCGTCGCCTTGCGATACCAGTCGACGGCGCTGTTGAGATCGGCCGGAACGCCGCGGCCAAGCTTGTAGGCCTGACCCAGATTGAACTGCGCATCGGGATCGCCGGCATTGGCGAGCGGGCGCCATTCGGTGATCGCCTTGGCATAATCGCCCTGCTGCCAGGCATCGACGCCGGCCTTCACATCGGCAAGCGCCGGCAAGGCGGCCGTCAATAGCGTGCCGAACGCAACGGCTCCCCAGATAGGCTTCATATCCATGCTCCAGACCGGAATATTCATCCGGCACTATCGTCAAACAAGGTTAACGTCTTCTTAGCATTGCCGGATCCATGATGTGAAACCGGGGATAGGTGATCCTCAACAAGGTTGCCAGACCAGTTAACCGAATTTTAGGCGGCGCCATGCCAAATCGTTTCGGAACTGGATTTACCTGGGGGAAGGCGCGTGCGCATATTGGCATTGGCATCGCAAAAAGGCGGATCGGGCAAGACGACCCTGTCCGGTCATCTGGCCGTACAGGCCCAGTTGGCCGGGGCCGGTCCGGTCGTGCTGATCGACATCGATCCCCAGGGTTCGCTGGCCGACTGGTGGAACGAGCGCGAGGCCGAATATCCCGCCTTTGCCCAGACCACGGTTGCGCGGCTGGCCGCCGACCTGGAAATCCTGCGCCAGCAGGGGTTCAAGCTGGCCGTGATCGATACGCCGCCGGCGATCACCATGGCGATCCAGAGCGTGATTTCGGTTGCCGAACTGATCGTCGTGCCGACCCGTCCGAGCCCGCATGACCTGCGCGCGGTCGGTGCCACGGTCGATCTGTGCGAACGTGCCGGCAAGCCGCTGATCTTCGTCGTCAATGCCGCGACGCCCAAGGCGCGCATCACCTCCGAAGCCGCTGTCGCTTTGTCGCAGCATGGCACGGTGGCGCCGGTGACGCTGCACCATCGCACCGATTTCGCCGCCTCGATGATCGACGGGCGCACGGTGATGGAGGTCGATCCCAAGGGCAAGTCGGCCGCCGAAGTGACCGGCCTGTGGAGCTATATCTCCGATCGCCTGGAAAAGAATTTCCGCCGCACGGTCTTTTCCGTGCCCCAGAACAGCGTCGGCACCGCCGCTGCTTCGCGTCCCGCCGGTGGTGGCTTCGGCCGCCGCGTCGTGCAGTAAGAAAAGGGGGCTATCATGGCTGAAGCCAAACCGATCGCTTCCCTGACGTCCGGCCTGCTGGCGCGCAAGGGCGCCGCCACGCCGGCGATGCGCCGCCCGATGCTGGGCTTTGGTCGCCCGAGCAATGGCGGCATGGTGTCCGATGATCTGGGCTGGAACGACATGGGTTTCGACGTGCCGATGCACGATGACGAGCCTGCCGCGCTGACCGCGCCCGTTGCCACCGGCCTGACGCCGATGACCACGGTGCTTGCGCCGGTTCCGGTGCCGGCGGTCGTGACCGAACGCGAGGAACTGGCCGAGCGCGTGGCGCAGGTCGTTCTGCCCGAGACGGTGGAGGCCGAGCCGGAACCGGCCGAACTGGTGATGGCTGTCAAGCCGATGCGGGCAAAGCCGGCGCCGGTGCGCGCCGCGCCGTCCAAGGCGATGGCGGTCGACAACGCACGCAAGGCGGCCTTCACGCTGCGGCTGGACGCGGGCCGTCATCTCAAGCTGCGTCTGGCGGCGGCCGTGACCGGCCGGTCGGCGCAACAGGTTGTTACCGAAGCATTGGATGCTTTCCTCGAAGGGCTGCCCGAGATTGATCGGCTTGCCCAGCAATTGCCGCACTGACGCGGCGATCTTTGATTATAGGTGGGTAAGGTCATGAAACGAACGGCATTTGGCAAGGCGGCCGTTTCCTCCTTGATGGTGGCGACGACGATGGTCGGCTGCACCGGCGCGGCATTCCATCCGCGATCGGCGGCGGTCAAGCACGCCAATCCCGGCAAGCCGGCCGAGGCGGCAGAAAAGGCGCTGGCCGATCGCGACGGCGCAAAGGCCGTGCAGGCGGCGGAAGCGGCCGTGCAGGCGGCGCCCGACAATGCGCAATATCGCCAGCTGCTGGGCCGTGCCTATGTGCTGGATGGCCGCTTCGTTTCGGCCGAGACGGCCTTCACCGACGCGATGACGCTGGGTAACCGCGATTCGCGCACCATCGTCAGCCTGGCGCTGGTCGAGGTGGCGCTGGGCAAGAATGATGCTGCGCGCGATCTGCTGGCGGCCAATACCGACAATGTGCCGGCGGGCGATTACGGCCTGGCGCTGGCGATGGCCGGTGATCCGACCGAAGGCGTCCGCATCCTGTCCGCCGCGATCCAGGATCCGTCGGCCAATGCGCGCACCCGCCAGAACCTGGCCTATGCCTATGCGCTGGCCGGTCGCTGGAAGGATGCGCGGCTGGTCGCCGGGCTGGATCTGGCGCCGCTTGCCGCCAATCAGCGTATCGCCCAATGGGCCGGCATGGCCGACCCGGCACTGGCGCCGCAGCGCGTCGCCGCGCTGATGGGCGTTACCGTCAACGGCGCCGATCAGGGCCAGCCGGCGGTGCTGGCGCTGGCGCCCGCTGCGCCGGATGCTGCACCGGTGGCGTTGGCCGCCGCGTCGACCGAGCCGGCCCCGGTACTGGACCTGCCGACCGGATCGCCGATCGAGATGGCGGCGGCCGAGCCGGCTCCTGCCGCGCCCGCGCTCAACACCCGGATCATCGAAACTGCCGTGCCGGCGTCCACGCCCGCACCCGCGGCCAAGGCTGCGCCCAAGCCGGCGCCGGTGCGCGTCGCCGCCAAGCGCGACTTCGTCGTCGAAGGCCCGGCGGCCAAGGCCAAGCCGGTCAAGGGCAAGGCTGCCCCGCTCGCCAGCCCGGCAGCGCGGATGCAGCAGGTCGCCTATATAAAGCCGGTGACGACGGGGGCGAGCGCCTGGGTCGTGCAGCTTGGCGCCTTCAATTCGCCGGCCGTTGCCAAGGAAAAATGGACGGGCATGGCGCGCGTCAACGGACGCATCGCCGCCTTCCCGGTGCTGACCAGCCAGGCGACCGTCAATGGCCGGACCTTCCACCGGATCGCGATCAGCGGCTTTGGCAGCCGCGCGGACGCGCAGACTTTGTGCCAGTCGATCAAGGCGCAGCACGGCCAGTGTTTCGTGCGGGAAGGCGCGCCGAATGCGACGCCGCAGCGCTGGGCCGTGGCATCGACACGCGGTCGCCAGTTCGCATCGCGCTGATCGCACGGCGCCTTCAGGCGTAACCATGACTTCATGCGGGCCGGACCGAAAGGTTCCGGCCCGCAATGCATTTGTGCGCTGTGCGTGCCGCAATCGTGCGATGCGCTGAATTTCGGATTGTCTGGAGCCAGCCCGGCCTTGCCAAGGGCTGAAATAGTGGCTCCCCGAGTAGGATTCGAACCTACGGCCATTCGATTAACAGTCGAATGCTCTACCGCTGAGCTATCGGGGAGCAGCCCCGCTTGCGCCGGGCAGGCCGCGCATATGCAGCGGCTTGTCCCAAATGGCAAGCGTGAAATTACAGAAAATTACGCGATAAATTGTTCGGCCGCGATCCGGTCGTCGAGCGTATGTTCGGGGTCGAACAACAAAGTCAGCGGGGTGGCGCGGTCGATCTTGACCTCGACCTGGGCGACGTCACGGACTTCGCGCTGGTCGGCGACGGCACTGACCGGGCGCTTGACCGGATCGAGCACGGTAAAGCGAATCGCGGTATTTTCCGGCAGGATGGCGCCACGCCAGCGGCGCGGCCGGAACGGGCTGATCGGGGTCAGGGCAACCAGGGCGGAGCCCAGCGGCAGGATCGGGCCATGGGCGGACAGATTATAGGCGGTGGACCCGGCGGGGGTGGCCACCAGCACCCCGTCACATACCAACTCCGGCAGGACGGGGCGATCATTGACCTGCACTTCCAGCTTGGCGGTCTGGCGCGTTTCGCGCAGCAGCGAGACTTCGTTGATCGCCGGAATGGAGAAACGCTCGCCATCAACCGTGTTGACCACCATGCGCAGCGGGTTGACCTTGAAGCTCTTGGCCTTCTCCAGCCGCTGTTCCAGCCGTTCCAGCCGCCATTCGTTCATCAGGAAGCCGACCGTGCCGAGGTTCATGCCGAAGACCGGCAATATGCGGCGGGATTCGAGCATGGCGTGCAGCGTCTGCAGCATGAAACCGTCGCCGCCCAGTGCGATGACCGTGTCCGCCTGTTCCAGCGGGATGAAATCATAGGCGGCGCGCAACCGCTCTTCCGCTGCCCGTGCAGCCTGGGTCGGGGACGCGACAAGGGCGCGCCGGGGTTCGCTGTTCATCCGCCGGTGACGCTCATATGTCGCTGGAGCGCCGCAGTCGGTGCGCCGGCGCCGATCCGGAAATCATGGGCGGCAGGCTTGCGCCGCAGCGCGCGATCGACCAGCGGCTCGACTGCGGCGAGGCCGCCGCTGCGCAGGGCAGCCTTGAAATCGACATGGTCGTCATGGCCCAGGCACATGTAGATCTTGCCCTCACAGGTCATGCGCATCCGGTTGCAGTCGGCGCAGAAATTGCGGGTGAGCGGGGTGATGAGGCCAAGGCGGATGCCCAGCCCCTCGACATCATGATAGCGCGCCGGGCCACCCGTGCGCGCCGCGATCGGGGTCAGGGCATGATGGGCGTCAATCTCCTGCGCGACATGCGACAGCGGCAGATAATGGTCGGTGCGATCCTCGCCGGTTTCCCCCAGCGGCATGGTCTCGATCAGGGTCAGGTCGAAGCCCTGGCTGTCGCACCAGCGCAGCATCGGCAGGATCTCGTCGGCATTGATATCCTTGAGCGCGACCATGTTGATCTTGACGGCGAGTCCTGCTGCGCGCGCCGTATCCAGCCCGCGCAGCACGGCCGGCAGGTCGCCGCCGCGGGTGATATGGGCGAAGCGATCCGCCTGCAGGCTGTCGAGGCTGACATTGATGCGGCGGACGCCGGCGTCGTGCAGCGCCTCTGCATGATCGGCCAGACGCGTGCCGTTGGTGGTCAGCGTCAGTTCCTGAAGGCCGGCATCCAGATGACGACCGATTCGACGGATCAGGTCGATGATGTCGCGGCGCACCAGCGGTTCGCCGCCGGTCAGGCGGATGCGGCGGACGCCGCGCGCAATGAAGAGATCGGCGAGAAGTGCGATTTCCTCCAGTGTCAGAACCTGGTTTTTCGGCAGGAACTGCATCCGTTCCGCCATGCAGTATCGGCAGCGCAAGTCGCATCGATCCGTAACGGAAATCCGCAGATAATCGATCCGGCGGCCAAGGCCGTCGGTCATGGAAGTTGCGGCAGGATCGACCATGGCCATGCCCCTAGCTAGGCCATGGGCATGGCGGGCGCAAGCTGGCCGGTTGCGGGGCGGTGAAGAGGTCGGTAACCGGTTGCTGTTACAAGAGCGGCATGCGCCTTGTCAGGGAGTCGATAAAAGAGTGAGCGGGCAGGCCGCCCCGGACGGGCAGCGCAGCATCTTCATCCTGTCGCCCGGCGACCGCGACCCCCTGTGCCGTGCCGCGCAGGAGGCGGGCTGGCGCGCGATCGGCGCGCGCCGCGCCACCGATGCCCCGCAACGTTTTCTGCGCAGCGACGCCCAGATCGCGCTGGTCGACATGCGCGGTGGGACGGCGACCAAGCTGATCGCGCCTTTGGTGCCGGCGGTGGATGCGGGCGGCTGCGCGCTGGTGGTGCTGGTCGATCCGGCGGCGGTCGCGACCCTGCCGCAATTGTTCGATGCCGGCGCGACCCATTTTCTGGTGGCGCCGGTGACGCAACCCTTGTTGCAGGCGACGCTGGCATCGGCGCAGCGACTGGTCGAGCGGCTGGGCGGTGGCGCGATGCAGAGCCAGCGGGCGCAGCGCATCCGCCGGGGCGACGCGCTCTATTGGGAGATGGATCGTGACGGCGCCGGGCTGCGGCTGAGCGAGAGCCTGGCCCGCAATCTGGGGATAGAGGCGTGGCAGCCGACGCCGTCGACCTTGATCCACCGGCTGGCGCGCAATGAACGCAAGGCGGTGCTGAACGCGCTGGAGGGGATGATGCAGTCGGGCCGTCCGGCGGCATTCGCCCATGCGGTGCCGGGGCGGCCGGGCAATCGGCTGGTGCATCATCTGCGCTTCGTCGACGGCACGGTGGCGGCCGATGTGGAGTGGTTGTCCGACGCGCAGGACCAGGATGTGGCGAGCCGCGACAATCTGACCGGGTTGCGTTCGCGCCAAGCGGCGCTGGACTGGCTGGATCGCCGGTCGGGGCTGCCGACGACGGTGGTGCTGCTGTCGATCAGCCAGTTCGATCGCATGAATGCGGCCTATGGCCATGTGGTGGGCGACGCGCTGCTGGGGCGGATCGCGCGGCGGATCGAACAGATTGTCGATAGCGTGGTGGGCCATGCGATGGTCGCGCGGATCGCCGGCACGGAGTTTCTGGTCGGCCTGACCGGCGAGCCGGCGGCGGCGGAGCGGGCGACCTATCTGGCGCGGCAGTTGATCGAGGCGATCAGCCGGCCGTTCAGTGCGGGCGACCATCTGATCCGTTTGATTGCGCGATGCGGCATCGCGCAGGCACGGGCGGAGGATGATGCGACCCAGTTGCTGCGGCGGGCAGGGGCTGCATTGGCCGATGCGCGGCAGGGCGGGGGCGAAGGCATTCGCATCTTTTCCGCCGAGAAGCGCAGCCGCCAGCTCGACGCGGACCAGCTGGAAACCGACCTGCGGCTGGCGCTGCACCGGGGCGAGATCGGCATCGTGTTCCAGCCGCAATATCCGGTCTATGACCATCGCATCAGCGGGGTCGAGGCGTTGGCGCGGTGGAACCACCCGATTTATGGTCCACTGGGGGCCGGCATATTGTTCGGCACGGCGGAACGGTCCGACTATATGCTGCCACTGTCGGCGCATATCCAGGCGGAGGCCTTGCGGCAGGCGGCGGCCTGGCCGAGCGCGCTGTCCAATCTGCGCCTGTCGATCAACGTCACGGCGGCGGATATTTCACAGCCGGCGTTCATGGCCGATTTCCTTGGCCAGGTAGACCGCAGTGGCTTTCCCCGGTCGCGGCTGACGGTGGAGATTACCGAAAGCGGGCTGATCCAGGATGTCGACGCGGCGGCGGCGCTGCTGACCGCGCTGCGGTCCGAAGGGTTGGCGGTAGCGATCGACGATTTCGGCACCGGCTATTCGAGCCTGGCTTACCTCAAGGGCCTGCCGCTCGATTATCTGAAGATCGACTCCAGCTTGGCCCAGGATATCGCCGGGTCGGCGCGCGACCGGATCATCGTGCGCGGGGTGATCCATATGGCGAAGTCGTTGGGCCTCAACGTCATTGCCGAAGGGGTGGAGACGGAGCAGCAGCTCGACCTGCTGGCACGGGAAGGCTGTGATTATTATCAGGGCTTCCTGCGCTCGGCGGGCGTCTCCTCGCCCGAACTCATATCGCTGGTGCTACAGGGTTAGGCCAACCTTTCCGATGAGGGCCGCGCCGGCGTGGCGCGCGTCGCGGCTGTCGATGTCGGTGTCGCTGTAGCGCAACTCCGCCGACCAGCTGCCGCGATACCAGGCGATGGCAGCGCCATAATCCCAATAGTCGCCGCCCGGCCGCAGCCGTTGCGAGGCGAGCGGATCGCGATCCGACCCGGAACTATGGCCGACCCGTGCCGAGGCGGTGAGCGGCGTGCCCGGAATGGCGAAGGAGGCGGCGGAGGACAGATAGAGATTGTCGCCGCCTATCGCCGACTGGCGCGGCGCAAATTGGGCGCCGATGTCGATGCTGGCGGGACCGATCAGGAAGCCGGCGCCGGCGCCAAATTCACCATAGCCCTGATCATCGGCGCCGGGAAAGAGATGGTAGCGCGCGTCGAGCGACAGCCGCCATCCGCCCAGTTGATGGACATAGGAAGGGCCAAGGTCGATCACGGCGTCGGCGCCGCCATGGCGATCGCTGCCCCAGAGGCTGGTCGCGGTGCCATCGAGCGACAGGCCCTGCGCGACCGGCACGGAGACGCTGCCGCGCAGCACCGGATCGCCGTCGCTCCAGCTCAGGCCGCGGCGACGCTCGTCGCTGGCGACCTCGACCGTGGCGCTGGGGCCGCTGGCATATTGGGCGGCGGCCGGTACGGCATGGAGGGCGAGGCCAAGCCCGCCCAGCCATGCCAGGCCGATGGTCCGATCAGTTCGACGCAAGATTGCGCACCGAGTCCAGTTCGGCCAGCAGCGGCGCGCGATCGGCCTCTGCCACGGCGATCAGATGGGCTTCGATCTTGTCCTGATACTGGGCCATGTTGCGTTCGCCCGACTGACGGCCGGTGGTGCAGGCGCCAGCCTCGCTACCCGAAAAGCGCTTGTCGCTCGACACGGTACGCGCTAGCGCCGGGCCATGGTCCAGCTTGCGGTCGACGACGATCGTCGCGGTCCACTGGCAGCGCTGATTGTCCATGCGGTTGGGCGTCTTGGCGCCGATGGTCTTTGTGCGGATGTCGGCACGGGCGGTGTAGGTGGCGCCTACCTGGTTGCCATGATGCTCGACCGACACATTGTGGGTCGCGGCGGCCGCAAGCGCCATAAGGATCAAACTCATTTCATTCTCCTGCTGTGACGCCACGCTTTGTTGCCCGGTCGTCACAGTGGCATGTAGGTTTCGACTGTTGCTGCTTCTTTTCCGGTTGATGATGAATGGCGACATGAAGGTCGGATGGGGAGGCAGCCGACGCGACAGTTGAAAGTACATAGTGTCGATGTCGTGCGCATTTGGGCGTTTTTGCCCGAGAAGGCGACAGTCACGCGCCGACGAAGCGACAGTGGCGCGCCTGTAACGCAGCTGCGACGCGACAGTGAAGCGACAATGAGGCGACAGCAAAGCGACGATCATGGGCGATGATCTGGCGTGTTGGGGGGCGGGCAGTAATACGGGCAAGGCGATGGGCGCGTGCTGTTTCATCCGGCAGGATAGAGCAGGGAAAATCCAAATAGGAAAGATGTGGTCGATGGCCTGGCTGGCCGGGCGGGAGGGAAGCTGCTAGGCGCGCTCATTCCAAATTCGAGGCGGGAAACCATTGATGATTCAACCGGGTGTGACGTTCAAAGACAATCTCCAGCTGCTGCCGCCGATTGACGGCATTGCCCGCATCGACCTGAAAGACGCGAGCGGCAAGGTGGTCGCCAGCATCGAGAACCAGCCGGGCAAGCAGGGCTCGCTGGCGGTCTATCATTATCTGCAGAAGGTGTTTGGCACGCTCGACGCGGCCGCTGCCGAACATGGGCTGGCGGTGTTTGCCGAACATACGGCGGACGCCCGCAACCGGCCGGGCGCGCACCCCAATGTCGATCGGTTGATCGCGATCGTGGACGGCGGCGATGCGCTGGCGATCGGGGTGGTTGCGGGCTGAACGAGCCGGGTAAATCATTTCATCGATGCGCCTTTTTTGCCGCTGTCGGGGCATGACGCAGGGCCTGCCAAGTCGGGCGGGCGAAATCGGATGAGGACAGGCTGATCCGAAAGACCCTCACCCTCCCACGCCTGCGGCGCGGGCCCCTCCCTCTCCCGTGAACGGGAGAGGGGAATTGGCAATGGCGGGGATGGGTGGTTAGGCCCCAGATTGTTTTGGCAGTTCTTCATACCTTTTTCTCCGCGCTCTTCGCGGCTCCGCGTGATTCATTATTCGCGCGGAGCCGCGAAGAGCGCGGAGGAGAAAGAAGGAAGGGCGGATTTGGGTGGTTAGGGGAAGGCCTGTTTTACACCGTCATCCCAGCGAAGGCTGGGATCTCTCTGTTCTTTCAAGTGCATCGCTCAAAGAAGGGAGATGCCAGCCTTCGCTGGCATGACGGATAGTGGTCGCTTTCTCCCCGCAGGGTGAGGGCAGGATGCGTATTTACCCCGCCGCCTTGGCCAACCCTTTCGACAGTTGCAGCGCGCCGTTGAGGCGGGCGGCGGGGTCGGGCCAGGCGCGGGTGACGACCACCTTGCTGTCCGGGCGCAGGCGGGCGACGCCGTCGAGGCGCTGGACATAGGCGACCAGACCTGCGGGGTTGGGGAAGCGATCCTCGAAGAAGCTGACCAGCGCCCCCTTTGGCCCGACATCGATCTTGGCGATGTTGGCCTTGAGGCAATTCTGCTTGATCTCGATGATCTTGAGCAGGTTCTGGGTCGGCGCGGGCAGCTTGCCGAAGCGGTCGATCAGCTCGGCGGCGAAGGCCTCCAGACCCTGGCGATCCTCCAGCTCGTTGATGCGGCGATAGAGACCCATGCGCAGGTCGAGGTCCGGCACGAATTCTTCGGGGATCATGATCGGCGCGTCGACGCTGATCTGGGGCGAGAAGCTGTCGCGGCGGGCCTCCAGGCCGGCGCCGCCGGCCTTCGCGTCCATGATCGCGTCCTCCAGCATCGACTGGTAAAGCTCGAAGCCGACTTCCTTGATATGGCCCGACTGTTCGTCGCCGACCAGATTGCCGGCGCCGCGGATGTCGAGATCGTGGCTGGCGAGCTGGAAACCGGCGCCCAGCGTATCGAGATTGGACAGCACCTTGAGCCGCTTTTCCGCGGTTTCGGTGATGATGCGGTTGGCGGGCGTGGTGAAATAGGCATAGGCGCGCGTCTTCGACCGGCCGACGCGACCGCGCAGCTGGTAGAGCTGGGCAAGGCCGAAGCGGTCGGCGCGGTGGATGATGAGCGTGTTGGCGCTGGGGATGTCGAGGCCGGATTC
>JAESGL010000458.1_pt1 | contig 18266 bp, 16 predicted proteins | sample 9269711 | NCBI WGS metagenome assembly JAESGL01 (sample SAMN14515918, study PRJNA621676) | algae metagenome | isolation source: Kastovskya adunca ATA6-11-RM4 and co-occurring heterotrophs from soil and... | place: Chile: Atacama Desert | collected 2011-06-27
ATGTCTAAGTCCGAACATGCCCAGTCAAAGGATCGTGGCGGGGTCCGATGCAACTCTTTGATTTCATTTGCAGAGGGAGGGCTGCCATTTAGCGCGGCAGTCATGAAACAACGCCGACGTTTTTGCGGCAGGCCAATATCTGAGCCATCGAGTAAGAAGGTCGAAACCCTGTAGCCAAGTGCCCTCAGGTAACTTTCCGCAGCTTGAAACACACCATTTTTATCACGCAGCGCCCCTTGGACATTTTCGATCAGAATGTGCTTTGGTCGTGTGATTTCAGCAAAGCGAACTACACGCAGCACGAGTGAGTTCCGAGGGTCGTCGCGACGGGTGTAGTTGTTTAGGTCGGAATGACCCTGGCAGGGTGGACCCGCCAAAAGAAGATCAATTCCTCCAATTTTTCCGAGAAGCAGCTGTTCGCTTGCCGTAACGTCCCCGCCCAAAGCACCATCAATGAGCGTATCAATATCGCCGGCGGAAGAGTAGGAAGGATTTAAATTCCGGCTAAAGGCTTCCAGGGCATCAAGATCATTATCCATAGCTAATGAATAAGACGCTTTGAAACCTAAAGCTCTAGCGGCTTCCCATGCTCCAAGGCTTAGCCCTCCAGAGCCACAAAATAAGTCTGCCACACTGATTGTGTCCGTCTGCTCCGGTAGGATCGGCCATCTGGTACTACGCAACCATGACTGGTCGAAAGCACTTGCAGCATCCTGATCTGTACTGGCAGCTGCAGTTACGCTTGAACGACGCTCACCAGCCGCCGAAACCACATGGCGGATAGCCACATCTCCAGGACAAGAATAACGAAGCGACATGCATCCGATCGGAGCCGCTTCTATAAAACTGGGTACGCTGTTCAATTTATGTCCATCCGGATCTTGTTTCCGATTCGGAGCATACAAAAAGTGAACGGAAGCCGACAGAGCTTTAATGAGCGTTATGCGCTTTTGAGCAGGGCGAGGTATCGGGGTAAACGGCGGCTCTAGCTCAAGTTTGGAATTTCTCTCGTTTTCTCAATGTATTGCCAAACCTCCAACACGCTCTCATCCGGTGCCGCCGTGACATCCCAGCCTATCATATGAATGGTTAGAGCTTTGGGGCCGATTGCCAGTCGACGCCGCAAAACGTCTACTTTGCCGAGTGTGGGGTAGACCAGCATGCCAACACATTCGCTCTCTTCCTGAGCTGTCGCCTCAAGGGCGTATGACGTGATCTGATACAGGTCAGTGGTGAGGATGGGGATCAGTTGTGCCTTGTTTTCCACAAACAGAATATCGTCCTTGTCTTCCGAGGGTCTAGGTTTCGGAGCCTTCCACTTCGTGTCCAATATCAGCGCGAGATTTCTCGTGTCGCCAGGGATGAGAATGTCTGGCTTGTAGGTAGCTTTCCGCTTTACGTCTCCCTCTTCGTTCAAGAACTTTATCGGCCAACTCACCTGTCTCTGGGCCGTCGGAGCGTGCTTCTTGAGCAGATTAAAGAATGCGCCTTCGTAGAGTTTGTTCATGTCCAGCCCGACACTTGGGGCAGAGTATGATCCGACATGGGCGTCGAGATTGAATCTCTTTAAGATCACCTGTGCCCAGGATAGGGCGCGTTTGTAGTGTCTGAATCCGGCTGATAGCGATGTTAGATTTGCCATATCTCTGTGACTGGGTTGCACCAGATGAACTCCAGAGAACGAAATATCGACACGCCTGAGCTGTTTCAGAAGTCGCTCAGACTGGGGAAGCTCCTTCACGATCATGCTGCAAATGTGGAGTGTCCACCTGATGACCCTGTTGGGTAGATTATCAAAATGAAGCGTGCCGAACTCGCAAGGAATTCTGTCGGGCTTTCCGAGCGCCATATTGCGCACGTAGGGAGTAATCAAAAGTCGACCACGTACCCGGGCTCGTAACTCTTCCGTACGCCGTTCATGGCTGCTGCGAACGCCACCAGTCGAAAGCAGCGTCTCAACTTCAGCTGTAAATGCTGCCACCGTCCATTCCAGGGTCGATGCGTCGGGGTCGACCCCAGTAGTTAGTTCGGCTTTCCAGGCGGGAAGATTTTCCGCAGCAAGTGCAAGTTGTAGAATTCTTGATGTTGGAACTTTTGGCCGAACGGCTAGAAACACTCGTTTATCATTGTCGGTCACGATAGCGTGTCCAACAATGTTGGAAGTGCTCAGCTTAAGGCGGAAGCCACCTGTCTTCTCCAGTGCTACATCGACCTCTACTAGCCCTTGTTTGATGGCGGCATCGAATGACTGGAACAGTCTGCCGACTAAGGCGACATCGAACCAGCTTGGGAGTAATAGTTCATGTTTTTGATGTTCCCGTAGTTCAATCGATGCTGAATATGGTTCGGGGGCCTGAACTGCTACTCCTAAGTCAACCAAAACCTCTATGACACTCATGGCAGTTTTAGGCTTTTCTCAAGCCATGTGACAATTGCAGCTGCAAGTTCAATGGGCTTCTCAAGCGGCAGTACGTCTCCTCCTAGCCTCAGAGAGCTATCAACGCGGAAACTTTCTCTACCGTATTCGATCAGTAGCGGCGCGACGTGATACGCGATCATTCTAGCTAGCCGATGCATCCAGGTGTGTGCAGGCAGCGGGTCTATTAGGAATGCGGAATGGCTTACCAGCAAATTACTTGGGAGCCCTTCATTGCAGACTTCGAAAAGCTCGCGTGCGGCTCGCCCAAACCCTTCATGTGCACTGTACCAGCGCGGAATAATGGAACCTTGAGCGGGTATGTTGATGAACCTAAAACGCCTCCTTACAGCGTAGTCCATCAACGCTATCGAGCGATCTGCAGAGTTCATCGTGCCAATAATCCATAGATTTTTGGGCACCGCCACCGATGGGGCTAATCCCGAACCCTGATACTGCAACCGAACCGGCGTTCCACGGTGTCCGGGGTCAATGGCAAATATAAATTCTCCGAGAACTGCCGATATGTTGCACCGATTGATTTCGTCTAAAACCAGTATTACTGGCGTTTGTGGACCGACCTTCTCTGCAATGGCACAAATCTTGGGGAGTAGGCGATCTTGAACGATGAACTCAAGTCCTTCAACTTCAGTTGAGGGAGTAATTCGTCGCACAAGATCGTCGTAGTTATAATTGGCATGCATCTGTACGAGTTCCCAGGCAACCGGTAGTTTCTCCAGGTGCTCGTCATCCAGCAGCAGGTCGTCCAACCCCCCTTTGTAGCGCGAAGCCATTGCGCTCAGTCGAAATTCCTCTGTGCCAAGCCCCTTTTGGTCTTTGGCAAGTTCTCTGACCAGTTCAATGACTGTGCTGGTTTTCCCAGTACCGGGAGGGCCTTCAAGGATTACGTTCGGAGACTCTTCCAACGTCCGAAGCAACTTTAGAGTATCGATGGTTGATTCTGATTTATTGCTGAGTGCCTGCTTAGGCCGGGCAGCCGTTATAAGAGACACCTTGAACGCAGTCGCAAGTCTTCTTGCGATTTGGCTGTCACCGTAGCCAATCACATGGACAGTGTTAGCGCCATCGGCCTGATCGAGTATTATCACCGCTTCTGGATAAGGAACATCGAGAGACATCCTGCGTTTGGCACCTTCAATTGCGAGAATAGAATTCTTCTCGCAGAAAAGTATGCCGAGCGGCGTCCTCGGGCTTCCCGGGCTTGAGCTACCTTCGAAGAGCGCATTGGCCTTAAGTTGTCGACCATCCTCACGACTTTTGATAACAGCAGCCTCTTTGGGGACGCCCGCTATGTCGAGAATTTTATCTGCAAGGTCTTGCTGGTTCACAATTGCACCTCGCCTTTGAGGGCCGTCTCAAACTGAGATGACAGTATGTCTAGCGGATCCCCCACGAGATCAATCTCTTGCCCACTCACGTGAATTTTGGTTGTGCCTCCCAGTTTTCCTTCGAGATGATAATCCAAAATTAACGGGCGGATTTCTTGCAGTATTTTCCTACACATTGCGCGTTGCCATTCTTCGTCGGGCAGCGCAGGGACAGTTGTCATGAAATATGCGTGACCAATCTTCAAATCGGCGTCGCTAATTAAGTCATTGATAGCATGGAATAGCTTCACTGCGATCGAACCCCGGCCTGGGATCGCATCGTAAAACCGGATGATTTCTTCCTCCGATGGGGGAAGATTGATGAATCTGAACCGACGCCTGATCGCAAAATCAACTGCTGCAAGGCTTCTGTCTGCTGTGTTCATCGTCGCCAGCAAGTAGAGATTCGGAGGCACAATTAATCCGCTTTCCGCAGTCCGCTCGTGCTGAATTGAGATGGCCTGGCCACGATGAGAGGGATCTAGGGCAAATATTGTCTCACCGAGTATGGATGAAAGATTGCCGCGATTTATCTCATCAATAACAAGAACTGTCGGCTTGCCCGGCCGCGATGCCGCGATGCGCGACATCAATGGCAAGATGCCGTCAACGGGAGTTAACATGAACCCCTTTTTATTCGGCTGAACGCGGAGGCCTCGTACAAAGTCCTCATAAGTGTAAGACGGATGAAATTGGATCATCTCCCAGATAACTGGTGGGGCTGTGAACTCATCCGGTGCGACATCCTCGAATTCTCTCTGATCAAGAATGTTTTCAAGCCGATATGAGGTAGGATCTCCGCCTGCAAGCTCTCCTAAGGCGAGGAAAGCAAGCCTCGTCTTTCCTGTTCCAGGCGGCCCTTCGAGGATCACATTCAAGGCTTCCGCGAGATGCAGGAGCACATCACTTGCTGTCGCATAGTCAGAAAGGGTGGTGTCTGAATATGCCGAGCGGTCGATCGCTTTCGGCGTATCCGGTTCCGGAAGCTTCTCGATGAGAAAATCCGAAAAACCTTGGTTTCGGATTTTTTCGGCAACACGGGAGTGCTCGTACTCGATCACCGCCTCTATCTTATACTTATCGTCAGAACCTTCGCAGATGACGATGGCCTCGAATCCGTTCGGATAAGGGGGAGCTAATCTAGCCTTCGCCGCCGCGATAACCCCGTCAAGGTTCGCGTCGGTGCGAAGCAACGCCATGAAGTCGTGCTGTTTGGTGTTTCCTTCACCCTGCCAAACTTGGTTGCGGTACCCATTTGCGGTCAACTGCGCAACGTATATCGCGTCGCTATCTGAAACCCCCAATGACCCCAACGCCTCCGCCAGATTCTGTCTTAGGACGACACTTTTCTGGCGATCCTTCTCGTCCATCAGTTGCGCTGCCGCAGACCAGACTGCCGAAACAGCATTGTCGTCATTCTCAGATGTCATGCGGATTTCCATGGCTTCGGGCGTTGATTCGTACTGAGTGATTGTAGATCTTCTCCAATGTGGGCTGCTATTCAAAATTGCGACGACTCGCTTCCATGCGTGGAGGGTCGCGTGGCCATTCCTAGATGCGCGAAACCCCACAAATCCAGAGCTTCTACAATTTCGATCTACTGGGGCTGCTCTCGCACAATGGGAACATCCCGGCTGCCTGACTAAGAGGCCGCGTTGCGGCCTCTTGCTTGTAATTCCATTAAAGCGGTTGAGAATCCCGCCAAGTTCCTGAAGATGAGCTTCGGGGGAATCGACATGGATGAACAGATCAATCGCGCCTTAAAGACCGTCAAGGACTTTAAGGCTCTGACGCAACTGGAGGAAAACGTCCGCAAGCGCGTAGTCTTCGACGATGATGTCGAAGCCGCGTTCAAGGAGCAGGGCGCCCATATCGCTCGCGACATCATCATGCGGCGGACGGAGCTCGACCTAACTAAGCTTACCCCCGCTGAGGAAAAGATCGTTCGGGCTGTGAGCGAATACTTGGCTATCAAGCGGCGCGGCGGCGGCGACGCAGGCTACACCCTCAGGCAACTACGCAGCCGTGGTCTAATCGAATCAGCCGAAGCGGCTGTATCCAGGTCAAAGCCGACGCAAGGGTTTGAGACCCTGCGAGACGAGGATCTGGATGAGCTTTCTTACGAACAGATCGTCATCGACCATCCCGAAGAGTTTTCGGCGCGCGCGCTCTGGTATGCCCGGCGCACGCTCGGACGGCCGAACGCTTCCGAGAAGCCGCCTGCACGGCGGTCGATACCGGTCCAGATCCGAACGGAGGAGCTTTTGGACTGGCTCGCCGCGCGCGCCGCCGAAAACGGCGGTGCCATAGCGCCCTTCGCCAACGCGGACGCCGCCAGCATGCTGGGGATGACCGATATGACCCGGCACGGTCGCGTTTACGGCAACATCCAATCGCGGCTGGATTTCGCCTGTTATCGCCTGGGTCTTCCACCTCTGGGATTAACCGCTGCCGTGGCGTTCTCCGATGCGTGGCGGCGGGAAGACCGCGCGTGGGAGTTTCCGGTGCGGCTGATGAAGGAGGCGGCGCGGTCGTTCCGATGGCGGGAACACGATTTCGAAGCCTTGATTGCGATGACCCATATGTTGGGGGGGCAAGCCCACCTGCTGTGGAAGGCCGAGCTGCGGGACAACCAGGCCTCAGTCAAGGCTTGGGCGGAGGGACTTGAGCATGGCCTAGGTGAAAGCGTGCCCTCTGAAACAGACAAGCAGCAAAAGCCCCCCGTATCACACAATCCGAATTGGACGCGCGAGGAGCACATCCTCGGTCTCGATCTGTATCTTCGGCTTCGCGGAACGAGCTACCCCGACGAGCACCCGGAAGTTATCAAGCTATCGCAAACTCTTTTGAAGCTTGCCGCTCTTCGAAAGATGAATGGCGCCGCTACCTTCCGTAACGCCAACGGCGTTTCGATGAAAATGCTTAATTTTCGTCGTGTAGATCCTGAATACACAGGCACTGGACTGCCGTCAGGCAGCAAGCTTGAAGGCGAGATCTGGGGGGAGCTCGCGAACGCCCCGGAAAAATTGGCGGAGCTTATAGGTTTCATTCTTGAGGAAATCGACGCTTTCGCCAGCGCGTCTGGCTCGGTAGGAGCGCCCGATACCGAAGCCGTTCCCCCTGATCCGGAGCCTACGAACGGAGAGCGTCCCAAGGAGCCATCAAGTGACTTGGACCGGCTTGCTGCGCTTGAACGCAAATTTCTTGATGCTACGCCGGAGGTAAAAGTCCGGATTAGTAAAGGTATCGAGCGTGGACCTGTCGGGCGGGAAGTCAAACGCCTGAATGGCTTCATTTGTCAGATATGCAAGGCGCTTGGATGTGAGGCTCTTGGCTTCAGAAAGAAGGATGGCGAGCCGTACGTCGAGGCGCATCACGTAACGCCTGTATCGACGCGGGAGGTGGGATCTCTCTCGGCGGCAAACATTGTCACGCTTTGCGCGAACCATCACCGCGAGCTTCACTATGGCGATACGAGCGTCTCGATCGGCGAGACGGAGTTTTCCTTCGTCATCGCCGGTCGGCCGGTAATCATCCCGCGCGCGAAGGTCGGCACGCTCTCCGGTTGGGATTCCAAGCTAGACCGTGACGACGAGCTATCGCCGACCTAAGCGGCGCCCGCTTTCCCGCCGCCGCGGGTAGAACCTAACAAAACACGCATTTTCTTAAGTTTGGCTGTTTCGTCGACCTAACGCTTTGTGCCTGCAGAGCAATTTTCAGCGTCAATCATCGCTCGCTCTTGTGGACCATCGGCAACATAAGGAAAGGCAAGAATACTTGGCCTATCGTGAGGTTTTGATGAAGCAAGCGCGTGTACTGACGGATGCCGAATTCAAGCGACTGCTGGCCGTGGTGGCGCAATCCCGGCATGCCGGTCGCAATCGGTTGGTGCTGATGCTCTCACATCTCGCTGGTTTGCGCGTGGGGGAAATCGCAGCTCTGGCTGTGCGCGACGTCATAGACAGTGAGTGCAAGGTGCGGGAGCAATTGCGACTTCGGGCCGAGATCACCAAGGGCGGTCATGCGCGGGTAATCTTCTTGAATGACAAGCTGCGCCGAGAGATTGAGGGCTATCGCGGGACTCATCTAGGGGAGAGGCCCGCTGATGCTCCTCTGTTGATCACGCAGAAGCACACGCCGTTTTCCGCGAATACGCTGTGTCAGCTTGTGGGAAAGCTATATCGAGACGCCGGGCTAGATGGGGCAACCTCGCATAGCGGCCGCCGCTGGTTCATCACCCGGCTCGCGCACTCCGGAGTAAGCCCAAAGGTCATAATGACGCTCGCTGGCCACCGAAATCTCACCACCACACAGCGGTACATCGATGTACGCGACGAGATGATGAAAGCGGCTGTCGATCTGCTCTGATCGCACTTTGCAAATTGCAAAGCTCAAGGCTTCTAGACATCAAAGGCCCGCCCTCTTTTGCCACCAGACGTCCTACCTACGGAGGTTGTTCATCCGGTTTAGCCCAGTCGCCGTATCATCTGGCAAGTAACTCAGGATAAATGCCACGAATGTCGCCTTCATGCTTGCCTTACTGTTAACCGTCTAAGGGCGGCGCACTTCAAACTAATAGTAGAAGTGTATATAAATGTGACATGTGTTTGTTTCGGAGGTGACCTTGCTAAGGAAGTCTGCTTCTCACGCAAATTTTGACGAGATCAAAGGCGCACAGAGAAGGCGCGACCGCCTGATGCGCGACACCGAGACCGAGGTGCAAGGCGGAATACGCTCTGCTTTTGATGAGACCTACGGCACCTTCGCCGCAATGCCACTTGGAGCCTTTAATCGAACAAGTGCCATTAAGACGCTGGCCGAAGCAATCATCGCGACACTCGCGGGTAACGACTTCGATTCCGACCGCGCCTTTGAATTGAGGGCCAAGCGCGAAGCTGCAGGATTAACATACGGTCGAGCTGAAGCTGTCGCTGATATTGCGAGAGTTTCAGCGGCAGAAAGGCGGAAAATGGATGCCGTTTTCGCCAAAGGAACTGCGCCGACAAATGTCAGCGAGGAAACGCGACGGCATCTTGGCGGACTGAATGATCACGCCATTAGTTCCTATTGGGACGACCTTCACAACGCTTACACGTCGCAGTACCAGCGCGATGCAATAGAAGCTCTGAGCGATCCAGACGCATTCGCGTTCAATGTCGCAACGACGGGCGTCTACCAGAATCGTCGTCGCTGGAACCGCACCGATGCAGCCCCGGGCGTTGAAAGCTTGAAAAGGCTAATCATCGCGCTCAATAACGAGAAACGGCTAGGTACGGGTCTCTACGATGCCGCCCTTGCCAAGTACCAGGTTACGCCTGACCGCATAAAGCGCGGAGCCGCGCACGGCTATAGCGAGGTCGAGACCCTTGCGGCGCACATCGTTGTCGCACAATATGATCGGACGACAAATACCTTCTTCGCGCAAACACGCTTGGTGGACCGAGTTTTAAAGCTGTTCGACAAGGCGCGCTGAATAGAGGTAACAAGTATAACGAAATCAATGTGTTGTCCGGGTGGCCTTGCCTCGCCGGTTCGGCTGATCTGCGTGAAAATGCCTCCAGTTTCAAATTGGAGCGCATCAAATGACAACCGAAATCACGACGACTAACACAGTATCCGGCCGATATGACCCCGCTCTCGATGAAGCCTATGCCCTATCGGTCCTGACACCGCCCGCCGACCGTCTCTGGGGTGACGAGGATTGGCGGGACCATCGCAATTCCCAAGAGGATTTTCTTAACGGATGCAAACACTTTATCCAGACGCAGGCTGGCAAATTTGGGCGTCTCATCTCTGGCAGTAAGCGCCGTTTCACCCGCATCCACATCGTGCGTGCCGCAATTTTTGCTGAGGAAGCCGATAAGGTCGATGGTTACCTTGCAAGAGCTTTGGAGCGCGCCGAGATAACTGTCGCGTCGAACGCCTCCGATCCGCAGCAGGCGAGAAACGCAGCGGTCCTAAGGCTGTTATCGTCTAGCGACGATGACGTTTTTTCCTCCCCTTCTGAGGTCAGCCGCTGCTCTCAGGCCATGTCCGGGTTGATGTTGATCGCCAAGAGCGCTGGCCTAGAAATCAAATTTACCAGCACTGAAGCTCTATATGAGCTTGTTGCCGATTACTCCCGCGAACAGCTCTGCGAAGTTTACAAGTCAGACAGGCGTGCGACTGAAGCTGCCGATGACGAAGCTCCTGCGACACTTGAACGGGAACCGGCTGCGTCGGATATCATTCCCCCGATCCCACAAGGCTCTGACGGGGACCAGGTCCATGAATCGGCACCACAGGAGCCTAATGATCCGTTAGAGGATCTGCACCTTTTCGCTGAGATAGACGCGCCCAACGGCCGCTATGCTGCTGCACAGTTTATCTTGGTCGGTCACCGGATCGGCAATCGTGTCCGTCTTTATGGGCCCGTCGCTAAATCCATGCTGGATGATCTCATTTAGTACGACCTAGGCCCCCGGACCTCAACCAATCGAGTTTCATCATGTCCGTAAGGGATATTCATCCCCGGCGCTCTTTCGGCGCGCGCTATCGACCGGCGATACAGCCTTGGTTTTCCCAAGTGCTGCGTCGCTCTGATCTCGCGCGGCGCACGGGTGGCCGGTTGACCAATCATCAGCTCGACCTTTTGAGCGGCAGAGGGATCATTACGATCGCCGATTTTTTACAGTCGGCGTTTAGCGGGCTGAAGGGCGACCCTATGGTGGAAACCCGCAATCTCCTTTTCAGTACCTGCCTCATCGATAGCGGCGGTTATCAAATTTCCACCGGGGCGGAGCCATATTCCGACGCGATCAGGTACGATCTCCTACGGTATTCAGAAAAATTTGAAGCCGCCCCGATCCTCGACGGACCAACCTCGTCGGTCCGCAATAAGCGGAGCATTTTGCGGACCGTCCGTGACTGCCTGGAATTCACCATCGAGAACGCCCGGTTCGCGATCAACAATCGTCGGCCGGGGAAAACGCGGCTTCTCAACGTTATCCAAGGCCTCAATAGGCGTCAGGCTTTGGAGTGGTTCGAAGCCGTCAAATTTTTGAACGATCCGAGGCGTTTTGGCGATCGCGCTTTAGAAGATTGGGCTTTCGCTGGCGCCACGCGCCTGCATTTTTCGATTGTCCTGACGCTAATCGTCATGATGCTGGACCAGAGCCTGATCCTGCCCGGCGCATACATTCATTTCTTAGGCACTGGCCATCCGGAAATCGCCTGTCTTCTGACAGCGCTGCAAGAGGTCCTACGCGAGACCGTTGATCCCGATGTCCTTGTGTCTTTCGACAGCGCTACACCGTTTTTGATGGCCGGAAAATGGAAGCGAGCATACGGCGATTTCCGCTGGGGCGGACGCCAGCTCGTTCTCCCCGGGGTGGACCTGCCAAGCGACGAGAGTTTCATTGGCAGCAGGGAACCGTGGCCGACGAGTGGCCCCTTTGCTGACCGTCTCACGATAGGTGATCTCGTAGTCCGGAAGGCAACTAGTACTTCGGGAACATGGGATGATGTCTCTGGTGTCTTAGTCGCCGCGCACAACGTCCATGCGCTGAGCACCGCCATTTCCGACGCGACCGAAAAGCTACAGCTGCCTTTGAGCCAGGCCCTGCGCTTTTTGCCGTCCTCTCTCATCGAACACGTCGAGGTCATCCGCGAAATCCTTCGTGCCGAGCGACCTTTCACCCTGATCCAGCGGCACCAAACGCTGCTCGATAGCCGTGCTCATAAGAGCCGGGACACCAAACTGATCGATCCATGGAAGGGCATCGATCGCTAACGCCGGTTCGGCAGAAAGAGAAATGTCATGCGTACTCTTATCGAAAAAGTGAATCGTCGCTCAACCCCTACTGCCTTGTTCTGGCCTGCCACCTATTTCGGTGCCATCGTCTTCAGCAATCTTCTAATGCTGTGGCTGCCGATGATGCCGCTTGCTGGCACCGTTATCCCGCCGGCGATTATCGCATTCGGGTTCGTGTTCGTCCTGCGGGATTTCGCGCAACGCGCGATTGGGCATTCCGTCCTAATGTTCATGGCCGCCGCCGCCGTGGCGACGTTCTTTCTCGCAGGCCCGGCTATCGCATCCGCGAGCGTGACGGCATTCGTCATCTCTGAACTGGCGGACTGGGCAGCTTACACGCTGCTACGTCGCCCCTTGCGTCAGCGCATCCTGATCTCGTCGCTGATCGGCGTTCCTGTCGATACCGCCGTCTTCTTCATGGCGCTCGGCATTCTCGATGTTCATTCGCTGATCGTTGGCATTGCCGTCAAACTGGTTGCGACAGTAGCGGTATGGCTTCTTCTGACCCTGCGCGGGGAGGGACGCTAATGACGATATTTCTTCTCGGCCTTGAACGCCATGAACAACGCTATACGGGTGAATGGGACCGGCATTTGCCGGGCCAGCTGAGGAAAAGCGCTTCTCAGCCGGTCGTGGTGATTGCTGGAGACAACGTCGCGCAGACCACGACGCCCGGTGCATTTCTGAATTTCGCCGGAACCAACATCTACAAGGCGCAACAGGTCGAAGAGATCAGCAGCTTGTTTAAAGGAGGACAGGTTAAGACCGGAGATCGTTTCCTGTTCACCGATGCGTGGCATTTCGGCGTGGTTGCGGTGCGCTATATGAGCGATTTGTTAGGCATCCCCGTCAGCATCATCGGCCTATGGCATGCTGGGCAATACGATCAGCAGGATTTCCTCGGCCGACTCGGAAATCGGCAGTGGGCCGCACATTTCGAAAAGTCAGTCTATGCGGCTTGCGACTTGAACGTGTTCGCGACGCAGTTTCATGTCGACATGTTCCGAACGGCCCATGAAGTCACTTTGACCGAAAAAATCCTGCGTGCGGGCTGGCCGATGGAGTATCTTACAACCCCGCTCGCAAAGCCCGCTTCAGTGCCGAAGCGGAAGCTCGTCCTGTTCCCGCACCGACTAGCACCAGAAAAGCAGGTTGAAATCTTCCGCGATCTCGCCGCGTCATTTCCCGCGTACGAGTTTCGTGTCTGCCAGGACGAACAACTGACCAAGGCGGAGTACCACGCCCTCTTGGCTCAGTCCGCGGCAGTGTTCTCCGCAAGCCTGCAAGAAACACTCGGCATCGGCCTATATGAGGGGCTGGTCTTCGGTGCGGTGCCGATTGCCCCGAACCGGCTTTCTTATTCGGAAATGTATCCCCTCGATCTGCTCTATCCGAGCCGTTGGACTGAAAGCTGGGATTTATATCGACAATACAAGCCGATGCTGGTTGAGCGGATTCGATTGGCGCTGAATGTTTCGACCGAACCTTCGTGGTGCAACCGAGCATCTGCTCTGGCAAGCGCCATTGGCAAGGATTTCTTCCATGGCGAGAGCCTCTACGCATCTCTCAATCGTATGGCCAACCCCAACTCGTCTCCCACCCATCTTCAAAAGTAACCCCCGTGCCGGCCACAGCTCCCAACGGCGGCCGGCTTCAGAATCGTCGTCAATCTATATCTTCAAAGGAAGAAGCCAATCCGTGTCCAGATTTCTCACAAACTCATGCTCCGAAAGCGAGCTCATGGTAGCGATAGCGAGCCTGCCTGGCGGGCCTATTTACGCTCATGTCTTGGAAGGCAAAGGCGGGACGGCTACCGACTGGACGGGTTGCACTGTCGCCGTTGAGACAGATGTTATGCCATCGTTCGCTCACGCATGGGTACAGGCGGGAAAGCTGGCGATGACGGTAATCCCTCCCGATCAGCAGTTTTGTTTTCTGATCGATGATGCCTGGGAGCATCCGGGTATCCATTACCAGTCTATAAAGCGGGCGCTTCGACGATATACGAGACTTGCTCCAGCAGAGATATTCGCCGTGTTTCTCGGCAGCCCCGTAGCAGGAAAATCATTGGCTTGGGTGAGGGTTGGCATCTCCGATCCAAGAATTGCAGCCACGTTCAAGCTGATATATCGATAGAGCTGTCAGCTGATAGCCAGTTCTTGTTCTGGGACCTTCTGGCTCAGTTCCTTTGGCTGCCGCTGCAGTTGCCAGCTGTCGACAGGAGCGGCCGCATCCTGCCGCTTCGCCTCTGCCTATCAGTGATTGCTCGACGAGCGATGTCGGCTGCAATCGCATCTTTTAGCGGTTCTAGTTGCACTATGCGCGTCGGTGACGAGCGCACCAAGCTATCGATTCTCCACCAGATACCGTTTAGCGTAGCAAGGCCGGGCTCCCTCTGACTGGCGATGAGGTAGGAATAATATCTATCGCTGCGCCCGAGCCAAATTCGCGAGAACTCCACCTGAGAACATGTCAGCCCGAATTTCCGTAGCTCGCCGTAGATGTCTTTGATCTTCATCCGGTCATCCTTTCAAAAACATATTTAGCTCAGCTACGCGGCGGCACTACAATGTACTTTATAAATAGCACGTTGTTTATAAAGGAGATTTCAATGACGAAGCGAATGGAAGAGCTGCGAGCAGCATTAATGCGCACGAAGCAATTCAACTGGTGGCAACGCAGGGAGTTGCGCTGGCTATCGCCAAAGAATGAAGAACAGCGACAGGTCGTGATGTCGGCGCTGGGCGAAGATCACGAGCTGATGCCGCGAATGATCCGCTGCGGCGAGATCAGCGACTCCAACAATATGTTCTACTGCGGCGTTCCGCTCTGCCCGCGCTGCTTCATGCGGGAGCGAGGAAGGCAGACCCGGCAAGCGATCCGCGAAACGTTTCTCGATGCCGACAACGCTGATGTGGCGTTCGTTACGATTCTGCTTCCCGCCCGAACGGACCTGTCCGATGTGCATGATGTAATCGAAAAGGAGAAGCGGCGGCTACGAAACTTTATTGTAAGGCAACGAGACCTCGATAGCCGCTGGGACGACTTCCAGCTTCTCGGCTTTTGGGAGATGGGACGCACGACCATCGGAGATTTCCGGAACGCAGGTCGTAAGACTAAGCTTGCTCTCAATGGCCTGGAGTTTCCGCTAATCGGCGCCGACAACGAGACCGTCTGGCTCCCGCACCTACACGCAATCGTAAACAAGGGGAGACTAACGGAGAAGGAAATTGCGAAGGCGCTCCGCAATGATGGCCACCATGCCCCGTATCAGGTCGATGTGCGACCATTTCATACATGTCGCTCGGTGGAAAAGAACCTGCAGAACGTTACCCGGTACTCGCTGAAGTTCCGCATCGAGAACGACTCTCAGCAGCTCGATCCGTTGGATTTCATTGCCGCGGACAAGGAGCGGTCGGGTGTGCGAAATTGGTGGCCGGCGACGGACATCAAGGCGTATGCGGAGTGGCTGCGTTTGGATCTGAAAGGCTTTCAGTCGCTTCGCTTTATCTTGAGCAAGAAAGGCGCTGATAAAGGAGCCAAACCTTCTGCGGAATTGGCTGCCGCTCATGAAGCAGAAGACACTGCGCATTCGTTAGAGCGGTTGTCAAACGGCAAGTCCGACAACCTTGTCTGGCCGGATCGGAAAGGCGACGGCGTCGAAGTTGACGTTCATGGGACTTGTGCTGTGGACTTCAATGCTCTGTTCGATGTCAGTGATCGTGTTGGGTATGTGTCTGGTAGTGTAAGGAATAATAATTCACTACTGGATACTAACTGGACGGCCAGGGGAGGCAAGAAGCAGCTGCTTCCAATATCCAGTCCCGACATCTTCATGCACATCAGGGCTTCGGCCACGCAAACATCTAAGTACGCCGGGAACGTCGTAACTCTTGTCGAGCGTCTGCGTGGTATTGAGTCGATGAACTGTGCAAATCCCCTTCAAGATGAGCTGAATCAGCGAGCAGGTGCGCGTGAAGCCTCTCCGGCCACGGTTGTGGGAGACCCGGGGAGGGCATAGTCATCGTAGATCGTGTTACCTCTCAAAATCTGAAGATTGGGATCATCGCGAAAAGCTTGGTTAAAGATAGCGTGGGCTGCCTTAGATGCCGGCGGGACCGGAAGCCGCGCAGTATTGCAGGTGAGACGCGATCTCGACAGCTCTGGCTCGTCAACCACTCGGCCCTTCGTCGCAGCGGCGTCAAGGAACGCGCTAATTGGCAGTGTGGTTGAGAACGTCTCATCGCGAACGAGCTCGATGCCGAGCATTGGACGCAGAGCCATGATGTCGGCAATCCATAGCACCTGAAACGCCGGTCCACCTTCATTGAGATTGTGTAAAGCATCAACGGCATGCCCATTGGCCCGGCTCCGTGTCAGCAGCATAACGCCGCTACCATCGGGATCGTGAAGCTTCGCTACTGGCGGGAAGTCTGCTTTGTAACGAATATGCCAATTCATACGGCCGCAAAGAGTTCTTGGGAACAGCTGGCTGTATCGGCCAGGCAGATCTATCTCATGCACCGTGACGGTCTTGCCTTCTGCCAGCGCGAACAGGATGAGTGCCCGCCATGACAGCGGAGAACAGCATTCGCGCCTGTACCCCCGGCCGTCGATTTCGTAGCGGAGGCTTAGAAATGTTCCGCTGCGCTTCGCTTTACAAAGTCGCTCCGGCCCCAGGTGCAGCTCCGTCATCGACAGCAAGGCGAGGTCCAATCGGATCGCCGACAAGCTGTTCACAACGACCTGATTTCCACACGTTTCGCTACACATGGTTCCTCGCCTTCCTTTGTGGAAGCAAAGCACCATTCGGTCTAAAGGGCGAGCGAAAGCGATCAGCTGAGGGCGACTAGGTCAACTCCGGCAGCAGGACTTTCAACAATGACTTGCTTTCTGCATGCAGGCGCATTCATCTTGTCGAAGAAGTCATACCAGCGGCACTGCCGGAAAAACAGATGATACCAGAAAGCTCCGGCGCCACCCCCTTCGGTATATTTCTACTGGCGGATGAATATCTCCACGCCGCGCGTATGACCTGGGTGCCTCATGGCACGGCCACTTATGGGCCGACACGCTTGTTGGCGTATCATTCCTGCGAGTTGTTTCTGAAGGCCCATCTACGGTCACATGGACTGTTGATCGTGAGCCTCCGAGCCTTCCAGCATGATCTACCAGCTATGCTTGCTGAAGCCATAAGGATGGGCTTGCAGCCCCGAAAAAGCATCATCAAAGCCCTCAGTGCGCTGGAGGAGAACAGTGACTATGTCCGGGTTCGCTACTCCCTGAGCACCGAGGCGGCGCAGACTAGAGCAGAGCAGGCTGTGAACCTGGCCACGAAGGTGCGGGAAAGCGTTCGGCTAGCACTAGACTTCGATGAGTTTGGCACACCGAAAGGCGAACTTTGGAAAGCCCCTTTGCCGCCTGATTACGGGAAATGAATTTGCGGATGATCCCGTCTTAGCGGCATCGGTAGGTCCGCTGGAGGGGGCCTCTATCGCCTTGAAGCACAAAAGCGTCGCGGAAAGCGGCTTGCGGCGGAAACAGAACCGGACAGCGGCCCGCCCCAAGAGCGCGTCCTAGACGTTTTCCGGAAGTGTAGCAGTGCGGCCAGGATGCACGGAGGGCATGGGATCATCTTTGATCCCATGCCCTCCAAATGAACCTGTTGCGAATGAAGTACCTTATACGGACCTGCGTAGTAGCTGGCCGCGCTCCGTGGCGGCGGCAATCAGTTGCGCGTCGAGTTCGCCGGCACGCACAGCTTCGACAAGCGTATCGATGACTGCCGGGAGAGATGCCAGTTCGCCGACCTCGATGGCGTTCTTGTCCTTGGCATATTCGATCGGTTTGCCGGCGTAGCGGATCGAGAAGTAGACCTTGCCGCTGCCATCGGTGAACCAGCCCTGCCGCACGCGCTTCAGCGTCTCGACCTCAACGCGCTCACCGTCAACATTCTTGCGGCGAACGATATGTGTGGGAGCGAAAGCCTTACCGGCCATCTTTGATTCCGCCATCTGCTTCTGCTCGGCGAGCGTTGCGACCATCTTTTCACGCGCCCGCTGGACCGGATCGACGGTCGCACGAACCGGAACTGCGGTGGTTAGCTTGAGGGCCTTAAGGTGAGACATGCTGTGATCCTTTCTCAAAAATCGTCGCCGATGTTCAGGGATACAGCCGTCTGCCAAAAGGGCGAGTTCAGACTTGGCGGGACCACCAGGCTCACCAATGCGGAGCATTTTACCAGTCATAGAAACGGAAGGACAACGTTTAGGCGCTAGCCCTAGAAAGCTGCAGGGGAACACGTCATGCGCAGATCCCATTTCGCGAGACGGCGCCATAACGACGGGGGCTACAGGTCCGCGGCGGAATACTACGCGACTTGGCGCAAGGATCTCGTTGCATGGGTTCTCGTTGTTGCCGCTGGGTTGAGCCTCTACGTGTCACAGCAAGGTGTGGCGGGTGGAGAGGCGTTCAACGCAGCTGGCGAGGACAAAGTCGCAGCTGAATTTACGGTCTGCTCTGCTGGCTCCCGGTGGAACTGCGTCGTCGACGGCGACACGTTCTGGCTGCAAGGTGTAAAAATCCGGATAGCTGACATCGACACACCGGAGCTAAGTCCGCCGCGCTGTAGTCGGGAGGAGCAGCTAGGGCTCGCGGCCAAGCGGCGGTT
>JAESGL010000459.1_pt1 | contig 18074 bp, 15 predicted proteins | sample 9269711 | NCBI WGS metagenome assembly JAESGL01 (sample SAMN14515918, study PRJNA621676) | algae metagenome | isolation source: Kastovskya adunca ATA6-11-RM4 and co-occurring heterotrophs from soil and... | place: Chile: Atacama Desert | collected 2011-06-27
TCAATTCGTATATATTAACTATTGGATTCTTATCCATCTTAAAAGCTGGTTTTGTGGTTTGGCGATTACAAAAACCAGCTTTTCTTTTTAGCCGTTCATTCTCTATTCAAAACCGTCGGGTAGAGTAACCCATTACAAGCAAGGACTTATACGATAAAACAAACAATGTCTTCGATATTGGAAAAACCTTTAAACAGGAATGGCTGCATTATGCCCTTTTCTGTCTATACTATTTCCTCTTGCAAAATCTTATAAAAACCACAAGAACCGAGTTTGGTCATAAAATCAAACCACAGTTGCCTATATCTGTAATTTGCAACTAACTAACGACCAGCCTATATAATAGACTGTATATTTCTGAAGATCATACCCAGAGTCATTAGGAAACACAACTAAAATAATTCTTGGTTCGAATTTAAATCTTCTAGCTGTTCAAGCTATAACAGGTTTGCACAAATTTTATCTACAATGATAAATAATCATGGATAAAAACAATAAAGGAATGCCATTTACTTATCAGCATGCGTTCCCTCATACTAGAGACTAAATTCGTTTAGAATAACATCACGTAGAGCTTTATGTCCTTAAATGTAATATCCCTTATCAACTATTACAAATTTTATGCTGCAACACTAAATTCAATCAAGAATCAGAATTAATAAAATACAGTATTTTAATGATATATATTGTTTTATTATGAATATAGTCCAATAATATTTTTTTTACCTTTAAAGACATGATTTCCATTTACGATAGGTTCTAATACCTACCTTGCCATTACACGTAAGTTTAACACTAAAATATGCATAGTGGAAAATACGCAACAAATTGGTTCAGCATCAGATTTGGTGAATATGGCTTAAATCCTGCTGAATATAGTTAAGCAATTCCCGAAGCATAGATCATCCTCTAGCTTCAGTTTACCGCTCCTACCGCATCAAGCCCCCCTGCCATAGGTTAAGTACTCTCATCCATAACCGCTGGGTGCTTTTACTGTGTTAAACACTAAAACATAATCCTGAAGGAATTGTAACTACTCCTGCTGTAATAGGAGTGGATGATTATGTTTTTCGCAAGACGGAAAGCTATGGCACCATCAGGATAGACCTGGAAAAGAGAAAGCCCATCCGCCTGTTGCCAGATCGGGATGGCAAAACCTTAGAAGCCTGGCTGCTGGCATATCCTGGTGTAGCCATTGTCAGCAGAGATCATTCTCTATGTATGACCATGCCATCAGCAGGACTTTCCCTGATGCTATACAGGTAGCTGATCGATAGCATTTGCTCAAAAACCTGGGGGAGAATACCACCCAATTTCTGGATAAGCAAAAATTCCTGATCAGGGAAACAGCCCAGGAGTTTTTTGAGCAGGCAAAGCCTGAAGCTGCTCCAGCATTGCCAGAGAAGACACCCAATCCACGTGTGGAAAAAAGGTGTACTATATATGAGAAGGTAACGCAGTTACAAAGTGGGCACTATTCTATCAAGTCCATCGCCTGTCACCGGGGGGTCTCCAGAAATTAGGTTAAAAAGTATTTTCTTCAGCAGAGTTTTATGATTAAACGACATCCACGGCTCACCAATGGGTTAGCACATAATGCTTACCTGCGTCAGCGCTAGCAAGAGGGCCAGCAGTGTGCAAAGACACTCCTGCAGGAAATCAAAGCAAGAGGCTATAATGGCTCCTTTACCATTCAGCCTGGCTTAAGAAAAGCTCCTTACATAAACAGCTATGGGAACAGAATCTTGATTTCATAGGTACCATGGAATTCAAAAAAGAAAACAATCTGCAGACCTGGTGTGAAAAAGCTGTTCAACATGCTTCATTCTAAGCTTTGTACAAGGAATCAGTCAGTATATCAGGCGATTACCTCTGGTTGGAGTAATGGGTAAATTAAGAGGCAGGTCAACCGCCTGGGTAGTGTCTAAGGAACTGTGTAAATGAAGGTTTGGGGATGAAGATCTCTGAACCTTTTTTATTAACTTTTATAACAGTTCCAAAGCTATGATCAGTAAGGAAGACTTTTTGAATGCCGAGTTTTTAAAGCAGTTTAAGGACTCTGGCGAGTTTGCCTCTTTCATGGAAGAGCTTTATGTCAGGGGCACCGAAAAGATGCTGGAAGGTGAGTTAGATGCTCATTTAGGTTATGAAAAGTATGCGGTTGAGGGAAGGAACACAGGCAACTCCCGCAATGGTAAAACTTCTAAGAAGCTTAAGAGCAAGTACGGAGAAGCTGATATAGAAGTGCCTAGAGACAGGGCAGGTACTTTTGAGCCAGTGGTGGTGCCTAAGCGCAGAAGCCTGGCTCAGGGCATAGAGGAGCTGGTGATCTCCCTCTACGCCAAAGGCATGAGCACCAGGGATATTGAAGAGCAGCTCAGGGAGATTTACCAGTTCAACCTCTCTGAATCTGCTATTTCCAACATTACCTCCAAGGTTAGCGAAGACATACTGGAATGGCAGAGTAAGCCTCTGGAACCTATCTATTTCATTGTCTGGATGGACGGTATTATTTTCAAAGTCCGCCATAATGGAAAGGTCATCAATAAGACCGTCTACCTGGCAGTAGGATTGAATAGAGAAGGCAAAAAAGAGCTTCTGGGCATGTGGCTCTCCGAATCAGAGAGCCGCCGCGGCCCGGTGCAGCTTTCTGGGTGAGTGTACTAACAGACATCAGGGCCAGAGGTGTGGAAGACGTCCTAATTAACTGCACTGATAATCTTACTGGCTTCACCCAAGGCATCAAAAGCATCTTTCCTATGGCTGTCACCCAGATATGTGTAGTACATCAGATTAGAAACTCTGCCCGCTATGTGGTATGGAAGGATAAAAAAGCTTTCATGCATGATTTGAAGGCTATCTACAATGCCCCAACCAGAGAGATGGCAGCAGCAGAGTTGGATCGTTTTGAACAAGCGTGGGGCAGTAAATATCCTTATGCTGTAAAATCCTGGCGAACGAATCGCTCCGGCGACCCGGTGGGAAGAGCTAACAGTCTTCTTTGACTTTCCTTTGGAGATCAGAACTATCATCTATACCACTAACCTCATTGAAAATCTGAACGGAAAAATCAGGAAGTATACGAAAGCTAAAGGCTCTTTTCCAGATGATAATTCAGTGAAGAAAGCAGTTTTTCTGGCTCTTCGGGAAATCACCAAAAAATGGACCCAGCCGCATCGCAACTGGGCCATTATCCTAAACCAGTTCTTGAGTATCTACGAGGATAGGTGTAGGCTTTAATCAGTACAGAAATTTAGTTATCTTGATAATGCACTCCCGAAGAGGAAGCAGGCTCTGCTGGGGAGCAACTTGTGAGCAATAGGGAGTGCCAAGTGGAATGGAACCAGACCCGCAAAAAGGCCTGGTTCTTTATAGCTCATTCTGCTTGACCAATGGCTAGGAAAACCCATCCATCGTATAGCTGAATCTTCATTTACACAGTTTTCGGAACACTGTCACCGCCTGAAAAATACCAAGCGTCAGATGTATGGCAGAGCAGACTTTGAATTGTTGCGCCGGCGTATTCTGGCTAATTCAGTAGTGTCAAATAATTGTGTAAATGAAGGTTCGAGAATTTTCATCCCGAACATTCATTTACATAGTTCCTAAGACATTACCACGGGTCGGTAGTCAAAATCAAAGGAATGTTTATCAATCATGACATTAATATTACCTACCTACTGCTTTTGCAGCCTTTTCAATCCACTTGCTAATATTTTCTCGTCCATCATCATTCAGCCAATGATAAGTAGGATAGATTTTAGACAATGCAATCTTCTCTCCATTTTCCACAATATAGAAGTCATCAAATGGATTTCGTCCTTTGATGCCATTCACTTTATTTTGGTTCAACATACCATCTATATAGATACCTAGAAGGCCTCTTCCTTCAGTATGACTCTTTTCAATCTCGTATTTTACCCATGGCCGTTGAGATGTTTGTTCTCCTATTAGTACACAGGTTACGCCGCTGCCTTTCATCTGTTCATCAATCCACTTCTGAATTGCAGCTTTACCATTCTTTTTGATTTTTTCCCACTCTGCTTTATCAAGAAACGGCTGTGCTTCCCCTTCTGGTTTACATACCCAACTGTTCCTAATCTGGCTCACTCGCCAGCTATCATTTGTATAATGAAAACTAAAAAAAACTCTTCTTGCCATAATTATTTCTTATTGTTGATGATGGATAAAATGTCTAATACTGTCTTTATTAGCTGGTCAGGCTCCGCGTCAGCTAATTGAGCTAGATGTGCTCGTATTTCCGATAAACCAGGAAAGTAATTATCAAAATTTGCCAGGACTTCCTCCCATAAAGATTTTGACATATAGCCCGTAGCACCTATTGGTATCAATAAAACACCTTGCTGATGAGCTATTTCAAACTCTTTTCTAACTCCGCCAGCATGCACAGTTATGTTTTTTTCACTTTTATTCCCAAAAACAAAAAGTGCGATACCTGCAAAACTTATCATCCTTTGACGATACTGCTGCCAAAGCTCGCTTAAATCAGTTTTGCCTGTCTGGAATTGGGGAAAAGGCCTGATCAGTAGTTGATCTTCTGTATATCGAAGCGGCTTTTCATAAATCATTTCCAGTGCTCCATTAATAACGGCACTTCCTACGCCCCACCCAAAACCATTGACGATTTTATAATTATTTTTTACTAGAGACTTACTCAGATTATGAATGAACCCTAAGGATTTATCTTTACCCCATTCTCCGTACTCTTCGGCGCTACCGGAGATAAAGACTGTTTGTTGCTTATAGCGTCTTTCGATAAGCGCAAGCAGATCTGTTATCTCTTCGTATGATTCAACCTCTACAGCATGGATTCCGTACCGCTTAAGGTCTTCCAACATTAAATATTGTTTACGCTGATTGTAGTTGAATTCAGCCTCACCCTCACTACCATCTATCGTTCTAGCAACTTTCTTGATAAAAGCATAGTGATGGCTGACCTCCTCATCCAAACCAGCTTTAAGCCGGCTTAATACGTAACTAAGGTTGGGGTCTGAAAAACTAAAGCCAATAAATAAAAAAGTTTTAGTAACTAAATCCGCACTTAAGGCAGTAATAAAAGGCGAATGGGTTTTATAATACTTTTCGTACTGATCTTTAGTAAGAACAGTTTTCGCGGGATGATCAACATCACCATGCATTTTATAAACTACTGCATCCCTTTTATTACGATGTGTAGTTAATTGAGAAGCTGTATATTTTACATCGACGATCTTCTGGTAGTCTGTTAGGGTCTGTTCTATCAATTTGTCGTAATTAGTAGTCCAGAAGGTTGAAATTGGTAAGCGTGATAAGATTCTATGATTTTCTGTAGGCTCAGCTCTTTCTGCAAATTCTTCTACAATTTTCTTATTTAAGAAGCTGCTATTCCTCTTCTCATTTACATGGTACTGGGCTAATGAAATCAAATCATACTCCACCTCAATATCTAGCTTAAGCTCAGTGGCTATGTCTTGTAGTAACTCCTTCCAGTCAATATAGCCAGCACCAACCGAAAGCCCTGCTCCAGCAAAGACAGCAGCTGAACCATCATTTAACTTCTTCAAATAATCTTTTATGAAAAGCTCGTGCTCTGGCTTTACTTTTTGTTGATGTTGATTTGGTTGTTGATTTTTATCAGTCAAAATCTATAAATATTTATTTTAAATAAATAGGTGAATTTTTGTTGCATCTATTTTACAGTAACATTAGTAACAACAGTAAGCAATTAACGAATAATTTAAACACTATCACCGGCCTAATAAGTTCCTATGGATTGCTTAATAGCATATTGATATAGTTTCTCTGCAGAAGTTATTTGTGCTGAGCTGTAGGGTCTTTTCCAATTCCTCCTGTGCTTGATCGTGTACCCCACCCGATGGAGAGCTAGTGCATACTCGTAACGAAGTTTGGCATCATTGGTAAAAGTCTGAATTGCTCGTTTAAACCCTTCAAGTGCCTTCAGGTTATTCCCCAGATTGAGCTGCGCTGTTGCCCAGGCGGCAAGGCTGACAGGATCTGTGATTTTTTCTTCTTTAACAGCAGATACCTTTCTGTATGCTAAAGCTGTGCTATCATCGGTTGTGGCAGATTCTCTTGGACCGACAGCTGGTTTGACCAGAACATCCTTCAACTCTTCCTCACTAACGATTCTTTTGAATTCAACAGGCACCTGTATATCTGTAATACCAAGCCTGCCCTCTGAATACCCCGCTATTCTCCCATCAGCATTACCGATCAGAGGATAAATATATAGCCGGGTTAAAGGGTACCCGCCTAAAAATCCCACAATACCGAAATAAACAATCAATGCAATGGAGAAAGAATGAGGACCTGATCCGTATGTAGCACCCAAACCTTGAGTCAGTGTATTTGCCAATGCGTTCAGGTATGTGGGGATGGATTTGAGATGAATAAGTCCTAATCCGACAATAATTTTTGTAAGCCAGTCTGAATTAGTGTTGGCTACCAAACGATTGACTGTTTGATCAGCAGTTTCACTTTGCTGAACTGATGTGCCTTCCGCTGCATATAGACCCTGCATTACTTTAGGCACTGCAAATAAAAATCCCATAATGCCGTCGAATGCAACACATGCAAACGCCCATAATCGCAGCACTTTGATAAAAGCTCGAACAGGTTCTGTACTGATTGAAGATCCGGTTATATCATGATGGATTTCATACCCAGGCTTGAATTCCTTGCTGTATTTTTGCTGGTCAGGTAACTTTCCGGGTTCTTATTAGCAATTTGCCAAAAAAGCTCTTCACCTAAATAGCCTCTCAGGTTTATACTTAATTCACGTTCAGAGCCGGCTTTTGCAACAACATAGAAATCCGTTCCGAATAAAATTCTTTTCTTCAGCGCTTCATCAGTTTGAAGCATTACCTTGAGCAACGGATACAGCCGTTGATCAGAAAGGGAATAACTGATGTCTGCATAAAAGTTTGTCCCCTCCTGTTTTAACATATCGGAAATTACGCTGAACCAGCTACAGTCTCGTTGCCCCTTATCCGCTGGTTTCCCATCCAAGTTATGAAACCAGCTTTCCGTATCACAGGCGGATCCGGAGTTAGTATCGGGCAACCAGGGGTCTTGTAAATATTTAAGCCATTCACCGGCACCTCCATAGTGTCCCAGGCAAATTTTAAGCTTTTTGTATTTCTTAGCTTCCTCCACTCCTATATTCCAGTAGCTGGCAATAAAATTTTCCTCTGTTAAACATTGATAATTCAGCGGATGAGTAAAATGCTGCGTGAATTCCTTGGACTTTGTCCCTTGTAAAGGCCTTTTAGTGCGGGGATGTAAAAAAGGTTCATTATGGCTACTATAGGTGTTCCTGCTACCCCTAAAGAACACTGTACCATTGGTACAATGCGTCATGATGGGCAGTTCATATTCAAGGGCAAGATCATAAACCGGTTTAAGAGCCTTGTCAAAAGGGAAATAACCCAGTGCCGGATATATCTTGATTCCTGTATAAGTCCCTCCCCTAATATACTCTTCTACCTTAGGAAGAAACAGTTTATCATTTGCGAGCCTCCTGGGATCAGTATGAATAAATGGATAGATAAAGTCTTGAAACTCCTTGTCTTTCTTTATGATGTGGAGATCTTTTAACTGTTCGTAGAAATTAGACTTTGCTTCAGCTGTGCCCGAGACCATATAATCCATATCCATGGTAAGAATAACAAACCGGGTATCCTTCGGGTAATAACTCTGCAGGGTTCTGATGATTTCCACCTGGGTTCTCACTTTGCCATCATCAATCGCATGTTTCACAAAATTTACCAACCTTATTAGATATGGATACCTGTTGAAAAAGGGGAGATCGAACCATTTGATGATTCGGCGCACAATACTGCTCTTCTTCAACCAGCTTATCTTGATTGGAACAGGAGCAATTCCTTTAAAGAATTCTTCAGGAACATCATCGAGCGTAAAACTGTGGGTATGGCAGTTATATACATGCTTTTCCATTGGGCTTAACTTCATAATGTAACAAAGGATGGGAAAGATTCTTAAACAGAGCAGAGATTATACAATATAAAATGTAGGAAAAGAAAATGCGGTGTTCAAAACAGTTAGTTCAGCTATCAAGGGATGCTATAACTGCATCTAATTTTCATTAGCAATGCATAGTCATGAATTTTAACATATAGCCTAATACTATTTTATAAAATCTAGAGCAACAACAATACCTAGCCAAGGATCACCTTGATAAATCCATTCTTTAGCTTTGCTACCAAATCCATAATCTATCCCAACAGCCAAACCTAAGTTCAATTGATTTATTCCTAGCAAAGCCAAGGCTCCTACATTTGCACCCAACACAGTTCTATCTTCAGCTACGGTATCATTTGTATTTTCTTTAGTTAAAGAAACAGTGGTAAGACCCAGGACCGGGGCATAAGTAAACGAGACACTTGAAGTTCGCTGATGAATAGGTGACAGATCTTTCATAGAAGGATCATTAGCTTTATTTCCGGTATAATGATATGTTTTTTTGTATGTATGCCTGGTATTCTGGATCCCATAGGCAAAGCCAATATTTACACCTGTAGATACTTGATAAGGTGTTGATTCTTTTTTTGGCCTTATTTTAAAAGGAATAGATACTGCTTGAAAAACAGACTTTGATGTTTTATAAATAAATTTGCCACCAACAATATAATCAATGGATTTATACTCTTTTAATTTGATGGCTTTGTCTTTAAACTCATAATTCTTAGGAAAAACATATAACACATCATTATCAAAAACTTTACTTTTTAGATTTTCTATTGTATCAGCTTTAGAAAATTCTGCGTTACCTAAGACTTTTGTAATCTTAAAAGGTTTATCGGGGTCTGTTGTTTCTGCTTGCGCATAAATGGGCTGCTCTAACACTTTTTTTATAAGAAAGTATTTGATTGTTGCCCCCTGCTGACTTGCTTGTTTTACTTGTTCATATACCACTTGATCTGCAGGGATCCTTATAGCATTAAACTTTTCAGTACTTACACATGAAGAGAACACCACAGCTACTAGTGCACATATACCAATCCGTACCATATCAAAATCATTTTTTAGAATAAAATAATATACTACACAGAAGGAGAATCTGGATTTTCAGGATTATCTGTAGTCAGCCACCCTTCATCACTCCAATACACGTCAATTTTCAAAGAAAGCATTAAAATAACAGCGTTGAATTCTTGAAATGATAACTCTTCAAAAAGCTTCGTGCTACCATCGGTTAAGAAAATTCTGACGTTTCCACCATGACCTTTAGGGTATATCGTGCAGGTGAATGATCTAACTTTATTAGACATATAATTAAAATTTTAATAATTATTATTCTTTCATATTTTACGCGGCTATAGAGTCAATATTTTTAAAAATTTCATGCTGTAAATTACACTCTCTACTGCATACTTCTCAAGAATATTACTGCTCTTCACCTCCAGCTTATTGAGCAGGTTTCAACTGCTGAAAGAAATATGGTAAGTTGCTCTCCGGTATAATCGTTAGCAACCTCCTAAACGATAAATATGGTAACTCCTTTTTGGCGATTTGTCAGTACCAAACTTTTGTTATTAATCCCACTGCGCAGGTGCTCAAACCTTATTTTAATCACCTCTTTGCCGCAACAAGTTAATCCTAATGTACCTGATGGATTCCTTCAAGTAAATCTTTCCTCCAGGGAGTTCTCATAATGATGTAGTCTTCGGCTCCTGCTTTAATCATCTTTAATGTTAGTTAGGGTTATCATACACGGTCAGAATTACCGTCTTAATGCTGCCATGATATATTTTAGCATCCAGGTAGTTTCAACGCTAACCGAGCCAGCCATGTTGATATCAGGAAGACAAGATTTACTGGGTGCCGTTATACCATGCTAAATAGCTCTTTCCCGGTGAAGGCCTTCTCTACTACGTGCAATTCTTTCTCAGCCACCAAATATCATATTATGTTCGTCAGTGATTCTGCAATTGGTATCTCAATTGTAGTGGTAGTTCCTCTTCCTCTTCCGGAGTCAACATTTATCCTCCCTCCCAAAGCTGTCGCACGGGACTCCACATTCCTTAGACCCATCCCCTTCTCCCGGGAAATCATCGCAGGTTCAAATCCGATTCCGTTGTCTTCCACCATAACCAGCAGCTCCTGATTGAACCTGTTGAGCTGTATGGTAATTTCAGTGGCCTTTGCATGCTTGAGAATGTTGCTTACCAGCTCCTGTATAATGCGGTAGAGTGTTATTTCTACCTGCCCGTCCAGGCGCTCATCCAGGTTCATGACAAGCAGTTCTACCTTTATCTTTCCGCTGGCTTCTATAGTTCCCTTCAAATCCTGCAGTGCCGCCACCAGCCCGAATTTGGTTAGCACCCCTGATACCATATTGTGTGCAATGTCCCGTACTTCGCTTACTGCCTTGTCCAGTAATCCATTCAGGTTCTGGTAGAGCGGCATGGGAACCGTTTTCACAACATCTCCATTGATCGAATTCAGGTGGAGCTTTACTGCCGATAGGGTGCTGCCCAGGCGGTCGTGTAAATCTTCGGCAATACGTTTTCGCTCCTTATCCTGACCCTCCAGCATGGCATTGATGGATTTTATCTCCTGTTCCTTGAGCATTTCAGAAATGCGGTGTCGGTGCAATTCCTCGTTTTTATGAGCAAGCTGTCTCATGGTCCGCTGCCGCTGATGATACACCAGTATAGCTGCAGCACTAAGAACAACGGTTATAATAAGGACAACCATGAAAGTATTGCGCTCTATTGTTTTTTGTCTGATGGATGCTTCTTTGATCAGGAGCTCCTTATCTTTCTTTTCAGTCTCATACTTAGTCTCCAGTTCAGCCAGCTGCAGGCTTTTTTCTTCGTTATACAAGCTGTCTTTCAGCAAATCGGACTGCAGCCTGTAGTCAAAAGCCTTCTGGTGCTCTCCCATTTCAGCGAAGGTACCTGATAAATTATGCAGGGCATGCTGCATAAAGCTTCGTGCATCGGCTTCTCTGGCCGCTTCCAGGCTAGCCATATACTTCTCTATAGCCTGCTCATGCTTTTTCTGTTTCCGCAAGACATTACCTAGATTATGGTAGGATTGGGAAATCCCGATCATATCCTGCAATTGCTCCCGAAGCTCTAGCGCTTCCCGGTAACTAGCATACGCTTCCTGCAACTTAAACTGCTGCTCTTTAACAACTCCTATGTTATTGGCAATACCGGCAAGGTTGTACAGATCATTCAACTCTCTGAAAGCTGCTTTCGCTTGTTGAAAATACACCAATGCCTTGTCCGGATTGCCCTCCTGATTACGGGGATCTGTATTGATCCCTCCCAGGTTAAGGTTAAGCAGGGCCTCGTTTTTCAGATCTCCAGCCTCCAGCATACCTAAGGCTGTACTATAATGACTTTCCGCTTTTTGAAACTGCTGTTGTCTGGCAAAAAAATTACCGATATTGATATGACTCTTTACCTGTCCTTCCTCATCAGAGAGCTGCTCATAGATTCGTAAACTATTTAAGTAGCTTTCCAGTGCATGTTCAAACGCTCCTTTCACCGTGTAAGCCGAACCTAAATTATTCAGGCACCTTGCTACATTCGGGGTATCCTGAAGCTTTTGAAAGAGGGACAGTGCTTTTTTATAATGCGCTACAGCCTGGTCAAGCTTTCCATCCTTCTTGAGTTCAACGCCGACTTCCCTATGCAGGGCAGCTAATTGTCCGGCATCATTTGTTTGCCTGATTAGCTGGAGTAGACTATCAGTCGGAGTCAGGGCGAATATAGTTTGAGCTGACAATAAAATAACAGCCGCAGTTAGAAGTGTCTTCATAATAACAATACTTATTAAAATTTAAATATTGTTTTTGATAAAAACAATTCTGCAGAAACTGCTATGCAGGCAATGAGGGATCAATCTTCATCAGCGTCTCCGTAATGAACTGTACTTTGACTCACATGATTATTTAAAACTTCTTCCCATTCCTCTGGGCTTAGCTTACTTTTATCATGATCATGATCATCATCAATAAACCTGACTGTCATAAACTCCCACTCTCCAATGTCCGCTACCTTATATTCAAAGCTCAACTCGGCTTTTTCACCGCTCTTCTTTGTATAGAGAAAATCTATAATTTTGGTGGGAACAGATATTCCATTGCTCAACCTGATATGCCCGTCTAGAAAAACATAGTCTTGACCACCCTGTTGAACCAGCTGCACATTAGTGTCGAATTCGGCATGGATAGCCAGCAGTGTCTTCTTCTTCCTTAGGTGAACGAGTACTTCTCCCTTTTTGATCGAATTATTCTCTAAGGTGAGCTTTGGATCTTTTTTCATCGCAATTACAGTTTTGAATTCTGTGTATAAAGGATTATGAACTGGTGGAAGCTTCGCTGAATGGAGCCCCTCTTCATGACTTAACATCTCTGCCTGATGACTTCATTATTACTTATTATTTTTTGCTGTACCGTTTGATTCAAAGTTCGCTTATAAGTAAGCTAATTAAAACCCTAATTCCAGTCAATTTTCAATCCCTGTTTTCAGGGATGCCCTTATAAATATGCTTCAACAAAACTCATCTCATGAGGCAGTATAGAGGCCAACGAAAAACAGCTAAATAACAGCCCAACTTCTTTGCTATAGAAGCGCTTGGTGTAGCGATCGTCTTTCTATACCAGGCAAGGGTTAACATATATAGCTTTCAGCTGCACGGCTGCTTTCCAGTAATCCTCATTTACCAACATACGCCGCCTTCGCTCCTGCCTGCCTTCACCTTCTTTCTGCGGCATCATAGGTATGGCGGAAAACAGTGCCCTTATGATAAATTACCCCCCAATACAATATCAGGCACCGCTTGTTTATCAAGAACATGTTCATAATTCGCAACTTCCGCCGAAATGATTACAGACAACTATAGTACAATAGATGCAAAATGTCAGATGAAAACCCAGACTTTTCATCCATCTCCTGGTTTCAGTACCACCAGCATACCATCACTGCTGTAAGCCACTACTCCTGGAAGGGGAGCAGTACACAAGCCTCTTCATCCACCCCTTGAACCAAAGCAGCTGGAACCTAACAAAGTGCGATCCTATGCCCTCACCCCCATCGCTCCCTACCTTCTTTTTCCCTTTGGATACAGTTTCCTTGCTAACCTGATCTCCTTCGGTATTTTCTTGGAGTACCGCTTCTAAGTGATTCAGCAATTTTAGCCAGGTCCCTGGAAGTTTCATACGCATTGTTTGCACTGGTGATCATACGCGTGCCCTCTACCTCTGGAGTATAACCCACCTCAAGGAATGGCTTCTCCTCCGCTCTTTCACTTTCCTTCTTTTGCCTTTCCTTAAACATCAGGTAATACTTTTCAAATTCCTCCTGGCTCCTGCCAAACCTAAAGGGCAGCACATGGTGACAGTATAGCGCCCCCAGCTCCCGCCCATTGACAAACCTTCGCGCCCCTAGTTGGAAAGCAACTCCCCTGACATCACCGTTCTCTTTTTGAACCAGGTGCAAGGTCACCCCTTTCGCTTTAAGCCTTTCCTCAAAGTCCCGCCAGGCAGGATCCTTTTCACCCTTATTTACACGTCCACCCGTAAAACTGTAAGTCCGGGTTTCCCGAATCACCCCATCGATGATATTCCTTAATGCCTGTCTTCTCAACCCATCAAAGCGCTCTACCTTCTCATCCCTTGCCTCTGCCTTGCCCAATCGCTTTTCAATACCTGCCCTGCTGTACTCTCGGCCTAAATCAGAGCCTTTAAAGGTAAGGCCGAACTGCTTATCTGTAAAACTGATACCCCTGCCCAGGTGCAGGATAATGCCTCTCCCTTTCAGGGCTGTGCTTAGCTCCTGTATTGTTTTGCTCTTAGGAATCAGCGCATCCAGTACTCGCTTCATGCGCGTCAGCTGTAGGTTCTCTCGGTTGTGCTTTGCATCAATCTTCTGCCGGTGGTTAGGGGTTACTCTCATGCTCCATTTCTTTTCCATCAGGCGGCAGAAGTGCTGAATGCGTTCATAATTGCCCTGATCCGTCGCCGTATTCGCGCCACTGGCATGGATGCGGTTAGCAATCAGATGAAAATGGTCATGGGGCTTATCCCGGTGCCTGAACACCAGGTACTGGTTCTGTTCAAAGCCAAAGTATTGGGCAAAATCCTTGGCAATGTTCACCATCACTTCATTACTCACCTGTTCGCCAGGAGGAAAATTAATGGTCTGATGCCAGACAAACTTTTCTGTCTTCTCATTCAGAGCGGCAACCTGGTGAAACTGCTGGGCAAGGGTACGGATGTCCAGATGGCCGTTTGACAGATAATTTTCAAACAGTTCATTTGAATAAAGAAGCTCCCCCCGGATTGCCCTCTCTTTTGTCTGGGAACTACCCTCTTCATAATAACAGTACCTGATCAGGCCTGCAGCGCCCTTGCCCATGCTTACCTTTCCTACCATGACAGCTTAAGGTACCGGTACTGGTCAATAAGAATTTTATTCGCCTTATGGAGCCAGTTGTCTAACTCATTGAAATCGGTATTCAGCGGTTTATCCTTCCTTTTCAAACTATTCCTGATGCGCGTTACCTCGCCCAGGGCTTCCTCCAATTGCTCTAGCTGATCCTGCTTATCAAGGCTAAGGAATAGGCTGCGCTGAAAGCGCTCTATGGCTGTTCTTAAGGAATGGCTGCTTCCTAGCAGCAGCATCCGTTCCTCTTGCGTGAACGCTCCCTCCTTGTTGGAGAAATACTGCAACAGGGAAGCTTTTCTTTTGAAATCAGTGAGCAGGTCCATCAGCTCCGCAGATATCAGCCTGGGCTTGGGGATCTTCAGTCCCCTGGCAAAGAGCCCATGCCGGAAGAGTTCAGCAGCATCCTTACCACTTTTTGCCATCATCTCCTGCAGCAGTGTAGCCTCTGCCTCGGAAAGAAACACTGATACTTTTTTCCGGCGGACTGCTGCTTCCTTTTTCCTGGGCCTGCCTCCTTTTGACTTCTGTATTAGAGTATCCTTTGATTCCATTACTACTTCTATATTTTTAAAAAATATGAGCCTTGGCGAATAGTATCCGCCGTCAGCGGGAAGCATGGATTGCTTCTATGAGTTTTGATATCAGCAAAACATAGCTTGCTTATCTAAATACTCCACCTAATTTATGAAAATTTGCGGTTTCTGCAATTTTGAAGAGCACATAATTTCATATTTTCCTGTATTAGCCAGCTTTTATCCTGGTGTTTTCCAACAACAGAGAGGCTAAGGCACTGTTTTCCAAGTATTTTCCGTAAATTATCCAGGTACGATCTAAGCAATAGGACGCATGACCTTCATCACTAAACAGGACATCATCAAAGCTTTCCAGGATAATAAAATGAAGAGAAACAACCTGCTCTTCAGCTACTACAGGGATAGCCTGTTCTTCCAGGGTTTCACCGCTGAATTCATTGCGGATAAGATTTCCCAGGACCTGGGTATTAACATCTCTGCAGGCACGATCTATAAAATAAATCACCGCATCATTAAGAAGAGGGCGCAAAGCAGGGCTCAACCACCTATAGATCCAGCAACCCCTCCCCCCAACACTGAACAACAGCAAAACCTAAGGGAAAAAAAAGGAATAGCGCCAGGGCCTGCTACCGCCTGGCAATTCAGGAATGCAGAGGAGTATCCCCCCAAAGATCCCTTAGAAGACGCCTTTAAGGACCTGTAGGACGAAAGGGTGCACCTGCCTTTAATTTCAGGGCGAACACCATTGCAAAGTTGTAGTAATACTACTATTTTACAGTGCGTAAATCATGTATAATAGAAGTTGTTTTTGACTTTTTAAAGTAAATTTTCATGAAAAAGCTAATTTTTGTAACACAATCCAAAGGAGGGGCAGGAAAGTCGGTTCTTGCATTTTTACTGGCAGAGAAGTTTCCTCATGCTGTCATCTTTGACATGGATGATGCCACCAGAACCACAACGCTGCAGCTGGCCTACCGTGATCCCCGACAGGTAAGCTTTCTCAACTCCAACAAGGTAATAGACCGGGGCCTGTTCAACCTCTTCCTGGAGAAAACCTCAAAGGCTACAAAGAGTGACCTTTTTATTGCGGACCTGGGCGCCTCTATTTCAGAGCAGCTGCCCTACTACCTCCAGGATGTAATTGAATTTCTGCCGGAGGTGCTCATGGAGCTGGATCTTGTAATAGAACTCTATGCGGTGGTGGGAGGCGCCAACATCTATAAGCAAACGATGGATTATTTAGAAAGCCTCTGCGCAGCCGTCAGGGATAAAATCAGGATCAGGGTATTTAAAAATGAATACTATGAATTCAGTCAGGAACAAAACCTAAGCCTGGAGCAGTTCACGGGGCAGCACAAGCTGGAACTGATACCTTTTAACATCAGCAGGGACAAAAACGAAAGCACACAGAACAGGATCAGAGAAGTACTTAAGTCAGGTGCAGGGATTGAAAAAGCTACGGTCTTCTCCAGAATGTATTTTAACAATGCGATCAAAAACCTGGCGGTATGAGTTTCGGGGAAGCGGCACCTGCTCCACTTTCAGAACAGGAGAAAAGAGATTTTTGTGCTGATATGCTCAAAACCTACGGCATCGAGATCAATACCAATAATGAGCTGCTGCCTGTATTGTACCTGGCCTATCGTACTGCGCTGCTCACGCAGAGCACAAACAAAAAGGCACAGAAGGACATTGAAAGGATCATTGCTGATTTCCAAACAAGGGCTATCGATAAATTAGGCAAGCTGGAAACAAAGCAAGTACAGTTCAATGATGCTAAACAGGCCTTTTGGTATTCTTTCGGTTGGCCTGGTTTGCCAATAGTAATCATATCAGTTGTAATCTGTATTGGATGGCTGCTATATCATTTTCAGCAGGAGACCATAAAAGGCAGGAATGAAAGGATCAGCGAGTTATCTTTCTTATTGGATCATACCGTTATTCGTCCCAAACAGGTAAACGATTCTACCACAGCGCACATCATCCAGCTCTATCCAGTGCGCGATTATAGAAAGGCTCGGGCCGGCCAGCATTTCATCTATAATGAAGCGTGCAAGTGCATCGAAATACCCCTCTTTTTCTCTAAAGAACGGTAGCAGTCAGTTTTAAGATGTATGCCTGCAGCTGCAGGTAAAATGTAGATGCTACGGTATGAACAGCGAACTCTTATATAGGGATCTTGTAGCTTCCTGATGGATACAAGAGTTCAGATGGTAAAGGGGCAGCAATACGATAGAGGTAGCTCTGCCAGACACCACGCTGATTGCAAAACTGCCCATCGCTTTATCTACAGATGGACGACATTGGACTCCTTTAACTGACAATCAGCCTGTGTGGGAGCAGGAAATGTATGATCCTTATGCTCGGCGGGGACTGGATGGGCTTTGGCGAATTTTGGCTACAAGTGTGGGAAGAGGTGACAACCGGGAGAAAGTTAGGCCCAAGCTGTTTCTGTGCAACAATCAAGAATCTGGTGCATTGGCAGGTAGAAGGACATTTATCCCTGTAGAAAGGAGTGAAGAATGAGTCTGAAAATCATGCCGGAAATATTTGGGGTCCGAATCGTTTTGGGATGATAAAACAAAAGAGTATGTTTTATTCTGATCTTCTTCACTTAAAGATGCCGGATAGAAAGAGATTCGTTTTTGGTACAGCAAAAACAAGGACTGGAAAACCTTTACACCTGCAAAAGTCCTTTTTAATCCTCTCTATTCCGTCATAGACGGTATGCTGGTGCTTCATGATGAAACTTATGATCTCTTTCATAAGGAGGAGGAATTTGGTGCAACAACCGGTGAAAGAAGGGCAATCCGAGTGGCCACGTCTAAGAATCTTGAGGGGCCATACAATTTTGTGGAGGGACATTGACAAAGATCTTATACCCACACATTGATAGAGAAATTTTTCCTCCCGCTCTGCTTTACCGTTCGGTTAATTCACTGCTAGAAAGTAGTACACATCTTTCATTGTCTCAGAGCATGTTTAAAAATTTTATTAGGCAGCGGGGGCTAAACGATTAAGAATAATTTGACAGTTTTGCCATAGCACCCAAGCTTCAGAACTTTCTATGGTTTTCTCGTGATCTTTGTCTAATCTG
>JAESGL010000460.1_pt1 | contig 18030 bp, 16 predicted proteins | sample 9269711 | NCBI WGS metagenome assembly JAESGL01 (sample SAMN14515918, study PRJNA621676) | algae metagenome | isolation source: Kastovskya adunca ATA6-11-RM4 and co-occurring heterotrophs from soil and... | place: Chile: Atacama Desert | collected 2011-06-27
TGCAGCGTGGACTTGCAGCCGTAGGGCATACGGTCAAGATGCTTGGCGAGGGGTTAAGCAATAGCTCCCTTTTGACCCAAGAATCCCACGGTTTTAGCTTTTAGCGCAACCGTGGGAGTGTCAATAACATCGTTTGGCAATCAGTCTATCGAGAACTCGCACGCAACTGTTCAACAAACGCCCCATGTTCTGATGTTGCCAACCCCTCCTGTAACACCGATAGCACCTTAGCTAAATCTCCTTTTAGCAACGCCGATACTGCTAACCATAAACCCAGAAAAACCTCGCTACGCACCACACCCTCTTCATCCGGTTGCAAAGAAACATACTCGCCTTCTTTAAACCGAAACCAATCTAGGCGGCGATCGTAAACCTGCCACACCAGATACTCCTGCACCTGATTGCGGCGGTAAACCCTTAACTTATCGTGCAAATCATAAGCAGCACTACTAGCGGCTACTTCCACAATTAATTCCGGCGCACCTTCCACATAGCCATCATCGCTGATGCGCGATTGTCCTCCCACACTTTCATTTAATCGTAGTAACGCATGAGGCTGAGGTTCGTTGTCCATATCTATGCGTACTGTGGCATTGTCAGCCAAGTCAATCCCAGGTATGGCAGCCTGATAGACTCCTAAGCAGGTCATAATCTGGGCGTGAGGTCTACCGTGACTGGTAATCCGAACTGGCGACGCCATATATACGACTCCTTCAATTAATTCTGCTTTCTTAACATGAGACATCGCCTCGTAGCGTCGCTCAAATTCCTGGCGCGTTATGCGATCGCCATTTTCTAGCGGCGGTAATTTGGGCATCACCGTTTGCTCTGGAATTGTATTTGTCACTGATTTTTCAACCGCCATAAACCACTACCATTTAACCTTTACCGCCAGTTTATCCTTGGGAAATAACATCTTGCGTTGCCTTATGTACCTCTTGCTGGGTTTTATGAGCTTCGGTAGCGTCCTTTGATTTATGGCTAGATTTGCTCATCAACCTACCCCCTTATTACTAACTGAATCTGTTGCTGTGAAGCCTAATTTAGGCAAGCTAAATGGTGCGACTATCAAAAGACAGTAGACTTTTTTGCCTGACTCAACCAAGCAATTGTTCAGTTAAAATTTGTTAGAATTTATACCATTTTGCCCACAAACTTGCGAATTTATGTTAGAGAATCTACTCCTCGGAGGAGCCTTAATATTCAAAAACGCCTTACGATATCGAGGACTCCGATTCAGTCCCGGCAATTATCTTAGTAGTCAAAACCCTAGTTATAGAATCGCACCCGCTGCAACGGCGTTGATTATTTAAACATACGTATCTCTACAAAAAATCAAGCTTAGCTTGTTGTTAAAAACCGAAAAGTAGGAAGCAAAATCATGGCAATGAATGTCACTCAAAAGCTGATTAAGTCCCACTTATTGTCTGGCGAAATGGTGCCGGGGGAGGAAATCGGACTGCGGATTGACCAGTCGTTGACGCAAGATGCGACAGGCACAATGGTCATGCTGGAGCTGGAAGCGATGGGCATTGACCGGGTAAAAACGGAGCTTTCCGCGCAATACGTTGACCACAATTTGCTGCAAACCGATTATAAAAATGCCGACGATCATTTATTTCTGCGGTCGGCTTGTCAGCGGTTCGGAATTTGGTACAGCCGCCCTGGTAATGGCATTTCTCACGCCGTTCACATGGAACGCTTCGGCATTCCCGGTAAGACGCTGATTGGTTCCGACAGTCACACCCCGGCGGCAGGTTCTATGGGCATGTTAGCCTTTGGTGCGGGTGGCATTGATGTGGCGATCGCGGCCATTGGCGAACCCATGTTCATCAAAATGCCCAAAGTCCTCGGCGTCAAACTGACAGGGAAATTGCCGGATTGGGTCAGTGCCAAGGATGTCGTGTTGGAAATGCTGCGGCGTTACGATGTCCACGGCTGTCGCGGGATGATTGTCGAGTACTATGGTTCCGGACTAGAAGCACTCAGGGCAATGGATCGCCACGTCATTGCCAATATGGGAACGGAGTTGGGCGCAACCACAACGGTTTTCCCCTCCGATGCGGAAATTCAGCATTTCCTCACGACTCAAGGAAGAGGTGAAGATTGGGTGGAACTCGTCGCTGATCAAGGGGCGGAATATGACGTTTATGACGAAATCAACCTCTCGGAGTTAGTCCCCCTAATCGCTTGTCCCAGCAGTCCGGGGAATGTGGTTCCGGTTACAGAAGTGGCAGGGCGTCCTGTGAACCAGGTGGTGGTCGGTTCCTCTGCCAATCCAGGGTTACGGGACTTTTGGATCGTCAGTGCGATCGCCCAAGACAAAGTTGCCCACGACCGAGTTTCCTTTGACATCAACCCCACCTCTCGCCAATTGATCGAGAACTTGGCAGCCATGGATGACACATTCCTGAATCTCATCCACAGTGGCGCACGCTTCCACCAAGCGGGATGCTTGGGTTGTATCGGTATGGGACAAGCCCCCGCCTCGGATCAAATTTCCCTGAGAACCATGCCCCGCAACTTCCCCGGACGTTCCGGTACTGCCGATGACCAGGTTTACCTGTGCAGCCCTGAAACCGCTGTGGCGGCGGCACTCACGGGGGAAATTACCGACCCCCGCGCCTTAGAAAAAATCTACGGCATGACCTATCCCCAGTATGTGCCGCCGGAAAGGGAAATTATCAATACAGATATGCTGGTTGCTCCGCCAGAGGATGGTAGCAACATTGAGTTGGAAAAAGGGCCAAATATTAAGTCCTTCCCAGAATTTGCAGCCTTACCCAATGACTTTTCCGTTCCCGTACTTTTGAAGGTGGGCGACAATGTTTCGACAGATGAAATCATGCCTGCGGGGGCACGGGTTTTGCCTTTCCGGAGTAATATTCCGGGGATTAGCCAATTTGTCTATTACATGGTTGATGAGACGTTCTCAGAACGGGCGCAAATTGCCCAAGAAAAGTTTGGCGGTCATGTGATTGTGGGGGGAAGCAACTACGCTCAAGGTTCGAGTCGAGAACATGCCGCGATCGCGCCCCGCTATTTAGGACAAGTAGCCGCGATCGCCAAATCCTACGCCCGCATCGGTTGGCAAAATTTGGTCAATTTCGGCATCATGCCCCTAGAATTTGTCAATCCCCACGATTACGACGAGATTGAAGAACGAGACGAAATTGAAATTCAGGGTTTGCGGGAGGCATTAAAAGATCGGCGTCCCCTGACTGTGAGCAACAAAACTAAGGATAAGGTTTACCCCATGACCCACAGCCTTAGCCCCCGTCAAATCGACATCATCCTGGCAGGAGGGGTGATTAATAAGTACAAGTAGAAGTTGTAGAAACGTGGTGACAACGTCTCTACTTTCAACCCCGGACGAGACTGACAATCTCCTGAGTCACCTGATCTACACTTAACCCATCGGTGTTAACTTCCCTGGCATCTGCTGCTTTTTGTAAAGGAGCTAAAGCGCGGGTGCTGTCGTAGGTGTCGCGTGTGGAAATATCATGTTGGAGTTGTTCTAAACTGAACTCTCCTTGCCCTTGACTTTTTAAGTCTTGCTGGCGGCGACGCGCCCGTTCTTGAACGGAAGCGGTTAAGAAGATTTTCACTTCCGCATCCGGGAAGACGTGGGTGCCGATATCGCGACCTTCGGCGACAATGCCTCCGGTTTGCCCCCAGCGTTGTTGTTGCCGGACGAGCGCCTGACGCACGGCGGCTTGAGCAGCGATCGCGGAAACGTTGGCAGTGACTTGGGAGGAGCGAATCGCTTGCGTGACTTCCTTGCCATTAATCCACACCCGAAGCACAGTTTCTGACACTTCATCCATACTGAATTGAAGCTGTGCTTGGCTTGTAAGTTCAGCGATCGCGCACTCATCCCCGATATCAATCCCCGACTCCAGCACTAACCAAGTTATGGCTCGATACATCGCCCCTGTATCTAGATGCAGCAGTCCCAAGGATTGCGCCACCTGACGGGCAACGGTAGACTTTCCTGCCCCTGCTGGACCATCAATGGCGACAATGGGACGACGGTGCCGGAGGATGAAGTTATCGATCAAGCGGGTTGAACCAAGACGAGCCGCGATCGCCAATAACCCAGCCTCTTCCACTTGCTCCAAAGGCTTAAGGGTTTTAGGATGTACCAACTCCACATACTCCAACTGCGCCTCCGGTACCGCCGCAAACTCTTCCTTGACGGCATTCAATAAACTGATACCTTGTCGTTCTCCCGATTGAAAAATCTTCTCCGCCTGCTTTAAGGCACGAGACAACACGGTTGCCTGCTCTTTTTCTTCTGGCGTTAAATAGTGATTGCGAGAACTATAAGCTAGTCCCGACTGCTCCCGCACAATCGGACACCCGACAATATTTACAGGCAAATTTAAATCTGCCACCAAACGGCGAATAATTGCCAATTGCTGGGCATCCTTCTGACCGAAATAGGCATTAGTCGGCTGCACGATATTTAACAACTTAGTCACAATCGTGGCGACGCCTTGAAAGTGACCGGGACGAGAGCGACCGCACAATACCGATGTCATCGTCGTCGGTGGCACCACTTGCGTCAGGCGTTCCCCCTCAGCTGAACTTGGTATGTGATTGCCATACAATTCTTCCGCAGTCGGGGCAAAAATAGCCGCTACCCCTAACTGTTGGCACAGTTGCAGGTCTTGTTCTAGGGTGCGCGGGTATTGCTGATAATCCTCTGTCGGGCCAAATTGCAGCGGATTGACAAAAATAGTAGCGATCGCGATTTCATTGTCACGACAAGCCTGCTCGATCAAACTCAAGTGACCTGCATGTAAGGCTCCCATTGTGGGAACAAGACCCACTTTCTTACCCAGCCGAGAGCGTTCTAAAAAGCAGCGCAACCCAGCTATAGATTGAAACAGACGCACAGGTTCCCCCAAAGATTTATCCTACTTCTTTCGTCTTTGACACTCACCGCTATAAATAGACGGTGATTCTTGGGCTGATTCTGCGGTTAGTCTCTTCCCGTCTTACAAAGCATACTTGTTCCTTACAGAACACTCCTCAAGCGTTCGACTGAGCGCTCACGCCGAAGTCTTGAATTGCCGTGTGTCCCACGGTATTTGTGTGGCGAGTCTTTCCCGATGTACTAAGCCGCCTCAAGTTCTACACTTAGTACAAATTTCAATTCTCTTACTTCTTTGAAGGGGAGTCAGACGAACTTGAACATCCTTATAGGTGAAGCCAACCCGATCATCACTTAATTTTACCGGGAACTTATACTCAACAAGGCTTTTGTTGACCGGATAAATCCGGTACTTCGGTTATATCCCTCGGTTGAAACATTCTGGCTTTACGCATCACGTCACGTAAGTCTATCGCTAGACGCAGGCGATCGAGAGTAGTCATTAGTTAGTTGTAAGTTTTCTGTCGGCACGACAAGGTTACTCACTAGGTCAAAGTTCATTCTCAGCAATATTTGTTAGAAGAAGAGTAGCTGATTCAACATCTTCCCAGCCCCAAACAATGACAACAACAACAGCAACTAATCCCTTTTTGAGCGGTAATTTTGCTCCCATGCGCTCGGAAATAACTGAGTCATCTCTCAAAGTAATTGGACAACTCCCTCCAGATTTATCCGGTTGGTTTGTCCGCAATGGCCCCAATCCCCAGTTTCCGCCTCAGGGTCGTTACCACTGGTTTGATGGCGATGGCATGTTGCACGGTGTCCAGATTAGTGACGGCAAAGCTCAATACCGCAACCGTTACATAGAGACACGCGGCTACAAACTGGAACGAGAGGCAGGTGAGGCGATTTGGACAGGGTTGCTGGAACCTCCCAAAAGGGACAATCCCCACGGGCCCTCGAAAAATGTTGCCAATACTGCCCTAGTGTGGCACGATGGTCGCCTCTTGGCACTTTGGGAAGGCGGCGCACCTCATGAAATTAAACTCCCAGGATTGGAAACCGTTGGTTCTTATAATTACAACGGTCAATTGACGAGTGCTTTCACTGCCCATCCGAAAGTGGATGCCTTGAGTGGTGAGATGATGTTTTTTGGCTACTCCTTTTTCCAATCCCCCTATCTGCACTACAGCATCGTCTCTGCTACGGGTGAACTCCTCCGGACTGTGCCGATTGACCTCCCTGTGGGCGTGATGATGCATGATTTTGCCATTACGGAACACTACACCGTCTTTATGGATTTGCCCTTAACCTTCCGCCCTGAACGGATGCAGCGAGGCGAACCAGTATTACAGTTTGAGGCAAGCCGTCCCAGCCGTTTCGGGATTTTGCCGCGTCACGGGGACAACAGCCGCATCCGCTGGTTTGAAGCGCCTGCTTGCTATGTTTTCCATACGCTCAATGCTTATGAAGAAGGCGAGGAAGTGGTACTGGTTGCTTGTCGGATGAACAGCACGACTGTTTTGGCGGCATCAGAGCACGGGGAAGCAGGCGGCGATACTCCCTACTTGCATCGGTGGCGGTTCAATCTCACTACAGGGGAAGTCAAGGAAGAGGCACTCTCGACGATGGCTTCCGATTTTCCCCGAATTAATGAGCAGTATATGGGGCGACCCACTCGTTACGGCTACACGTCTCAGATGGGAGGGAAGGACGTACCGCTAGTTGAGGGGTTGATCAAGCACGACTTGGTTAATGGTGGTGCTGAGGTTCACAAATTTGGTAATGGACGTTATGGGGGTGAGGGGGTGTTTGTCCCTCGTTCCGGTGCTACGGAGGAAGATGACGGTTGGCTGCTGAGTTTTGTCCATGACGAGATAGAAGAGACTTCAGAACTGGTTGTGGTGAGTGCCAAGGAGATGTCAACCGAACCTGTCGCCCGCATTATTATGCCCCAACGAGTTCCCTATGGGTTTCATGGTGCCTGGATTGACCAAGAAATGGTCAGGTAAATTTGGCAGGGTGGTACTCCTGCCTCTAAAATAGGTGGGCTTTCCAGGCGATCGCCAGGGAGGTGAGTGTGTGTAAGGAGTGCGGTGACTATGTTGTATGAGCGAGAAAAACAAGTAGCGATCGCAGCGGCAACGGCAGCAGCAAGGTTGTGCGAACAAGTGCGAAGCGATCGCCATTCTAGAGCGATCGCCAAACCTGACCGCAGCCCCGTCACGATTGCTGACTTTGGCGCACAGGCGGTAATTTGTCAAGCACTTATGGCGGCCTTTGCCAATGATCCCATCATTGGAGAGGAAGATTCTAACTTATTACGTTCTCCAGAGATGTCTGAGCAACTTGCTCAAGTCACGCACTATGTGCAAACCCTGCTGCCGAGGGCAACTCCCGAATCTATCACCGATTGGATCGACCAGGGTAACGGCACCGTTGCCTCTCGTTACTGGACGTTAGACCCAATTGATGGGACTAAAGGTTATTTACGCGGCGATCACTATGCCGTTGCTCTGGCTTTAGTAGAAGAGGGAGAGGTTAAGCTTGGTGTCTTAGCTTGCCCTGGCTTGGCGGTAGAGGCGGCTCATCCCGAACAAGAGCAAGGTGTGGTGTTTGTTGGCGTTAAAGGTCAAGGAGCATTCAGGATTCCCCTCAGTGGTGGGGAATCCCAGCCGATTCACGTTACCGACGCTGAGGGGGTTGGCTCTCAGCGATTAACAGAAAGTGTGGAGTCGGAGCATGGAAACTTTGCTTTGCAAGAAGCGATCGCTTCTGCGGTAGGACTGACGGCTCCCGCCCTCCCCATGGACTCCCAGGCAAAGTACGGTGTCGTTGCTAGAGGGGAAGCTGCCCTTTATATCCGCCTACCTTATTCCCTTTCCTCAGAACGCCGAGAAAATATTTGGGATCATGCCGCTGGTGCGATCATTGTAGAAGAAGCAGGCGGGAAAGTCACCGATATGTATGGTCAGCCCCTCGACTTCTCCCTCGGAAAAAAGTTGATTAACAACCAAGGCATTATTGCTAGCAATGGGGCAATTCATGATGCCGTATTAGCCGCCGTGGCAGAATCCCTGACATCCCTCTAATAAAAAAAGGTGCACCCATCTATTTTTTGGATGCACCACTAATCTTGAGAAAGGGTCTAAAAAGACACAAGATTTTGGCTTGTGCCTTTTTTTATGACTTAACGGTCAACCGAACCCATGATGATGTCAACACTGCCAAGAATTGCCATAATATCGGCAACCTTCACGCCCCGCACGATGTGGGAGATGATTTGCAAGTTGTTGAAATCTGCGGGACGAATCTTCCAGCGCCAGGGGAAAACATTATCATCGCCGACGATAAAGATACCCAATTCACCCTTGCCGCTTTCCAGACGAACGTAGTGTTCTCCGGCGGGAATCTTGAAGGTTGGGGAAAGTTTCTTTCCCATGAACTGATAGTCAAAGTCATTCCACTGCGACTTCTTCCCTTCCGCCATCCGCTTAGCTTCCAGGTTTTCATAAGGGCCACCGGGCAGCGCTTTCAAGGCTTGGCGAATGATCTTGACTGACTCGCGCATCTCGCGAATCCGCACTAGGTAACGGGCGAAGCAATCCCCAGCCGTTTCCCATTGCACGTCCCAATCGAAGTCGTCGTAGCACTCATAGTGGTCAACTTTCCGTAAGTCCCACTTCACACCCGAACCGCGCAGCATCGGGCCCGAAAGTCCCCAGTTGATCGCTTCTTCGCGGCTGATAGTGCCGACTCCTTCCACGCGACGGCGGAAAATGGGGTTGTTCGTGATGAGCTTCTCGTACTCGTCAACTTTGGGGTCAAAGTAGTCGCAGAAGTCGTAGCACTTATCAACCCAGCCGTAGGGCAAATCAACGGCAACGCCACCGATACGGAAGTAGTTATTGTTGATCAGCCGCTGTCCGGAAGCCGCTTCCCAAAGGTCGTAAATTAACTCTCGCTCGCGGAAGATGTAGAAAAAGGGCGTTTGTGCCCCTACGTCCGCCATGAACGGGCCTAGCCACAGGAGGTGGTTGGCAATCCGGTTCAATTCCAGCATAATCACGCGGATGTAGCTGGCGCGTTTGGGGACGGGAATATCTGCAAGCTTTTCTGGAGCGTTGACGGTGATCGCTTCATTGAACATCCCGGCGGCGTAGTCCCAGCGACTAACGTAGGGGATGAACATGATATTGGTGCGGTTCTCGGCAATCTTCTCCATACCCCGATGCAGGTAACCTAAAACAGGTTCGCAATCGACTACGTCTTCTCCGTCAAGGGTGACGATTAGACGGAGGACGCCGTGCATTGAGGGGTGGTGGGGACCCAGGTTGAGAACCATGGGTTCGGTTCTAGTCTCAATTTGTGCCATAGATAGATTAAGGAGTTTCCCCAACGGTTAGCGGTTAGCTTCTTATATATTGATAGGTTTGGTGAGTAGGAACTCTTTTAAGTGCTGTAACAAGCCATTTATCCGGCTAATCGCTGATTGCTTACGTTATGTTGACTTTTGTTGCACTCTTTTTATTATAAGGACAATGGAGACTCAGGCTGAAGAGTTAAAGGCATCTGCATTTTTGCATATCCCCGTGTTAAGTCAGGAAGTGGTGGAGGGATTAGCTGTCCAACCGGGAGGACATTATCTTGACGCCACGGTGGGTGGTGGAGGACATAGCCAGTTAATTTTGTCAGAGAACCCAGATGTGCAGGTAACGGCGATCGATCGGGATGCTGTGGCGATCGCGGCGGCGAAGTCTCACCTCACACAATACAGCGATCGCCTCCACTTCTGGCAAGGTAATTTTGCTGATTATACACCTAAAGATATCCAATTTGACGGTATTGTTGCAGATTTAGGAGTTAGCTCTGCCCAGGTCGATACTCCTGAGCGGGGCTTTAGTTTTCGCCATGAGGCTGAATTGGATATGCGGATGGATCGACGACAACCCCTAACGGCGGCGGAGGTGATTAATCATTGGGACGAAGCGAAACTTGCTGATATTTTTTATCAGTACGGCGAAGAACGACTCTCTCGACGGATCGCCAGGGCGATTGTTGAGAAGCGTCCCTTTCAAACGACAACAGCACTAGCAGGAGCGATCGCCTCTTGCGTCCCGCGCCAATACCGCTACGGCAGAATCCACCCTGCTACTCGCGTTTTTCAAGGCTTACGGATTGCCGTCAATCAGGAACTTTCCTCCCTAGAAACCTTTTTGGAAAAGGCTCCCACTTGGCTTAAACCTGGAGGCAAAATCGTTATTATCAGCTTCCACAGCTTAGAAGACCGCATCGTCAAGCACAGCCTCCGCAATTCCCCTCTATTGAAGGTGCTAACGAAAAAGCCGATCATGGCTCAAGCCGAGGAACTAGACGAAAATCGCCGTTCCCGCTCGGCAAAACTCCGAGTTGCAGAACGAACTAGTCCATAAACAACTGAGTGGGAGACGCAGGGACGCACGATCAATCGCTGGATCACAGCACTACAACTGATGCTCGTCCGAACTAGTAGACTAAATCCGTCCTAAACAGTTGACGAATTAAGTTTTTATGCTGATTTCTCAGGTAATTCTGGCAAATCGGGTAACAATGTTTGACGACGAATCTACTGAACTTCAAACCGAACGGGAGGCGGGACAAGATTTTCAAGGCACCACCGCTAGGGAAACGAGAAAGTAAGATTAATCCGGAGTAAATTGGGGAGGCGATCGCCAGAATGTTTTTCCCTGGTTGCAAAGAGGAAGTGGGAGAATTGGAGAAATTATTAGAGTGAGGGAGACAAATGAGTACAGCTACGCAAACCCTAACTCTGGAGGAGTTCTTAAAGCTCCCAGAAACCAAACCCGCATCTGAGTTTATTAACAGAGAGATTGTTCAAAAACCTATGCCACAAGGGGAACATAGCCTAATTCAGGGGGAACTTTGCGAAGCCATCAACCGAGTGGCTAAATCCCAAAAAATCGCTTGCGCCTTTCCAGAGCTGTGCTGCACGTTTGGCGGAGACTCGGTGGTTCCAGATGTTGTAGTGTTTCGGTGGGAGAGAATACCAGTTCGTCCTTCTGGGAGGATTGCTAATCGCTTCGAGCTGCATCCCGATTGGTCAATTGAAATTTTATCCCCCAACCAAAGTCAAACGAAAGTAATGGGGAAGCTACTCCACTGCTCTCAACATGGCACAGAGTTAGGGTGGTTAATCGATCCAGAGGAAGAGAGCATTTTAGTTGTATTCCCTGAACAGAGAGTGCAACTGCTGAGTGGAACAGCTCAGTTGCCAACTCTAAGCGGGATTGCGTTGGAGCTAACGGTTGAGCAGGTTTTCAGTTGGTTAACGCTGTGAGGCTGGTGATGAAGTGACCTCACGCTTTCCCAAAGGCTAGGGAAGTACAGTCACCTTCAACTAATGTTTCATGCAAGTGAGCATCGCTTGGCAAATCTTGCTAATGGCAGTTGAGAGAATTTCTGCCCATAAGCTCTCTGAGCTTTAATGAGAGGAACATAGACACTTATATGTTTTTCAAGTACTATGGCAACTATAGAGATAGTCAACTCTGATTGGTAAAACAGGAAATGGAAAATGCCCAAGAATCCGAAGGAGAAAGAGACGAAACTAGTTAAGCTCTCAGCCATTGATGAAGACATCTTGACTCTTCTACTAGGTAGAGAGCTATACGGCTTGGAAATCCTCGACCAACTCAATCCAGATAGACCTATTCCATTGAGCTTTGGTAGCCTCTACCCTGCATTAAACCGCTTAGAGAAGAAAGGACTTCTTAAATGGCGCTGGGGTGATGAGAGTGAGGAAACAGGCGGTGCAAGACGCAAGTACTACCAAGTAACTGGTCTAGGTGCAACGGCCCTTCATGCTGTTCAAGAATACCGTGCTTTGTTAGCCCAGCGCTCTGGACAAACAGCTTTGGGAGGAGTTTGAGGCGATGGATAGAGACACCAGACAGAAACTGTAGCGAATCTGGGGTGTGCGATCGCTCATAGATTTGGGGCTGCTTGTGTAGTCTTCGATCAGGCAGAGGTGCTAGAGCTGAAGCTAGGGCAGAAACTGGCTACCTGGAAAAAACAGCAGGATTGATCAGTAATTCCTTTAATACTTTCTTTGATGTTCTACTGCACTGCTTTAGTAAAAGGATGAGGTGATGGAAAGAAGAAAATATAAGCTGCACACGCGCAAAAAGCAGACAAAAAAGCGAAAAAAATGGTTGGGGCGGGTGCTGGGGCTGGTGCAGGGGCCTGGGCCGATGCTGGTGATGTCGCTGGTGTCGGGGCTGGTGGCGGAGCTGGTGCAGAAGCAGGGGCTGGTGCAGGGATGGGCGGTGCTGGTGGCGGGGCTGGTGGCGGGATGGGTGGCGGGGCTGGTGGCGGGGCTGGTGCAGGAGTTTTTATTAGATAAGAAGTCAGCGAAGCGCAAAAAATCGAGGCGCGATATAGGGTATGCCATCACTGCTAAGCTGGCACGTCTTCTACCAGAGGAATTCCGTGCTGACTTAAACACCGTATTCTATCGACTCATCAAGCAAAAGCACCCCCAATGGTTAATCAGGGTTCGCATCACTATCTGCTTATTGAATATGTTCAGAGGCTGGATTCAAGTCAAGCTACAGAACATTTGGTTCTCAATGAACCTACGACTTTAATGATTTCAAAGAGTAACCTGCCTGACTCTTTCACCTTCCAGGCAGGCACTCCACCTAATTTAGGTAAGCAACAAACGGTCAAATTTATCCACTTACCCCATATCAATTATGTCACGCAAGCAAATACCTAACTCTAATAGTCAGTTCGCTCAAATGCTGCATCATCTTTCGCAGATGAGTCAAGGCAGCACCGAGAACACTACGTTGGTTATTGCCTACATGAGCTTACTGAGCTTTTTTGCAACAGGTATTTTTGGACTACTGGCAGCGCTAATCGCACCCCGTTCTTTGCCTTCCTCACCAGCCGTTCTCCCGCCACTACAAGAGGACAGCCGTCCTCAGAAAAACTTAGAGCAATCCTATAAGGAAGTGCGGCAGATTGCGCTCAAGCTCGATAATAAGAATGTATTTCCCTCTGAAGGTCGTGTATCAGAACTAACGACTAAACGAGGAGATTTACGAAACAAAAAAGTCTGAGTAACCTTGCAAGAATTACAATCTGCACTGAGTAAGTAAGCAGATAGTAACTCAATCAAGTTTAAAAGCTACTGCTTCGCCCTCGACGAGCTACAAGCATAAAGCGGCTATTTTGGACAATTTATGCTTGTAGTGACAATGACCAATAATCAGTCACCGTACACTTTGTATGGGCGATACTGGTTTCGAACCAGTGACCTCTTCCGTGTGAAGGAAGCGCGCTACCACTGTGCTAATCGCCCGAAGGATTTCTAGCGTAGCACAAGGTGATATGTAGCAGCAAGCGGAATCAAGCCCATCGCGATCGCCCTTCAAACTTCAATTTAGTCTCCCTGCGGATACTCATCCCATAAGGTTGTCGTTTGCCGCAGGCTTTGATGATTGCCATTGCCCAAGATTAAGTGATCTAACAGGGGAATGCTTAAAAACTGCGCTCCCTTCATTAATTGTTCAGTTAGTGCAATATCTTCTGGACTCGGTTCCACATTTCCCGTGGGATGATTGTGAGCGACGATTACCCGTGTTGCGCCTTGGCGAATCACTTGTCGAAAAATCTCCCGTGGATGCGCCAACGTTTCTGTTGCCGTACCGATGGTAATCACCTGCGTCCCAATCAAGCAATTCTTCACATCTAATAACAACACCGCAAACCGTTCTTGAGACTGCCACATCAATTCATGGCTGAGTGCAGCAGCGGCGGCGGTAGGGCTATCAATGGGAGTGCGTTCTATCGGTCGCGACTGAAAAGCACGTTTCCCCAACTCCACTGCTGCTAAAATCGTCGTCGCTTTTGCCGGCCCTACACCGGGAATTTTCATTAATTCTTGAGGATTAATATCCCGCAGCACTTCTAAGGGGTCGCGTTGGTCTTGGCTTAGTTCCTGCAAAATATATTGCCCCAAACCAACCGCAGAAAGCTTTCCTGGCCCTTGTCCTGTGCCGAGGAGAATCGCAATCAGTTCTGCTGTTGCCAGATTTTTTGCTCCCTGAGCCAACAAACGCTCGCGCGGTCGCTCAGTTGTAGGGATATCAGCAATCCTCAGGCAATAGCTCATACATGCACCCTTAATGAATGAAAAACCTTTGCCTAGATTGGCACAGGTTTTTGGGCGCGACAATGATTTACAAGATTATTAAGTTGAATAAATTAAAAAATCCCCTAATACTAGGGGACTCATCAGCTTGTTTACGGAGACAGCTTAGTTGAGCGATCGCGTTTGACTTTGGTAGCACCAACTGAGAAGGATTCCACCTGCGGCTAATTTCAAGGTTTCTAACCCCCAATAGCCAGCTTGCATCGGCAGCATTCCCTCAGGCATTCCCACACCCGGCTCAAAAAGATTTAACTGAAGCCCCAAAGCACTCATTTGTGGGGTCAGGATGTAGGTATAGATAAGGGCAATTGTCAGCAGCAGGGTGGATAGGATAATTGACCCATTGCGATGCCGACTAGAGAGATGCGTTGTACTCCACAGTACCAGTGAGCCTGTGAGTGCCACGGCTGCACACAACAGTTCAACGCGATTAAAAATCCAGAAGATTGAATAGCCCGCTGCAGCAAATCCCGCACTTGTCATCATGCCTGCACCGTATAGACCTGGCATAATCACCAAATCTAAAATCAAGCTACTACTTAGCCAAAATCCTAAAGCAAACAAGACGATTGTTTGCCAAGGGAGTTGCTTTGATTCAACGCTAGGAACAGCTTGCATATCTTTCCTCTACTTTCTGCCTCTTTTTAGATTAACGAATAATTTTGGCAATAAATATAAAGTATTTTTTCGTTAAATCTGAAATAAAGCTAAAGGAAATTTTCAAAAATTAAGACTAATTTATATTTGTAAAACTTTTAATTTACTTAAGCACTTTTACCTAATTGAATTCTTAAGGATTGTCAAAAAGCCTGACTCCGTGAACTTCCAGCTATCCCGTATTTTTCAATAAGAGCAGTATATAACTGCTGAATTAATTTATTAATTTCTTAACAATCTCACAAGAGAGACTTTTATGAACATCACTCACTAGCATTGGCTGAAAGTCTATTTTTCCTCGGACTCAGGACTTCTCAGCCGTAGTTACCCAGAAAAGGCGAAACTCCCCTAATTTCCCTTCGCCCGTACTCTCCGCCACACTGAAAAGCTCAACAGCACAACAATACTGATGATAGTGACAAGCGTGGCAAACCCTGTCATACCCTGTAGCTTCATCGCTACCAAATTAGACAGTAGTGTGATTCCCCAAAGCGTCAGCGCGGCATGACGCTGAGAGAAACCCCGTTCTAGTAGGCGATGGTGCAAATGATCTTTACCGGGAGTGCTGAGGGGGTTTTTTCCTGCCATCAGCCGCCGCACAAATACCTGAGTAGTATCCAGTACAGGTAAGAGTAGAAAGAGTGCGGGAGGAACTAAAGCAAACAGCGTTGTTACTTTCAAGCTGCCTAAGATAGCTGTCCCGGCTAGCACGTAGCCCAAAAAGTAGGCTCCAGCATCGCCCATGATGATGCGCGAGGGGTAAAAGTTATGCCGCAAGAAACCGAGTGCAGCACCTCCCAAAGCGGCTAAAAGCAACGTAGCCGCCGCACGCGCTTCAAACTGTGCAGAAACGGCTAGTAGGCTCATTGCCGTGATAAAACTCACTCCACCCGCCAAACCATCCATCCCATCCATTAAGTTGATGGCGTTGGTAATCCCCACCACCCACAGCACCGTTAGGAATACAGAAATCGTCGAATCAATCGGGGTGCCAAGGTCAGCTTCGATGCTAATACCACTGCTAATGAGCAGTAGTGCTGCCAGAATTTGGGTTAACAGGCGAAATAGAGGCGGTAAACCAAATTGATCGTCAATGAAGCCGACTAGTACCAGCATCGAGCCTCCCAATAAAATGGTCAGCACCTCTGCTAAGACATTTTCAATCACAATTGGTCTGAGGAAGGTAGCCAATACTAAGGCAGCAACCACCCCCGCATAAATTACCAATCCCCCAGCATTGGGTAACGGTTCTCGATTGAGTCGGCGGGCGTTGGGTTGATCTGCCCAACCGACTCGCAATGCAAACTCCCGTACTGTCGGAATCAAACGCCAAGTTACTGCCAACGCCAAAAGAAACGTCAGCACCACCGCTAACCACCCAGCACCGCCAGGGTTAGCAATGCCAAGGGACTGTAGAAAACCGTACAGTTTCTTCTCCCAATTCATTCCCAGACTGCCAGTGATGATTACTAAGCATAAACAGTACACGGAATCACTCGATTAAGGCTCTACTCAATTGAGTGGGTTTTGGAAAATGAGCATGTGGCTCGCTACTGTTGCTCTTGCAGTCCATTTTCTGGGCTGGCTTCAGGGGGCTTTTCCGCCTCGTTGGTTGCTTGTTGTCCTGAGGGGACTAACTCAATGTACTGGCTCTCCATGAGGAAAGCACCTCTGCTAAAGCGGATGCCCCAGTATCCTCCAGGACGGCGATCGATGATTACTCCTTCCTCCCCAACGGAAATCACGTTTGGAGGTCGCAGCATTGGCATCGGTTCTGCGGTTTTGACATACTGGGGTAGTGCCACGATCCGGATTCTGTCGCCAACGGCAAAGTCATTCGACATCTGTGTAATCCTTTGAGATTCTAGATTTTAGAGGATCAATCAATCCCTAATCTCGAATCCTACTCGATTAAGGAACCTGCCAAATCCGTTGATGGTATTGCTCTAAATCAGCGTAAGGATCGAGGGCGGGGTGAGAATGATCGTGTCCGTGGTGATGGTGGTGTCCATGATCGTGACCATGGGAGTGTCCATGATCGCCACTACTTCCTACTGCGGCTTGGCGGAATTTGCACATCTCGCAGTTCATCTGCACTCTTCCGAGTTGGGTTTCGATTTCTCGCTCTCGCAGCACCTGTAGCAGTTGCGGCTGAATGCCCATTTCTGGCAAGCAGTGCATGGAAATCTCTGGATATTGTTCCTGTTGTTGGGCGGTGATGTCAAAGATTTTTTTCACCAAAACGCCTGTAAATAGGAAGTAGGGCAAGACAACGATCCGCTTGGGTTGATAGAGACGGGCGCGACGGAAGCCTTCTTCTAAGCGGGGGTGAGTAATGCCGATAAAGCAAGTTTCTATGGTTTTGTAACCGCTACCTTCCCAGAGAATGCGAGCCATTTTGTAGACATCGCCGTTGGCGTCGGGGTCGCTGGAACCGCGACCAACAAAGAGCAATACAGTTTCTGAAGGGTGGCATTTCTCGTTATCGAGTTGGGAAAGACGCGATCGCCACAAATCTATAATTCCCGGCGTAATTCCAAAATGACGCCCGTAGTGAAACTTTACCTGGGGATGTCTCGCCCTTGCCCGGTCTAATTCATTGGTGACATCAAACTTGTTATGCCGCGCTGCAAACAGCAGAATTGGCAGCGCCGAAAGTTCTGTATATCCCTGTTCTACACAACGATCGACTCCTGCTTGAATTGTCGGCTCTGTGAGTTCCAAAAAACAGGGCAAAACTGGACGAGAAGAGTCTAAAGCCTGATAAGCTTCAGCAAAGTCAAGGAAAGTCTGACGCCCCGCCTCATCTTTGGTACCATGACCAATCATTAATAGGGGACGTTGTAGGGGTAAAGGCGGTAATTGGAGTGGATTCGTTGTTGATGGAAGAGTGGAATTAACCGTAGGCATCGATAAAGCTCCAAATCCTGTGCGAGGCAGGATGTAGCGTAAACAAACAATAACTCAGGCGTTCTGGCTTCGGAGGACATCCGCCTCGCTTACAGTTGCCGCACAGCCCCGGATTTACACCGATGTTTCCCTAAGTTCTTGTGGTTCACATGTGCCTTGATATCTTAGCTGATTCCACTCGGCGGCAAAATGCAGGGTGGGGGGTTCTTGCGAGGCAGAGCAGGCAAGGATGAAATTTTATTGACACTCCCCTGCCTAAAGGCGAGGGGATTCTTCATTCATAGACCCAACTTGCCCTAGCAGGATTGCTCCAACTAAAGTAGAGGTTAAATCTCCTGAAGCGTTCGGAGCGTTCGACTGAGCGCTC
>JAESGL010000461.1_pt1 | contig 17946 bp, 16 predicted proteins | sample 9269711 | NCBI WGS metagenome assembly JAESGL01 (sample SAMN14515918, study PRJNA621676) | algae metagenome | isolation source: Kastovskya adunca ATA6-11-RM4 and co-occurring heterotrophs from soil and... | place: Chile: Atacama Desert | collected 2011-06-27
GCGGTTGTCGAGCGCGGCCCGCGTCGCCCTGTCCGTCATCCGGTCATGATGAGGTTCGGTTGCGGCCGCGGGCCGCAGCGCCGTGTCACGGGCAATAAGCTCGCCATGGTCGAGGGCGCCGCGCACCTCGGCTGGCAGCGTCTCGCGCAGCGGCCGCAACGCTTCGACGGCCTTGCCCGCGTCGCCTTTGAGAGCGTCCGCAACCTCGGGCCGCAGGGCTGGCGTCTTCGCAATCTCTTCCGCTGCCCGGTCAAGGTCGCGACCTTTGAACACGCGCGAGGCCGCCTCGCCAATGCCGGCGATCCCGCCACCGAGGACGCTTCCGGCCAGCGCGGCAAAGCCGACATTCTGCATTGCCTCGTCCCATCCGCTCGGCAGGCCCGCCTGCTTTCGCCAGGCCTGCACCTGCGGCTGCATGCCGGCCTCAACCAGCCCATTCACAGCTGCCTCCCGCATCGCCACCTGGGCGATGCGACCGATCGCCGTACGCGCGCCGCCAGCGCCTCCGCCGGCAAACAGCGTCATCACCTGGATGGGGTCGTAAAGCGATCCCGCCATCCCGCCGATGAGCAGCGCGCCATATTTTGAGATCCCGTCATTGGCAGCCATGGCCTTTGCCACCCGCTCCTCCGCGTGGCGCGCAAGGCCCTCGGCGTCCCTCTCTACGGGCACGTCCGCGCGGATCGCCGCAGTTTGGTCGGGATGCCGCCGGGAGACATCGGCAAGCCAGGAGTTGAACCCTTCCGTCGCCTCCTGCAGTCGAAGGCGCTGCCGCTCAGTGTCGCTGATCACGCCGCGCAAGGGATCGATCCGCGGCGCGGTCTCCGGGATCGGTGGCAGGCTCATCGGGTTATCGCGCTTTTCGCCCGTCGCCGCCTGGACGGCTCTGATCCGGTCGTCATACGCCCGCGTCAGCGCTTCTGCCCGGGCCGTGGTGTTGTCAACCAACCGCAGGCTCTCCAGCGCAGCGCCGGCCACCTCGCCGAAAGTTGACTTTCCTTCGGCCCTGGATCTGGGTCGTTCCTGGGAGAGATCCCCGTACCAGAAGCTCATGTCATTCCTCCGGGTCCCAGCCGCGGTCGCGTTGCGACATGTAGCCGTTCGCGGAGACTCCCGGCATATCGCCCGCCACATCGCGCAGCTGGCGGATGTCCAGCGTCCAGTACCCCCCCTTATCGTCGACCAGGTACTCCGGCTCTTCCCCCATCGGATCATTCAGCGAAACGCGGTACCGCCCGTCGCCGGCACTCACGAGGAAGCCGCGTCGGATCTGGCTTGCCCTGATCGGATAGTCTGAACCGGAACTGATCGGCGGCAACTTGGCAAGCTGCGCATCGGTCAACCCGTAGATCAGCTCCTGGGGCGCGCCCTTGCGCATGTCCGCCGGAATGACGACACGCATCCCATTGACATCGTCTAGCCCGCCGTAGCCCTCGCCGTTGACGGTTCGTCCGCCGAGAGCACGATCGAGCGTCTTGAGGTAGGCAGTCTGTGAGGGAGACCCCTCCGTTTTCACCTCTGCGGGATCAAGCCCCATCCGCGCCGCTTCCTGCTCAAACAGCAACTGCGCGGTCTGAAGCGCCGCGTTCTGGGTGCGTGGGTCAGCCACGAAAACGCCTGCTACCGCCGCTGCCCCGATGCCGTTAATTTTGCGCGCAGTCTCCGGCGTCAGGTCGGGAAGCTGTTTCTGCTGTTTCATGGTAAGGGTCGTTGCCACGTCACGGGCAATCCCCACGTCGCCAGTGGCGATGGACAGCCCCGCAGCATGGGCAAGCGCCGGGCCCGTCTCCGCGAACTCCGCAAGCGCCATGTGCGCCTGCGGGCCAAAGGCGTCCCTGACGGACATGGTGAAGGCGACAAGAGCTTCCGGGTTCTCTTGGGCGGCCCGCATCACCGCTTCGGCCTCGCCCGGCCGGAAGTACCGCACGGGCACGCCAAAGTGCTTCGCCACGGCCTCGGCGGCGCCACGTCTATAGGCCACGGCGCCCGCGATCTGCTCAGGGGTCGCCGTACCGTCTACCGGAATGGGAGCGACAGGCGCGATGATCCCGGCCACCTCGGCCTGACCTAGCGGGTCGGTAAGGATGGCTTGCCGGTATTCCTTGATCTTCTCGCGGGCAAAATCGAGATCTTCCGGCATGAAGCTGCCGCCGTCGCCGCGCAGGATCTTCTCGAGGTTGGCTTCGACCTCTGCGATCGGACGCTTGCGGAGTGCGTCGGCAACGCGCATGCGGGAATAGGTCGATGACACGATCTTGGGCCCGTCCGGCGCAGTTCCGATGTCCAGTTCGAACCGCGACCGCTCCTCCGCCGTAACCGGCTGGCCACGCGCGATCTTGTTCACCAGATCGTCGCCCCGCTGCTGCAGGCTTTTTGACGCGACCTCGTCCTGCGTCAGCCTGTTCTTTTCCGCCGCACGCAGGTTCTCGTCGATCAGGGCCATGCTTGCCTGATCGATTTCCGGTTCCTCACCGCGCGACCAGCGCTCGTATATTTCCTGTCGCATGGCGGCGATCTCTTCCGGCCTCTTGCCGTTCGCCTGTCCGGAGTAGACCGCGACAATCGTTTCGCCGTGAGATTTCTTCTTGGCCGTCTCCGCCTCATCAGGTGTGAAGATACCGCGTGCGGCGGCGCTGTCGTAGTGGCTCTCGATGTCGCGCTGCAGGGAGGCAAGCACCAGGTGCGCGCCCTGGTCGCCCATGCCGGCCCGGGCGACCGCTTGTGCCTTGCGTTCCTTGAACTGTCCGACCCTGTCCAGAAACTCGAACTTGTCCTGGGCAATCTGACGAGACCTGGCTTCTTCCCGCGCCTGCTGCACCTTGGAGAAGGCCATCCGGCGGAAATCCAGGCTGTATTCGGCCTCGATTTCCGGCAGGACATGGTCCTTCATATGGGCTGTTTCCAGCTCTCCCAGTGCCTTCTCAAGCATCACGGGGTCGTCGCGGTATGCTTCGTAGACGGCCTCCTGGTCCTGAAGCATGGTGAACTTCAGTTCTTCCAGGTAGGTTTTCGTGCCGGCTACGTCATAGGCGCGATCGGCGATCGTGTTGCCGCCGCGGGGGCGGAAGGCACCCGGCTTGCCAGGCGTCATCTGCACCTCCGAGGCGACCGGGGTCACGGTCACCGGCCCCACGGAAGCTGCTGGCGTGGATCCGGCTTCGCGCCCAGCAAGGCCCTGCGCAAAGGCAAGCCGGTTGGCAAAAGCATGGCCACCTCGAGGATTGTCCCGTGTATATCCCTGCGGCCGCTCGAAATGCATGAACGCGGCGACGGCCTCTTCGATATTGGTCGCGTTCCTTAAAGCCTCGCCTGCAGTCGTCTCCGATGTCGCCATCTCGTGCACTGCAAAGTCGAGCTGCGCATCGAGATTTTTCCAGTCGCTGCCGCGGGACTGCGCAAACCGTTTGAGATTTATCAGCCTGTCGCCGCGCCACTGGAAGGCACCATAGGCGGTTCCCGCGTCGCCAACGGCGTCGAGATTGAAGCCGCTTTCCTGCATGCCGTGACCGGCCACCGCCGCAGCGGCAATCGGAGAGAGCCCGTGTTTCTTGACCAGGTAATCTCTGGCATAGGCAGCACTGTCGTTCGAACCCTTGGCCGAAACTCGTATTCCACCGCCTGGCCGGGCTGTTCCGGTGACACTTATCGGTCCCGGTGCATTCTCGCGAGCGGCTGCGATGCCAGCCTTGGTAAATTCTCGTTCTGCTATCTCTCCGGCTTCTTGCGCGAAATGTCCGGCCATCCGTGCCAGCCCGGCAGCCACCCGTCGCTCTATGTCTCCGCCGTCACGGTCGACAGCAAGTAGCCCATCTGCCAATGTTGGCTCTGGCTTGAAAGTCCGGTATGTGACCGGCGAAAGCTGACGGTTTGACATGCTTACCCTCCAACCTTCGAGAGGTTGCTGAACCCGGTAAGGCCCGTCCCGATCGCATCGAGCGCAGCGGCACTCCTGGCGCGCTTGGCCCGTTTCCGGTAATTTGCCGCCCGCTCGTCGAGCCGCGCCACGCGCGTCTGCTCTGTCCCCACGTCGGACGCCAGCTCGAGGTCAGCATTCCGGAACGCATCCTGCCGCGCCGCCGTCGGCGTGCCGAAGGAAAGGTCGACGCCGGAAGCGGCATTGGCGACATCCATTTCGCCGATCTGCTCCATCATCTTCTGCTTGATCCCCGCGCGCCGGTTGATCCCCTGCAGCGTCTCAAGCGGCTTTTCCCGCTCGGCGTCTACCGCCGCCAGCTCGGCAGCCTCTGCGTCTGCTTCCCCAGCATTGAGCGAGGAAATCATGCTGAACACGGTAGCACCGCCTGAAAGCAGCTTTGCTAATGTCAAGCCACTGGCGGCCGCTCCGCCAACACCCGTGCCGACCGCAGCACCCGTGGCTGCTGCACCCGCCCCTGCGGCCGCGCCGCCGCCGCCGAAAAGCGCACCCATTGCTGCTGCTGCCGCTTCCATTAAAGTTTCACCCCCGGGATATAATCGCGCACGTTCAGCCGCCCCGGCCGCACCTGGCTGATAACAAGCGTCGGATCCATGCAGGCACCGATCAGCCCTGCGACATTGACATGGCCTGTAAAATTCACCTTCGGCTGCGAGAGATCGTCGCTGGACCGGTTTAGTGGCAAGTCGCGCGGCGGCCGACCGTTGGCACCAATCGCGATGCTCGCCGTGTCGCGGAGGTAGAGCCTTGCGGAACTCACCTTGCCCGGCCGCCGCACGATGTCGTCGTTCGGCAGCACACGCACATAGGGCATGCTCTCGTACCACGGCGGCGACCAGAGGCCGATTTTCGCCGTCTTGGAAGCAATGCCTGTCTGCACGCTGCCGGCGGCGACGGTAAATGGGCCATGGATGTCGTTGTCGATCAGCGCCCAGACGGTCTTTCCGTTCAGCACGGCCAGCCCCGTTGCCTGCCCGGCAAGATCCGTGGTGACGGTAAAGGCGTGCTGGAACAGGTTGAGGCTTTCCTCCTCGAGGACTTCCTCTGAGATTAGAGCACCCCGCTCGACAGTGAGCCAGACCTGTCCCTGCCCGTCGACTGCCATCGCGTGAACGGAGCCACCGCCATGGACCGGCCATTCAACCGCCGCCATGATCTCTTGCGTCCGGTTGATGACGCAGCAGACCAGTCGTCCGTCCTCGCGCAACAGCCAGAGCCGGTCGGAGATCATGCCGGCCGTCTTCTGCTGCACCGCCATGGACTTGATGTTGGTTACCAGATCTTCCCGGCCGCCATTCAGGTCGTTCTCGGGCGTCGGCTGGAACATCTCGGAAACAGCGTCATAGGCGGCCGAGTACAGCCGCCCGCCATCTGCGGAGACGAAGTAGACCCGAGCCTCCAGCGTCACCGGCTTGCAGGTATTCTTGGAGCCGATGTCGATCGCGCGGACCCAGTTCATGGGCTCGTTCCGCTTCACGGCGCGATTGCTCGCGAAATACATCGCCTGGTCGGTGAAGGCGAGCAGATAGGTCGCGTCGAGAACATGCAGGATTGTTTCTGACGTCTCCGTTCTCAGCGCCTCGAGGCGAGCGGCCGCATCGTTCTGATCCTTGATGTTGAGGTCGAAATACTCCCCTGTCTTGGACATCGCCATCGCGGTCGGCTTGGCTTTCGGCGCCCCATAGATGGCGCGGTCCTGGAACAGCGCCATCAGGGAAAAGCCACCCTGCTCAGCCGAAATTAACGGTTCACCGCTGGTTTTACCGATGCGGCGATGCGCAGGCAGGACGGAAGCATTCGCGGTGTTGATGATGCTGGCGCTCACATCATATTCGTAACCGGCCAGGGATCCCGGAAATTCGATCTGAATGGCCTGATAGTTGGTGCCGGATCCTCCCTCGGAGACAACGACGTCCGAGGACATACCAGGCAAGGCCGCTATCGCAGCCTGTGCATCTTCATCAAAACTAGACCAGCCGGTGGTCGAGACGCCGATAGCGTCAGTGGTATTGCCATCGACCGTGAGAGAAATCTGCAGGAAGCTGACGTCGTCGGACCACCGGAAATAGAGGCTCCAGAGATCGACAGTTTTGTCATACTCTCCACCAAGATCCAGCTCCGGCAAGGTGCCCCAGGGCCACGCGCTCACAGTCCACACGCCATCGTCCGCGGCGCTCCGCAGGAGCCGGATGCCTTCCCATATGTCAGGGTGGAAGATCCCGAAGGTGTTTGCCTCGCCGTAGAACTCCAGATCCGGCACCATGGCAGCGGTGATTGATGCAAGCAGGCCGCCGGTCAACGTCGCGACCTTCACGCGATCGTTCCGCCAGATCTCCGCGCGCCCTTCCGACAGGATGATCGTGTAGGAGAGGCTTTTGCTGACCTTCAGCACGCCTTTCTTGCAGATGGCCGTGGTGCCGGCCGCGATGAAGGCGGAGCCCGGCAAGAGCTGGAAACCGGACTGCGGGATCGGCTCGATGCCCCGCATGACCAAGGCGCCCGAATAATATTGCTTCAGGTTCACCTTGCCGGCGAGGCTTTGCGCCAGCTGGCCGGCGTTCACGCTGCTTTTGAGCTGTCCGGAAATCCGCCCCATCGTCTAAAGGCTCCCGTGCCAGGGAGACGACAAGGGACCAGCACCGGAGATCCGCGCGTTCGACAGCGGATCCTCGCCGGCGATGCCGAGACCTTTGGGCCGCGAGGCGGCGTCCTGCGCCATCAGCCGACCAAACAGCCCGCCGCTTCCTTCCTTCGGAGGCGTGCCAAAGGCCTGCGCCAGCATCTCGTTCTGCATGTCCTGGTCCTGCCAGACCGGCACGGCCAGATAGGCTCCGAGCGCGACACGGAAGGCGCTGCGGAACTGCGGCGGCCATACGTCCGGATCCACCGGAACCACGACCAGCGACCAGGTCTGCTGCTCGTCGCAGTAGAGCTTGCCCTCCTCGATCGCGAAATCGCGCAGCGGCCGTCGCGATCGCGGCTCGCTCATGTTGAGCAGCGGGTTGCCGATCCTGTTGCCGGGCAGGTCATAGCCGAAGCGAAAGCCGTTCTCCGGCGTCTCGGCATGGCGGCTGTTCTTGTAGGTTTTCTGCGCGAAGCTCCAGTCGTGCATGCCGAAGACCTGGTCGACCACCGCCGGCCAGGTCGCGGCGATCGTTTCGGCGAGATCGCTGTCGTCGTCGGTCGAAAACATCGGCCCGGCGCCGATCGCAGTCAAAGCCTGGTTGATGATCGTCGCCTTGTCGATCGACATGCCGCCCGTCCCGCTGACAAAGAAAAACCGTGGCCTGCAGATTACGGGCCACGGTGGAGCGTTGACTGCGAAGCAGCTGCGATCAGGCTGCGGCGGCGTCGCCTTCATAGGCAACCGTCACGTTGCCTGTACTTGGGACTGCGGTGAAGCGGAGCGAAATCCGGTCCGGAGTGCCGTCGACATCGACGACGGCGTCCACGCAGTCGCCGACCTTGACAACGTCCCGGCATTCGTTGAACCAACCCGCCGCAACCACTTCGGCGGCGGTTTCATCGGCCGCATAGTTGTAGAACGAGATGACGCGGTTGCTCGCAAGAGTGATGCTGTTGTAGCGCTTGAGCGCCCTTGGATTTGCAGGCATTGCCTTCTCCATCGTGACGTGTTTAGGGACGTCGGCCGGGAGACCCGACCGACCGTATCAAAAGGACTAATCGACGCGGATCGCCGTCTTGATCGCCAGCTTGCGGACGCGCTTGACGCCCTCGGGAAGGATGCCAACCGCCGCACCGGACAGCTGGACCTTGCAGAGGTTCGGGGTGCCTTCCATTTCCGGAAGAGGATCAATCGTCATGTTCTCCTGGTCCCACTCGATCTCGCAACCGACGGCGCTGTGCGTCCAGGCGAAGGTGTCGAGATAGTCGGAGCCGGTGAAGCCGGGCGTGCCGGGCACATAGGCACCGGTGCCGTAGACGAAGTGCTCGTCGGGCAGGCCGATGATATGGACATTACGGAACGTCTTCTTGCTGATCCGCCCGTTCACGGCAAACGGCAGTTCCTTGTTGCCCTGGTAGTCGGCATTAGAGAACTCCTTGTACATGAGGAGCTGCGAGAACCAGACGTGCGGGATCGCCCAGTAGGCCTCCTCGTCGGAGCCGGCGCCGGCCATGGCATCGGATACATGGATTGCGTCGAGGATATCGACGCGCTGCGTACCGTCGCCGATCGTCTCGACGGTGCTCGGCGCATCAGTGAGCGTCGAGGTAGCCGAAGCGAATGCGTTGAGCGCGTCGAGCTTCATCTTGTCGCGCTTGCGGCGCACCGCCTTCGCCATTTCGTCGGCAAGCGCCGCCTGCAGGCTAGGGCCCATCTTTCGGACGTCCTGCGATCGGAAGGTGGTCGCCGCCTCGAAATCGTCGGTCAGCAGCGTGACCATGTCGAGGTTGATATCGGAGAGCTTGACCTTCTGGATCGCGCCGGAAAGCTTGTACATCTCGATGCGGCCGCCGACGACCGGGAATTTGACGGTGCCAGCACCGCCCTCGCCGCGCATCATCGTGCCGTCGAGGTGACCGCCCCGCGAGCTATAGCGCGTGCGCACCTGGTCACGGATCTTCTCGGTAAACCAATTGGGAATTCCAGGCATATGAGCCCCCTGTTGAGTGATGGACGAAATCACCGAGAGGGCCGATTAGCCGGAACTGCAGCAGGTCCTGTTAAGGATAGCCGCTGCGTCGTCCAGGTCGCTCCCGTCCGGTAGCACCTCGAATGTGCCACCGGGCGGAAGCCGTTCAGTGTGGATCAGTCCTGGATCAGGCGGGCATAGTCCGCCTGCAGCGCGTCGTAGCTCTTCTGGTCGAACTTCGGGTTGCCCCAGGTGTTTTCCGGAAGAGCTGCGCGGCGTGCCAGTTCTGCCCGCGGATCGTTGCCGCCCGGTGCCGGGCCCTCCATGCGCGGCCCGCCCGTGCCGGTGCCGCCACTGGTCGCGCTGCGCAGCCATTCGAAGAAGCGATGCCCCTTGGCGCTGTCGCCAAGCATCGCCTTGGCGAACTCGGCATCGTCCTTCGTCAGCCCGCCGCCTTCCGCACCGCGCGCCACCATGGCGTCTAGGAAGGCATAGTTATCGTTCATTCGCTTCTCGACAGCCTGTTGCTGCTCAGCCGGCGTGAGGTGCTTCGCCGTGTCCGGCACCAGCGCCGTGCGTTCAGCCTTCTCGTCGACCACCGGCTCGAGGAGGCCCATCTCGGCGGAAACCGACATGAACTCCTGGACCAGCGCCTGATACTGCGGAACCGAAATCTTCATCTCGAGCGCCTTGTCGGACACGCGGCTGAAGAGAGGGTCCTTTGTCAGGGTCTCCAGATGCGGCTTGACCGTCTCGGATATCTCGCCTTTGAAGTCGGCATACGCTTCAGGCGTCTCCGGCACGCCGTTGTTAGTGTCGCGCTCGCGGTACCCCCTCAGGGCGCTCGCAAGCTTGTCCATGGTCTCGTTCTGATCCTTCCCTAGCAGGTGCTCCGGCAGGCCTTCTGGCTTGTAAAAATCTCCGGCGGGCGGGTTGCCGGCGCCCGCCGGAGGAGCCCCAGCCGATGGAGGCGGCTGGGATCCTGCACCAGCGGGAGGATTGCCGGATGCAGGAGGCTCCGCGCCGGCGGGAGGAGCTGCCGACGCGGGAGGCGGAGCGCCACCGGCGGGAGGCGCTGCGCCGCCAGGCGCTCCGCCACCGCCGCCGTCGGGCGCGTTGAAGACGATACGGGATAGAAGATTTTTCATGACCAGCTCCATTCTGGGTTCAGGATTTCTGCCGCGCTTCCCTCACCTGCTTTTCGCCGTGCGCGATCGCGGCAAGCACCGCCTCGGCGAAACCGTTGATGCCCTGGCGCGTGGCGGCATTGAGCGCCGTCTGCTCGAGCGTATCACCCGTCACCCGCAGCGGCTGGCGGATGGAGATGTCCATCATCCATTCGAACATCGCCCGCCCTTCCGGCGTGTTGGCGAGACCCCACATGAATTTCGCGACCTCGTCGCCAGGCTGTAGCGGCTGCTCCTGCAGGACCGGCTTGAACATGTCTTCGAGCGCGCCCCAGCCGCCGCCGGCGGCGCCATTTTCGAGCAGGTCGAAGGGCTGCGCGGCACGCGCGGGGATGAAGGGACCGGACATTTACGCGGCCCTCCGCATGTCGGCGACGGCGATATCCTTGATGGCGCCAGGAGCCTGCTTCGCCATCTCTGCCATCATTGCCGCCTGCATCTGCTGCTGGCGCGCGGCCTCGATGTCCGCCACGATCTTCTTGCGATCCTCGCCGGCCGGGATCAGCTCCTTTTCGATCTGGAAGCCGTCGCCGATCTTGTCGAGCACCTTGTCGCGATCGAGATACGCCGGCGCCATTTCCGGCCCGGCGAACGCCTGGACAAAGTCCCAGTAGTTAGCGATAGCGGCGATCCGGTCCGCATTGAGCGCCGCTTGCATCGGCGATCGCACCTTGACCGAGACGAGCAGATCGTCGATCTGGCGCATCTGCGGCAGCATGCCGAATTCGAACAGGATCTCGGCGGCGCGCGGCACGACCACCGGCATGATCTCGTTGACTAGCCGGCCGAAGGCGCCGATGTGGATGTTCGCCCGCTGCTGCAGCCGGCCGGCCATTTCCGAGGCCGATCGCGGCGTGCCCGAGTATTCGGGAAGCCTAGTGTCGAACATCGCCTCCTTGACCTGCACCTTCAGGTCGCCGATCAGCATCTGCCCGACGTTCATGTTGCCGCTGGCGGGATCGAGCCGCTGCACATCCGGGCCCAGCATGCCGCCGGTGGACTGCATCGACCAGAACTCGCCGGGCGCCAGGCGCACCGTGTTCGGGTTGAACGTGCCGCCGGCGCGATAGCCCCAGATGCCGAGCATGGAGATTGCCGCACTTTTGAGCGCCAGCTCTTGCGCCTTGTTGAGTGTCTTGATCGTCGGCAGTGCGGTCAGCACCACGCCGCGGCCATAGGCCTCGCCGGGCACGCGATAATAGCGCGGCACGGCGATCGGCTGCGTCCGGTACCGCTCGTGCGATATCAGCGAAACCCCGTGCTGCAGGCGCACGCCGAAGTGCCAGCCGCCGCCCTCTTTGCCGTCCTTCCACCAGGTCTGGTGTACGGTGACCGGTTCGGATGGCTTCGTGCGCGCCTTTTCCTTGAAATCGTCGGGATAGCGGCCGTTCGGCCAGGCTTCGACCACCTGCCCCGCCTGCAGCTCCTGTTGCCAGTCGACGAGGTTGACGCGGCCATAGCCGTCGACGTCAATCGCCAGCTGGTCGAACGGCAGGCAGCAGAACATAATCGGATTGTTCGGCGTTCCCTTTACCGGCAGTATCGCGCCGGTTCCGACCGCCAGATCGACGCACATTTCATGGATCGCCGTGTCCCAGTCGCCCGCCAGGAAAAAGGGATGGATCAGGCTCGAGGTGCGCGACAGCTCGCGGTCGAAGGCCTTCCGCTGCTCGGCATCGAGGACCATAGCCGCGATCGGGCCGGTTTCCATCTCGAACGTGGATTGACCTGCCGGAAAGAGATCGCGCTGCAGGTTGCCGGCGAAGTACATGGCCGACATCGGTGCGGTCATGTCGAAGAGCTTGTCGGGCTGGCGTGGCCGGCCGTTGATGCCGCCGGTCGGGCGGCGCATAGGCACAGCGAAGTCGTAGGCTTCCTGGTAGATCGACGTCCAGCCGGAACGGGCGCCCCAGGTGTCGTCGGTGCGCCGCTTCAGTCGGGCGACATCCACGTTGAAATCGCCTTCCATCAGGCAAGCACCGCGCTTGCCGTGTCCGGACCATCCTCAAAGAGCCGGCGTCCCCGCGGAGCTTTGCGGGTCGCGCCGATCGCGGTCGAATTGCGGTTCGCCTCCGCCAGCTGGCGATCGTTCGCCACCCGCTGCAGCTGCCGGCTCTTCTCTGCTTCCTTCTTCGCGCTGTTGTCCCCGCCACCGAAAAGCCCCGAAACGATCTTTCCCATCTGCTTCCCCTTTGAAGGTCCAGAGGCCGCCACCGTCAGGCCGGAAACCGCAAAGGCGCGCCATGCGCTCGCCAGATCGATTGCCGGGTGTGACGCGGGAGACCACCACGACGCCATTCTGGGCGAGGCTTGTCAGCGTTGACTGCGCGAAGCGGGTGAGCGGCAACATGTGCGGCCGCGCCGCCGGCAGGATGGAAAGGCAGAACTCCCGCGACCCGTCAGCCTGCGGCACCAGGTAGGAGACCGCGAGCAGCTGGTCGCCGTCGAAAAACGAGATTGTTTCCCCGTTCGACCGCATCCAGATCGCAGCCTTACGCGCGAGCGCGACCGCGCCCGCGCACGCGAGGCAGTCCGACCAGTCCGCCGGCGTTTTGTACGTCAGACGTTCCATACGTCGAAGTTCGCTCTTCCGCCCTGTTGCTGGATCCGCCGGGCGTCGCGCTGGTCCTGCAAGCTGGTGACGTTGCCGGGCATCGTCGACCGGGCCCCGGCGCTGATCACCTCAGCCAAGCCGCGATACCCCAGCACGCGGTACTGCTCCGCATCATGCGGGTGAGAATACTCGTTCTTCACCACCGCAAGCTTGTCGGTGCCGCTGGCGCTCGCCTGCTTCGTCAGCTTGTAGTGCGCCGCAAAACCGCCGATCATCTTCTTGCAGTTCGGGCTGATCAGGTAGCGTGGCGTATGGCCGTCGATCATTCCTGTGAGCCCCCAGCGCACCGCATCATGGCGGATAGCCGGCTCGTTGGAACCCGGCGGGTTGATCGGCATCCGGAGGATCTTCTGGACCGTGAACATGAAGTTTAGCTCGCCCGTCTCGCTGTCCCCGCCCATGAAGGCCGCGGGATCGAGCCAGATGCCAAGGATCGGCAGACCCGAAAATTGCTGCATCAGCAGCTCGACCAGCATCGTGCCGAACCGGGTTGGTCCGGTACCGGGCTCAGTCACCAATTCCGCCAGCAGGCGGTCCTGCCCGTTCGGCTGCGGCTGCCCGATCGTCGCGGCCGGCGAGCCGCCGGCGTCCATGCCGATCGTTAGCGGCAGGCCGGGCGACGGTTTCAGGATCTCGTCAGCGACGTGGATCCGCTGGTTGAATTCGGGATAGACCGGCTTGCCGTCCTGCGAATAACCCGGCAGCCCATGAACCATGCGCCGCACCAGGTGCTCCGGCTGTGTCTTGGCCTCCAGCTCATAGGACGAGCGCGGCTTGCCGACACGGTTTTCAGCCCTTGGATCCAGCCCGCCCGGCTGCATGAAGAACTTGTAGGCGGGATTTTTCTTGTCGGCGTGCTCGCCGTAGCCGCATTGCACCAGGAGCGGATGATCGACGTCGGGAGGGTTCATGTCGCCCCAGAACACGCGCGGTAGGACAATCTCGCCCTCCGCCACCGTGAGCCCCATCAGCTCCATCGCCTTTCGACCATCTTTGGAAACGCGATCCAGCTCCGCCGGCGCGATCTCCTTGACCGGCGGGTATCGGCCGGTTCGCTGGAACAGCAGGCCGGGAACGCGCTCGTCGAGCAAATCCACCTCGTTGCCAGACGCGGCCGACAGCTCGTAGCCCTTGATGTAGCCTTCGACATTGTGGTCGCCGATCGCGCCCGTCTCGAGCTGGTAATCCACCTTGATCTTGTCGGGCCCCCGCATCGCTTCCCACTGCAGGCGGTGCTTGATCGGCCGGTCCTGGCCGCCCTCGTAGCTCATCGTCCAGGGATGATCCGCCGGGAACAGCTCGTGCCAGCTGGCGAGGAAGGTTCGGGCGAAGTCGCGATAGGTATCGCGCACGACGGCGATCTTGAACCTCACCCACCCGTCGCGGCAGACCGGCATGTAGGAGGCCGCCAGCATCGGCCCCTTGACGCAGCTCGCCACCGTTTTCCCCGAACCCGCTGGGCCCATGATGATGTCGATCGGCCCCCGCGATTGGATGAACGCAGCCCCAACTGGACCTGGCGGAATATATCTCTGCAGGCTAATTCCCATGACCCTGAAACCCTTTGCGAACCCGGAGCCCGCGCGCCCGCGCCCACTCCGCTGAGGAGGGAGATTAGTTCGCGCGGCAAGCTGTTCAGTCGGGCAAGGCCGAATGGGCCGTGTGTGTGAGCCACGACCCCCAGTAGGGGGTGGGCGCGCGCGAATTTTGAAACCGCTCCGCTCCGCATGCGCGCCCGCCCGCGTGAGGCACCCCCCATAGGGTGACACGCCAGCCGGTTCCGCCCGCGCGCGAGGCTGGAGCCAGAATGCCGCGCTAATCTTTGATCAGTCGAGGCGCTAACGATTTCAGCATGTTACGCGCCATGCGACTTGCCGCGCCGATGTCGCACGGATAAGCGCTTGATTTTGCTCATGTCGGCTTGTCGTGCTTCGTCAGGTCCATCACGGCGCCATCGTCCGGCCGTTGCGTCTCCATCGTGCCGATCATCATGACGCCGAGCGTGCGCCGATCGACCTTCAGTTCCTGCGGCCGCTTGCTCTCGAAATAGGGCATCAGCTCGGCGTTAGCCTTCAGCACCAACTCGTGCGCCTTCGTCACCAGCGCCGCCAGGCCGTCGAGCTTGCCCTCCTTCGCGAGCTTCAGGATCTGCTCGGTCGGATTGTCGCCGACGGTCTGGCCGGCCATCTCCAGCGCCAGCTTGACCGGATCCGCGTTCGCCATCGCCGCAAGGTTCAAGCCCGGGTGGCGATAGCCCATCCTCATCAGCAGGTCGCGAAACTCTTGGTTCGCCTTGTTCTGGCTGCCCTTAGGCCTCCCGCGCCCGTTGCGCGCGGCAGAGACAGTTTCCGCCACATGGCGCACGGGACCGGCGAAGAGCGAGAACTGCTCGTCCATCTCATCGAGCAAGAGCGATTGCTGCTCGGCCTCGGGCTCATCCCCCAGGAGCTGCTGGGCGAGGTCGGTCATGGCGGCCTCGGCCATCGCCCTGGTCGATCCGACCTTCGCCGCCCGCTCCGGATCCGGCTCGATCGCCGCGCCGCCGGAATTTTCCGGCGGCGTGTGTGCCTCTGGAAGCCCCTGATTTCGGTCGTCTTCAGCCATGGCCGCTATTTCCCTATTTCTTTAATCCGGTTACCGCCGGGCGGCTCCGGTAACCGCCGCCAACCGTTGCGCCAACCGCATATCTCTTTTGTTTTCAGGATTTTAATCCTCCCGGTTACCGGGTTACCAGAATTCATCATCTCCCCTTACGCATGCGCGACGCGTGAAAAACTCTCTCATCTCGGTAACCCGGTAACCGTCGCAACAAGCCCATGATTTCCTTGATTGATCCCGGTTACCGCTCCGGTAACCGCTTGGTAACCGGTGGTAACCACCCGCACCCGCCGGGCAGACTGATCCGCCGCACCGCCATCCTGCGCACGGATCGCCCCGCGTTAAGTGCCCGCGCCTGATTTCCGCCGGCATGGCGTAGCCGGGCGGCCTCTGGCCTCGCTTGTGGTGTCGCGTGGCTCCGACCGGCTGGCTCGACGTGGCGCGGGCTCCGCTTTTCCTCCCTCCGGGGCGGGGGAAAGAGGGTTAACTGCGACGGCCATCAGGGCGAGGGAAATGTCGGGATCAGAACAGGGCGAGGGAGGCGCTATTCGTCGTTTCGCTCGATGTATTCGAGGATGAAGACAGCAGTCCAGGTCGACGATCGATACAGGATCAGGGCAAGATAGATGCCTACCACGGCGGCCGCGACGGCCCGAACATAGGGGATCCGCAAACTCTGGTAGACGAATGCTCCGCCATAGATCGCCAGGAGCAGGCTGCCGATGCCAACGGCGGTCATGATGACGGCTCCGATTACCTGGCCGAGCAGCCATGCTGGCGTATCAATGAAGATCTCGAAATAGTCCATGATGGCAAGCTCCCCAGCGTCCGCGACGCTATCAGCGGGGCGCGGGCATGGAAAGATCCATTGGAACTATGCTAGCAACAGCTTCGGCAGCCAACGGACACATCATGGATACTGGAGCTACAATTTCTTCCCGCGTCTCGAACGCCGTTGTCGGCGCGGTCTCTATCTCGTCTGCGGCGATAGTCCTGGGCTTTTTCTGCGGAACGGCGGGCGTGTTAGGAAGAATTGTGGCGCTTCCGGGATTTGCCGGCGTCATCGAGCTGACCGACGTGATCTCTCACGGCGTTATAATCACGCCGTTCGTCTTCGTGACGCTCGTCGTAAACATATTCCAAGTGAGGAACATCGGGAACGACTTGAGGAAGAGAGACGCAATTGTAGCGCTCGCAGCGGCGGTCGTGTCATCAGCGTTTCTATGGCTGCTGAGAGATCATTTCATCTTTGGCTCAACCACCAGCGGCCGCGAAATAATCGCGCTGCTCACGATTGCGGCGCAGATCACAGTCGCGGTCGTGTCCTCGATCATCATGCTGCTGTCGCCCCGTCTGACGAACGCCGCGATCTACACCCTTTTCGCTGTGGCGTATTTCGTCGGCATTGCGGTCTTCTCATCCGTGACCACTTTACACGATGCCAGCGTGCCGGACGGCGACTTCACTAGAGAGGGCACGATCTGCATCGGCGACACCTGCAGACAGGGACGGATCGTCGCATCATTCAGTCGCATAACTGCCGTCTCGCTCGCAGGCAGCGGCCTGATATCCTTTTTTCCCACGAGCGAAATAAAAGCTTATCACATGGCTTTTCCGAGCGGACTTAAAGCTCCGTTTCTTGACGATGCCAATAGCACCTCCGACTAATGCACCATCCGCCGGCGCTTCTCCCGCCGCGCCTCGGCCTGCATCCACTCCTCAGCAGCCTGCTCCTTGAACTGCAGCTCCGCCACCAGGCGAGGATCCACCGCCCTCACCTTCTCCAGCTCGGCCGCGTAGCTCATGGCGCGATCGACGGCGCAGCGATCGGTGCCGAGCTGGCCGTCGTCGCAGCCGATGAAGTGCCACTTGCCGGCCGAGTCCTTGATGCCATGACAGGCGACATAGAGCGGGCAGAACTGGATGTCCTTGTGCGGGCACTTGTGGGCCATCACTCACTCACCCACTTGTCATAACCCGCCAGATCCACCAGCGTCACCGTCTTGGCCGTGCGGTTGATCTTCACCGTCTTCTGCGTCTTGGTCAGGTTCCGCCGCACGATCGTGTCAGGCCCCAGCCGCAGCGCCTGCGTCCAGCCGCCGTGGGCGAATTCGCTGTCGCCGAATAGCCGGTTCAGGCTGTCGTCGTTGTGCGGCACCGCCAGCGCATAGCCGCTGCAGGGGTTGCTGGCGTCCTGCGCCGGCAGGTCGCGGATCCCGAGGCCGAGCAGCGCCAGGCGGGCGCGGGCGTCCTCGACGAGCATATCCGTGCGGTCCTTGTTCTCCAGCGCCTCGATCACGCCGCCCACCGTCAGCCGCTCGCCGCTGCGGTAGGCCTCCAGCTTGGCGCCCATGATCCGCTCGATCACGTCCTGCCACTTCGGCACCTGGTCGGCGCGCTCGGCGGCCGTCGCCGCCTGCAGGCTCTCGATCAGCATGTCGCGGTCAAGTCGGCCGTTCATGTCATGGTGCATGCCGGCATCGATCATCCCCTGCTCGCCCACCAGCAGCTCGGCGCAGGCGAGCAGCGTTCCATAGGTGTCGATCGCGCGGCTGTCGAACGTCAGTTTCTTGTCGGACAGGATCTCGCGCCACTTCGGCAGGATCAGCGTCTCGAAGTCCTGGAAACCGTCCATGACCTGGCGCAGCAGCTGGCGGCCCCAGTAATCCTGCACCACGGGCGTCTGGCCGTGATCCTTGAAGGGGTTCAGCTGCAGGATCGCCATGCGGGTCTTGTCCTGCTGCTCGAGGCGCGGCGGCAGGATGGCGGAAAAGAAGAAGGCCGAGTTCAGCTGAAACTCGCTGGCGGATCCGTCGGAGCCGCCGCGATAGCCCTTGTCGCCGGAATAGGCCTGGCGCGCGATCTCGATGATCGCCGTTTCCTTGGTAGAATTGGCCTTGCGCTCGAATTCGTCGACGGCGATCGGCCGGCTGTCGTGGCCGATCGTCTGATAGATGCCGGCGGCCGTGGTGTTGGAGGTGGCAAACATCACCGAGCCGAACAGCGCGCGCACATAGC
>JAESGL010000462.1_pt1 | contig 17945 bp, 15 predicted proteins | sample 9269711 | NCBI WGS metagenome assembly JAESGL01 (sample SAMN14515918, study PRJNA621676) | algae metagenome | isolation source: Kastovskya adunca ATA6-11-RM4 and co-occurring heterotrophs from soil and... | place: Chile: Atacama Desert | collected 2011-06-27
CTATACCCGCAAAACTACCTGCGGAATAACTGCTAAACAAGATGTACTTTACGGGACGGTTACGGAATAACTGCTAAACAAGATGTACTTTACGGGACGGTTACGCTTCCATTGCTTACCTCTGGCCAATGATGTTTTGGCAACTCTGGAATGAAGGTAAAATATCGAGAATGGAAAAAGAGAATAAAAAAGTTAAATTCAAGCTCAAAATACCCTATCAGAGCATTTCGGGTAATGCGAACCTGAGGGAAGTTTCCTGCTCAGATTCGAGCCCCCTCAATGGGGGTGAGAATATGCAAAAAGAAGTGAATGGGCCCAACACTCCAAATTATACGACTTCGGTGCAAAGCTCACCCTCGGTCGTTTCCTGCTAGAGCAAAGTTAGGCGCACTTTTAGCTACTATGCAAAACCAAAAATAAAATAGTCCGATCTATAGGGGGCTAGACCATTGGCTGTTGTACTGCATATTCAGCTTGATGAATACGCACAACAGTTCCTTGAACCACTGTAGAGAATGGCTAAAAATAAGGTAGTATAAAAGTGTTATAGCTATTACTACGCTCAAACCATAGCAGTGCCCTGTCTGATTTGTGGCTTGATGTTTTGGTTTACTCTAAATAGATTATCAGGATCGTATTTAGCCTTAATCTCTGCGAGTCTTTCGTAATTGCCTCCGTAGGTGGCTTTAATCCTGTCTTCACCTTCCTCCATCATAAAGTTGACATAGGCGCCTCCTGCAGAATAAGGGTGAAGTGCATTCCAGTAATCTTTTGTCCACTGACTAATGATTTCACTATTGGCAGGGTCCGGATCTATACCAACCATCACCACGGCATAATTACTATCCCGGTAGTTCCAGGCGGTTGCGTCTTTGGCAACACGGGCAGCAGCACCATTGACAGGATACATGTGCATACTTGATAAAGGTGTAGGCATTTTAGCTGCATAAGTGGCGTGCAGCGCAATGGACTGATCATCCAGCTCATTCACAAAATCTGCTTTCCAGTACCACTGCAGGCCAGGAGGATATAGTCCATCGAACATCGTTTGTAATGCTGGCATTGGCAGGGAACCTACAAAATCAAGAGCCGGTGATTTTGATGAACGGATGGGTCTGAATACTTCCTCTGCCTTAGCAAGATCACCTGTATAGCACCAGACCACCCCACACATTTTCTTCAGGTGTAGTTCTGCAGGGAAAGGATCAAAGGGCGGAACAGTAAGAAATACAAAAAATCCATTGATGTATTCAGGGGCATTCATGATAAAATCATTGTACCAGCGCATTCTTTCCTCCGTCTCCTCAAGATGCCATAACATAGGACCTCCATAGACAGTATGAACAGGCACCAGGTTAAAAACAAAGGATACAACCACCCCAAAATTTCCCCCACCCCCACGCAATGCCCAGAAAAGGTTCGGGTTTTCAGTAGTCGATGCTTTCACCAGCGTTCCATCTGCTAATATCACTTCTGCTTCCAACAAATGGTCTATTGTGAGGCCCCACTGTCGGGTAAGGTGTCCCAAACCACCTCCTAAGGTAAGCCCGGCAATACCAGTAGTACCAAAAATACCGGCAGGTACAGCCATTCCTACTCTATGTGTTGCTGCATCCAGTTCCTTCAGCAAACAGCCCCCCTGAACTTTAACAGTTTTACCAGCAGCATCAATTTTGATATCTTTCATAGGGGATAAATCGATAACCAGTCCCCCATCGCATATGCCTAGTCCTCCTGCATTATGGCCACCACCTCTGATTGATAGAATTACGTTGTTATCTCTGGAGAAATTTACACAGGTAATGACATCATCATTGTTATGACAAAGGGCAATCATGGCTGGTCTTTTATCAATCATGCCATTGTAAACTTTGCGCAACTCCTCATAAGCCGTATCCTGTGGCAGTACAAGTGTACCGGATAGCCTGTTTTTAAGCTCGTCGATTAAGTCAATTGTCATAGCGCGATCTTATTGGTAATGAATAGATTACTTTGTAGATATATTCAAAGATATCGCATAGGCTTACCTTTAATGTTGCTTAAAAGCTCAAAAAACTATCCCACAAGCTCAATGCAACTGAAGGGATTAGTGCAGAAATAGTAGATAAGGCACAAGGAATCTATCTCCAGAGTCCACACGATTTATGCTACCTGGTAAGCCAATCTGTTTTTTCGGTATTGCAGAGGTGACATCCCAAACTTTTCTTTAAATACTCTACTAAAGTGAGTGCTACTTTCAAAGCCACATTCGTCGGTGATCTCATTGATGTTTTTATTGCTTTCTTCCAGAAGGAGACTAGCATATGCCAGCCTTTTCTGGACCAGCCATTTGCCAGGTGTGGTGTGGTAAGTTTGAATAAATTCTCTTTTGAAAGCTGCTAAACTTCTATGGGATAGTTTAGCAAATTCAGCAAGTGATAAGTTGAAGGTATAGTTTGTTTCCATGATCTCATCCAACAATGGCTTGGTGGCATCACTCATGCTGCTCACATAAGCCAATAATGGCTTGTTTACCGGATCGGAAAGTAAATTGAAAAGCAGCTCCTTGAACTTAAGTTCTAGCAGACTTTCTGCCGGAGGTGGCTGCTGCTTAAAATAAGGGATGATGCTATAAAAAAATGCACGGGTGGTCTCATTAACATGTATTTCCAGAAGGATCTCTGGAGGCGGGGCTGGTAGTGCTTTAACAGGCAAATGCTCTCTGTATTCTTTGAAAACCTTCTGTAAAAAACTGTCAGGCATGTAAAAACAAAGAACCTCCCACTCTACTTCATTGAACCGCTCGTGCTGGCAGGCACTTTTTTTCCACATGCAACACTGCCCATCGGCAAGTAACCATGTCTTTTTGCGATGATGAATCATCTTTTTACCCTCAAGCACAAACATGATCTTATTGTGGTGGGTAAACACTTTTACCTTTTTGTCTACCTGGGGGCATCTGTATAACAAAAAAAGTGAATCCTTCACAGCAAGCTGTGAGAATGACTCTGGATGCTCAATTTGAAAATCGTAGGTATTAATCATAGACAAAACTTCTAGCGTGGAAGAAATTGTTCAAAAATTACCAAGAGCCAAGATCATAATTTAGATCTTAGGGTGATTCTTATTTGATGAGATGTACCACAATTCAATATAGAAATATTTCAGGTTTATTTTTAATAATTACTATTTTTTAAAATGTTGATTTTAACAGTTACTATGGGTTTTCTAAAAATATTTTCCTTCAAATACAGAAGCCAAATTATGTACCTCATTAGTACCTCATAAAGTTAAATGATATCTTAACTGGCTGTTATTTAGCATAATATCAAAGTAAATCATATTCTTATCGGTTAAATAATTATATTGAATTAATGACAACTATATCTGACGATTGCTATTTTTTTTAAGTCAACCATGTAGGTGGCAGAATTCTAATAGTACTACATCATAAAAAAGGCCATCATTACGGATGGCCTGTCAATAAGGATGAGCATTTTAGGATGCCCACTTAATAGTACAGCCTATGGCTTTAGTTTTAGTGACTTCCGGAGCTTTGTTGCTCCCGATTGCCTTGATGGCATCCTCAACATAAAATTTATCCGCACTTGCGGCATCCCTGGCATTGTTATCAATTGCACCAATATAAACGACCTTACGATCTTTGTTTAACACGTAAACATGAGGAGTATTCGTAGCTCCGTAAGCCCTGGCTATCTCCTGGGTTTTATCCTGAACGTATGGAAATTTAAATCCTTTTTCTTTGGCTCGAACAATCATATTCTCATATGAATCGCCCCACTTTTGCTCCTCGTCATTTGGATTAATAGCAATAACAGGGTATCCTTTAGCTGCGAATTTATGATGCAGCGCTATAATCCGATCTTCATACATTTCTGAAAATGGGCATGTATTGCAGGTAAAAATAATGATATAGCCTTTGGCATTTTCATAATCAGCCAATGCCACCATTTTTCCATCCACATTTTTTAATTGGAAGTCACGTGCAGTATCACCAACCTCATATCCTGCATTGGGAACTGTTCCGGCAAAAAAGATTAGCAGTGATAAAACCGCTACTAGATTTACTTTTTTCATAGGTTTGATCAGTTTAAAAGTTTATTAATATGTTTTTCTAGCTCCGCTTTTGTGAGTTCTCCTTCAAGGAAAAGTCTTTGAGCAGTTGAATTTCGGATCAGAAGGGTCGCAGGAATGGCTCCAGACCAGGAAGCATCCACCTGATCAATAAAAAGATTTGGATCTGATTCATCCAGAAGCCAAACTGTGGAACCTATTTTTTTACTTTGAAGAAATGTATGAACCCTGGAAAGCTGGTCCGGAAAATCAAGGCTCACAAGCAGCAACTCTACTTTATCCGGATCATACGTATGGCCCAGGGAGTCTATAAATGGCAGCTCCTTTACACAAGGTCCGCACCAGGTAGCCCAGAAATTGATCACTTTTACCTTATCGTCAGCACTAGTGGTAATATATTCCTGAAGCTCTGGAAATTTGATGACTTTCACCTGGCTATAGCCGTAGGTAAGCATGAGGGTTAAGACTATAGCTAATACATATTTTTTCATGGCGCATTTTTGTTTATGAATCGTGGTAATAGTAATTAATTGGTAGTTAACCTTAGCGTGTTTTTAATACCTCCTGAAAAGAACAGTACACTTAGCCCTACCAGCAGGGCTCCCAGAATTCCTTTAAGATCTATCCAGCTATTGAAGATCAGAAAATCCAATCCTATGGCGTAGAGAATGCTGATGTAGGAAATAGCATTAAGCTTTACCACATTGCCAGCCTGGAATGCTGATGTCATCAGCAGGGTAGCCAGCAGGGTTAGCACGCTAAAACCCAGCAGGAGGAGCATGTCTGCTCCCGAATGCAGGGGAATATGCGGTAGCTCCGGCAGACTAAAGAGCCAGCCGATGCTCAGCAAGGCCGAAAGCAAGGAGGTATAAAATACAAAATGGAGACTCGAGCAGGCGGTTTCTGCCTTGTTGATGGCCACATAACCGATCGAGGAAATAAGCACCCCAGCCAGGTACAACCAGAAAGGTTGCTGCATCTTCACCAAACCGGGCGCCAGCATCAGCCATACGCCCAGCAGGGCAAGGCCTATCGCTAACCACTGCTGCAGGGGCACCAGCTTACGGAAAGCTACCGAAGCCAGAAGGGCTGTAAAAAGAGGGCTCAGCTGATTGAGCATGGATACCGTTGTAAGCTGGAGCTGGGGAATGGCTTCTACCGATAGCAGCAACGCCAGGGCTCCGCTAATGCCCCGCACCAGCAACGGGAGCTTGCCCTTGGTCCAGAGCCCTGCTCCTACTCGCTTTAAGAGCACATAAGCCACCAGCACGGCCAGAGCCGAACGGGAGAGCACCAGCAGTGGCGTAGCCCAGGCATCGGCCAGCTTAATTAGTGTATTGCTGGCAGCCAATAGGGCTATGGCCGCATGGATCTTAAGCACGCCTGTATTACCTGTCTTCATACCTTATCCCTGTTTGTTGCTGTTTATTCCTTTTCTGTATGCACGATCGGCACTGCCTGGGCTAGATCCAGTATAGCAGCTTGGCCGAAAGGTTGCGTCGCTGCAATTGTGAGAAGCTTTCGTAATAATTATCCTGATACACGAGCAATAGATTGGAGAGCGGCTTAAACTCCCATTGCAGACGGGCATAGAGTCCGATGCTTTCGCCCAGGCTGTTGTACTGCAGCTGCATATTGGCAAACAACAACCTTGAAAGGCTTGCCCGCAGCTCCAGTCCGCCAAAGAACACCTCATTATCGGCCAGGGGTGCAGGCATTTGCAAGCGGGTATAGTTGTAGCTTAAAAAGCTCGTGAGCCAGGGCTGAAAACGATAGCCCACATTGCCATTGATGCCTCCGGAGCGTTGTCGTTCATGGAAAATCTCTCCGCAGCGTGGTGCCCTGGCCTTACCCCCTTCGTTGTACATTTTGGCACCGATCAACAGTTGATCGCCCGCCACCAGCAGCCATGCCTCGGTAGGAGCATGGGCCAGGGCGGTATCGGCTGGAAAATTCTGGTAAAAGCCTGAGAAGTGCTGAGTTTTTGCCCAGAGACCCTCATCGAGCTGGCTGTCTAAAGTAAAGGCTTCGTCTGTCCCCTTGCTGGCGTAGAGGGTAAAGCATAAGAGCTGAAGAAAAAAAAGTAAGCCGAGTTTCATATAAGTAGTGGGTAGGTTCTAAGAAAATTTTTGCTGCTGTTACGTTGCAGATCCTCCGGAGGCTAAAGCTCAGCAGGCGGGGCTGCGCTTCTGCTCCCGGACCCTACGCTTGCCCCTAATCTATTCCCCCATCACACTGCCGGCAAAGTTGTAGCTTGTGGATGCTTTGTTGAGCAGCAGATGAAATCTTTTCAGGCTACTCCAGTGCTAAGCTTTTTTCTCCTGCAGGTGGTGCTGCGGGTGGTGTACCCTGATCAACCGTCAGAATAATTCTGTCTACAATTTCCAGGGCTGTTGTGATATTGGTGAAGTCTGGAAATAACTCTCCTGTCGCTCCTGAATGATGACTATGCCCCAGAGGCTCCAACAGGTAGTCTTTTTTGCCCGCTCTTTTTAAGTCAACTACAGTAGTATACACCAGGGCTGGCTGCCCTACTTTTCCGGAACCACTGTAGATCGTATCTTCCGGAAAGCGGTCCTTGCTGTAATACTCATTCCAGTCGTATGACTGGTTTACTTCAAAGAAAATCCGCACTGTTTCCAGACTTTTTTGCTGCAGTTTGCTGCTAACAATGAAGTTATTGTGCGGGGTAGCCCCTGAGTAGCCGTCCAGGTCCACATCTGCAGTTCCGCCCGATGGCAGGTGATAACCATCGGCTGCTTGTATACCTCTCTTGTGCGACCAGCGAGGCAGCGCTTCAGGCCTGCGTAAAACAGCTGGCTCCCACTGCTCTCCCTCCTTTTTTCCATATTTGAATACACTGGTGGCAATGCTCCTGGATACATATAAAGTTTGTACATAATTGCCCTCCAGGTCTTCGGCCCAAACTGCAAAGAGCGGATACTGAAAAGCAGCTCCTTTCTTTACTTCTATGGCAACAGCAGCGTCTCCCAATGCCTGCTGAAGCTGTATGTGCTCGTACTCATTCATTTGTGTGCTTTTGCCCAACTGTTCGTTCCTAAACGCATTGCCCCATGCGTACACCGAACTAACAGGTGGGAACTCTGCATACAAGCCTGTCAGGAGCAAGAGTGCTACCAGGACAACCGCCATAAAGGCTTTCGTAAAGGGTAGTGCGGCTTCTTTTTTCTTTTCCCTGCTGTAATTCTTTAAGGCCATCCAATTGCTTTTAAGATGGAGCCCCGCCACCAGGATAAAGGCCATGCCAAAAAAGGTATGGATGGATGCGGTTAGCTGTTCATAGGGAAATATGTACATTAATACACCCGTGGCTGCTAGTATCAGAAATGCAAATGCTATGGCGATACTTACTAATTTTCTTTTATGCATGGCTTTATATAGTGAAGTGTAGAATCAAATGTAGCCTGCTCTTTTCCCTGCTGCTTTTGGTTTTGTTTAGAGGTGATAGACAAAAATAGACAGTAGCAGAAAGCTCGTGGGCTAACAAGAGGTTAACGTAGGCCAACAAAAGGTTAAAAGTGTTAACGAAAGGTTAATGGGTAGTAGAATTGCAGCCAAAATCAGTACATTTATTCTATATAAAAGGAAAATAGCATGAAGCTGTCGCGCTATATCATTATAGGGATCATTGTGCTGGTAAGCCTGGCCCTCTTTGGCCTGCTCAGGCAGCAGAGCCTCTGGATGGATCGTGCCCTTACGCTCCACCGCAAAAACCAGGAAAGCCAGGTGCAGGCGGTGCTGGAAAATGCCAAGCACCATATGCAGGAAGATCCTATTTATGCCGAGATCAAAGCCGGACACTACAACTGTGATTTTCCCATGCTTTACGACAGTCTGGAGTTAACACAGGCCATTCATACCGTGCTCAAGGGAGAGTTTGAACGAGCCGGCATGGAGTTCAACTACGACTTTGGCCTCTATAATCAGCAGGGCGAAGTGCTGCTGGGCAATGTAACTCCAGAGCAACTCCCCAGCTGCAACAGGGTGGGCAGCCACTTCTTTTGCAAAGGCAACCTACACCACCACCTGTACCTGCGCCTTCCTCAGCAGGAGGTTGGGCACTGGCAGGCGTATGCCGCCACCCTGGCCCCTTCCCTGGGCCTGATATCGATTATCCTGGCAGCCTTTGTCTTTACCATTTTCACCATTCTGCGCCAGAAGCGGCTTACAGAGCTCAAAGATGATTTCATCAACAACATGACCCATGAGCTGAAAACGCCGATATTTTCCATCAACATGGCCTCCAGCATCCTTCGAAAATCGGAAGAAGTGCAGCAATCGGAGCGGCTGAAAAAGTGTAGCAGCATTATCGATGAAGAAAGCAAACGCTTGGGTGCCCAGGTAGATAAGGTACTTCAAATGGCCCTGATTGATTCGGGGAACCTGAAACTTGAAAAATCATCCGTAGATGTTCATGAGCTAATTCGCAAGAGCAGCGAAAGCTTTGAGCTAGCCATTCAGGAGCAGGGCGGGCGCATTCAACTGCAGCTGGAGGCGCTTAATCCGCTGATCCTGGCCGATAAAATCCATCTGGCAAACGTGATATACAACCTGCTGGACAATGCCGTGAAGTATACCGAAACCGCCCCCGACATCATGATTCGCACCCGGGATGCCGAAAATGGCAGCCTTTCCCTGAGCATTCGGGACAATGGCATCGGTATTTCATCCAACCATCAGGCGCATATTTTTCAACGCTTTTACCGGATCAAAAAAGGCGATCTCTACACCATCAAAGGCTTTGGTCTGGGCCTGTGCTATGTTAAGAACATCATAGAGCTGCACCAGGGACAGATCGGGCTTAGCTCCCAACCCGGACAAGGAAGTGAATTTGTAATTGGTTTACCTCAACATTAAGTAATGCAAACCACAAAACTCCTTTTGGTAGAAGATGATGAGAACCTGGGTTATGTGCTCGTGGAGTATCTCGGCATGTATGACTTTGAGGTTTGCTGGGCTAAAAATGGTGAAGAGGCCCTGCAGAAGCTACAGCAGGAGCCCCCTCAGCTCTGCATCCTGGATGTGATGATGCCCCGGCTCGATGGCTTCAGCCTGGCCCAGCAGATCAAACTGTACTACCCGCAGCTGCCCTTTATTTTCCTTACCGCCCGTAGCCTGAAAGTAGACAAGCTGAAGGGTTTTAAGCTGGGGGCCGACGACTACCTGAGCAAACCCATCGATGAAGAAGAGCTGATCGCCCGCATAAGGGTGGTACTGCGCCGGGCCTATCCCGAAACAGCTCCGGCTCCTGAGAGTCACATCTATCCGATTGGCGCCTACACCTTCGATTACGAAAACCTCTGGCTTAAGAAGCAGGAGCAGCATATACAGCTGACCCAGAAAGAAGCCGAGCTGCTGCTGATGCTCACCGAGTGTAAAGGCAAAATCCTGGATCGCCGGGAAGTGCTGCAGCGGCTCTGGGGCGAAGCAGACTTTTTTAACCGCCGCAGCATGGATGTATTTATCTCGCGCCTGCGCAAGTACCTGAGCGAAGATGCCAACATCCGTATCATTAATGTTCACGGCAAAGGCTTTATCCTCAGTGATACGCCACAGTTCTAGGGCATCGATATTCCAAGGCAAGGAAGACCGCATTTACCCCAATTACCCATCAGCCCAATAGTAGTTGACCATATAATTAGAGCCTACACTTCATGCAACAGGAATTCTCTCCGACTAATGATTCAATAGATTCTTTATCTTCTGCCCTTACCTGTAGCAGCGCCCTGCTTTTTAGGTAAACCAAATATCCTTTGGCCTTTCTTCCAAAGCTTTCGCTGGAGCTAACTAAGTATAATTCATGTATTAGGAAGGATTATAATATTACGATGCCCACTTAATAGTACAGCCTATGGCTTTAGTTTTTGAGACTTCGGGTTCTGTATTGCTCCCGAGTGCCTTAATGGCATCCTCAACATAGAATTTATCAACACTTGCGGCATCCCTGGCATTGTTATCAATTGCACCAATATATACGACCTTACGATCTTTGTTTAACACGTATACATGTGGAGTATTCGTAGCTCCGTAAGCCTTGGCTATCTCTTGTGTTTTATCCTGAACGTATGGAAATTTAAATCCTTTTTCTTTGGCTCGTTCAATCATATTATCATAGGAATCGCCCCACTTTTTCCACGAGTCATTTGGATTGATAGCAATAACAGGATATCCTTTATCTGCGAATTTATGATGCAGCGCTATAATCCGATCCTCGTACATTTCTGAAAAAGGGCATGTATTGCAGGTAAAAATAACGATATAGCCTTTGGCATTTTCGTAATCAGCCAAGGATACCATTTTTCCATCAACATTTTTTAATTGGAAGTCACGTGCTGTATCACCAACCGCATATCCACCTGCGGTATCACCAACCTGATAGTCATCATTGCCAGATGTACAGGCAAAAAAGAGGAGCAGTGAGAAAACCGCTGCTAGTTTTACGTATTTCATGGGCTTAATCATTTTAAAAGTTTATTGATATGTTTTTCAAGCTCTGCTTTAGTGAGTTCTCCTTCTAGGAAGATTCTTTGATCGGTTGAATTTCGTATAAGAAGGGTCGCAGGAATGGCGCCCGACCAGGAAGGATCCACCTTATCTATAAAAAGATTTGGATCTGATTCATCCAGCAGCCAAACAGTGGAACCTATTTTTTTACTTTGAATGAATTTATTGACCTTGCTAAGCTGATCTGGAAAGTCTAGGCTCACAAGCAGCACCTCCACTTTATCTGGATCATAAGTGTAGCGTAGGCCGTCTATAAAGGGCAACTCCTTCACACAGGGTCCGCACCAGGTGGCCCAGAAATTGATGACTTTTACCTTATCATCAGCACCTGAGGCAATATATTCCTGAAGCTCAGTGAATTTGATCACTTTCTCTAATTGGAAATCACGTGCAGTATCACTAATCGCATTACCGCCTGCGATATTATCAACCACAGGATTGTCATTGGGAGATGTACAGGCGCAAAGGATTAGCTGTGATAAAACCGCTACCAGGTTTATGTATTTCATTGTCTTGATCTTTTATATACTTATTTAGCAGTAGTTAACATAATAGCACTGATACATTCTATACCGCTTGTTATCATTCCTGATGCTGTATGTCTACCTCACTACTATTATCCGCTCTTTTCAGGTCCATGAGTAGATTATTCGTATCAATACCGGCGTAAACAGGTTTGCGTGGTAAATCCACTACTATCGTCTGCTTTCCGGAGCGAATGCGGTGCCATTGTAAATAGAGGGTTTCTCGTTCACCTTTTTGCCCATCTTTTGGTCTAAATATCTCTACTTGAACCAAATCATCCATTTGAACATCTGCTTCGGTGCCCAGTGTGTCTACCGTATATTTTCTTGCCTGTACCACCAGGCTCACCTCCCAGTTATCTTTGCTGGTTTTTCTAGCTGAAGCTCGTTCTGTTCTCAAGTCCCAAAATGTATTCGCTGCGAATAAATCGTGTAGTAGATATTGGATTGTATCCGGGGTAACATGTTGAAGTTCGCTGTAAAGATCTTCTGGGATTGGCAGTGGCGGAGTTCCAAAGGCATTTTTCCTGAGCAAATTTCGTAGCGCCTTTCTCATTTGTTCTTTACCTATGTATTCACGTAATGCATACAAGGCAAGAGGTCCTTTGCGGTAAATCAGATCATGATCGCTGGCTTGCAGCAAGGGTTGCGCATTTCTCGCTTGTGGGCTAAAATATTCTTGCTGAAACAGGTGGACGAGCGCGAGAAACTTTTCCCTACCCTGGGCCTCCTCTACGATCTCCATAGCAGCATACCAAGCCAGGGTCTCGGTAAGCAGTCCCTTTCCTTTTACTATGGCAGGTGTGAGTTGATGAGACCACCATTGGTGAGCCACTTCATGTGCAACAACTGAGAAGGTAAGATCAACATCCCTGGGGTCCTCATCTGGGTTGAGTAGCGCATATCCCGTCCTGTACCAGATATTGGTTGGATAAGCAAACATCCCTTTATTATAACCGGTGTTCTCAATGAAACGGATCTCGCTGTGCGGATAAGGCCCCAGCTGTCTGGTAAGATAGGTCAAGGATGCCTGTATGCCACTTACCATCCGCTCAAGGTTTATCGTGTGGCCGGGATGATAGAGAATATCAATATCGACAGTCTGTCCTGAATTGGGGTGTTTCCACTGCGCTTCATGCAAATCGTAATCGGCTGAGAAAAAACCTACTTTATTTTTTATGGGTGCCTCGGTGGCATAATGGAAATAACTACGACCCCCTTCCGTCCAACTCGCTTTCAGTTTCCCTTGTGTTACTGCAATTTGTCCTTTATCGGTGCCCACGACAGCTTCGAATTTAATACGTTCCTGTCCTCCCGCAATTCCCATACGTGCTACGGCAAGCTTTGGCCAGATCTCTCTTCGTGGGCCGAGTCCTTGCTTGCCTCTTTCTACAGGGTCTTCAATTTCCCGCTCTCTCTGGTAGCCAATTTTAGGGAGCCATTCTTCTCCGAAGTGGGATCCATTTTTAACCAGAGAAGCATCAATCCCCCAGTTTGGAAAGCCCTGCGGACTATAGCTGACATGGAAGTTAAGCCGTAGCGAATCTCCCGGAGAAAGAGGCTTCTCCAGAGTATAAATACGGTGACCAAGCTCCACATCCACCAGACCCGGTCTGGCAGCGGGGTTGAAGCTTATCGAATGATTTTCTACACCCAGTCCAGTTGCCAAATGGATAGAATCGATCTTCGCCCCGGTCCTGTTCACATAATCATAACTTCCCTGTATCTCCACTGCCCGTTTTTCAGGATAGATCTCTACATGAAGATTTGTACTGGTCAACCAGGGCTGGGGGCTATCAGCGAACTTACTATACAGCTTCTCATAATCTGCTTTCCACTCCTCCCCTTTGGGAGTGGCAGTACGATGGTATAGAATGCTGGTGTTATAAAAGATTACTCCTCCTAAACTTAGAGTGAGCAAACCTGCAAACGCGGCAATTGCTTTTGCCTGGCCTGTAAGGCGGCGACTCCCTTCCTGAAGCCTTTCTCTCCAAGTCACCGCTGTTCCTCGCGGCCAAAGTAGTTTTGCTACTAAAGCTAATAGCAGCGCCCATGCTGCCCAATAAAGCTTAAACAGAAGCCACGGCCCCAGGTATGGCTCCAATCCTCTTATTTCTGAATAGGTCCAACCGGGATCTGACCCATACACAAACAGTCCAGGTTCAATTCCGATTGAAGGACCAAAAAAGAGGACAACAAAAAACATGATTGTGATCAGGTGAGCAATGTACTTCTGATTCACCACTACATGAATAACAAATGCGAGCAATGCCAGTAAAACATAATCAACAAGTCGTATACCAAAGAGAATTTTCAGGTAAAGCGCCATCTCAAAGTTATAGTACCCCAGGCGCATCTGGACTACCATTCCGGAAAGCATTAATAGCAACTGCAACACCATTAGTGCACCTAAGAGTCCGGCGAATTTGCCTGCGAAGTAGACCCATACCGGCATTGGTGCTGCTCCGGTGATCTCATTAAGTCTTGCATCCCGCTCATGCCATACAAGCTCTCCCGCATAATAGAGAATGAGGAGCGGGACCAAAAACCACATGGGATTGTAATTGATGTTTTCCAGTAAAATCAAAAGATGTCCTGTAACAGGCGACTCAGGAACATAATGATATTCATTAAACCATAAAGGACTCGTTAGTAGTACAAAAATTGAGAGGCCGGCAAATAGGATCCATCCCCTACTCATCACTACCTTAAATGACTCCCTGGCCACAGTAACCAACTGAAGGGCCTGGGTTGATACTCCAAACGTTCGTTGTACTTGCGGAATAACGATAGGGGCTCTTTTCAAAATAGGGTAACGCTCCTCAATAGTAGAAGATGCAGTTAAGCGACGCTTCGCCTTAACTTTTTTATCGCGATTGAAGACAGACCCAATGGTGAAACGGAAATAGGTAACGGCAAGAATACAAAGAGCGATAGAGCACCACAAGAGCCGGTTTAGAAGCGTCCAGCTTTGCGTTGCTGGCATGAGCGTATTTTTCTCTAAGGGGGTCCATAAACTTTTAAGTTCCTGAACTAATGTAATACCCAATGGATCCATCAGCTTTGCAAGATTCCAATTCCCATGCTCTACAGCAATTAACTGCCAGGTGGCGAGCGCGGTGAAAAAAATAAAAATTCCTATAAGAAAGCTTGCAATACCCCGGCGACTCAAAACAGCCACAGCAAACATAAGAGTCACTGCAACAAAGGTATTTGGCAGCAGGAATAAAAAATAGGTATTGAAGTAAGCAGCTGGATTAAGTGGCCCTGTAAGCTCCTGATGTTCCCCGGGAAAAAGTGCGCCACCCACGAGGCCCGCCGGAATTGCGAGCATTACTAGTGCTCCAAGTGCAAAGGCGGCCAGAAAACGCCCCCCAAGATAGATAAGTTTGTTAATGGGTGCTGTGTAGAGTAGCGGGTGCATCCTGGTTTCTACATCTCTGGCCGCTACATTGCCAGAAATCGGAGCCAGGATCCATATCCCCAGGAGACAGGCTATTACGGCAATCTTGACAATAAAATAAGGGGCATTTCTGGAGTAGCCCCCAATAATCATCTCTTCAATAAAGACGTCACGGGCCATGAAGAATGAAAGCACTAAAAGAAGCAGGAAATAGAACCAGGTTGAGACGTTTCGCAGCTGGTAAGCAACCTCATATCGGAAAGTTTCCCAGAGTTTCATATGAGCACCTCCTTTTCTTTTGGTGCTACGTTCTTTCTGGAGTCTTGAATGATGGCGGTGAAATAGACATCTTCCAAATCGGGAGATATGGGTTCGAAATCACTTCCTGGAGATGTTTCGTTATAGATGTGTACCACAGTCCGGCCAGCAAGAAGTTTGGTTGAAATGATTACATGCTCTTCCTCCAGTCCTTGTAATGCCTTCTTTTCTATCACCCGGCGCCATACTTTTCCTTTCAAGTTTTCAATGGCCTTTTGGGGTTCAGCCTCCAGTAATATCTGTCCTTTATTGATCACTGCCATGTGTGTGCAAAGCTCGGACACATCCTCAACGATGTGTGTAGAAAGGATTACCACGCTGTTCTCGCCCATTTCACTGAGCAGGTTAAGAAACCGTACCCGCTCTGCCGGATCAAGTCCGGCTGTTGGTTCATCTACAATGATCAACTTAGGGTTTCCCAGCATAGCCACGGCCACTCCAAACCGCTGTCGCATCCCACCTGAAAAGCCTCCAAGCATTTGTCTGCGTACATCCCATAAGTTGGTTTGCCTTAGTAGCGCCTCTACCACTTCACTCCTTGAGTTTTTTCCCTTTATCCCTTTGAGCACAGCAAAATAGTTTAGCAGTTCTTCTGCTTTTGCTTTAGGATGTAGTCCAAACTCCTGTGGCAGGTAACCGAGTGTCTGGCGTACCTCTTCCTTTTGATTGAGAACATCCAGATCATCCAGGTAAATACTACCTTCATCCGGCTCCTGCAATGTTGCCAGGGTTCGCATAAGTGTAGACTTGCCGGCTCCATTGGGACCCAGCAGGCCATACATACCAGTCGGAATGTTCAGCGAAATGTTGTCTAATGCCTGTACTCCGTTATTGTAGGTTTTAGATACGTTCCGGATGGAGAGGGTTAGCTGCTGACTTTTCATTGTTACCTTCTTTTAGTTCGTCTTGTGGTTAGAAGGGGTAGATGCTTACCTTTCCTTCTGGCTTCGAAAACAAATGAACAGGTACTGATGCAGAAAGCAAAAAACGATATACTACAGCTAGAAAAAATCGACGAATAGATATTTTGCTACTGCCAAAGCACTTGCAGACTCAAATACTGATTTTGTAGATTATTGTGGGCGCTCGTCGATTAGAATAAAGAGGAATGACAGGATAAAATACCTTTGCATCATGAATAGAATTAAAAAAATATTAGCGCTTATACCCATCTTATTTTGGATCGTTGCATTGATGATTGGTGCCTGGGATGTCATCATTGAGGGTCAGCCCTTAAGGCCTAAAGGATATTTGGTAGGGCTATATGTTTTTTTTGCTCATTTATTCATTTTTAAAAAATACCTAAATAAAAGAGAGTATAAAGCCTATTTCTGGTACCTGGTAGGAATCTTATTTACGGGCCCTCTACCCTTTATGCTTTTTGCCTTCTTCATACAGGAAAAATTCAATACATGGCTGGGTTTTCTGGCTTACTATGGTGATTGTGTATCGATTGTTCTTATTTTTATTTTTGTCAGCTCCCTTGTCGGAATTACACAGATCCTTATCATAAATACTGTAAAAAAAGAGCAGCTGGAGAAACAGGCTATCAATACAGAACTTGTGTATTTAAAGTCTCAGATTAACCCACATTTCCTATTCAATACCCTCAATAACATTCATACATTAGTATATACACAGGATGCCGCAGCACCTGAGGCAATGATGCGTTTGTCCTCCTTGATGCGTTATATGATTTATGAATCTAATGCTTCAACTGTTCCACTTTCCATAGAAATCAATTATTTACAGGACTATATTAGCCTTCAACAACTCCGATATAAAGCAACCTCCGTTGTAGACTTTCAGGTGGAGGGAAATACAGAGACCTGCCATGTTGCACCCCTGTTATTTATTCATCTCCTGGAGAATACCTACAAACATAGTCCGCAGCGGTTAAGACCAGGTTCCATAAAGGTGAGAGTGACAGTAAAAGAAAATCTGCTTATAGCAACTTTTCAGAACCCGATTGGAAAAAAAAGCGGAGCTTTATTGGAAGAACCAGGTGGTATTGGATTTTCGAATGTTCAAAAACGTTTGCAATTACTATACCCGAACCAGCATAGCCTGGCCAGCAATAAAACTGATGACGTTTTCACAGCGGAATTAAAAATAATGAATCTTCAGACACAAATTCATGAGAAAAAAGCTCACCTGCTATATCATTGATGATGAGCATCTGGCTCAGAAAATACTGGAAAAGTATGTAGCAAAAGTTAGCTTTCTGGAGCTAAAAGGCAGCTTTGAAAGTCCACTGGATGCAGTTGACCATATTGACGAAGACAAGCCCGACCTGCTGTTTTTGGATATAAATATGCCGGATCTTGACGGACTGAGTTTTATTCCGATGCTGAATCCAAAGCCGATGATCATCCTGACTACTGCCTACGATCAATATGCGCTTAAAGCCTTTGACCTTGAGGTTAAAGATTACCTGTTAAAGCCAATTTCTTTCGAACGCTTTTACAAAGGTGTACTACGAATTTACCAGGAGTTAAACCCCCAGCATCAGCCAGAGCAAATAGAAGCGTCCGTAATGCCTAAAAACGAGCAGGAATACGTTTTTATAAAAGCAGGTACTCGTATTCAAAAGATTGCTGTTCGCGATATTTTATTCATAGAAGGCATGAAAGATTATCTCCGAATCCATACCCACAATGAAAAGATAATGACCTTGCTAAGTTTTGCTAAGTTAGAGGAATTGCTACCTGATAAAAAATTTGTACGTGTGCATAAATCATATATGGTCGCCATTGATAAGATCAACCACATCGAAAAAAACAGGATTAGAATAGCTGATCAGATTATTCCCATCAGTAATACCTATGCAGATATTTTCTTTCAAATGTTGAGAGATTTTAACAATTAGTATTTCTATCAAATTAGCCATGAAACTAAGGTTAATTTTGGTTAATGTCACACTTTGATTGATTCGTTATAATAGAAAAGGAACAGTTTTGTATAGAGAAAGTGTATAGTATCCGACTTTGAGAAGGAGAGGGTTTTTCTCACATATCTGCAGACTCTTTGTCTGATGGTGCAGTTGAATCGCTCTATATGATTAGTCTCTCCGCTATCTTTTCCTACGCTGGTATGCTTCT
>JAESGL010000463.1_pt1 | contig 17945 bp, 16 predicted proteins | sample 9269711 | NCBI WGS metagenome assembly JAESGL01 (sample SAMN14515918, study PRJNA621676) | algae metagenome | isolation source: Kastovskya adunca ATA6-11-RM4 and co-occurring heterotrophs from soil and... | place: Chile: Atacama Desert | collected 2011-06-27
AGACCATCGAACATCGGCGCTTGCAGCACCGCAAGTTCGCCGCCTAACATCAACCCCCTGACGAGGTCCGCACTCCGCTAATCTACGCCGCGAGTTGTGCCGAATGTCCCATGACCCGTCGCCCGGTGGCAGACATTGCTTCGGTAGAGACGGCAATAGCCAGGGGGCGACCCGAAACCTGCGTATAATATCGTCGGGCGATCAGAGCGCCCATATTGCCGACCTAGACGGGCAATCGCCTCGTCGAACGAGATGGAGGACGACATGGCCTATATCACGACTTCGGATGGTGCCGAGATTTTCTACAAGGACTGGGGGGCAAAGGATGCTCAGCCCATCGTATTCCACCACGGCTGGCCATTGTCATCGGACGACTGGGACGCGCAAATGCTGTTCTTCCTGGCCAACGGTTACCGCGTCGTTGCCAGTGATCGCCGCGGTCACGGCCGCTCCTCGCAGATATCGACCGGCCACGACATGGATCATTATGCGTCGGATGCGTCGGCGGTCGCCGAACATCTTGACCTCAAAAATGCCGTCCATATCGGCCACTCGACCGGTGGCGGCGAAGTTGCGCGCTACGTGGCAAAATTTGGCCAGCCCCAGGGGCGCGTAGCAAAAGCGGTGCTGGTGAGCGCCGTCCCTCCGCTGATGGTCAAGACCGATGCGAACCCCGACGGGACGCCGCTTGCGGTATTCGACGGCTTTCGCGCGGCGCTAGCGGGCAACCGTGCCCAATTCTTCCTCGATGTCGCTTCCGGGCCCTTTTACGGCTTCAACCGGGACGGTGCGGCCATATCGGAGGGCGTGATCCGTAACTGGTGGCGGCAGGGCATGGTCGGCAGCGCACTTGCCCATTATGAGGGTATCAAGGCGTTTTCGGAAACCGATCAGACCGAGGATCTCAAGGCGATCACGGTACCGACCCTGGTTCTGCAGGGCGATGACGATCAGATCGTTCCCTACAAGGACGCAGCGCTGATTCAGGCCAGGCTGCTCCAGAATGCGACGCTGAAGATCTACGAAGGTTTTCCGCATGGGATGCTGACGACCCATGCCGATGTCATCAATCAGGACTTGCTCGCCTTCATCCGCAGCTGATGCATCAGCCATGGCCAGAGGGGCAGCTTGACTGCCACTCTTTGCTCACGTCAAAGCGCTGAACATATCGACGACGCTATATGGCGCATCCGGGCCGAAGAACCGCTCCAAATTTGCTGCACTTGCCCGAGCTTGCGGCGCGACACGCGGGAAAAGAGCTCGCTCATATGTGTTGATCGCCGCCTCGAGGCTGTCACAGCTTGCGATCGCGCGGGCCAGTTCGGCGGCGTCGAACATAGCCAGATTGGCGCCCTCACCGGCGAAAGGCGACATCAGATGTGCGGTGTCGCCCAGCAGCGTGACGCCCAGGACATGGTTTCAGCGATGGTTGATCGGCAGTGCGTAGATGGGCCGCATGATGGGAGGCGCTTTCCTAGCCCTCATCAGTGCGATCAGCGGCGGCGCCCAGCCTTCGAAGGCCTTTGCAACCTGTGACAGGGCGTCGCGTGCATCCTTGATGCTTGCGCCTGATGCCCAGTTTTCCGGCCGATTGAGCGCGATATACATATGCACGCCGCCATCTGCATTGCGATGCGCCAGAATGCCCTGACCCGGGGCAACCGCCATCATCGTCCCGGAGCCGATCATCGCTGCATGCATGGCACATCCAGGATCATCTGCTGCGATATGCGTCTCGATGAACCAGGTTCCGGTGAATTCAGGCTTGGTTGTGGACAGGAGTGGCCGAACGCGCGACCAGGCGCCATCCGCACCCACCAGCATGGCAGTGGTCAAGAAGGAGCCGTCGGCAAAGTGGACGGCATATCGACCCTCACGAAGCCGAGACGCCGACATGAACTTGTGCCCCCAGCGGATCGTATCGGGCGGCAAAGCGTCGATCAGCATCTGGCGCAATGCGCCGCGATCCAACTCGGGTCGTCTGCCATAGGAACTGCCTGGCCTGTCGAACAGGATATTGCCGTCCCGATCGACAACGCGCTTCGCATCCTCGTTGGGACGGACGAGATGCTTGAAGGCATCGGCAAGGACTGCCGCCCTGATCGCCTGCTGGCCGCTCTCCTCGTGAATATCGAGAAGGCCGCCCTGCATGCGGTCGCCAGATGACCTTTCCGCTTCGTAGATCGTGGCGGCAATGCCGTTGAGATGGAGAATGCGGGCGAGGGTCAGGCCGCCGAGGCCAGCGCGGATGATCGTGATAGGGTGCTGCATGCTTCGCGCTCCATGGTTGTCGATGCGCGCCGGCCGGGCGCGTCATCGATGACGCCAGCCCGGAAGGGCCGGCTCATGCTGTGTGGAGCCGCTAGCCGACCGCAAAGAGGGAAGGCCTGTGCGCGATACACCTTGCGATGCAGGGCAATCGTTTTTCGCGACGGGCCTGTCTTACAGAATTGCCCGTCTTATCGCAAATGATCGGCTTCTTCCTCCATCGAGAACGCCAAGCAAAATGCGTACTCAATAGAATCGCGGTATCGGTCCAATCTGCTGTGTCTGATCCGGCAAGGCGACCTCGATGTCGTCGACATAGCACCACCCCCAGCCTTCGGGCGGATCATAGCCCTCGATGATCGGGTGGCCGGTTTCGTGGAAATGCGCGCGCGCATGCCGGTGGGGCGACTGGTCGCAACAGCCTACATGACCACATTCGCGGCAGAGCCGCAGATGCAGCCACGCACTCCCGATTTTCAGGCACTCCTCGCAGCCGCGTGCGCTGGGCACGACCTCCTCGATTGTCCTCATATGACTGCATGCCATCATCGTGTCTCCTCGGGCTGTCGGGTTGCATCTGCCTGCCGCGCAAACATGGCATGAATCTGTGCCACGACCGAGGCGCCTTCGCCAACGGCGGCCGCGACGCGCTTGGTTGATCCGGACCGGACATCGCCGATGGCGAACACACCGGGCAGGCTGGTCTCGAGCGGAGCATTCCGTCACCTGTGACTATGAAGCCTCGGCTGTCGGTCTTGATGCAGTCCCGCGCCCATTGTGTGTTCGGATCGGCACCGATGAAGAGGAAGAGATGACGGGTCGCCAATCGCTGGCGTGTACCATCATGGAGGTCCGCGAATTCAAGGTCGCGAAGGCCGTTCTGCCGATCGCCTTTCAGACCGACCAGTTCTTTGCCGACCTGGATCTCGACATTGGGCAGCGCTGCGATCCGTTCGATCAGATATTGCGACATGGTCTGTGCGATGTCGCGGCGAACCATCAGGTGCAGCTTCTTCACCTGCGGCGCGAGAAAGACGATCGCCTGGCCAGCCGAGTTGCCGCCACCGATCAGCACCACTTCTTCGCCGGCGCACAGCCGTGCCTCGATTGCGGACACCCAATAGGAGACGCCGGCGCCCTCGAACTCTCCAAGATGGGACACGTCGGGACGTCGATAGCTGGCGCCCGAAGCGATCACGACAGAGCGGGCTTTGACCTGCCGATTGCCGGTGCAGAACAGGATGGAATGGGGGCCATCGCAATCCATCCGCTCTACGGCGACCGGGATTGCGATCTCGGCGCCGAACTTGAGCGCCTGGTTGAAGGCTCGCCCCGCCAGCGCTTGGCCGGAAATGCCGGTCGGAAAGCCAAGATAATTCTCGATCCGGGCCGAGGCGCCGGCCTGGCCGCCCATTGCCCGGGCGTCGAGCACGATGACGGAAAGACCCTCGGACGCGGCATAGACGGCGGCGGCGAGGCCGGCCGGTCCGGCACCCACGATGGCGACATCGAACAATTTCTCGGGATCGATGTCGGGTATGACGCCCAGGCTGGCGGCGAGTATTTCGTCGCTCGGCTTGTGCAGTATGGCGCCGCTTGGGCAGACGACAAGTGGCAGACCGGCCGTGGAAACCCCGGTCCGTTCGACAAGGGCGCGTCCCTCATCGTCGGAACCGGCGTCGAGCAGCAGATTAGGCAGGCCGCCGCGGTCGAGGAAGTTCTGCAGGCGCAGGACATCGGGACTACCGGGCGTCCCGATGATGATCGTCCCCGCGCCGCCCTGTTCGATGAGGCTGACGCGCCGCAGAATCAGCGCGCGCATCACGATCTCGCCAATATCGGCAGATCCGATCATCAGGGCGCGCAGATGGGCAGCGTCAAAGGGCAGGGCGGTACAACCATCCGGACCCGCCGTGCCCGCTGCTATCGAGGGCCGGCCTGCGAGCTGATTGACCTCGCCGGAAAACTGCCCCGGCGAAAGGGTGGTGATCGGCGCTTCACCGCTCAAGCCATCGCGCCTGACGACATCGATGCTTCCTCTCATGACCAGCCAGGCAGGCGCACCGCGACTGGCTATGGCATAGAGCGTCTCACCAGCCGCAAAATGCGCTTCCGGGCCGCTGGAGAAGCGTCGTGCAATCTCGACCTGTGCCTTCGACAGAACAGGGAACATCTGGGCATTGCGTGCCTCGACCGTGCTCATCTCATTCTCCAGATCGTGGCCATTCTCGGAGGCGAGGAGCCAACTGACAGAGGAAGCTATCGGGCATTGGCGCAGGCGCCGCCATCATACGCATGTTTGTGTCGATCGCCGCCGCACCTACAAACCTCTGTATGATGGCGCGGCGCCTTGCCTCCCGCTCATATGGCGCCATCGGATTTCAGGATCGGGGACAAGGATCATGATGATGGCAGGCCACGACATGCACCCGCAGATCGCGGTCCTCCCACCATTGGCGGCCCCGAGCGCGGCGGATGAGGCGAACCATCGGCTCGCCAACCATCTCCAGATGCTCTCGGCCCTGATCTCCGCGGAGGCGCGATCGATTTTGGATGTGGAAGGCAGGGCGGTGCTGGAGAGGACACAGCAACGGCTCGCCGCAATCGGCTGCGTTCATCGGCATCTCTACATGAGCGAGGGGGCGCAGATCGACCTTGGCGTCTATCTCGAGGATCTGGGTGAGCAGCTGGCGCAAAGCTGCCCGGCCCATCATGCCATCATGGTCGAGGCGCCTTCGGTCCCGGTATCGAGCGATATCGCTGCTTCGTGCGGTATATTGACGACCGAGCTCGTCATGAATGCCTGCAAACATGCGTACGGTCTTGAGGAGCAGGGGGCGATCACCATTTCCCTGAGGCGCCTTCCCGAAGGGGGCCACGAGTTCCGTGTCGAGGATCATGGCCGTGGGGCTCAGTCTGGTCGCAAGCGCGATGGTCTTGGCAGCCGTCTGATCGATGCGACGGTAAGGAAATTGCAGGCCTGCGCCGTTATGGAAAATATGCGGCCGGGCACCCGGTTCCGGATGATCCTGCCCTTCTGAAGGCCGCAAGACCGGAGCGTTTCGAGTTGCGAGCGGCTTGCAAGTCCTGCAGCATGACCTCGAGCGCGGCATGGGTCGCGATATCAGCAAGGACACGCGCAAGGGGCGTCGATGAGCGACAATATGAACCATGCCGGGTGGATTGCGACCACGACACTCGGTTTAGCCGCCCTGCTCGCTCTTGCCATCTTCGCGCTCGACATCCTGTCCCCCCTGCAAGGGGCCGTCGCCGTTCTTTATACGATCGTCGTACTTGTTGCCGCCCGGGCGCATGTTCGTCGTCAAGTCTTTGTCGCAGGCACTGCCTGCGCACTGCTGGCTATGACGGGCTACTGGATCAGCCATGGGATGGAGACAATCGGATCGCCAGCCATGCGACTGATCGTGAGTTTGATCGCCATCGCGACCACCGCCATACTCAGTGCGCGCCAGATCACCGCCGCAGAAGAGCGAAGCCGATCGGAGGAGCGCTATCGCCTGATATTCGATGCATCCGGCTTTCCGATCTGGGAATCCGACTGGTCGGCGGCCTACCGCCTTCTCCGCTCAGGAGAAGCGCCCAGCCTCGAACTGGTGCAGACGGCCGGTGCCCTGGCCACTATCCGTAATGCCAATCAGGAAGTTGCTCGCCTCTTTGGCTATCAGGATCGCGCGGAACTGGTCGGTGCCAACATCATTGCCCACCATACGATGAGCGCACAGGCGACCCAGGCGCGCATTTTCGAACAGCTCCTTGAGGGACAAGCACCCGTCGAGGAGGAGGTGCAGTTTCTTACCACCAAGGGAGATCTGATCGATGTCGTACTGCGCGTCACGCTCCCGCCGGACCATGATGGCTGGCAGCGGGTACTTGTAACGGCCCTCGACGTGACCCAGCGCAATCAGGCACAGGCCCGTCTGATCGAGTCCCAAGCGGAATTGACCCATATGTCGCGCGTGACGACGCTCGGCCAATTGACGGCATCCATTGCACATGAGGTGAATCAGCCGCTCTCCGCCATCATCACCTATGCGCGCTCGGGAAAGCGCTGGCTCGCCCGAGAGGCGCCGGATGCCGCCGAGGTTGCGGATTGTCTCGATCACATTGCGCTGAACGGTACGCGTGCCGCAGAGGTCATCGCGCGCATTCGTGACCTTGCGCGAAAGGGCGACCCTCGGCAGGAACAGGTGCAAATGGAAAGCCTGATCGCGCAGACTGTCGCGCTTTTGCGGCGAGATTTGATGGCAAATGATGTCCGATTGGCCCTCGACATCAGTGCTGACCTGCCGACCATAATGGGTGACCATATCCAGCTCCAGCAGGTTGTCATGAACCTGTTGCTCAATGCGCAGCAAGCGATGGCAACGACAGCACCGCAGAGCAGGGAGATTGGCCTTACCGGGCGCATCGACGGCGATTATCTCCTCTTCGACATCAGCGATTGCGGCGTAGGTTTCGTCGATGTCGATCCCGAAAGCCTCTTCCGCCCCTTCTTCACCACAAGGGAAGATGGAATGGGGATGGGGCTGTCGATCTGCCGCTCGATCATCGAACAGCATGGCGGGAAGCTTTCTGCCCGAAGCAACGAACGGGGCGGCGCAACCTTTTCGTTCAGGCTGCCGGTGGCTGATGATGAAAGGATCGCCGCGTGACGGAGATGATGATGGCCGGTTGTGTCTGCGTGATCGACGACGATGAGGAGGTTCGCGGTTCGGTCGGCAGTCTCCTGCGCTCTTCAGGCTATGATATCCGGCTTTATGATAGACCCAAAGCATTTCTCGATGCAGGTTCTCCCGACGGCCCGTCGTGCCTGGTGCTAGATATCCGCCTGTCTGGCGAGAACGGTCTGGATTTCCAGGAGCGCCTGTCCAGCAACGGACTGACCTTGCCTGTCATTCTGATCACGGGGCATGGCGACATTCCGATGACCGTGCGCGGCATGCGTGCGGGGGCGATCGACTTCCTGCCAAAACCCTTCGACGACGCCCAATTGCTCCTGGCTGTTGAACGCGCACTGGGCGTCGATCGCACCCGGCGTGCGGAAGATGCTGGCCTTGCAAGTCTCAAGGCCGGGTTCGAGCGGCTGACACCGCGCGAGAAGGATGTGTTCGGCCTGGTCGTGACCGGGCTCATGAACAAGCAGGTGGCTGCGCGCCTGGAGCTCAGCGAAATCACCGTGAAGATCCATCGCGGCAATGTCATGCGCAAGATGGGGGCGCAGTCGCTCCCGGATCTCGTCCGGATGGCGGAGCAGCTCGGAGTCCGCGACGCATCAATTCATCGATATAATATCTGAGTATGATGGCGCAGCCTTTCCAGAAACCCCACATCAAAGCGGTCAGAAGAGAATATTCGGGTCGGAGTGATATCTTGTCGAGTCCACTGCTAGTTGCGATCGTCGATGACGATCCCGGTGTGAGTGGCAGCATCGCGAGCCTGCTCCGATCCGCGGGGCTGGAGAGCGAGTGCTTTCTGGATGGCAGCGCATTGCTGGAAAGAGACGCCCTGGCGGACTTCGCGTGTGTGATCACCGATCTTCACATGGCCGGCGTCGATGGCCGGGAATTGCAGGCGGAATTGAAGCGACGGGCTTGGAAAGGGCCGCTGATCGTCATCACCGCATTCCCGACGGAGGCAGCTAGGGAACAGATCATCGCTGCCGGGGCCCATGCGTTCCTGACGAAACCGATCGATCCCGATGGCCTGCTCGAAGTGGTGGAAGCCGCGATCTGCTAGATCCGCTCCACCAGCGTAGCGGCACATTTTGTCGGCCGTTGCTCGACGCCTTTTGTGAGGAAGGCCTGCTGCCCTCTCGTCAAAAGGAAAGCGAAGCCCCCAGCCTGCGCCCGTAATTGACGATTGCCTCGCCGGCCCGAAGGCGTTCGCGCTCGAACCGCGCCTTGGCCTCCGGCGTCCAGCCGGCACCGATCGCAGAGGCAAGAGCAATGGCATCGCCGGCGGCCTTGGCGATGCCCATCGCCGTATGGGGCCGGGCGACGAAGGCAGCGTCACCGATGATCGCGATCTGGCCATCCACCATCCTGGGCGTCACCATATCGAAGATGGCCTGCACGAAAGGCCTGGGTTCGACAGTGAAGGCGGCTGCAAATGGCGGTGGCAGCAGCTCCCCGGCGGCGATCAGCAGACTTTGTTCCGCTTCCGGTCGAACGCCGCCAGGGGGGAGGGAAAAGGGGTGAGACCGCCCTTCGCGATCGATCAATGTCGCGGACAAGTCAGCCACGCGACGATACCAGACCGCATTGTAACGGCGGTCCCCTGCGCTGAGTTCGCCACTCGCTCCCGCAACTGTATAGCCCAGCGCCTGACTATCGACGCTGTTGTAGAAGGCAAATTGATCGGAGAGGCGCAGGGCCGCCGCTTCCGGCAGCAGGCGCTCGGGTACAAGCGCGCGCCAGGCAACATAGCCGGCATATCGAGGATGCGCTCCATCACCAAGCAGCGAATACCGCACGGCTGAACCGATGCCATCGGCGCCGATGACAATATCCGCGTCGATCCGCCTACCATCCTCGAGTTCGAGCCAGGCTCCGTCATTCCCCTGTCCAGCGGCGATCGCTCCACTGCCAAGATGGTAGGCAGCGTCATCGACCTCCCCCCGGACTGCAAGGTAGAGATGATCCCATGAGAGCTGCATTTGCGGCCGGGGGGCACGGGAAATAACCTCGCCGGCGCGATCCAGGATGATCCTCTGGTTCGCAACGATGCCAAGGCGGGCAACATCTTCTCTGCCGATCAAGGAGAGCAGGTCGAACAATTCCTGCTGCGGGACGAGCCCCGCGCCGCGTCCTTGCAGACCATGGCGGGACCGCTCGAAAATCTGGACCTTGTGCCCCGCCTGCCTGAGCAGCGCCGCAGCAAACAGTCCGGCGACCGATCCCCCTGCTATCGCGATGCGCATGACTTCAGCCCTCCCGCTGGAAGCCGGCGAGCTGGATCAGCACGCCGATGGCGGAGAAAGCGGCGCCTAGGATCGTGACTATGATCCAGCCGCCAGTCGACCACGCCAGAGTGGCAAATCCCGATCCAAGGGCACCGCCCATGAACATCGCGCCCATGAAGATGGTGTTGAGGCGCGCGCGCGCTTCGGGACGCAGTGCGTAGACAATATGCTGATTGGAAACGAGGGCGCTCTGAACGCCGAAGTCGAGGAGGATCACGCCGACGATCAGGCCGGCGATTGATCCCAAAGCGCCGAAGACGACCCATGCCAGCAATGTGAGAATCGTGCCCATAAGGATAACGGGTTTGGGACCACGACGATCGGCAATACGCCCGGCAATGGGCGCTGCCAGCACGCCAACAGCGCCGACGATGCCGAACAGACCTGCTGCATCGGCCCCCAGCGAGAAGGCCGGTTGCTGCAGACGTAGGGCAAGGATCGTCCAGAATGCGCTGAACCCGGCGAAGAGAAGCGCCTGGGTGATGGCAGCTTTGCGCAGTGCGCGAAATTCCGTCCACAGGCCACCAAGCGAGTAGATCAGCTGGCCATAGCGCATATCGCCCGTCGGCTCGCTCTTGGGCAGCAGGGCCGCCATTATCGCCCCGGCGCCAACTGCCATGGGGACGCCGAGCCAGAGCATTGCACGCCAGCCATCATGTGTTGCCACGAAACCGGCAAGTGTCCGACTGAGCAGGATGCCACATAGCAGGCCCGCCATCACGGTGCCGACGGTGGCGCCGCGACGCGCTGATGTCGAGAGATGAGCGGCCAAGGGGACGATCTGCTGGGCGACCGTCGACAGGACGCCGACAAGCAGCGAGGCTCCCAGGACCATTGCGGCGCCGGACGCGACCGCCGCTATCGCCAGCGCGACCGCCAATCCCATGAACTGAAGGACGATGAGGCGTTTTCTCTCGATCAGGTCGCCGAGCGGCACGAGCAGGAAGAGCCCGAGCGCATATCCCAGCTGTGTGGCGGTTGGAACCAGGCTGGTGATCGCTCCCGGGAGATCCCGTTCCATGATCCCCAGCATCGGCTGGCTATAATAGATATTGGCGACCGCGATGCCGGCTGCGCTTGCCATAGCGAAATTTAGCGCAGACCGCTGCCAGCGGTTGTCCCGGATATCGGTGTCTTGTGTGATGGATGTCATCAGATCCTCCTGGTTGAGCAGCGCTCGGACCCGATCTGGACCTTTTCGCCACAAAGCATAAGTAGCGCTTCGGGACAGGCCAGTTTATCATACAGAGATATGATCAACGTCGACGATCTCACAATTTTGATCGAGGCCGTCCAGCAGGGCAGCCTCTCTGCGGCAGGCCGACGGCTGGGATTGACGGCGCTCGCGACGTCACGCCGGCTGGCTGCGCTCGAAGCGGAGCTTGGGGTTCGACTGGTGCATCGCACGACCCGTTCTCTCTCGCTCACTGTCGAGGGAGAAGCGTTCCTGCCACATGCAGAGGCAATGCTCGTTCATGCCGAGGACGGCCGCGCCGCCGTTGCCCGGGGCGCCGTCGCCGCGACGGGCCTGCTGAGGATCGCCGCGTCGGTGCCGTTCGGGCGCAAGGTGCTGACGCCGATGCTCGCCAACTTCCTCGCCTCCCATGGTCAGTTGAAGGTCGAATTGCTGTTGAGCGACGCCGTCGTCGATATTGTTGCACAAGGTGTCGACGTCGCGATCCGCTTTGGCGAGCTCAAGGACAGCAGCCTCGTCGCCCGGCGCTTGTCCGACAATGGCAGAGGCCTCTACGCCGCACCGCATTATCTGGCACGCCGCGGCACGCCAAGGCGCGCTGCCGACCTTGCAGATCATGACTGTCTGAGCGTGCCCGGCGTCCGGCAATGGACGCTGACGCGCGGCGGACGCACTGTCCGGCAGTCGGTTTCGGGCGCTTTTTCCGCCGATAGTCTGGAGGCTTTGCATGAAGCCTGTCTGCAGGGCCTCGGCGTCGTTCAGCTGTCCCAATGGAATGTGCGGGCGGATCTGGCGGAAGGCCGCCTGGTCGAAATCAGGCTGGCCGACGCGTCTCTTCCCGATCAGGGAATATGGGCGGTGCTGCCCACCCGACGGCTTGTCCCTGGCAAGGTGCGCCTTTTCCTCGATGCGCTTATTGCTCATCTGGTCGAGGCCCTGGTCCCGTCAGTCCAGGACACCGATGGCGGCCTTCAACCGGGCAGGGGTGAGCGGCATGTCGCGCAGCCGGGCACCGGTCGCGTCGGCGATCGCATTGGCGAGTGCAGCTGATGTCGGCCCTTGTGCCGTCTCGCCGGCGCCAAGAAATGGCAGACCCGGACGGCGCATGACCTCGACATCGATGGATCCGGGGACCTGATCGAACCGAAGAATCGGATAGCTGCCCCAGTCGAAGCCGGTGCGCTTGCTTTCGTCGATCGTCATCTCCTCATGGATCGCCCAGCTCAGGGACTGAATGATGCCGCCCTCCACTTGGTTGCGGATACCGTCCGGACTGGCGGGCTGCCCGGCGTCCACCGCGGCATTGACCCGGTGAATGAAGATGGTGCCCGTCTCGCGCTCGACCTCGATCTCCATCGCCAGGGCGCAATAGGCGCCGATATTCTTGTACCGCGCGAAGGCCATTCCGGATCCACGTTGCCCATTGCCCTTCTTTCGTTTTTCCCAACCGAACGCCCGCGCGGCGGCGATCATGACCGCGCGCGCGCGCTCGTCGCGCATGTGCGCCAGGCGAAAGGCGAGCGGATCGACGCCACCGGCATGCGCCAGTTCGTCGAGCATGGATTCCAGCGTGAATATATTGAGGTGGGCACCCAGCGATCGCAGCGCCGATACACGCAACGGCATTTGGGGCACGAAATGGTAGCGGACATCCATATGGGGGAAATCGTAAAGCGGGTTGGCATTACGGTCCCCATCGCCTTCCGGCATCGGGATCGGCTTGGCCTCCTGCATCGGGAAGGGGCGTGCGACCTCCTGCGCGACGGCATAGCCGCCCGCTTTTACCGGGCGGTTGTTGTGTGAATTGCTCCAGACATGATATTTCCAGCTGAAGATGCGCTTGTCCGGTCCGATCGAGGCCTCGACCTCGGTTACCATCGCGCAGCCCAGTGGCTCCCACCCGAATTCCTGTTCGCGCATCCATTGCAGGCGTATGGGGCGCCCCGGCAACGCCATCGCGATGAGGGCGGCCTCTGCCGTCACGTCGTCGGCGCCGTTCTGGCCGTAGCATCCAGCCGAAGGCGTGTGGATGACCCGCACCTTGTCGGGAACAAGGCCGACAAGTTCGGCAGTCGCACGATGCATGTCGAACACCCCCTGGCTATGCGACCAGATGGTAAGTTCGCCATCCTCGAACAGCGCGACAGCACAGGATGGCCCGATCGAGCCATGGCTATACCATGGGCGGCTATATCGTCCCCGGATCGTGGCGGTTGCGGGCTTTTCCGCATGGCCTGTGTTCAAGACGATGATCTCGCGGCTCGGCAGCTTCTGGAGGTGCAGTGCGCCGTCAGTGGCCGGCAGGGGCGGGACTGTCCGCACATAATCGCTGTCCTGCGCGACCCGCATGGCCTGGATTGCGTCCCACTCCCTCTCGGCGACCACGGCAGCGAAGCTGCCATTGCGTACGATCCGGACGACACCGGGCATGCGGGATGCCGCTTCGAGGCGCGGAGCGGAAAGTCGCGTGCCATGGCTGGGGCCGCGCACCACGCGGGCATGGAGCATCCCGTTCATATGCAAATCTTGCACGTAGGCCCGCCCGCCTGTAACCTTGGCCGGGATATCTGTGCGTGGCAGATCCTTGCCAAGCGTCCGATAGCGCGATGGATCGCGCCTGGGCGCATTCGCTATCGCCTCGACGTGGAGTGACAGCGATGCGGCCAGGCCGCCATAGTCGAGCCGACCCCCGTCGGCGGCAACGACATGGCCATCGCCGCTGGTGCTGAGCGATGCGACCGACACCTGCCACTTCCTGGCTGCCGCCCGGGTGAGCAGCATGCGGACGTTAGCGGCGGCATTGGCGATCGCGGTGCCGCCATCCTGCATAGAATGACTGCCCGCGGTCAGCCCTTCGTCGGGCGTGCGCGCGGTATCGGCGGTGACGAAGTTGATCGATGCCGGTGGAAGATCCAGTTCTTCGGCCGCGACCTGCAGCAGGGCTGTCCCGATACCTTGCCCCAGTTCCGCCTTGCCGGAGAAAACGGTAGCTCGCCCATCGGCGGCGATGTGGATCCAGCTGTCGAGTTCAGGATTATTCTTGAGGCTGCCGGGCAGATTGGGGCGCTTCACTTTCGGCGCGGGGCCACCTTCTCCACCTCCTGCAAGCTGTGCCAGCGCGCCCCCGGTGAAACTGAAGGCGACCAGGAGGCCGCCGCCGCGCAAAATCTGGCGGCGATCAAGGGACGCGCTCACTTGGCCGGTTCCGCTGCGCGTCGGATCGCGCGCAAAATCCGCATATGGGTGCCGCAGCGGCACAGGTTCGGCTGCATATGCGCGCGAATCTCGGCATCGGTGGGCGAGGGGGTTCGATCGAGAAGGGCCTGCGCCCGCATGATCATGCCGGCAATGCAATAACCACATTGAGCCGCCTGCTCGTCGACAAATGCCTGTTGCAGCTTGTTCATGCGGTCGGCTGAACCAAGCCCCTCAACGGTGCGGACCGCGCGACCTTCCAGGGCAGCAAGCGGTGTCAGGCAGGCAAAGGCCGGTTCGCCGTCAACATGCACGGTGCATGCGCCGCATTGTCCGAGCCCGCACCCATATTTGGGGCCGTTAAGACCCAGATCTTCGCGCAATATATAGAGGAGCGGGGTTGAAGCATCGACATCAAGCCGGTGCTGCCGGCCATTGACGGATAAGGTGACGGTCATGGCTGGATATTTCCTTTGCGAACGGAGCGTGCCGCCTTTTCCAGAGACGGCCATTCCGGGCGATCGGTGTAGCGGAGCCGGGCATAGGCGAGGATCGAGGCGATCTGCTTGTCGCTCAGGCTGTTGGCGAATGGCGGCATCTTTGGGCCACGGCCGGCGACAGGCGGTTCGATGCCCTGCAGGATCGCCTGGATGGCATTGGTAGGGTCGTCGTCGAGAAGGTCGCTGGAGAGGCTGAGCGACGGGCGCCCCTGCGCGGCCATCGGCGCGCCCGTTCCGTGGCAGGCGGCGCATGCGCCTGCGAAGAGAGCCGCACCTGAAGGAGCTTCCCGTGCGGCAAGGTCCGCGCGGTCCATCTGCAACGGGGGGGTCGCAGCCTCGCCATTGCCCATGCGGCTGGCAAAATAGGTTGCCAGTGCTCGAACATCCTCCTCCGGCACATTCGAAAGGCTCTCGACCACCGGCCCCATCGGCCCCGCGGCGGCGGAGTGATCGGGCGATATGCCGGTCCGCAGGAAAGTGAAAAGCGCATCGGCCGTCCAGCGCCGGGCCGAGGGATTATGCGCATCCAGTGCAGGCGCGCGCCAGCCTTCGGCGACGCCGCCGGCATAGGCCCTGCCGCGCATCTCGCCACCCAGCAGATTGCGTGGCGAGTGACAGCCTGCGCAATGTCCCAGGCCCTCTGCGAGATAGGCGCCGCGGTTCCATTCGGCCGATCTGGTCGGATCCGGAGCGATTTCCCCCTTGTGGAGAAACAGCATCTTCCAGCCGGCCAGCAACGGGCGGAAGCCGAGGGGAAAGATCAGCCTGTTCGCCGGCGCCTCTGCCACCACCGGGCGGCGCGTCATCAGAAAGGCATAAAGGGAAGCGAGATCAGCGTCAGTGATATGGGTGAAATGCTCATAGGGCAGCGCAGGATAGAGATGTGCGCCATCCCGTCGAACCCCATCATGCATCGCGCGCGTGAAGGCGACGAGCGACCAGCGGCCGATGCCCGTCGCCGGATCGGGCGTGATGTTGTTGGAATAGAGGGTCCCGAACGGTGTCGCCAGTGCGCGGCCGCCTGCCAGCGGCGTGCCGCCTTGTGCTGTATGGCAGACCGCGCAGTCACCAAGCTTGGCCAGCACGGCGCCGCGCTCGACATCCGCGATCGGGAAGGCCGATCGATCCGGCGGGGAGATCGGCGCAATTGCCGGCCGCCATGTGGTGGCAAGGGCAAGCAGCCCGGCGGCAACCAGGAGCGGTAGCCCGCGCTGGACGCGTCGCATCGTCTTGGGTGAGAGCCTTGGCAGCATCATGCCTCACGAATAAGCGCGCGCCAGCCCGGCCAGAATATATATGAAAGTATGGGGAGGCAGGGCCATGTCGCAGATTGCGCTGCGCGTTGGTCCCATGCCCTGGCGCCCTGCATGCGTCGGGCGATGACACACACCTAGGTATGGATTGGCTGCATCGCGGCGTGGCCTAACCTTCAAGCCGTTACCTGACTCAAGGAACGGAGAAGCAAGATGAATGATCATACCACTGCGACCAAGATCGGCGACCACTTCCTGGCGACGCCAACGGACCTTGGTTCGGATGCGACGCGCGATATCTCGGCTGGTCTCGCCGGACTTCTGGCAGACGTTTTCGCTCTCTATCTCAAAACCAAGAATTTTCACTGGCACATGAGTGGGCCGAACTTCCGCGACTATCATCTTCTCCTGGACGAGCAGGGCGACCAGATCTTCGCGATGACCGATCCGATTGCAGAACGCGCGCGCAAGATCGGCGGCACGACGATCCGTTCGATCAGCGATATCGCCGGCCGCCAGCGGATCCTCGACAATAATGCGGACTATGTCGACGCGCAGGACATGCTGGCCGAGCTCCAGGGGGACAATAAACAACTGGTTGCGGAAATGCGGCGCGTTCACGAATTATGCGACGCTTATTCCGACGTCGCTACCGCAAGCCTGCTCGAGGTCTGGATCGACGAGACCGAGCGTCGCAGCTGGTTCCTGTTCGAAACGTGCCGCCCCACCTTCCGGCCTTGATCTCCCAATCCAGCTTAGTTCTTTCGATCGCCTTTTCATGCGTTCGCTCCCGGACAGGGGCAGGCGCTGGTACTCACACCCTCCAAGATGTTGACGACGGCCTGCCACAAATTTGCTCTTTCTTCATGGATGTGCCCCAAGGAAGGCATCACCCATTACCAAGTCTCGCACTGCGAGCTCCATGTCCCAAAGTTCAAGACGCCCGTTCAGGCTCACCCGATGGCACAGGAATGTTTCGAGAAGAGGTTAGCTGCAGCGGAAGGCCAATGCAGCTCGCGAAATTTGCGATCGCCAAAGGTTTCATCGAACAAGCAGACTTGAACTAGATCAAGCAATCGACAGCCTTTACCACTGCTTCCTTCTAGTCCCGACGATCTACAGGTCGCATGTCCACACATCGGGTTCCTACACCGAGGCGGAAGGGCGGGACTGCCAGCTGGTCGACGTCTGATCGCGTGAACGCCCGCTGTTCCAAGCACCACAAAAAATCGTTAAAATGGAATTCAGCTGGCTTAGAGGATACGTCGAGCAACTAGACCGTACGGTGCTTAGAGGCTGCGCCGGGCGCATCGCAGAATCGAAACCCGCCGCCGTTGGCGTTGTATCCCAATTATGCAATGGCCGGTCATTCAGGCTGTTCGCTCTGCTTGCTGATGGCGTCGGCAATGATCATGGCGAGAGACTCCTCCGCGCGTACACGAGCCCCCGGATCCTTTGACGTCAGATCCTGCTTGATCCACATCGGTGCGCGTTCGATCACGGCGAGAATGGCGGCCTGCACAGGTTCAGTCATGCACTCGCCTATGCCGGGCCTTGGCTGCCGAGGCAACGCATTGGTTGTAAACATCACCTGACAGCAGGGGCTGCAGCGCAAAAAAGAAGTCCACCATCTTCTTTCGAGGGGGCGCCAGCCGCCGACTCAGCACTTCACGGCTTTTCCTGCATCCCATGCTCACCGCCGTGCCTCCGCGGCGGAAAATTGCAGCCTGTATGCGCCAACTCCTATTTGCTTTGAGCTACATTGGGCGGCTGAGAGAAAGCGTAGGCCGTCGCTTCCTGGTTCGTCTCATCAGCCTCGCACTATCAGCAGTTCAGCCAGCAGGCTTCGCTCGCGAACCCCGGAAAAGACAACTGTTGGATGTTAATTTCCCCTATAAGTCGAGTATCCATAAGGGCTGACTACCACTGGGACATGATAATGGCCCTTTTTGTCGGCGACGCGAAACGTCAGGGTTATTTCAGGGAAGAAGGGATCTGCAGACGCATCGGGATATTTCGACATGTCGAATTCAAGGCGGTAGATACCCGTGTCGAACAGGCCGCCATCGTCGAAGCTGCCAATGCGCCCATTTGCATCCGTGATTGATTTCGCCACTCGCTCCCAGCTGCCATCAGACAATTGTTTCTTAAGCGAAACGGGTACGCCTTGGCGGCCCGTGCCGTGGGCGAGGTCGAGCACATGCGTCGAAATGTCAGCGGCAGCAGCCTGCATGATGCCGCATCCATAGATAGAGGCAAATGCAGCTATGGCGGATAGTCTCATAATCAACTCCTGGGGAAGCAAATTTTCTAGGTTTCGCGCCATTGGCCCACGCCTTTTAGCGATGACCAGAGGAGCAATGTGCATAAAATGCGACCACAATGAAGCGCTCAAACACCTCGGTTATTGTCGGGTGACGCGTACCAGGCTCCAGTCATATCCCAAGCGTTTGACACGTTCGGCGAGCTCGGTTTTCATTTGGTCTGAAGGATGCTGGTCACGGGTCAGCACCCATAGGTATCGGCCGCTGGGTTCTCCAACGATAGACCAG
>JAESGL010000464.1_pt1 | contig 17799 bp, 15 predicted proteins | sample 9269711 | NCBI WGS metagenome assembly JAESGL01 (sample SAMN14515918, study PRJNA621676) | algae metagenome | isolation source: Kastovskya adunca ATA6-11-RM4 and co-occurring heterotrophs from soil and... | place: Chile: Atacama Desert | collected 2011-06-27
AGGATCTGGGCTTCATCTTCGTTCCTTCGTCACTACGACGAAGCCCAGATCCTCCTTAAATCACAACCTCAAATCTGTGCCATTGGTGCTGACGGCGGACACGGCGCGGGTCAGTGACGACACCCGCGGACGCATTGAACAGGCTATTGCTGCGCTGAACTTCAGGCCGAGCCTGCGCGCAAGAGCCTTGGCCAAGGGCCGCTCCTTCCTGATCGGCATCGTCCATAATGATCGCAACGCTCTGGTCCTGGACACCGTGCAACGCGGCGTCGGACGAGAAGCGACACGGCGTGGCTATGAGGTCATCTGCCATTCCACGCCGCTGGAAGAAGAAGGCGCGATCGAGGATGTGCTTGCCTTCGCCCGCAGGTCTCGCATCGATGGCCTGATCGTGCTGCCGCCCGTGTCCGGCATCATTGGCTTGCCCCAGGCCTTGCAAGCCGAACAGGTTGCCGCCGTGGCGCTCTCAGCCGTGCCGATCGATGGCTATGGCAGCGTCATATTGTCCCGCGAAGCCGATGCGGCCGGTGCTGTCGCGGATTATCTGGTTGCCCTCGGCCACCAGCGGATCGCGATGGTCACTGGCCCCCAGACCATGATATCCGCCATCGAACGGCGTCGTGGCTTCATCGAAGCACTCGACCGGAATGGGGTTGCCTTCCTCCATGAAATCGAGGGGGATTACAGCTTGGCCTCCGGCGTGGCAGCAGCCGAGCAGCTCCTGTCCCTATCGCCGCTACCCACGGCCATTTTCGCCGCCAATGACATCATGGCCGCAGGCATATTGAAGGTTGCGTCGGAACGCCGCATTTCAGTGCCCTGCCCGCTTTCCGTTGTCGGATTTGACGGCAGCCTGGTCGCAGAATTATTGACGCCGGCGCTGACCACCGTGGCAAGACCATTTGGCGAGATGGCCGAGATAGCGACCCATCAACTCGTCGATCTTGTCGAGGGGCAGCCATTGCCTCATGCAACGCCACCCCCGCTCCGGTTAGTGATCGCTCAGTCAACTGCTGCCGCTCCTATAGGAGACCGTCAGCAGTTCAGAATGACAAATTAAAAGCAGAGCGTCCACAAAGGGTCGTTGTCGTCCTTGGCAAGCATACAAGATATCGGCGCGCGGTAAGGGTACTTCCATCAAACGCCAGTGGGTGAGCACGTCATCGATCGGCCATTGGCATTGTCTCAAAGGGCTTGGAAGAGGCGCCCGTCCAATGCATCAACCGCGTAACGGCGGACTGCGCGCCGCGCACACCGTCGTTCTGGACGAGATAGTATAGGCCATCTCCCAAGGGCTGTATTCCGACATCGGCCTTCTGATACCACCCCCGCACACCCGTCTTCACATCATGAATCCCATCCTGAGCGAGTGGCAGTAGCAGGCCTTTTTCTGGATTCATGCCTTGAGGAGAAGCCAGGCCTTGCAAGGCCTGGCGACGTGGCCGGCTGCGGGCATCGAGCGCGAACAGCAGATAATTGGGCCAGTCGGGTTTCGCGCCTGGATAGACGCCCATGAACCAGCGCTGCAGGCTGGGATCATAGGCGAGGTTCTGGACGCCATAGCGGGTATTGCCGGTAAGGACGAAATATTTGCCCCGAGGGGTAGTCGGGCCAGAATGGTGCAGTGCCTGTTCGTCAATCGGCTGCGCCTCTCGGCCCCAGTCCGTCGCGTCATATTGCAGGAGGACCTGATGATCATTGTCGCTGCGGGCGACGTCGCCATAAATGCCGTAAGCGACGGTCAGGTAGAGCGGGCCGTCGCTCCGGCCGAAGGCGGGGCCAAAAGCGACGCCATCGATGCCTGAACAGCCATAGCGATGATCCGCCTTGCCGTCGCCATCGAGATCGGCGGCATAGTCGCGCGTCACTTCGGGCAGATAGACGGCGCGCAGCAGGTCGGTGCCTGCAACCGTCATGCCGACCCGATCGATCCGTGCCCCGTCGATCATCGCGATATAGAAGGCGTCCTGCTTGCCATATTCCAGCGAACCATAGACCCGTCCGTCGACCGGGTTGAAGTCCAGGTCGCCCAGATGCCCCGACCAGCCGGTCACTGTGCCGACGAGCCGGCCTTCAAAGTCATATTTGGCGAGCATGTCGGTGAAGGAATAATAGATGAAGCCGCCCTTGCGATCGACCGCGATGCCCTGGACATGACCCGAGGCGAAAGGGCCCGCGTCCTGCTCGCGCGGCAGGTCGGCAGGCGGAAACGGCGTCGCCGAGTGAGCAGGCAGGCCAGAACCAAGCAGCAGTAGCGCAACGATCGCGAACCGCATCATAATCTCCTGATCAGGCGCTAAAGACACGGCGGCCGCGCTCGACCGACATGCGATGGGTGCTGGCGATCCGCGTGCTGCGCGCCTTGATCGTATCGAGGAACAGCCATTCCCCGGTCACCCGATCGGGGCTGATGTCTATCATCATATAGCCTCGCTGATGCGTGTTGGCCCATTTGAGTTCGGGATTGGCAGCGACGAAGCCACGCGCCACCGCCTTCGGATCGCCGTGCAGGTCACCCTCCATGCCACCCGACGTGACCGCCTGTCCGGCAAATTCGACGCCTGCGGGCTGGCCGTCCTCCACCAAGCCATAGGCCCAGGCATTGTGGCTGTCGCCCGCCAGCATGATGAGGTCGGCGTCGGCCGCCTGTGCCGCCCGGAGCAGGCGCGAGCGGGCGGCGGGATAGCCGTCCCACCGGTCCATCCACATCGGCAGGCCATTTTGCGCCATGCGCACGCTGTTGCGATAGCGTTGGACCAGCTTGGCGTTAGCGTCGGGACGGAGCCAGTCGGTGACATTGGCCGGCATCACCGTACGGCCGATGATCGTCCCCATGCCGACCATCTGCCAGGCGGTGGTGCGGGCGTTCGCCCGGAACGCGTGGGCCAGCCAGCTTTCCTGGGTGCTGCCCAACATGGTGGCCGATGGATCCTGCCACATGCCATCATGAAAGGCTTTTAGCGCGGCGTCCGCGTCGAGCGCGCTGGCTGCGGCGGTGATGTCGGCCGGGCGCGTACGGGCGAGCAGGCGGGATTCTGTGCGGTAGAGCGTCGCCAATGTACCGATATCATAGGCCTTCCACGGCTCGTCCGACACCGGCATCCATTCGCGATAGACCTGCATTGCGGCGGCGCGGCGGATGTTCCAGTCGCCTTCCTTGTCGGCCTGATGGTTCTGGGCGCCGCCTTCCCAGCTGTCATTGGCCGATTCATGATCGTCCCACAGTGCAACCATCGGCGCCATCTGGTGCAGCCGTTGGAGGTCGGGGTCAGCCCGATAGGTAGCGTAACGCAGGCGATAGTCGGCAATCGCCAGAATTTCCGTGTCGGGCATCAGTGTGCGCCCCACGATGCCCTGACCGGGCCGTACCGACGCATTGCCATATTCGTAGATATAGTCGCCGACATGCAGCCACAGGTCGAGATCGTCGCGCGCCGCAGCATGGGCATAGGCGTTGAACCAGCCATAGGGCAGGTTGGAACAGGAAAAGACGCCCAGGCCAAAGCGCTGCACGTCGCCCTGCGGCAACGTCCGGGTGCGGCCGACCGGCGATTTGCTGCCATCCGGCGTGACGAAGCGATACCAGTAGCTCGTGCCCGGCTGAAGCCCGTCAATTGTCACTTTCGCTGTCCAGTCGCGATAGCCGCCGGTGCGCACCGTGCCGCCGCCGACGGTCCGGGCGAAGTCGGGATCGATCGCGACTTCGACGTCGAGGCGCACGCTCTCGACATCGCTCGCAGGAACATAGCGGGTCCATAGCAGCATCGAATCCGCCCCCGGCTCGCCGCTGGCTACCGCATGGGTGAAGCCGCGCGCGCCGATCAGTTCGGCTGCCAGCGCCCGGCCGGCAGGCAGCGCCAGCGCCCCAACGCCCCAGGCGCCGCCCAGGATCATGCTGCGGCGGTCGATTTGCATTACCATTATGATGCCTTTTCGATGGGATTGGAAAGGGACGGAGCTGCCCAAGGCCGCTCCGTCCAGTGGGGGAGGATCAGAAGCTGCCCTTGATGCCGATGTTCCACATCGAGCCGTAGATGCTGTACTGGCGCACCCGGCTTTCGAGGTTGGAATAGATGACGTCGGGCGCATTGAAGATATTGCGGCCGGCGACGTTCAGCTCGAAATTGGGGCTCAGCTTGTAGCTGAAGCTCACATTCCAGAGCTGGCGATCGGTATGATAAAGGACGCCATTGTTGGCGGTGGTCGGCGTGGCGCTCAATGCACTCACCCGATATCGCGACTGCCAGTTGCCCGTCAGCTGGAAGTCGAACGGCCCATAGCTGTAGCGTAGGCCCCAGTTGGCCGATTTTTCCGGCGTGTTCACACGCTCGGCATCGGGGAAGAGACGGGTGAAGGAACCGCGCAGACCCAGCCCCTTGAGGATGCCCGGCAGGAAGGTCAGCTGCTGGTCATATTCGAAGATGAGCCCCTCATTGGTGCTGGTCCCCGGCAGATTCTGCGCGCTTCGGAATGTGTAGCCGGCATACTCATCAGGATCGAAGCCGACGGCGGCGGGATCGACCTCGATTCCGGTGACCTGCATGTCCTTCATGTCGAGGCGATAATAGGACAGGCCGATGATGCCCGACGGCTCCAGATAATATTGAAGGCTGGCGAAATATTTGGTCGAATGTTCGGGCTTTAGCAGGGGATTGGGTACATTGACGATCTGTGTATCGTCATTGACCGACACCACGCCGCCCAGATTGCCATAGTCGGGCCTCAGGATCGACTGGCTGAAGGCGATCTGGCCGATCAGACGGCGGCTGAAATCATATTTCATGCCCCCGCTCAGGAACCAGTCGTCATATTCGCCATGGCGGGTTGAATAGGTACCGCCATTATATTGGTAGAGCAGCCCCTCGATCGTGTTGGTCTTGTAGCCTGCCGCCTCGACCTCGCTGGTCGGACGGATATTGGCGACCAGCGCGCCAGTCCTGGTCTTCTCGTAGCGCAGGCCGAGGTCAAAGGTCGCCTTGCCAACGCGCGCCTCCGCCTCGACATAGGCGGCGTAGATATCTTCCTTGACCCGCTTGTTGTTGTCGAGGTCGCGCTTCAGATTGCCGACCGTATCGGCAACGAAATATTCCGGATGCGCCTTGTAGATGTCGTACATCGCGTAATTATTGTCGGCGCGCCAATTCTGGTCGTTGAGGTTACCGGCGTTGAAGCCGATGATCTCGAACTGGTAGCGATTGGTCCAGGGAATGACCGCGGCCGGGTCCTTTTGGCTCAGATCGCCGTTCGGGCCGACATATTGGAACTGGTCATAAGACCCCTCATTTGTGCGCCAGTCATTCACCCGCGCGCCGGCCCCCGCCATCAGCGTCAGCGGCACGTCGCCGACGAACAGCTTGCGCTTGATGTCCAGATTGCCGCCATACATTTCATTGCGGGCGTCCGATTCAGCGGTGCGGATATTGTTGCCGATGTCGTCGTCGCGGTTGAAGCTGGTCGGGTCGCTCCAGGGCCGACCGGCAGTCTGCTGCAGCGTCCAGGCATTCGAGCTATCCGACTCCCGGTCTAGCGTAAAGCCGATCCGCGTCAGCCAGCTGTCGGTGCGCTGGAAGAAGCCTTTGGAATTGTCACGAAAATTGAATTCCGAGCTGGAATAGCTGCCGCGCAGCGCGACTTCCCAATCGTCATTCTTATATTCGAGCTTGGGTGCCAGCAGCATTGCCGGGGTGCCGGCATAGCGATGCGAATATTGGGTGTGCAGCCGCGTGTTGGTGCCACTGGGATTGACGACGATATGGGTACCGGTCGAATCCGGCGTGGCATAGGATTTGGTCGAAGTGCCGAAAATCAGATAGGTATATTGGTTGAAATATTCGACCTCGTAGAGGGAATAGCTGCCCCGCAACGACAGCGCGAGTTCGTCGGAGAATTTATAGTCGACCGATAGGTTGGCGGCGGTGCGGCTGGTCTTCTTCGGGCCAGGACGCCACATGACCTGATAGGGGATGACCCGGCCATCGGCGAGATAGGACCAGTCGGTCTGGACGCGATCCTGCTGGACATAATTGGCATTGTAGCTTGCGCTCAGCGCGACGCCGAGCCGCCCCTCCAGAAACACGTCGCCATAGTTGAGGCTGGCCGACGGATAGATGCGTGCATGCTTGTCATTGTCGGGCAAATAAATTTCGCCGATCCCGGCGTCCGAGGTGCCGACCCCGCCAACCTGGAAGCGCAGTTGGCGCTTCTTCAGCTGAAACGCATATTTGCTGCGCAGGTTGATCGCGCCGCCAGGCGCGTCGGCATCCATGCGGGCGGTCAGCGTGTTGTTCAGCTCGATCGACTCAATGCCGGTGATCGACATCTGCTCGAAACTGTTCTGCCGGCCATTATTGTTGTTGGACGTCGCCGTCGCCATGCGGGCGCCGTCGGTGGTGAAGGTCGAATATTTGGGGTCGAGACCACCGATGCGGATCGCCGTGGCATCAACCTCGGTATAGTCGAGCGAGATGCCCGGCATCTGCTTCATGAATTCGCCGACATCGCCCATGGTCAGCAGGCCGTAATTGTCGGCGGCCACCACGGTCTTGGCATTGGTGGCAGCGCGGCGTTCCATGATCGCGGCCGCCTGCCCCTCCCGCCGGGCGGTGACGGTGATGGCCGAGCCGTCGTCGGCGGAAGAGCCCGCAAAGGTCGGTGCGCGCAACGCCACGTCCAGCGTCGCGACTTCACGCGGGCTGACAGTGGCGATCAGTCTTTCGGTCTGGAGGCCGGCATATTTGACGACGATCGTCGCTTCACCGGCCGGAATGTTGGACAAACGAAATTCGCCATTATCCTCAGAATAGACGGTGATCGGCGTGCCTTCGACGCGAATTTCCGCATTGCGCAGATATTCGCCGGTGACGGTGTTGAACACGCGGCCGCGCACCATGCCATTGCCGACGCTGGCTTCCGGGCGCGCCGAGCGCAGGGTGATGACATTGCCGTCGTCCGATCCAACCCGCAGCGGCGTGCCTGCGATCAGGCGGCGCAACGCTTCGCGCACGTCCATCCGTCCCTTGATTGCGGGCGTGTTGATGCCGGCCAGATCACGGGCCGGGGCTACGATCTGCACTTGTGCCTGTCGGGCCAGTTCGGGGATGGCACGGACGGCGGGCTGGGCGGGTATCTCGAAGAGGCGTTCCTGCGCATGGGCCGGCACGGCCACGGCAAGCGCAACGACAGAAGCCCCACAAGTGAGGAGAGAATGACGCGAATACATTAGCTGGTAGCCCCCTGCTGGCCGCGCGCTGCACGGCGTTCGACCCTAAGAGGTGGGAGGCCGGCGGTTCCGCTAATGCGGGGTCAATTTTTTTTCGACTGCGCTGTGCGGCTCAGGATGAGGTCATGGTCATGCCGGACTAGGCTAGCATCGAAGATGGTCGAAATGGCGCGACTGAAGCCAGCAGGATCATTGGCTGTAAACAGACCCGTTACAGGTTCGCGCGCCAGTGCCGCGTCCGGTATAAGGATGCGGGTTTCGCTGTAACGGGCAAAGGCATTGGCCGCCTGCTGCAAGGTCTCGCCCTCGAAGGCCAGTTTCCCGTCGCGCCAGGCCAGCTCCCGGTTGATGCGCTCGGGCGAGATCGGTTCGGGCCGTTCCGCGACGAACAGGCTGGTTGCCGCATTGGCCATGACCATGTGGGTATTGCCAGCCAGGGCAACGACCTGACCGCTCATGGGATTGACCGCAGGCAGTTCGACCAGTCCCTGATGCACCAATATGTCGACAGGCGCCTTGGCCAGCTTGCGGACGCGAAAGCCGGCCTGCGCTGTGCGCAATCGGCGACCGCCGACCTCGACAATGAATGGGCGCCGCTCGTCGCGTGCGACCGAGAAATAGACTTCGCCATCCAGCAGCGAGACCAGACGTTCCTTTTCGCCATAGAGGATCCGGATGCGGCTGTCGGTATTCAGCAGGGCGGTCGACCCGTCCTCCAGCGGCACCAGTCGCATCTCGCCGCGGCCGGTGCGGATTTCCGCGCCCGATGCTGGCATGCCGACGGTCAATGCGGCCATGCCCGCCATGGCGGCCAGCGCACCACCGCCGATGCCGAGCAAATGTCGTCGCGACAGGCCGCGCTGTTTTTTCGGCTCGAACACACGAGGGTCGAAATCTGGGCCCAGCGCCTGCGCGGACTCACTCATCAACGACAATGCCTGGGCACGCAGCAGGGCACCCTTATGGCGCGGATCGGCGGCCAGCCATTGCTTGAGTTCAGCATCCTGCGCCGCAGACAGCGCGCCACGATCCAGCCGCGCCGCCCAATCGGACGCGGTCTGGTCAATGCTGCGACTGTCTTCTTGTCCGGCCATCAACTGCGCGCGTCTCCGTTGTCACATCCCTAGAGGTTTGGGGCAGCGTCTTTCCACCACGACCGAACCAGTCAATCAAAAATCGGATGCCGCGCGAAATATGCGTCTCGACCGTATTTTCCGATATACCCATCTGCGCGGCGATTGCGCGCTGAGGCAGGCCCTCGACCCGGCGCAGGATGAACGCCTCACGCGTCTTGAGCGGCATGGCCGCGATCGCGCAGGCCAGCTGGCGCAATTCATCCCGGTCGATCGCCGTCTGCTCAGGTGATGCGGTATCGTCAGGATGGTCCAGATGGTCAAGATTGTCGACCGCGTGGATGGGAACGATCCGCGCACGGCGGACATGGCGGGTTACCACAGACCGGGCTACCTGGAACAGATAGGCCCGGGGATAGGCGATGGTGTCCACCCGATCCATCTCCGCGAAGATGCTGTAGGACTCCTGAATGATATCGTCGGGTTCCAGTCCGCCCAATGGCCGACGCGCAAGCCAGCCGCGCAAGGCAGGCTCATGCGGCAAGATATTGCGCAGCAGCCAGCGCGCTCTTTCCCTGTCCGTTCCGCTCATACCAGTTCCGCGACCGTTTATTATGACGAAGTGTCGATTCTGGGGGTGGCTAGAGGGGAAATGTGACAAACAGACTGCGGGATCGACATCTTCAAAACGCGCGACCCATCTTTTCGAGGGCGGTGCGTTCAAACTGCCAGCATGCTTGGGTGCCCCCTTTCAGCTTACACTGCGGGAGAAGCACGGCCTTAATCGAATCTAACAAGCAGGCCGTCAGCACTTAGCGATTGAAAATCGACCTCCGAACGGCAGCAATGGGTCGACAGCCGGGATGAATACTACGCGCCCATCCAAGCCATTCGCCCGCAAAATTACTATGCTTGGAAACGGACCGTCAATTTTTAAGGACAAATCCCTCCCCGGGTGCCCGGCTGTCTGTCCGGTACGCGCTCGACCAGTTCGACACGACAATGCGCAGCAAAGCACATCACGACGCTGGCGACAGCCGCAGCTACACCTCATGATCTTGTGGGAACACCGGGCGCAGAATCAAGGCCTGCCCCTTCACGCCTCGTTACCCTGGAACTCTTCGAGGCGACGGCCCTGACCGCCTTCGTCATCAAAGTTGGCAGGGTCGAGCCACGCCTGCAACCCTGCCGACACGCCGGGCCACTCGGTATCGGTAATCGCGAACCAGGCAGTGTCACGGTTCTCGCCCTTCACCACCATATGCTGACGGAAAACGCCCTCGAAGATGAACCCGAAACGCAGCGCCGCGCGCTTCGATGGTTGATTGCGATCGTCGCACTTCCATTCGAGCCGACGATAGCCGAGTTGATCAAAGGCGTAAGACGCGAACAGATAGAACGCTTCCGTTGCTGCGCGTGTGCGGGCCAGCGCCGGCCCCCACAATATGTTGCCGATTTCGATGACGCCGTGAGTGGTGTCGATCCGCATCAAGGATTGTCGACCTTCCGCGCGTCCGGTTGCTTTGTCGACCACGGCAAAGAACAGGGGATCGGTGGAAGCGGCAGATCGCTCGATCCAGTCCGCAAACTCCTTCTCGTCGATGGGCGGTTGATCGAACAGATAACGAAACCGTTCTTCCGCCCCCGCTTCAAGCGCCGACCGGAGCAGATCCTTGCTATGCTTCGGTTCCAGCGGTTCAAGCCGTGCATAACGCCCGTCGAGAGCGACACTACGAGGACGTGGTGCGCCGTTCCAATCAGCCATACTCATATCGCTCTCCGCATCAGACGGGAGATACCCGTGTTGTTCGCCATAAAGCTCGTTGCCTACCGTGACCGAGCACTACGATCCAATCGACTGTTGGACGGTCTTATAAATCCAATTTATCAAGAGCCATGTCTCGGAATCATCCCCCATTGCTCGCAATCAGGGCGTTCGAAGCGATCTCTCGCTGCGGTACGTTCACTGCGGCGGCTCATGAGTTGGGGACCACGCAGGCCGCGATCAGCAATCAGATCAAGGTGCTGGAGGGGCGCCTGGGATTGCGGCTCTTTGAGCGTCATGGCCGACGGGCCATGTTGACAGATGACGCCCGGCGCGTAGCCGCTCGTCTCTGCAAGGCATTCGATGAGATCGAAGCGGCTTTCACGGAGCTGCGTGAAAGTGAAGAGGCGGTGTTGCGGATCACGGCCAGCAACACCTTCACCGAACGCCTGCTGGCGCGCCACATCGACAGCTTTCAGGCAGTGCACCCCGAACTTGAAATTCGACTCAATGTCGGCAACCGCTACGTCGACTTCGGCACCGAGCAAGTCGACGTGGCGATCCGCTGGGGTGGAGGCGTGTGGCCTGGCCTAGCATCCGATCACCTGCTTAAACTCGACTTTACGCCAATGTGCGCGCCAAGGATTGGGTTTCCGTGAACAGATGCCGCGCATGGGCAACGGATACATCCGGCTTGAACCCATGGATGATGAGGTCGAGCTTACCGGTCGCCAGTCTTTTGAACATATCGTCGGTGTAGCCGGATATTTCGACCTGACATCCCGGCGCGGTCTTGCCGATCGATGGCAGTATGGGAAAAAGGACCGACAGCATGCCATAGTCCGTCGCAGCGATGGAAAATCGGCGTTCCAGTGTTGCTGGATCGAAATCCGCGGGTTGCAACACAGCCGCCGTTATCGCCATCCACTCTTCGAGAGGTTTGGCTAATTCCATGCCGCGTTGAGTCAGCGCCATGCCTCGACTGGTCCGGACCAGAAGCGGATCGGATAGAAGCTTACGCAGCTCACTCAAAGCTCGGCTGACTGTCGGCTGGCTTAGCCCCGGCGCATGGCTGTCCGACTGACACTCTGCGTCTGAAGTAAAACAGAAAGAGTTGGCAACAAATTGATATCAAACGCCTTCATTGCTGACTCCGGCTTTGCGAATAAGCCGCGTTAGCGCTGAAAGGTTGGTGTTTCAATGGAGCGGAAGGGTGGCTGTACTGCACTATGTTCAACTTAAAATTGGAAACGGCATTTTCCACAATCATCCGCTCACGCCTGCTTGCCTTCTTGCTGCCGCTTCTGGCATCGAGTTATGGAAAGCAGACGGACCGCTCCTGGGACCCCAAATTTGGCGTCTGAGCGCCCGCAAAGGGGCGGGCGCAGAAGTGCCTCTGCGTGCCGGCCGCGAGCGTGGCCGCCAGTCACCAAATTCGCCGTTCCATGTATGATCCGGTCAAAATGAGCCTACGGTCCGCTTTCCCCTCTGGAGCACGTTCGCCTGCGGCGCCCGGCGGATTCGAAGATCGATCACGACACCAACGGCATTTTGTAGTAACGATAAGCGATTGACTGCTAATCAAATCGTAACTACAAAATGCTATGATCATCGTATGGGATGAGCCGAAGCGGCAAGCGAACCTCGTCAAGCACGGGATCGACTTTGCCGATGTGGGCGAAGGGTTCTTCCTCTCCGCCCTGGTCATCCCTGCGAAGGATGGACGCTTTGCCGCCATCGGTGAGATGAACGGTAAGATCACGGTGATTTTCGCTGTGCTGGGCACCGAAGGCGTCTCGATCATCTCGGCCCGCCCGGCCAGCATTACGGAACGGAGGCTCTTGCCATGACCTACCCGAAAAACGCCGCTCTCGGTTACACCAAGGCCGATATGGATGCGGTCAGCAATAATCCTGAATGGACTGCTGAGGATTTCGCCAGGGCCAAGCCTTTCGCTGAGGCCTTCCCGGATCTCGCAAAGTCGATTCGTGCACGCGGTCCGCAGAAAGCCCCGAAAAAGGTTAGTACCACACTGCGCCTTTCGCCCGAGGTGATCGAGCATTTCAAATCCGGCGGCCCGGGTTGGCAGTCACGGATCGATGCAGCACTCAAGGATTGGGTGGCTGCACACTGAGGCCGACAGCGCCCATCCTCCCGGAAGGGCGAAGACAAGCTGCCGGACCGCTCCTGGAGAGCTGAGCACGACCGCTCACGTCGGTAAAGGGTCGCTGTCAGGCGAAGAGCTTTGGGAAAAGCGTATCCTGGGTGTCACTCGAGAAACGAAGTGATACCGGCCCCTTCGGGGTATCGGACGCCAGCAGTCCAGCGTCGGTGAGTTCCTTTAGGACGCGTCGCGCGCTGCGCTCGGGCAGACCCGTAAGGCGCGGAGCTGCACCCCGCTCGAATTCTCCTCGAATAAGGGCTTCCTGGAGTAACCAGTTACTCTCCGGAGACAAGCCATCTGTGATCAACACATGGCGCTCAAGCCGCTTCGATAGGGTGTCGAGTTCGAAGACGCCCGACATGTAGCTGATTTGATCGAGACAGACTTTGAGAAACCACTCAGCAAATCCCACCAGATGCGCTTCGGAAAGGTTTCCCCGGCCATCGCGATCTCCCTGGCGCGGTGCATCGGCTAAGGCCATGTATTTGCGATATTCTGTCCGGCCAGCATCTCCGGGCTCCAGCCCGCGCGCAAGCCCTCGAGATACCGACCATAGCCCGTGCGCGCCGATCCCTGCCTTGAGCGCCATGGCGTGGCTCATCAACCGACTAACCCGGCCATTGCCATCGGGAAAGGGGTGAATCCAATTGAACCGGTGGTGTGCTGTTGCCAGTGCCAGTATACGCTTTGCTTTCCCGGCTCCCACTGCGGTCAAGCGCATTCCATCCTTGGGTTCAAAGGCAAACCGCGAGAAGAAATAGCTCATGAAATCGGCCACTCTGGCCGACGATGGCGGAGTGTGGCGGCCGATCTGGACATCGTGCTCGGCCCTTGATCGCCATTCGCCCGGCGTCATGACAAAGCTTCGCTCCCCACCGCGCACGGTGAGCATGTCGATCGAGGCATCCGCGTAGAAATCGCGGTGCAGTTGCAGGATAAAATTTGGGTCGGCAGGATCGGGAAGTTCGCCATGAATGGCAGCGCGATCGATGGCTTCCTGTACGCGGTAATGCGCGGCAGCTTCGGCCATGAGATCTCGTTGATCGTCATCGCGTTCGCCGGCCAACGCGCGCTCGATATCCCGTGGACGGGTGCGGTGCCCCTCGATGAGGTTACTGTAGTAGGTGTTCATCACTCGCACGAGGCTGGCTAGATGGAGTGCGGTCTGCGGATGAAGTGCTCGCCCGAGACCTTCGGCCCTGGCTGCTATTTCGACGACGAGATCCGGCAAATCACCGGCCGGTGCATCGATCCGTGCAGGCTCGATCTGTGTGGGGGATTCGACGTTCACTGCCACAGTTTTGGCCGATCCTTCTAGCCGGTTCTCTTATGCTCACATTAGCCCAAGAATAGCCGTTTTTCCACCCTTTATGCTTTACTTTCAGCACTACCTGATGGGCTATGGAGTGGCAATTTGGCCGGTCATTTGGCCGATCTTCTTGCCAAAGTTCGCCCTCCGTCGCGGCACCCCGTTCCGACAGGCCTACGCTTCGGTTGCACTTGACGCCCATTTCGCGACAGTAGGCAGCCGTGCCGATATCGTCCGAAGCGCCATGGCCCCCAATCCGCATGATGCCACCAACAAGCCGCTGGAGCGAGGTCCCAGCGATCTTTCCGACCACGGCTTGGACATCATTCCGGGTCAGCCGACCCAGGGCATCAAGGTGAAGACGCGGGATTTTCGTTAAATGGCGGCAGGAGCTGCTGCAATCGAGCCGCCATTCCCCTCCATCGGCGACACGCAGCACGGGATAAGGATCATCGCCAAGCAGTATGCCGATGAGCTCGCGCCACGTGCCGCGTGGCATGTCATTTGCGCCTTGCGGGCTTGCACGCGGATCGGGCCTCGGCCCCGTTCTGGTCCTGATTTTCGAACACCCAGTTGAGATAGGCGGCGATGCGGATACCTTGCGGTTCGAACGCAGTGGGATGACCGGCAAAATGTTGCTCAGGAGCAGGTTCTCGCGGAAGCGGTCGCCATCATAGCCTTTGTCGGCAAGCAAGGCGCCCCACATGCCGAGCGCGGCATTTTTCGGGAAATTTCTGCTCCTGTGAGGCATTCGCACCTCCTGGGCTCGAAGTCGCTAGACGGGCGTCCGACACATTTTCGACGAGGGGGGAATTCCATCATGCCCAGCACCCGATTGACCAGGCTCAAGCGCCTGCGTCTCAAACTCGACATCGACCGGCCCGCCGCGCATGCGGGTGAAAGCAGGGTGTCTCACACCTCCCGCGTCGCCCAGCCGACCGCCAGCGCGCCCGACAGCCAGGCGCGCCCGTCAAGGCTGAGCCTCCGCCGTGCCGCAATGGCGCGCGGTGGCTCGCGTCGCTGACCGCCCTCCGTCCCGCAGGCTTGATGCCATGGGCACGCACGCGCCGATGCTCCGCCTCTCCCGTCCGCCAGGGAACAGCCACAAGCCCCCGCCTCCGCGCATTCGCCAGGCCCCGGCGCGGGTAGCGGAAAAATCCGCGGCGTCCACGCGCATTCATCGCATTGTCCATGATCTGTTGGGGATTTTGTCATAGGCCGCGCCACGATGATGTGCGAATCGCTCATGCCGCGCCTTTTCCGGACCATCCTCCCTCTCCTGTGCATGATCGCATGCATGGTGATGATGGCACTTGGATGGTCCTCCCCCGCCGCCGCGGAAATGCTGCGGATCGGCCATCCTTTATGCCATGCCGTGAGCCAGGCGGTGGCGCAGGGCGATCGCGCGCCTTCCCCCTTCGCCTGTCGCGGCGCGCCTCTAGGATATCAGAAGGGAACACTCTGGCTTCGCGCGACGCTGCCCGCTCGCGCAGGGGAGCCCGACGACCTGTCGCTGATCGTCCACAGCTCGCGTTTCGATCGTCTCGGCGTCGCATTCACCTATGCCGATGGCGCGGTGGAGCGCCAGCATGTGCGCAGCGGTGATTTCGGGCCCCATTGGCGGGCCGGCGGACAGCTTGCCTTTCGCGCGCCGCGCCGCGACGCCGCGCTCACGGCCGTGACCCTGCGGTTCGACAAGGTGGCGAGTGCGCGCCTGCTGCGCATCAGGCTCGTCGGCGAGGCGCAGAAAGCACCCAGACGGCCGCGCTTCATCATCACGCCCGGCCAGACTGGCGACGTTACCCAAGCGCCGGCCCTGCTGCACGGGCAGGAAGGCGGCGTCGTGCTCGCCGACAAAGCTTATGACAGCAATGCTTTACGGACAATCATCGCGAAAATGGGCCCGAAGCGGTCATACCTTCAAACCGCTGCCGTAAGGTCGCCATCCCGCATGACACGCTGATCTACAAACACCGCAATCGTATCGAACGATGCTTCGGCAGGCTCAAACACTTCCGCCGCTGCAACACGCTACGATCGCCGCACCATCCACTTCGCCGGCTTCACAAACCGCGACGCCGCCACGATCTAGTTACTCTGAATGTCGATCCGCGCCAGGATTGTCAGCGGGCAGGCGGATTGAAGTGCGGCAAGTGCCCTGAATGTTCTGCGCATAATCGACCCTGCTGTATCGCTGCTCTAGAAGCGGACCTAACCCCAAAATTGTGAAACCAGGAAATGCATCACAAATAGCTGGCAAAGAGCAATGCACCGTCCAGCGGATCGCCCAACTTAGGGCTCAACCGCCCCACCGTTCGCGCCCGCAGCCAAGGCTGCATGCGATCGGCCAATCCGCCGACCAACGTGCAGCGGCTAGCTCCGCGTTCAAAAATTGTCTCGATGAACCGTTCGATATGCTGGACCGCATCCTCGACGATCGAACGAGCAATGGCATCATCCGCTTCAGCGTAGTCCATCACCAGAGGCGCAAAACTGCCGTAGTCCTTAGGCGTAGCCTTATCCATCCAGCCGATCGCCTTCGTTGTGTCATGATCGAACCGCTCTGTTACCGCTCGGCTCAGAGGAGTGGCCTGTGATCGCCCGTCCAATGCGCGCAGAGCATGGCGCATTGCGCTCAAGCCCAGTGCAGCGCCGCTGCCCTCATCTGATATAGGGAAACCATAGCCACCGATGGTAAAGTCCCGGCCACCTGCGCGCACCTGCGCGATACTCCCCGTTCCTAAAATAAGGATTGCCCCATCTGCGCCGCCATGCGCCCCTAAGTTGGCGATGAAGGCGTCCGTCCCATAATTGACTGAGGCAAAGGGAAAGGCGAACCTCTCCAGCGCGTCGCGCACACCCGGTCGAGAAATGCCGGCAATGCCCATGCCCGCACGGATCGTTTCTACCTGCATCGAAGAAAGTCCCGCTTCAGCGATCGCTTGATTGGATACCGCGCACAATGTCGTATAGAGCGCTTCCAGGCCGATCCGAGCATTGGCCGTTCCGCCCTGTCCTGTGCCGATCACATTGCCTTCACTGTCGATCAGCCGCGCACGGCAATTACTGCCACCCGCATCGATGCCCAAAAAATAGCTCATGATGGAACTTCCTTTTGCTGTTCGCCCCAATGGCGCGCCCGCACTGTCTGGCCGATGCCGGGATTGCACTGGTTGCGCGGGTCGATCTGGCGATAGAAATCCGCAAGATCGGGCTTTGCCTTGTAGAGATGGCCAACATTATGTTCGGCTGGATATTCCGCACCGCGCTCATCGAGCAGCGCCCAGATGCGATGCTCGAAAGCCAGCAGGTCTACGCCTTTACGAACGATATAATCCTGATGGAACACATGGCACATAAAATGGCCATAATAGAGGCTATGGATGCTCTGCGCCGCCAGATCCGGCGGCAATTTCTCCTGCCATTCCGGTATATTGCGCGGCAAAGCCACGTCCAGTGGCACGATATCCTCGACTTCGCGAGCATGCACTGCGCGATAACGCACCGCCGCCCCCGCCGCGACGAAGCGATGCAGGAACGCCTTGGCCGCCAGCGCTGGGCTACACTCAAAATACCCCCCCTCGCCGGCGGCAAATAGATCGGTGAGTAAAGCGCGGGTATCCGCAACCGCCGCCAACGGCATCTTGAGCAGCAGATGATGCTCGAACCTATAGCGCCAGGCGCGCATCTCAGGCGGCAGATGATCGGGCAGCATCCGGCCGATACGCTGCATTATCCGGTCGCTAAACCCCGCCCCGACAAGGGGAAGCGCATCAACCCGTGATTTCAATGCAAACAACCGGGGCAGCCGGTCCGTCCCCAGCCGCTCGATCGCGATGAACATGTCCTTGCCATAACGATCGGCAATGTCGAACGCGTCGCGGTGCATATATTCGCCCGCCACCGGCAGAAGGCTGAATTCACCCAATATGGTGCGCCGTATCGCCGTCAACTGTGCGGGATCATTGGTCCCGATATAGAAGGTGGTGGCGCCTTCTTCCTTCACGAAACTGTCCAGCCGCACGGCAAAGACGATGATCTTGCCGGCGCTGCCCGCCGCTTCATACAGGCATCGACTGTCGGCATTGAATCGAGCGGGCGTCGCGCTGTCGATATCGCGCACATGGCCGGCATAACCACAGTCATGCGCCCATCGATCCGCCGCCGCATCGACATCGTCGGGCCGGAAGTCGCCACTCTCCAGCCGCCGCAGCATCTCTTCGGGATCATCGCCCAGCGCCACGCCCAGATGATTGACCAGCCGCAACG
>JAESGL010000467.1_pt1 | contig 17582 bp, 23 predicted proteins | sample 9269711 | NCBI WGS metagenome assembly JAESGL01 (sample SAMN14515918, study PRJNA621676) | algae metagenome | isolation source: Kastovskya adunca ATA6-11-RM4 and co-occurring heterotrophs from soil and... | place: Chile: Atacama Desert | collected 2011-06-27
ATCGCTCACCGGTGCGCTGGAGGGAGCCATCCCCACGTCGATCCGCTCGATCATCAGTTCGTCCTTGTCGGTGGTGCGGGCGGCGGGACTTGAACCCGCACGGGGATACCCCCTCCGGATTTTAAGTTAGCGTTACCGCGTGCTGTTACGTGCTTGTGTGTCAAGAAAAACGCAGGACTTTCAGGGTTGTAGCGTGATTCGGACAGGGACATAATCGCACACAAGAAACTGCATTGGTACGCCTCAGGGATACCCTGAGGGCTACCCTGAAATCCGTGGGGTTTTTCGTGGCTATCCTCTCCGACAACTTTGTTGAACGCTTCCGTCTTGGCGACAAGATGGAGACAATCGTCCGTGACAGCCGTCTAACCGGCTTCGCTCTTCGTGCCCGGCGTTTGGCCGATGGCTCGATCTCAAAATCGTACCTTGTCATTGTGGAAGGCCGGGCCGAGGATGGTGTGCGCAAGCGTCGTAAGATCATCATTGGCGATAGTGGAAAATTCACCGCTGATGCCGCCCGCGAAGTCGCGGCTCAAATGCTGCAAGCGCATGCCATGGGCGACGATCCCGGCCGAGAGCGCAAAGAGAAGAAGGAGGCACCCACCTTCAACGATCTCGCCGACAGCTTCGTCAAGCACTACCTCCCGACTAAAAAGAAGCGCACCGCTGCCGACTACGAGGAACGCATCAACCGACGCCTTCGCCCCGCCTTCGGTAAGGATAAGGTGGCAGCGATAGACGGCCGCGCCGTCCGCGAGTTCGTGAAGGCGGGGAAGGGACGCCCGACCGACACCAATCGATCTCTGGCAGTCCTGTCGAGCATGATGGCGTACGCGATGGAGGAGGACATGCGCCGAGACAATCCGTGCCTGGGCGTTCGCCGCTACAAGGAGACGGCGCGCGACGTGTGGATTGACGACTTGGATATGCCCGCCTTCATTGAAGCACTGGACAGCGCTCCCCTGCCCTATGCCGACCTCCTCCGCTTTCTGGTGATTACCGGTTGGCGCATCAGCGAGGCGCGGGAGCTACGATGGGATGTTGTGGACCTCCGGCGAGGCGTTATCCGCCTGAGCGACACAAAGACCGGGGCACAGGACCGCCAACTGTCCGAGGATGCCGCCACGATCCTCAAGCGACAGCCTCACTTAGGGGTTGGCTTTGTGTTCAGCAAAACAGGGCGCACAATGCTTGACGCCAAGTATGTGAATGCGGTGCTCAAGAACGTTTGCCTCAGTGCTGGTATCGAGGTTGTAACGGCCCATGCCCTGAGACACACGGCGGCAACGTGGTCAGCACTCGCCGGGGCACCTGCTTTTGAGCTTCGCGACACGTTCGGCTGGAGCAGCATCAGCATGGCAAATCGATATGTCAGCAGAGCCGAGCGCCTCGCTCGACGTGGCGTGGAGCGTACAGCATCCGCTATCAATGTGCTTGGCCGTCCTCAAAACGATTTCAACGGACAAAACGAAAAAAAATCTGAGCACTTTTGAGGGCGAAAAAACTAACAAATTCAGCAGCGCTCAATTCGTTATGGATTGCCGTTTATTTCGGCTGTCCGAGCAAAACTTGTCAGTTTCCAATTGTCTCATAAGTCTATTGGCGCGGGGTTACTCCTCGCGTCAAAGCCCGGCGTAGATGATACGCCAACCGCCCACAAGAGGGCATTCGACTAAGTGTCGGAGACAACGACAATTGCAGACCTCATCTAACGTCCAGAAGTTCGGCGAGCGCCTCGCCCATCATGTTGCAAATGGAAACACCGGTCGCGCGGCATATATGGCGCTCGCCGCCGACCCCACTCTCCCGATCAATTTCACCAGCGAGGAAGCGGCCGCTATTGTCGGCGTGACGGGCCACGCGATGGCGAAGCGCCGCGCCCGTGGGCAAGCCCCTTCTTACATCGCGATCTCCAGCAAGAGCGTTCACTACCCTCGCGTACTGTTTTGCGAGTGGCTCGCGTCCGTCTTTGTGGATCGTGGAGCGGCATAGATGAAGCTCTCGAAATCTTTCAGCGACGAGGCAGTCAGCGACGGCACCCGCACCCTTGGCACAATCAAGGGGCACCCTCAGGGTTTCATGGCTGTCTCCGCTGCCGTCGGCTCCCTCCCGCCATCTGCCACCCTTGCAGACGCCCGCCGCGCCCTGTTTGACATAGATCGCGCCATCGCCGCTCATGATGCCGCCCGAACCCATTATGATGACCTCCTGAGCCGCGACGAACACGCCCGAGAGGGAGGGGGGCGCTGTCTGCACCCGTCAGTGCTGGACGCCGCCCGCGAGGCCCTGGAAGCCGCTGAGCGCCGCATCGAGGAACTGGCTGGAGGTGTCGCCCATGCTTAAAGAGGAACGCCTCCTGGGCGTGGCTGCCCTCCTCGCCAGCATGCGCGACGGCGGCGACATGAAGGCCGCGCATGAGGGATATGTCCAGCAGCAGCGCGACATGGCGAAAGCCAAGGGGCTCACATTCGCCGAGTTTCACCGTGAGGATGCCTTAGCAACGGCGAAGATGATCGCCGAACGCCACGGCTCGCCGCGCGGGGAGGCTTACCTCCTGTCCCTCATCTTCAAGGCTCCGGGTAGCGAGCTTCTGTCGGACCAGACTCTGCTCGACATCGCCGCCGAGGCGCTGGAGGTGCATCACGACCGCCGCGCCCAGATCGCCACTGAGGGCACTGCCAGTGACTAAGCACGATCCGAACATGGAAGGCCGGGCTACACGCCCGGCCGGTGCCCGGTGGCAGACCTGGGCCGAGATGATGCAGAAGGATTTGCCGCCGGTCGATTACGTCGCGCCGGGGCTCGTTGCAGTCGGGCTCAACGTCCTGTTCGGCGGCTCGAAGCTGGGCAAGAGCTACCTCGCCCAGAACATCGCCATAGCGGTGAACTGTGGCGGCGCCGTCCTGGACTGCCATGTCGGTGCGCCTGGCGATGTGCTCTATATGGATTTTGAGCTTGGCGAGCGACGTCTCGTCAGCCGTATTCAGAAGGCATTCCCATCAGCGGGCAATCGCCCCCCGTTGCATCGCGTGATCGGCACTGGCCCAGACGACGACCTCCCAAAGGTCGGACCTGACCTGTTCCGGTTCTGGGATGATTGGCGCGCCCGCGTCGAGCGCCCCCGCCTTATCATCGTCGATGTGTGGCAGGACATCGCCCCGCCTCCCAAGGCCAGCCTCAACGCCTACGCGGCCGATAGTGCCATGCTCCGGCCGGTGCACAAGTACGCCAATCAGAACGGCATCGCTGTCCTCCTGCTGCACCATCCTAAGAAAGGGGCAATCGAGGATGGAGACCCGCTGTCGATGGCATCCGGCTCCACTGCCATGACGAGCGTTCCGAACAACCTCCTGTTCATGGCGAAGTCCACCAAGACGACGACCCTCTATGTGCGAGGCCACGACATCGAGGAGCGACACCTCGCGATCGAGATGCATGACGGCATCTGGAGCAGCCTGGGGGATGCCGCCGCTGTCGTCGTCACGGAGAAGAAGCAACTCATTCTCGATGCCATCCGGGCGGGGCATGTGACGCCGCTGGAAATCAGCGACGAGACTGGACAAAGCCGAGCCAGCGTTCGGCAGATGCTTTCCCGCATGGATAAGGCAGGGAAGATCGGCGAGGCGATGGGCATCGGAAATGGGCGCTATGGCATCCGAGGAAAAGCCGGTGCTGATGTCACACCTTCGACGAAAACCCCCGGAAACATTGGCGTTTCTGAGATCGAACCTGTGACATCGGCAATGTCACAGCAGGAAAAAGAATGTCACAGTGTCACAGAAGAAGCCGAGGAACCTGTGACAGGTGTGACACCTGTGACATCTCAAGATCTAGGAAATATCACAGCCCTAAGCCCTAGTAAGATAAAGGAAAACTCCGCTCCTGTGACATTTTCAGGGGATTTTTCTTCCTCTCTCTCTGAGACTGCCGTCTATCTGCTCCGATGGCTTCAAGGTTTTGGTGGTAAGGCCAGCCATAGGGAGGCTCAACAGCGCTGCGCACCAACCCTGAAAGGCGAGGAGATCAAGGTTGCCGCCCTGGAGCTTGAGACATCATCCTTGGTGTCAATCGAGGTCACCGGGACTGGCAAGCGAAAGCGCCAGGACTACAGCATCACATCAGAGGGCAAGATGGCTTTGGAGGCTTTAGACCGAGACCCGAACCAGATCGATCTTTTTGCACAGTGAGCGTGACCCAGGGCGGGAATGGCCTTCGGCCCGGCGACCTAACGGCCGCCACCGCCCTTCCTTTGTCACTCCACCGGGAAGGAATAGCCCTTGTTCTTCTCTTGGCGAGCCTTGATGGCGTTGAGCCGCTCTTGAGCCCTATCTTGGACGTGGACCAGCAGCCTTTTACGGAGGTTCTCCATGTCCTGTCCGAGCTTCTGAAGGTTGTCCTCCACCTCACTGATGAACGTCGCCAACTTGACCTCGAGTGCATCATCCTCATCCAGCGTGACCACAAGCAGATGCCCGCTTGAACTCTGGTAAGTGGCCTTACTCTCTATCGTATGGCCATTTGTCGGGGCTATTGAGAAGCTCTTGGGAAAGCCAGAGTAGGGTATGCTGATGTCGAGGACATCGACCTTGCTTTGAATGTGCCGACCATAGTCCACGAACGAACGGACCTCCGTACGGCGCTTCCCCGTCTTTTCATCTGGCCGGATTTCGGCCACCTGAAACTTGAAGTTAGCAATGTTTTGCAGTGATTGCCCGAGGGCCGGCGATTGGAGATCATCCTCGGACAGCCGATCCACTTCCATCTCTGCAGTTCGCATCTTCTCACCAAGGAAGATCTGGAAAGGTTCTGTAAAGATGCTGGGCGACTGGGCAGGCATATCAACTCTCCGCTAAGCTGCGACTCGCAAGTTCTATTCTAGCACAATAGAGGGACTCTTGATCGACTAGGAATCGCTCCGCTGGTAGTGCCGCCGTCGCCGATAAGGCGGCGGGCCGAAGGCAATCCCGGCACAGCTCACCACGAAAGGCAAAAACCATCCTGAGCATCTAAGTCATTGTTATAACTCAGCGTTCCCATTCATGAGAACAAAGAGACGCCAAAAAGCGCACGAAAACCGAAAATAAGGCTTGACATGCAGAATCAACAGAGTCAGCCCAGCACGTAAGCCCGGCATTGCGCCCGGACATTCAGAGAATTCCACGCCCACTTGGTTCGCCCGGTGGGCTTTTGCATTTGGAGGTGCCCGTGGTCGCCATTGTTGGCAGTCTCGCCACCCGCCTCACCGTTGACGATGGCATCCTGGTATCCGGTCTCGGACGTGCAGGCTCAAGCCTTCAACGCTTCGAACGGCAATCGAACACCACTCTGGGCAAGGTGGACGCCAAGTTCGCCGCGTTAGGTAGGACGGCAACCGCCCTGGGCTCCAGCTTGATCGGCATCTTCGCAGGCTCGCAAGTGCTGCGCGGGGCAGCGCAGCTCATCGACACCTCAACGCGAATCCAGAACAGCCTCAAAGTTGCGGGGCTCGCTGGTGAAGACCTCACGAAGGTCTATGACGAGCTTTACGCCAGCGCTCAACGTAACGCCGTGCCGCTCGAAAACCTGGCGCAACTCTATTCCCGCGTGTCGCTTGTCCAAAAGGAACTAGGCGCATCGACCGAGGAGATGCTCGCTTTCACCGACCGCGTTGCAATGGCGCTCAGAGTGGCAGGCACCGACGCACAGTCGGCATCTGGTGCTCTCTTGCAGCTATCGCAGGCAATGGGCTCCGGCGTCGTCCGCGCTGAGGAATTCAACAGCATTTTGGAGGGCGCTCTCCCCATTGCGCAGGCTGTCGCTGCCGGGCTCGACGAGGCCGGTGGATCGGTCGCCAAGCTCCGCGCACTGGTGGTCGAGGGCAAGGTTTCCAGTGAGGCGTTCTTCAGGGCATTCGAAGCCGGTGCGGTGACCCTGGAGGAGAAGGTCGCCAACGCCGAGATGACCATCTCGCAGGGCTTTATCCGTCTACAGAATGTCTTGGTGGACCTCGCTGGCAAGTTCGATGATGCGACGGGAAGTTCCGCGAGCTTTGCGGCCGTCCTGGATCAAGTCGCGACCTCGCTGTCCAATCTGGAGGGGAGCCGCATCATCTCCTGGCTGGGGGAGTTGAACCGGCTGCTCGAAAGCTCCGGCTTCCTGCAACTGGAGTCCTCGCTGCGCGAGATCGAGGCCGTTCTCCGCCTGCTCGACGGCGCTGCCGGTGCGGTGGCGGATTCGTTCGACGGTGCTGCCGGTTCAATCGAGCAGGCCATCGCCTGGGCTCTTGGTTTCGATCAAGTCTCGGATGCGCCTGTTGCGTTGCAGCAGAACATCGAAGCGCTGTCAGCCTCCATCGTTGACGGCGAGACCGATGCCGACGAGCTACGTGCTGCCCTGGCGGAGCTTGGCGCTGCACCAGTGAACATGGCGATCCAGATCGCCGACATCATGGCGCTGGCTGAAGCTGCTCGCATTGCGCGGGGCGAGATCACCGCGTTGAATAGCGGCCCGGCGGCCGATGGCATTGCGCTCCAGCGGGACGAGCAGTCGCTCCTGAGGGGGCTCAACAAGCCTGCTCCAAAGCCCATCAGTCTTGCAGACTACCCGATCACGCCTGGCTCCGTATCAAGCTCCAGCGGTGGCAGCAGCAGCGGTGGCAGCGGCACCAGTGATGCCGAGCGCCATCAGCAGGCGATTGACGATTTGGTTGCCAGCCTGGAAGCCGAGCGTGCAGCCATTGGCATGAGCGCGACTGAGCAACGGGTCATGAATGAGCTGCGCAGTCTAGGCATCACAGAGACGGACGCCCAAGGCGCTGCCATCGCTTCGATGATCCGAGAGGTCGAAGCCGGAACCGCTTCCTACGAACGCATGCAGCAGGCGATGGAGACAGCGCAAGGTCTCGCTCAGGGTTTTGCGTCCGACCTGGTTTCGGGCCTCATGGCAGGCAAAGACGCCACCGAGGTATTGGGCAACGCCGTTGAAAACTTGATGGGTAAGCTCATCGAGATGGCCCTAAATCAGCTCATCATGTCGCTGATCGGCTCGCTGTTCGGAGGCCCGATGGGCGGCATGGGCGGCTCGATGCTGGGCGGCATGGGATTCAAGCTGTTTGCAGAAGGCGGCAAGGTCCGTGGACCTGGCACCGCGACGAGCGATAGCATCCCCGCGATGCTTTCCGATGGCGAGTATGTCGTCAATGCCCGCGCCGCTGGCAAACACGCCGCTCTGCTGGAGGCCATCAACTCCGACCGCATGGGTATCGGCTCCGTTGCGCATCTTGCCGATGGCGGTTTCGCTGGGAGCATGCCGGGTGGTGGCGAAGTCCATACACCACGTCAACTAGACTGGAATCTCGCCGCATGACCTCCATCATCTTCTTTCGCTCCGACGATAGCATCACGTCCTACACAGACGGTAGCGCCTATGATGAATTTGGAATCTTCCGGCAGAAGGCCAGCAAGACTTCCGTCCTGTTGCATCAGCCCGCGTTGGTCGCGACTCGTGGCAGCGGCAACGCTGGGAATCTCTATGACGCCTTTGCTGGTCGGCACCCCACCTATGACGCGCTCTGCGATGGCATGGCCGATGATTTGGTGCAGGCATGCACCCATGCGCACCTGCTGTTCGGCGATCCCATAAACCTCCAGGTGACCGCAGGCGGTTTCTCAGATCGCACCGGCCGGTTCGAAGCGCAAACCATGTTCTTCTCCCTGGACGATGAAGGGAAGAAGCGCCCGAACGCACTCATCGCCGGTCCCGTCGACTCCACGATGGTGGATCCATGGCCCGACGAGACCCTGATGGAGGCGATCTGCGCGAAGCATGTGGCCGCTGGCGATGGTGTCGGCGACGAGTTCGTCATTGAGGTCATGGAAGCTCAGAGGGCGACCAAGTACACCCTGCACCCCCCACCGAATAACCACACCAAGGGCTGTCTCGTCGGGGCATTCATTCAGAAAACCGTGCTGATGCGCGACGACGCTTACACCCGCATCATCCATCGTTGGCCCGACGAAATCGGGCAAAAACTTGGTCGCGAATTGGAGCCTGACAAATGAAGATCACCGCCGCAGATACAACCGTCCGCCGCGTGGCACTTTCCGAAGTTGCCGCCGACGCATACCTCAACGCCGATTATGCCGCCTTAGAAGCCATCGAGTCCTGGGTCGAAGAACGCTACGGCAAAGAGGCCGCGACCTGGGAGGTTGCGCTCAAGCGCTTGTCCGTTATGGACCGCAAACTCATCGTGCTGATGCTGGAGCACTGCCTCCACGGTGCGACCGCTGAGGCCATTCTCGACGCCATGACGCTCGCCGACATCGCCGACCGCATGTCGGATGCCGTCACGTTGCGCCTCTATGGCCGCACTCTTGCCGAGGAAGTCGCGCACCGCGAGTCGACGGCACTGGAGCGCATGAAAAAGCTGGAGCAGGCGAATGTCTAAGCCAGACGTTATCCACGGACTACCAGACATCGCCGACGAAATCGGCGTGAGTGTGCCCACGTTGCGAGCCATGATCGAACGCGGGGAATTCGCCATTGTCGAGAACGAGGTCGGCCGCTTCTGCATTCGACGTGTAATGCTCGACGCATGGTGGGCCGAGCGCGAGACGCAGGCCCGCCTAGATGCACTCAAGAAGGTGCAGCGTCTCCGTAAGGAGGCAGCGGCATGAGTTTTCTCGACCGCATACTAGGCCGCAAAGCCGAACCGGTTGCAGCCTATAATCCGGCCGATTGGGAAGCTCTAATAACCTCCATTCCCACTGCCGCCGGTATCTCTGTCACTCCAGCGAACGCACTGAGGTCGCCCACTCTTCTCGCTTGTGTCCGTGCTGTTTCGGAAGCGGTGGGCATGATGGCGGTGAAGGTACGTCAACGCGATGGCGATGGGTGGAAGGCAGTAGACGATCACCCGGCTGCGCTGCTCACCAATCATTGGGCAAACGGGTGGGATGCTGCCACCACGCTGCGCACGCAGTTGCAAGTGGACGCTATGCTCCACGGCGAGGCCTTTGCCCAGGTCATTAAGACAGGCAAGAAGCCCATCGCACTCAACCGGCTGCTGCCTGGAAGTGTAGGCGTAAAGCTGGACGAGACCAGCGGCGAGCCATCCTATCAGGTGACAACGGGCGCTGGCGAAACGGTAACTCTCTCGTATCGAGACGTTCTGCACATCGCCACGCCCGGCGCTTCCCTTGATAGACCCATGGCGCTGATCAACTTGGCCCGCGAAAGCATCGCCGTAGAGATCGCAATGCTGGCGCATCAGGGTTCGACGTTCCGCAACGGTGGCCTGCCCCGCATCGTGCTGTCGCCGCGCTCGAACATCGCTCCCGGTCAAATCGAGATCAGCCCCGACGCGCTTAAGAACAGTCTCAAATTTTTCCGGGCGCAGCTGGCAAAGAATGATGGCGCGCCCATCCTTCTGCCGCAGGATTTCGCCGAGGCGTTCAAGTCGTTCGGTATGCGCGATATGCAGTTTACCGAACTTCTTCAGCGCGTTTCCCAGAACATTGCCGCTGCAATGCGAGTCCCTGGCCCGGCAATCAACGACCTCTCTGCCAGCACGTACAACAACGTTGAGCATGCCAGCCGCGACCTGATCCAGAAAGCCATCCTGCCGTGGACCGAGGTATGGGAGGCAGCTTATACGCGCGTCCTTATCGACCCGAAGGACAGGGTAAATCTGGAGATCGAGTTTATCGTCCGCGACATGCTGCGCGGCGACTTTAAGAGCCAGTCTGAGGCGTATCGTCTCGCTGGTGGCGGCGCATATTTGAGCGTCAACGAAATTCGGGCCTTGGACGGCTATCCGCCGCACCCAGACGGAAACGGCCTGATTAAGCAGGCTGGTCAGACCGACAAGCCTAAAGACCCGCCCGAACCGGCTTAGTCAATCCTGACACAGCCAATCCCCGACCCGCCTCCGGCGGGTTTTTTCATGCATGGAGATAAACCGCATGGATCCCGATTTGCAGACCGCACTCACCGACCTCAGCCAGCGCACCGCTGGTGCAATCGAGGCCAACACCGCGAAATGGACCGAGATGGAGGAACGTCTCGATGCCGTAGAAGGCCGCGGGCAGCGCATAGCTACCGAGAAGTCCGACGCCCAGCGCACCGCCTTTGAGGCTTTCCTCCGTGGCGGCAAGGCATCGCTCACGGACGCCTATCGCAATGCGCTCATCTCCAGCGACGATCAGCAGGGCGGTTACGTTACCGCTCCTAAGGATGTCGAAGCTGGTATTCTGAAGGAAATCACCGAGCTTTCTCCGCTGCGTCGTCTCGCTTCGGTGCGCTCCATCTCCGCGCCTGGTGCGACCCAAGCAAAGCTGATCGGCGATGCCGAAGCCTGGTGGGTTGAAGAAACGGAGTACCGCAAGGAAACTGGTCTCCGCTTTGGTCGCGAAGACATTCCGATGCATACGATGGCAGCCAAGATCGCGGTTTCCATTGAGCACCTACAAGACGGTGCTTACGATGTGGTCGGCGAGATCAAGCAAGCCTTTGGCCGCGCCTTCGCGAAGCTGGAGTCGTCTGCTTTCGCAAAGGGTGACGGGCATAAGAAGCCTCTCGGCATTCTCAACACTCCCGGCATCCCCGTGGTGAAGACTGGCACCGCCGCAACGGTATCAGCCGACAACCTTCTCGACCTCGCCTATGACTTGCCTTCGGCATATGCGGACAATGGCACTTATCTGGCTAACCGCGCATCTCTTGGTGCTGTTCGCAAGTTGAAGGATGCCAGCGGCGCCTATCAGTGGCAGGATTCACTACAGCTGGGCCAGCCCCCGGCGTTCAATCTACGCCCCATGATCGAAGACCCGGAAATGCCGGGAATCGGTGCAGGGACCAAACCATTCCTGTTCGGGGACCTCCGCTGGTTCAGAATCTATGACCGGGTCAACAGCCTTCAGGTTCTTCGCGACGACTTCACCCTCGCCGATAACGGCCTCGTGCTATTCCGTGCCCAGCGCCGTGTAGGTGCAGGCTTGGTTATGCCAGAGGCTGTCCGTGTCCTCTCAGTGGAGGTATAAGCCATGCCGAACAACCTGCTTAACAATGTAGAATTTGTGGTGGCGGAGGCTCCGGCCTCCGCTGCACAGACCGAGATCGTCACCGATGTGATCGACATGAGCGGCTTCCACGGTGTGACATTCGTCGCCTATCTCGGCGATGTGACCAGCGGCTCCGTCCTGGGCTTTGTAGTCGATCATAGCGAAGATGGCGTGACCGGTTGGGACGACCTTGAGGGTCCGCTTGCTCATACGGCCGATGCAGACGACGCTGATGGCAAGATGCTCGTGCTTGATGTCGTGCGTCCAGAACGTCGCTACCTTCGCGCTCGCCTGACCCGCAACACACAGAGTGCAGCTATCAATGGCATCTTTGCAGTGAAGTATGGTCCCAGCCAAGCCCCTGTTACCCAGGGCGCTTCGGTGCTGGCATCTGCGACTTTGCCGAACGGCTGGCCCTCCGGCGTCCAGTTCGGCTAACCCCCTTCGGCGGCAATCCATGAGGGCTCTTAGCGGCTGGCCCATTAGCGAAATCCATCCTCCCCGCCGCCACCAGAAGTTTCAGGGGTCAAGGATGGAGAAGTCGCGAGCACCAGCGGGGAAACCTTTCCCCCGCCAAGGACTCACCCCGGTTCGATCCACGGGATGTGGCGAACCAACCCGGAGCATCGGAGCGCAAGCTCAAGTCCTCATCCCGGCGATGCTCCGGGCCTTTCTCTTGGTATGTGTGAGATAAAGCTATGAGCAAGACTGTTAAGCTCGGTCATGTGCTGCCGTTCTGGTATCGGCGCGTCTATCAGCCTGCCGTATGCACCATCGTAAAGTGGTACGTCCGCGCCACCTGGTGGCGATGGGATGATGAAGCGCGGTGCGATGCACTCACCCGCCGCTTCACCGATCATCTGAACACAGCCATGATGTATGCAGTGCGTCATCGCTACGTGATCATCTAGCCATGCCGTACCGTGCGCCCCGAGTGTGCCAGTGCGGCAAGGTTGTGCCTTCAGGACAGCGCTGCGAATGCCAGAAGGCTAGAGATCAGGCTCGACACAAAGCCTATGACAAGACACGTCCCACCGCTGCCCAGCGTGGCTATGACGGTGCATGGCGCAAGCTAAGGGCCGAGTACATCGCTGCGCATCCATTGTGCGAGATCGATGGCAAGCCAGCGACTGATGTTGATCATATCCGGCCCATCGTCACCCACCCACACTTGCGCCTTGAGCCGACCAATCTCCGCTCCCTTTGCCATGCATGTCACAGTCGCCACACAGCCCTCACCAGGGGCTTTGCCCGCAATGCCAAGCGCGACCAGCGCGACGACGACTAGGCCAGCCACGGCCCGCCGCTGAAGGCAGGGAGGTAGGGCCGGACGCCCGTCTCCCCTAGGGACCGCGTGGGGGCCCATCGCGCAAGATTTTCCCTAATTCGACCGACTTTTTCAGGAGGCCGCACCATGGCCCGCACCGCACTGACGCGCATTGCCGCGCCTGCCAAATTGCCGATCACTTTAGAGGCCGCCAAGGGCTGGATGAGAGTCGATTACAACGACGAAGACGCGCTCATCACCTCATTGATCGAGGCCGCCGTTGACCGTCTTGACGGGCCGACCGGGCTCCTCAATAGAGCGCTAATCGAGCAAGAATGGGTCGCCCATTTCGACCGGTTTCCGACATCGCTCAAGATCCCGCTTCCGCGTTGTAGAGAGATTGTCGAAGTCGCCTATGTTGCACCCGATGGTGTCGCCGCCGTGCTCGATGTCGCCGACTACCAAGTGGTCGGCCTGCACACCGACATGAGCCGCATTCAGTCGATCCCGACCCAGACCTGGCCCGGCGTGGCAAGGGGCTGGCCTGATGCCGTCAGCATCCGGTTTAAGGCCGGTTTTGGTCCCGAACCCGAAGACGTTCCCGCCTCAATTCGTCATGCCTTGCTCGAAATGGTCGCGACCGGCTTTGAAAATCGCGAAGGCATCGCGGTCGGTGAACGGGTCTCGATGCAGGTGCTTCCACTGACCGCCCGCAGCGTCGTGAGCGATTGGAAAGTGTGGTTCGACCATGACGAATAAACGCTCCAAAATGACCGGCGCAAATGATGTCGCCAACACCCTGAAGATGCTGCCGAGAGGCATGGGACCGGCCCTTAATCAGGCAAGCCGTAAAAGCCTTCAGCCGCAGTTGCGGGCAGCCAAACGCAACCTCAAGGCTAACGGCAACGTCGAGTCTGGCGACCTCAATAGGTCCCTTGGCATTCTGCGTGATCCCAAGTCATCCGCAAGCCGCCCGGTGCACTACGTTGGTGCTCGCCGCTCTTATCCTGGATGGAGCAAGGCGCATCTGGTCGAATTCGGGACTAGCCCGCATTTCATAAGCTCTAGCGGTGGATGGGAACACCCGGGCGCGGCTCCGCATCCCTTCCTGACGCCTGCTTTTACTCACTACTGGCGCGAAACACTCAACATTTTCGGGCGTGAAATCGGCCCTGCCATCGAGGCCCGCGCCGCGAAACTCGCCGTGCGCAACAAGAAGAAGTAAGTGCCATGCGCGGAACGAAACCCGAGCTGCGATCAATCGAGGGTGGCTTGTCCAAGGCACCGGCTGCACCAGTAACGTTGCCGGAATCCATGCAGGCGCTATGGGTCGAAACCGCCGCCGACCTCGCCGCGCGCGGGCTGCTGCACCAGTCCATGCTGCCGGTGCTGGAAAGCTACCTGACCTCTGTCTGGATGGTCCACTTGTGCCAGAAAGCCATTGCCGAGCACGGCGTCCTCGTCTCGGCTGGGCAGGGCCAGCACAAGGCAAATCCCGCCTGTGGCATTATGAGCGACCATCTGGGCTACATCGCCCGCGCCGCTGACAATCTTGGACTCTCTGCCGTCTCCCGCAATCGCCCGGCACTGAAGGCACACGCCCAGGCAGTGAACGACGCCGACGATCCGCTCAGTGAGTTCGATGTCTGACCTCATCCTGCCGGACACCTACCCGCACTGGATTTATGACGGCTCGCCGATTGAAGACCCCGATGGCCGGGGCGATCTTGCCGTGCGCTTTCTCCGGGCCATGCGTCACCCGAAGTCGCGCCTGCCTGGTAAGGCTTTCCAGCTAGACCCCTGGCAGGAACGGGTCATTCGCCGGATTTACGGGCCGCGAAACACCGATGGGACGCGCGTAGTTAAAACGGTGGTTCTCCTGCTCCCACGTGGAAACCGGAAAACCTCTCTATCGGCCGCCATTGCTTTGCTGCATGTCGTCGGACCGGAGCGGGTCCATGAAGGCGAGAACATTTTCGCCGCCGCAGACCGAAAGCAGGCCTCCATCGCGTTCCGGGAAGCTCTGGGCATCGCCCAGGCCACGCCGATGATCAATGCCGCAATCAAAGTTTATGACGCGCACAACTCGGCGAAGAAGATCGAACATGGGAAGTCTGGCGGCTGGCTGGAAGTCGTTTCTGGCGATGCTGGCACACAACACGGCCGCTCGCCTGTGTTCGCCCTGGTGGACGAGCTTCATGTGCACAGGGACCGCAATCTGCTCGAGACGCTCGAGACCGGCTTGGACAAGAACGACGATCCCCTTCTGATCATTGCCACCACGGCGGGAAAGGGGCAGCAAAACATCGCTTGGGAGAAAATCGAGGAGGCTCGCGCCGTGGCTCGTGGCGAGGTGGACAATCCCACAATCCTGCCGGTCCTGTTCGAGGCTCCTCGCGATACCGACTGGAGAGACCCCGCGCTATGGGACGCCGTGAATCCCGGTCTCAAGCACGGATATCCTGCTTTGAGTGGAATCCAGCGTCATGCCGCCCGTGCCGAGCGCAGCCTTCCCGAAAGGTCTTCATTCTTGCAACTCAAGCTCAACCAATGGGCCGCCGCCAGCACGTCGCCTTTCGTGGACATGCTGACGTATGACCTTGGCGCGAAACCCACGTTCAACATCAGCGAGTTCGGCGAGGACGATCCTTGCTGGATTGGTGTGGATTGCTCCCGCACCACGGATTTGACCGCGGTCGTGGCCGTGTTCCGCCGCGGCGAAGACTTCCTGGTCGTGCCCAAGTTCTTTGTCCCGGCCGACGACATCCAGACACGCGCAGAACGGGACACAGCGCCCTATGTGGAATGGGCCGACCCCGAAGTAGGATACATCCAGCCGACCGAGGGCAATGCCGTCGATTACGCCGCTGTCGCCGACTATATCCGCCATCTTGTCGCCGGTTACGATGTCCGGGAGATCGCTTTCGATCCTGCCTATGCCGCCCCGGTCATGGCACCGCTACAGGCTGAAGGCTTGCCGGTGCTGACGATGCAACAGGGATGGAAAACTCAAAGCCCGGCACTCAACACCCTGGAGCGGTCAATCATCTCTGGGCACCTCAAGCACAACGGTAATCCGGTTCTCCGTTGGTGTTTCGAGAATGTCGCCATCCATACCGACAGCGCCGGGAACCGCACCATGCACAAGGGCAAGAGTAAGGATCGTATCGACGGGGCCGCCGCAACCTGGATGGCCGTCGCCCGCGCCGCCGCGTACCAGCCCGACAACTGGCTCGACAATGCCGACCTAGATATTGATGCTTTCCTTGCCGATGATGCCGAGTTCTCCCTTGATTAACCCGCGAAAGGGCGAGGTCGCCCTCGGCGAGGGCATCCTCCGCTTCGACCTAGATGCCCTTGAGCGCCTGCAGGCCGCGCACGGTGTGGAGTGGTGGCAATCCATCGTCACCGGCCTGGGCAATCTGCAGCCATCAATGCTCTACCGCTGCCTGCAGGCGGCCAAAGCCCCTTGGCCTGACCTTCCACTCTCCGACATCGCCGACGCCGTTGGTGACGCTCTGTGCTTGAGCATGAACGGCAAGACCCGCGCCGATCTGATCGAAGACCAGGCCGAGCCAGCCGAGGCCGATGGGGAGGCACCAGAAAAGCCCACCCAAGACCCGCTGGACCGCATCCGTGCGGCCGCTTACCGCATGGGCCTAGACCCGGCCGATGCCGATGTCCTTACCCCCTGGCAAATCGCGAAGGTGGTGGAGATACGCGCGGATGATCGGTGGGAGGAACTGGTCCATTCGTCGTGGCTCACCGCGCACCTTTGCAGTGTCGGTTGGCATATGCCCAAGGATTTCCCTAAGACTCCGAACGACCTGCTGAAGAAGGCGGAACCGGCAAAGGCACCCAAGACTCGCGAGGAGCAAATTTTGCAGATGCAGGCGTTTATCTACGCGGTCACCGGGAAGTGGAAATCGCTGGAGACAGAGACTGGGCAGTCCGACGCTACTGAACTACCTGCCGCCCTTTAGGGCACCAACAGGATCGTGCATTCGCTTCTCCGTGTGGCTGCACTCTGTGCATTTCAGCACTCTTTCCTGAACGCCGACAACGCCGAATTCCGGATGAGCGTAAACGGCCGTAACCTTCAAGATCCCTTGGCCGCAGATGGGGCAAGCCTCCCCTGTAGCCATAGTGGCAATCTTGGCCTGTAGTTCTCGGATCGTAGTGTCGCGCTCATGTATCGAAACTTTGGCATCCGATAGGGCCATCTTGACGTCGCCGAGCGTACTGTACAGATCGGCCATTTGCGCCTTGATCACAGCGGCATCGTAACCTTTGTCTATCTCACGGAGGTCTTTGACGATTCCTAGAGCCTGCCCCACCAGCGTCAAGCCTGCTGCGATATCCATCGAATCCCCCATCCTGTTTCGCTAGAGCATATCAAAGTCTCTCCAGCGTGGATCAATCAAGTGTTCACCCGCTCCCCTTAACCGGGGGGCGGGTTTTCGCACGTCTGGGGTCAATCCACTTTGCACTGGCATCAATACAAAATGCACTGATAAAACAATGGTTTACATGGATTGGTGAAGCTGGCATGATTCGGTTGTCGGCCACTTCCGGCCCGCGCCTGGGGACTTCCAAATGCATCAGACGAACACCGCCGCCACGCCCGACCACAAGGCCGAGCGCTCGAAACTTCACGGCATATCGTCAGCCGTCGATCTGGCTATTCTCGCGCTCGACAAGATTGCCGACCTCGCCGCCGCAGGGCAGGATGTCGAGGGGCATATCGCGGATGTGCGTATGCACTTGCAAAGCTCCGTCTATTATCGACTGAGCGAGGTCATAGGCTGACCTTATAAGGCCATCTCTCGTTCACCTGGCCTCATGAGGGCAGCCGAAGGATATATCTGCTCCTGGTGGCTGCCCTTGTCATCGTGCCAAGCGCACTTGTAATGGTCAAGGTCGCGAGCTTCGGTCACGACCATGGTCCGACTTCCTGACCTTAAAACGACCTTGTCCCCTACGGCAAACGTTCCGCTCACTGAAAACCTCCCTCAACAGCCCACGGATACCCTGACGGCTACCCTGACCTAAATTTCGGCTCTGTAGCTCCGACCCACCTTGCTGCCGAAAAAGCAAGGAAAATCAACATGGTGCGGGCGACGAGACTCGAACTCGTACGGCTATACAGCCTCCGGATTTTAAGTCCGGTGTGTCTACCATTCCACCACGCCCGCGAAGTCTTGGACGCGCCTTAGCGCCTAATCGGTGCCGCCGGAAATCGGCGCCACATAGGCCACGTCGAGATCCCACGGGAA
>JAESGL010000469.1_pt1 | contig 17553 bp, 25 predicted proteins | sample 9269711 | NCBI WGS metagenome assembly JAESGL01 (sample SAMN14515918, study PRJNA621676) | algae metagenome | isolation source: Kastovskya adunca ATA6-11-RM4 and co-occurring heterotrophs from soil and... | place: Chile: Atacama Desert | collected 2011-06-27
CGCCGTGGACGTGAAACGACAGCTTGCCGATGTCGATCGCCAGCATGAACAGTGACATGGTCCTCTCTCCTTCCGCGTTGCTCGGCCAAAACGACCGAAGACGCGGGAGGCGTCCATCTCATAAGGCGATATTCATCCTGGAGCCGACCCCGGTCGCACAGGGTCTCGCCCGCAAGAAGGTGGATGTGTGCGAGTATCCTGATGGCCGGCTCGAGATCCAGCACGAGGGCGAGGTGCTCCCCTATCGGGTCTTCGACAAGATGCGCCGGGTGAACCAGGCACCTGTGGTCGACAACAAGCACCTCGACGCGGCACTGGCGCTCGCACACGCGATCCAGCAGGTGCAGCCGCACCACGCGAAGCGCAATAACAACGAACCGGCGCGCACCGCGCAGCCGGCCGGCGTGTTCAAGGCCCCCTCGCCCGTACCACCCGGGCCTAAGCTGGACCGCCGCAAACTCGGCAATCAGCGCCTGAAGCGAGGCCCTCGCCTGTCGAACGACGAACTCGTCGCGCGCGGCCTCGGCGAGTATGTCCGCCAGCATGCAGGATGACCCGGAGCTGCGCCTGCCAGGGTCTCAAAAACGATCGAGAACCGGGAAAGGCCAGTCGTTCTTAAAAACAGGTTCTGACGGGGTTTCGAGAAACCTTGAGGGTCTGGATCATCCTTATCGGGGGCAGCGCAGAATGTCTTTCCGAACGTACGCTAAGCTCGAGGAGCGGAGCTTGGAGTGCGGGGTGTCGAAACGGGAGACGGTTTCGGGAGGCGAGTAGCTGTTGGTCAGCTATGATTGGTCCTGCGTGGCGTACTCTCCCGCGAACGGTCGATTACGGGAGAGGACATTGAGCCGTGCGCCGCGGCCGCTCGGCTACGAACCGGCCCTGCTTATCGCGCGTGCGCTGAGGTTGTACCCGATCTTGTCGGTTGGGCGGATCGCCCGCTCGATGCACAATGATTAGCGTCGAGCTGATTGCCACGGGGCGACGCGACATGCAGCCTCAAGCTGCGGGCAGCTTGCGCGCTGCCTCAAGATGCTTGCTGATCACCGGCACGGCCGCCTGGGCCTTGGCCCGCATCGCGGCGTCGGTTCCCCGCGCCGCATAGGCGCTGTGGACCTTCAACGCCTCCTCATGCGCGGCGATCTGCCCGCGCTTGTAGGCCGCATCGAACTCGGCCACCGGCGTGTTCTCCAGCGAGTTCAGCATCTCCGACAACGGCCCGACCAGCGCGCTCCCGGCGTCGGTGGCGGCGGGGATGTTCAGCAGGCGCGCGTGCTCGGCCATCATGCGCGTGTGGTGATCGACCATCATTCGCGCGAACGAGCGCGAAGCCTGGGCCTGGGATCGGGTCAGCGCGAGCCGGCTGGCGTCGACCTCGTACCGGCTCAGCGCGTGGACGGCGCGTATATAGTCCTGGGTCTCGACGGGAGGCGGATTGGTGCTGATCCCCGCCTGGGCGAGCGCCGGCGAGGACGGCGCTGCCGCACTCATCATCGCGACTGCGCCTAGAGCCGCGCCGATCGACTTCCGCATGGGTCCGCCTCCTCCTTTTGGGTCGTGTTCATGATGAGGATGCCCGTAAACCGGGCCGCCACCCGCGATGTTCCGCGCGGGACGTGCCGGCCTTGTGGCGAGGGCTCGATCCGGGAAGAGTCGACCCATGCTCTACCTCGCGCTGAAGGCCGGCATCTCGGCCGTCATCATCGTCGCCGTCTCCGAGCTCGCCAAGCGCAGCCCCGGCCTAGGGGCGCTTGTCGCATCGCTCCCGCTCGTCTCGGTGCTCGGCATGATCTGGCTCTGGCGCGACACGCACGATCCGGTCGGCGTGGCTGCGCACTCGGCCGCCACCTTCTGGTTCGTGCTGCCGTCGCTGCCGATGTTCCTCCTGATCCCGGCGCTGCTCACCCGGGGCGTGGCGTTCTGGGCGGCGCTGATCGCTGGCTGCCTGCTCACGATCGCGCTCTACATGGCGATGACGTGGGTGGGGCCACGCTTTGGTCTTCGCCTATGACGCACTCGGCCGGAAGACGTTGGTCTTGTCCAGCGCCGCCCGGAGCCCGCGCGCGAGCTTGGCCGCGTCATCATTCGCCCAAAAGTGCATGAAGAACAGCCGCGGCTGGTCGTCCAGCATGTGGTTGTGAAGCGCCGTCACCTCGATGCCGCCCGCGCGTAGCGCGCGGAGCACCGGGTCGACCTCGGCGGCCGTCAGCACGAAGTCGCCCGTGATCGCCGCCCGGCCGGAACTCGTCGGCTGGAAGTTGATCGCGGTTGCCGTCCCCATCGACGCGGGCGCTGGCATGCCTCCGTCGGTCAGCTTCTCGGCGCGCGGAAAGCTGAACTGGTAGACGCCGCCGTTCGGCTTCCCCTTGGCCCCCATCACCTGGTCGAGCGCCGCGGTGTCGAGCGCGATTGGCGGCGAGGAGCCCGCGCCGGCCGAAGGCGGCTGCGAGTCCCTGGACGGAGCGGCGAGAGGCGTCCGGCTCGCGGACAGCGCCTCGCGAAGCGCGGTCGCGAGCTTCACCGGATCGCCGTGTCCCGAGATGTGCATGTACATGGTCGCGGGCGCGGAGCGGAGCAGGTGGTTGTGAAGCGCCGTGATCGTGTAGCCGGACGCGAGCAGCCGGCTCATGACGGAGTTCACCTCCTCATGCGTGAGCACGAGGTCGCCCATCACCATGACCTGGTCGCCCATGGGGTGGAACGCCGCCCACGAACCTAGCGCGAGCGCGGGCTTGATCGTCACGCCGTCGAGCTGGACGTTCAGGTCGCTGCGCGGGAACCCGTACCGGCGGACCCCGTCGGCCTGCGTTGTGCCGGTCCGGCCGAGGCTCCTGTCCACGGCCGCCCACCTGTCGCCGGTCACCTGGGGCGGTGCCGCTTGCGGGTTGGACTGGGCGGCGGCCGGCGCGGCGAGCGCGACCGCCAACGGGAGCAACAGGTAACGCAATGCTTCTCTCCTTGATCTCAAGTCGTCGGCCGGCACGGGAAGCGCTGGCGCAACGCCATTGTCACGCCGGCGAGCCGGGGCAGGTTGGCCGCGTGGCGGTTCTCGACCGCCCACGCCAGAAAGATACGGCTCAGCTCGCCCGAGCGCACGCCCCGGCCGCAGATGCCGGCCTCGCTGCCGCCGTTGCCGAACGCGGAAAGCGTCTCGGCCGCGCCGGAAAGGTACGCCTCGCACCGGCCGTTCACCTTCCTGCTCGTCTCATCGACGCACGTCCGGTAGAACTGCGCCACGGTTTCGTAGCGCGGCTGCGCCGCGGCGGACGGGAGCGCGAGACACGCCAGCACGGCGGGAACACCTGATCCAACGGCGCGCATCGCGTTCTCCTCGCCCCAAGTTTTAGCTCGCCGCCCTTAAACGATACAAGTGTACGTTCGTTTCTGCGCCATGATACAAGTGCCGCATGGCTGACGCTCTCCCGCCCGGGCCACGCGACTGGCTGCTGCTGATCCCTCAGCTCCCGGCCAAGCCCGCCTATCTGCGCGTGCGGGTGTGGCGGCGCTTGCAGGCGATGGGGGCCGCCCCGCTCAAGAACGCGGTCCATGCGCTGCCCGCTCGCGATGACACGCGAGCGCTGTTCGAGGAGTTGCGGGGGGAGATCACCGCTGGGGGCGGCGAGGCGCTGATCCTGGAGGCGCGGCTGGTCGAGGGCATGGGTGACGCGGAGCTGCGCGCCGTGTTCGACGCGGCCCGCGACGCGGATTACGAGGAGCTGGCGCGCGAAGCGCGGACGGTCGCCGAGGCGGAATACGTATCGTCCGCCGACGTCCGACGCTTGCGCAAGCGCCTGGACGAGATCGCCGCCATCGACTTCTTCGGCGCGCACGGCCGGCAAGCGGCGGAAGCCGCGATAACCCAGGCCGAAGGTCGCGCGGGCCGGCACCCCGACGTGAGCGGTCCCGGCGCGCCCGAGCTGACACGCGCGGAGCTGAAGGGCCGCACCTGGGTCACGCGTCGACACGTCCATGTCGACCGCATCGCATCCGCTTGGCTGATCCGCCGCTTTATCGACCCCAGCCCCAGCTTCAAGTTCGTGGACGGCAAGGGCTACGTGCCAGAGCCGGACGAGCTGCGGTTCGACATGGCGGACGCGGAGTTCACGCACGAGGACGACCGCTGCACCTTCGAAACGCTGGTGTTCCGGACGGGGCTCAACGCTGACCGGGCGCTCGTCGCCCTCGCCGAGATCGTCCACGACCTCGACATAGCGGACGACAAGTTCGGTCGGCCGGAGACGGCGGGCATCGCAGCCCTCATCAACGGCATTTGCGCCGGCACGGACGATGACGTGGAGCGGATCGCCCAAGGGTCGGGGGCGCTCGACGGCTTCTACGCGCACTTCACCAAGCGACGAGGGCCATAGGGGAGCCGGATCATGGCGAGTATCGAGCATCCCGCCCCATCGAGCGCGACCCTTGATGACGCTCGCCCGCCCGAGCTGAGCTACCCGGCGCTGTTCCTCCGCTTCCTGCGGTTCGGCATGATGGCGTTCGGCGGTCCGGTCGCGCAGATCGCGATGATCCGGCGCGAGCTGGTGGACGAGGAGCGCTGGATCGGAAGCGACCGCTTCAACAAGCTCCTCGCCGTCATGCAAGTGCTTCCCGGGCCGGAGGCGCATGAGCTGTGCGTGCATCTCGGCATCCGCGCGAAGGGGCGACTGGGCGGGCTGCTCGCCGGGCTCGGCTTCATGCTACCGGGGCTCGTGCTCATGCTCGCGCTGGCATGGGCGTACACCCGCCTACCGATCCAGGGGACGCTCCTGGGCGCAGCCTTCCTGGGCGTCCAGGCGGCGGTGATCGCGGTCATCGTGCGGGCCGTCCACCGCATCGGCGAGCACATCCTGCTCGACCCGTGGCTCTGGGCCGCCGCGATCGCGGCGGCCGCCGCCTCGCTCGCCGGCGTCAGCTTCTGGATCGTGCTCCCGGCCGCCGGGCTGGCTTACGCGCTCGGCTCGACCGGGCGATACGGGTTGGCCGCCACCGTCGTGGTACTCGCGGCCGGTGTTGCGGCCCTGACCTGGGCAGGAGGCGCGGGCGCGGCGGATGCCGCGGGCGGCGCTCGGGAAGCAACGCCGACAACGCTCGCGCTGTTCTGGACAGGGTTGAAGGGCGGGCTCCTGACCTTCGGCGGTGCTTACACCGCCATCCCGTTCATCCGTAACGACACCGTGGGCCGGGGCTGGATGACCGACGCGCAGTTTCTCGACGGGCTCGGCCTGTCGGGCATCCTGCCCGCGCCGCTCGTGATCTTCGCCACCTTCGTCGGCTGGATCAGCGGCGGGCTTGCCGGCGCGCTGGCGATGACGGCCGGCATGTTCCTGCCCGCCTTCGCCTTCTCGCTACTCTTCTACGACCGGCTCGAAGCCGTGGTCGAGCACAAGCGGTTGCAGCTCTTCCTGGCCGGCGTTGCCGCGGGCGTGGTCGGCCTGATCGTGGTGACGGTGGTCGACCTCGCCCGGACCACGGCCGGGCGCACGCCAAGCCTAGTTGCCAGCGCGCTCATCTTCGCGGTCGCGCTCGCTGTCATGTACCGCTGGAAGAGCAAGCTCGCCACACCCGTCGTGCTGGCGATCGGGGCAAGCGCGGGTACTGTTCTGTTACGCTGATCTTCGAGCGGGATCAGTCGAACCTTGCTCCATGTCGAACGCCGTCAAGATCGGACACGGCCCCTCCGATCCCGCGCTGCATTCCCGCGCGAGCCGGCGAAGTGAGGCGCGCGCCTTCTCCAGCTCCTCGATCTTCACGTCCAGAGCCGCGATGCGCTCGGCGGCGAGTTGGCGCGCCCTGGCGCGATCGTCGGTCGCGTCTAGCGCCAGCAGCTCGCCGATCTGCTCCAGCGTGAACCCGGCCGCCTGAGCGGAGCGGATGAACCGAAGCCGCCGCACGTCGGCCGGGCTGTACCGGCGGATGCCGCCGGCGGCACCGGTGCCGTTCGGCCGATCGGGCGTGCCGAGCAAGCCCCGGCGCTGGTAGAAGCGGATTGTCTCGACGCCTACACCGCCCTCGCGCGCGAGCCCCGCGATCGTCGTTGTCGTCACCTCTTGACTCCGTACTATGGTACAGATGCCATATAGGCGGGGCAATCAAGCCGGAGAAGGACGGGACGATGGCGACCGCCCCCGCCAAACAGGCGACAATCTATCGAATGGTGATGCCGGGACATACATGCCCTTATGGGCTGAAGGCGAAGGACCTCCTGCGCCGCCAAGGCTATGCCGTCGATGACCACTGGCTGACGACGCGCGAGGAGACGGACGCGTTCAAGGCGAAGCACGGGGTGAAGACCACGCCCCAGACCTTCATCGGGGCCAAGCGGGTCGGCGGCTATGACGATCTGCGCCGCTTCGTCGGCAAGACGGTTCGCGACCCCAAAGCGCTCACCTACCGGCCGGTGATCGCGCTGTTCTCCATGACGGCGCTGATGGCGTTCGCCGTCAGCTACGCCGTGCTCGGCACGCCGTTTACGGTGCGCGCGGCCGAATGGTTCATCGGCTTCTCGATGTGCGTGCTGGCGCTCCTCAAGCTCCAGAACATCGAGAGCTTTTCGAGTATGTTCCTGAACTACGACCTGCTCGCCAAGCGCTGGGTGCCGTACAGCTACATCTATCCGTTCGCGGAAGGGGGTGCGGGCGTGCTGATGGTCGCGGGCGCGCTGACCTGGTTGTCGGTCCCGATCGCGCTCACCATCGGTACGATCGGCGCGGTGTCGGTGTTCAAGGCCGTGTACGTCGACAAGCGCGAGCTGAAGTGCGCGTGCGTCGGCGGGGACAGCAACGTGCCGCTGGGCTTCATCTCGTTGACCGAAAACGTCATGATGGTGGCGATGGCGCTATGGATGGTCGCGGCCCCGGCCGCGCTCTCCGTCGCGCACTAGAGCCGGCGTTCCCTCACACGATCATCTGCGGAAAGTTCTGATGACCAAGTTGAAGCTGATCGGCACCGCGGTCGCGCTGTCGCTGTCGAGCGCCACCTTTGCGGCGGGGGCGAGCTGCTGCGCCGACATGACGTGCTGCAAGGAAGGCGCGGACTGCTGCAAGGAGAAGGACGGCAAGCCCGCCGACTGCTGCGCCGGGATGAAGGAGCAAGCACGGCGACCATGCCGGCCATGATTTGTCGGGTACTAAGAAATAGGCGGTGGGGGAGGCGTTCGCGCCTCCCCCTTCTCTGTTATCTAGCCGCGAGCTTAGTTCTGCGGCTGCTTCCCATGCCGGCGGAGCCAGCTCTGAAGCTCGGCGATCTCCTTTTCCTGCATCGTCGCGGTCTTCTGCGCCTTGTCGCGGGCCTCCTTGTCCTTGGCCTGCGCGAGCGCGATGCGCGACATCTCGACGCCGCCGCGATGATGCTCGATCATCTTGCGGACCCAGGTTTCCGACGCGTCCGCGCCGACAGCGGACATCATCTCCTGGTGCATCTTCATCTCGGCCGGACCGTAAGGGTTGGCCGCGGTGGGCTGCATCATCTGCGAATGATCCATCCCTTGGTGGTTCATGCCTTGGTGGCCCGACTGCTGGGCCAGCGCCGGCGTCGCCAGCATCATGGTCGCGACCATCGCGGTGAACATCTTCATGCTAAACTCCTCGTAGTCGCCCCGCCCTTACGGGTCTCTACGCGGCCGAACGCGCCAACCCTCACCGGCGGCTCACCGCACCGGCTGGAGCGTATTCACGCCGGCCTCCTCGCTGGTCGTGGGCGGCGGCGGGGGCACGCCCTTGTCGCGGTAGGACGGCAGGTTGGGCGCGTTCTCCAGGACCGGGTTCGCCTCAAGCCTGGCGATATGACGCTTCATCTCCGTGATCTCGCGGAGCTGAGCGTCGATGATCTCGTCGGCGAGGCGGCGCACCTCCGGGTCCTTGATGTTGGCCCGCTCGCTGGTCAGCACCGCGATCGAGTGGTGCGGGATCATCGCCTTCATGTAGCTGACGTCGCCCACCGTTTCTTGGCTCCGCACCAGCCACAAGGCGGCCGCGAACACGAGCACCGCGCCGCCTAGAATGGCCGCGTTCAGGCGCTTGTTCTTGTACATCGACCACATGAAGCCGAGCATGATGAGCGCCATCGCCGCGCCCATCAGGAACGCCATCCAGAACCGGGTCTGGCTGAAGGTGAGGTGACCTAACGCATAGACGTTCAGGTACATGAGCCCGAACATGACGGCCGTGGAGGTGGCGATCATGGCGGCGAACCGGCCATAGCCCATCCCCATGTCCGCTTTGCCGTGCTGCTGATGGTCCATCCACCTTCTCCTGTACGGGGTTGATCAGAACCAGACCCTCACTCCGGTCACGAAGCTGAATCCGCCCGTGCCCTCACCCTCGCCGCGCGCGAAGCGGGCGGTGTCGCCTAGCTTCCGGTCCCAGGACACGCCGATGTACGGCGCGAGCTCGCGGCGGAGCTCATAGCGGAGGCGCAAGCCCAACTCGATGTCGGACAGGCCGGAGCCGATGCCGTTCTCGGGAACGTCCTGGACCGCGAAATTGAGCTCGGCGCGGGGTTGGAGCACGAACCAGTTGGTGAGGCGCTGATCGTAATACGCCTCCGCGCGCGCTAGCACGTCGCCCTTGTCCGAGAGGAACACGGTCCCCTCCACGTCGAACCAGTAGGGCGCCAGCGCCTCGAACCCGACGCTCGCATAGGCGCGGGACGGGTTCGGCTTGAAGTCGTAGCGCACGCCAGCCTGGAAGTTGACGTAAGGGTCGAGCGCGCGGCTGTAGAGCACCTGCACCTCGGCGTCGTCGATCGCGCGGCCGAAGTCGCCCGCGCCTTCCGTCTTGATCGCCAGCCGGTTGATGTCGCCGCCGATCCACGCCTCGCCATCCCAGCGGTAGCCGTCGCGGCCGTCCCTGATCTGCGCCTCGGCGAGGTTGAAGATCACCTGGCTGAAGGTGCCGCCGCCGTGCTCGTCCTTCAGCTCGCGGACGGCTTGGGCCATCTCCTGCTCGCCGTAGAAGCGTCCCGCCGCGCTGCCCGGAAAGGCGGTCGGCGCGGGCGCGTCGCCGGCCGGAAGGTTGGTGCCGATCGGCGCGCTGTGATCCGTCGCCGCGGCTGCGCCCATGTCGTGGCCGGCGTGGGGGTCCTGGGCCACGTTGTCGCCCTGCCGCGTGGCTGTAACGCCATGCCCGGCGTGCGGATCGGCGGGGGCGGTCTGCCCACCTTGCGCCGCGCCCGGCATGGCGTGGCCGGCATGGGGATCGGCCGGCGTGCTCGCCGCCTGTCCGCCCTGCTGCATCGAACTCATGTCGTGCCCGGCGTGCGGGTCCGCCGGGGGCGTGGCCTTGGCCGCCGCCGGACGCGGTTTGGAAGCCGCGGGCCTCTGGGCGGGGCGCGGCTGCGCCTTGCGCGCGACCGGCTTGGCGGCGGGTCTCCGCTTCGGAGCGGGCTTGACCGCCGGCTTCGCCGGCATGGTCATCCCCGGCATGTTGTGGCCCGCGTGCTGGGCGGCGGCGGGGGTAGCGAGGGCGAACATCGCCAGCCCGGCGAGAAGGGCGGCCCTCACGCGACCTCGCCCTTCTCGTTCCGGACCTGCACGACCTGCATCATGCCGGCGTGCATGTGGTAGAGCATGTGGCAGTGGAACGCCCAATCGCCGGCCTCCGCCGTCACGTCCCAGCTCACCTTGCCGCCAGGCTGGACGAGGACCGTATGCTTCCTGGGCGCGTAGGCTCCGTGGCCCGTCACCAGCTCGAAGAAGTGGCCGTGGATGTGGATGGGGTGGCCCATCATGGTGTCGTTGACCAAGGTGACACGCACCCGTTCGCCGGTCCGCATCGGGATCGGCTCCTTCACCTCCGACAGCTTCTCGCCGTCGAAGCTCCACATGTAGCGTTCCATGTTGCCGGTCAGGTGGATCTCCAGCTCGCGGTCGGGCGCGCGCGTGTCGGGGTTGCGGTCGAGCGCCATAAGCTGCCGGTAAGTCAGCGTGCGGTGCGGCACGTCTTCCAGCCCCTGGCCCGGGAAGTCGGTGCGATCGACGGGCATGGGCGAGATGGTCTGCACGCCCGGCCCCTTCTTCACGCCGGGCGCATTGGAGAAGTCGCGCATGGAATGATCCATGCCGCCCGAGCCGTGACCCATGGCGGCGTGATCCATGCCCTGCGCGGCGGGCGTGCCGTGGCCCATGGCCGCGTGATCGACCGCACCCTGGGCGGGCTGCGCGCCATGCCCCATCGCGGCATGGTCGGCGGCGGACGCGCCGCCCGACTGCGCGGGGCCGTGATTCATGCCGGCCATCGCACCTGCCGCGGCTCCGGCCATAGCGCCGTGGTTCATCTGCGAATGGTTCATCGCGGGCGCGGCGGGGGTGCCGTGGCCCATCGCGGCGTGGTCCATGCCCGCCATCACGCCCGCGGCTCCGCCCTGGGCGGCTCCGTGGTTCATGCCCTGCATGGGACCGCTGTTGCCGCCGCTATGATCCATGCCGCCCATGCCCATGTCCTTCATGGTCGCGATCGGGCGGGGACGGAGCGGGGGAACGGGCGCGGTCATGCCCTCGCGTGGGGCGAGGGTGGCGCGCGCCATGCCGGAGCGGTCGACGCTCTCGCCCACCAGCGTGAACGCCTGGTCGGCGGTCGGCGTCACGATCGCGTCGTAGGTCTCGGCGGGGCCGAACTGGAACTCGTCGATCTCGACCGGGCGCACATTCAGGCCGTCCGCCGCGACGATCGTCATCGGCAGACCCGGGATGCGGACGTTGAAGGTGGTCATCGCGGAAGCGTTGATGAAGCGAAGCCGCACCCGCTCGCCCGGCCGGAACAGCGCGGTCCAGTTATCCTGGGGACCGTAGCCGTTAGCGAGGTAGGTGTAGGTCGAGCCCGTCACGTCGGCGATGTCGGTGGGGTCCATCCGCATCTTACCCCACATGGCCCGCTCTTCGGCCGTCTGGCCCCTGCCGGCGAGGAGCCCGCTCAAGGTCTGGCGCTGGCGGTTGAAGTAGCCCGCCTCCAGCTTGAGCCGCTTGAAAATGGCGTGCGGGTGCATGGGGCTGTGGTCCGACAGCACGATGACGTGCTCGCGGTCGAACGCCACCGGGTCCGCCCCCTTGGGGTCGATCACGATGGGGCCATAATGCCCGGCCTGCTCCTGGAGCCCCGAATGGCTGTGATACCAATAAGTCCCGTTCTGGATGATCGGGAACTCGTAGGTGAAGGTCGACCTGGCCGGGATGCCGGGGAAGCTCACGCCGGGAACGCCGTCCATTTGAAACGGCAGCAACAGGCCGTGCCAGTGGATCGAGGTGTCCTCGTCCAGCGTGTTCTCGACGTGGAGGCGCACGTTCTGTCCCTCGCGCAAGCGGATGAGCGGGGCGGGCACGGTACCGTTGATACCGATGCCGTGGCTCGTGCGGCCGTCGATCGTCCGCATGACGTGGCCGATGGACAACCGGATGTCCTCGCCCGACACGGTGGGGAGGGGCTTCGCGATGCCGGCCGAAACCGGCTGCGCCCAAGCGGGCATGTGCGCGGCCAAGGCCAGCCCGCCGCCGCCAAGGGCGGCACCGCGCAAGAGCTGGCGACGATCGAGAACGGTGGTCATAATGCTCCTGGTGGGGCCGCATGGGCGACCCGCCTCATCATGATTTACGCGGGCGGAAGCCTTATCCCTTAGGCCCGCTCAGCATTTCCAGCAGCTTGGCGCGCGCCCTGTAGAGACGGGTTTCGACCGCCTTTTCGCTGATGTTGAGCACCCCCGCGGTCTCGGCCTGGCTCAGCCCCTCGATCGTGCGGAGCACCAGCGGCTCCTTCAGGTTCATGGGCAAGGTCGAGATCGCGCGCGTCACCCGGTCCAACTCCTGCCGGTCGGCCGCGGCGTCGTCTAGCGGTACCTGATCGTCGGCGACGGCTTGCGCCTCGTCGCCGATCGGGGACGCGAATGAGAAGAACCGGCGCACCGCGCGCTTCCTCGCATGGTCGCGGCACTTGTTGAGGGCGATGGTCGACAACCACGCCCGCATCGGCCGCGCGGCGTCGTAGCGGGGGAGCGCCTGGTGCGCGGCGACGAACGTCTCCTGGGTCAAGTCCAGCGCCTCGTCCGGATCGCCAAGGCACGCCCGTGCGAGCCGGAATACCGGCTGGCGATAGCGGTGCATGATCTCGGCGAAGGCGGCTTGCCGGCCGGCGATGCTCAGCGTCGCCAGCTCGCCGTCGGTGAGCGCCGATAGGTCCAGGCTCACCGCCGATCGTCGGTGAGCGCCTTCACCACCGCCCGATCGAACTCGGCTGTCTGATCGGGCCGGAGAACCTGCCGCATGGCGAAGATGTGCGCGAGCGTGGCTTTTTGCAGCTCGCCCATCGTCTCGTGGGTCCGATCGACCGCGGCCGCGACCCTGGGACCGTTGCCGTGCTCGGTCTCGATCGCCTCGGCGAGCCGGGCGTTGTCCGCGCGCATCTCCAGTTCCAGCGCGCGGCGCTGCACCGCGAACCGGCGCTCCAGCTCCTCCAGGCGGCGCTCCTGCCCGGCGTCGAGCGCGAGCTGATGGTGGAGCACGTCGTGAAGCTCCGCGCCCGGTTGCCTGGGCGTAGGGAGAAGCGTCCGCCCGACGAACACGCCCCCGATAGCCGCCAGAAAGGCCGCGACGATACATAGGATCAGGCGCGCGGTCGAACTCACGGCGCGCCGGCGAGTAGCGTGGAGGGTGCCAGCGGCGAGCCGCCGGTGAGCGGCGACAGGGAGGCGGGCTCGCTCGCGGTCGCGGGGACGCCGCCCCCCGCCACGCCGATCGCCAGCGCGGCCGCCGCCACCATGCCCACGTGAAGCCCGGTCCGGGCGCTCGGCCGTGCGCCGATCCGGGCGAGCACGCGCGCCTCCATGTCGTCCAGCGCGGTCGGGGCGGGTACGTCCGCCAGCCTCGCCAATGCTCTGTCCAGGTCGTCCATGTTTTCCACTCCGCCCCTCTATCATCGGTTACGCGGCGCTGCCCATCATCCCTCATGCCCGGGTGAGGGATGATCCCGCGCCATGCGTAAGAAGGTTTGGTTTCTCACCGGAGTATCGGTTCATGCGTAGCGTCATCCTGCCCCTCGTCCTGCTCGCCGCGGCGAGCGCGGCCAACGCCCATCCCAAGCTCGTCTCCGCCACGCCCGCGCCGAACGCGACCGTCGCCAAGCCTGCCCGGGTCGAGCTGCGGTTCAGCGAGCGGCTGATGTCGAAGTTCTCGGGCGCGGACTTGGTGATGACGGGCATGAAGGGCATGGCCCATCCGCCAATGAGGGTGCCCGCGACCGCCGCGGTCGCCGCGGACGGCCACACGCTCGTCGTCACGCCCAAGTCGCCGCTCGGGGCCGGCACCTACAGCGTCGCCTGGCGCGTCGTGTCGGCCGACACGCACCGCATCACGGGCAGCCATGCCTTCGCGGTAAAGTGAGGTGGATGCCGACTGGCCGATGATCGCGGTCCGCTTCGCGCTCTACGCGGTGCTCGGCTCGCTGTTCGGCCTATCGGCGTTCGGTCTGTACGGGCTGCGGGCCGGCGAGCGCGGCAAGGCGCTGGCGCTGAAGCCTTGGCTCGTGGCGCTTGCCCTGATCGGGCTTATTCTCTCGGCCGTCCAGCTCGCGCTGCTCGCCGCCTCGATGACGGGAGCGCCCGCCTGGCCTGTCGACCGGGAGGCGGTCGGGATGCTGCTCTCCGGGTCGGCGCTGGGCGTGGCGTGGAAGGCGCGCATGGCCGCGCTGCTCGTCGCGGGGCTCGCCGCCGTCGCGGCCGGCCGCGGCGCGTGGCTGGGCGTGGTGGCGGTCGCTGCGGGCATAGCGCTCTCGGCGCTCGCCTGGACCGGGCACGGCGCGGCCGGCGAGGGCGCGCCAGGCTGGGCGCACCTGATTGCCGATATGCTCCACCTCCTCGCCAGCGGCGCGTGGGTGGGCGCGCTGTTGGGGCTCGTCCTGCTGGTGACGCGCTCGGCCGATCGGGTCGACGCCGCCCACCTCACGCTCACGCACCGCGCCCTGCACGGGTTCGGCCTGGTCGGGACGGTCGTGGTGGGCGCGATCATCGTTACCGGCCTCGTCAACACGTGGATGCTGGTCGGACCCGGCAACGTGCCGGACCTAGGGGTCACGCTCTACGGCCGGCTCCTGGTCGCCAAGCTGGCGCTATTCGCGGCGATGCTCGGGTTTGCCTCGCTCAACCGCTTCCGGCTGACGCCGACGTTCGAGCGCTCGATCGCCGCGGGCGTTCACTCGGGCGCGCTCGGCGCGCTGCGAGCGAGCCTCGCGGTCGAAACCGCCTGCGCGGTCGTGATCCTGGCGCTGGTCGGCTGGCTGGGGACGCTGGAGCCGCCCGTGTCGATGTGAGGGGCGGGAGGCGTCACGCTCCCGCCCGCACCGCGATCTAAGCGGCCATCTTCTCGCACTCCTGGGCGCAACGCTCGCACGCCGCCACGCAATCCTCCATCCCGTCGAGCCCGCGGCAACTCTCGGCACACGCGCGGCAAATCTGGGCGCAGATGCCACAAACGAGCTTATGCTGGTCGGACCCGCGCGCCATGAAGTCGAGCGAGGTGGCGCATATCTGGGCGCAGTCGAGCATGATCTTGATGTGCTCGGGCCGGGCGTGCTCGCCTCCGACCTGAAGGCAGTGCTGGGTCACCATCGACAGGCAGGTGACGTGACAGTGGTGGCAGGCGTCCATGCAGGCCTGCATCTCGGCGCTCATCTGGTGGTGCATCGGTCGGTCTCCGTGTGAGCCCCCGCCCCACAAAGGAAGTACGCGGCCGATCGCGGTTTCCCTCGTCGGGGAGGCCGACCCTTGATCGGCAGGTGCGCCCATTCCGGCAGCCCCCACGCCCTGCTCTCGAAAGATGTTCAGCGTGCGCTGGATGCTTGTTACGCCCCGACGATCACGGGAGGAACCATGAACGCCTGGAGCACATCGGGACTGGTGTTGGACTTAGTGGGCGTCATGCTGCTCGGCGCCGACCTCGTGCGCATTCAGCGTCGGCTGCGCGGGGATGCGGCGGATCGGCTCGAACGATTGGAGGAGGTAGCGGCGTCAGCGGGCGGGCTCGAAGCTTTTCTGAAAGGCGTCTCCGGCGACTGGCGGGAGTATGAGCGCGACGAGGGTCGCTACCTCCCCGTGTACGGCACCTTCGATCACGACGCGGCACGCGCGAACGTAAGTGAGCTCAAGGACGGCATGAATGGTTTGGCCGATAGTCTCGGCACCCTGGCCGAGATGATGATCGCGTCGGTTAGGGCGGACCGCGAAACGGCGACGCTCTCACTCCGCCTGACCTACATAGGCTTGGCGCTGATCGTCACGGGTTTCCTGGTCCAGATCATCGGCGCTCTTTAGCGCCGCTTGTCGATCTGATCGGCCGGGTTCGGGCTTCGCCTATGCTGGGCGGGTAGCGAGATCAGGAATGAGCTTGGCATCGAGCGCCGCGGCATCTTCGGCTTCCACAGCGGCGATGTCCACCGCCGGCGCGCGGACCACCTCGAGCGCCACGTTCGCGATCTCGGCCGCGGTGATCTGAAGTTGGGTAATGGGCGTCGACGGCGCGTCGACGCGCTCGAGACCTTTCTCCGAGATTTTCACCAGGAAGCGGTCGACGTCGTTCAGCACCACGAACTTGATCGACTGGTCCTCGTCTAGGGCGAGCTGCTGAACGGTTCCCTCGTACGCGATCGTGAAGCACTCGTGGCTCGTCTTTGTCAGCACGTAGGCGACGACGAACGAGTCCCCCTTCTTGACCGCCTGGACCGCCGGGTTGAGCCAGCCGAATGCGATCGGGTCGGTCTTGCCGCTGACTGCTTCACGCTGAACCATCCAGTGCGCGATCATTCCCGTCACGGCGCCGATGAGAAGCATGGCCAAGAGCCACATCTCGAGCGCCAGATCGGGAGCGTCCCGCGCACCAGCGGCGCCGCGCAGAAACGCGCGATAGATGTTTGGGTCGAAGCCGGGATTGTAACAGAAGGCGGTCGCCCGACACCACGCCGCCTGTATGGCGAAGAAGCCGGTTCCGAGAAGGTGGCCGCCGATCGTGCCGAACACCACGATGAACAGCGTCACCGTCGAGTTCGGCCGGTCAGGCGTCGGGCTGAGAAAGTCGGTCCGTTCGCCCGCACGCCAGCCCGCCCAGAAGCAAAGCCCCGGGAAGAGCAGCAGGAGTGCGAGGAATAACGAGTAGCTGAATGCCACGGCGGTTAGGCCGTGACGGGGATCGCCACGTCCTTGTTATCGCGGTCAGCGGTCGCGGTGGGGTCGACGACATAGACGCCGTTCTCGACGCGTGAGGCTTGGCGAACGGCCTGCCACGTCCCGAACCGCCCCTTCACCCGCCGGGCCAGCCGCATAGACTTGGTGGTGTTCACGCGCATGTCGGTCTCCAACGCCGTAGATAGCGAATAGTTCGTGAACATCCAACCTGCCGCCGGACGGCGGCGTCGGCAGCGCCGCCTCGCCTCAGAGCTTGTCCTTGAGCGCCTTGGCCGGCGTGAACGTCAGCTTCTTCGACGCCGCGATCGTGATCGCCTCGCCGGTGGACGGGTTGCGCCCGGAGCGCTCGGGCATGTCCTTCACCTTGAACTTGCCGAAGCCGGGCAGCGACACCTCCTCGCCCTTGGCGGCCGCCTCCGCGATGCCGTCGAGCAGGCTGCCCATCACCTCGCGGGCCTGCTTCTCGGTGACGCCATGCTTGGCGGCTACGTTCTTGGCGAGATCCTTCGTGTTCATGTCGAGCCTTACTCCCCTATTCCGGTCGGGCGGGGACCATAACGCTGACGGAAGGTGCGGCAAGTCGGCAGAGTTGGCCGGACGAATGCGGCGCTCATCGGCGGTTCTCGATCGACCGAAGCCATCCTGGTCAGGTCCGTCGGCTGCGCCTCTCCAACAGCTTCTCGCCGTCGGGCCTGAGCTGGCCCTCGGGAGTGACATGCCGGTATAGGGTCTGCCGGGTGACGCCGAGCTCCGCGCAGAGCTCACCCACCTTCGTCTCCGGTTTGCCCATCGCGGCCTGCGCGAGCCGGAGCTTGGCCGGCGTCATCTTGAACGGACGACCGCCGTGCCGCCCGCGCGCACGAGCTGACGCCAACCCTGCCTTAGTGCGTTCTACGATCAACTCGCGCTCGAACTCGGCAAGGCCGGCGAAGATCGCGAAGATCAGCCGGCCGTTGGCGGTAGTCGTGTCGATCGACGCGCCCTCGCCGGCGAGGACCTTGAGGCCGATCTCCCGCTTGGTGAGGTCGCCGACCAAGTTGACGAGGTGGCGCAGGTCGCGGCCGAGCCGGTCGAGCTTCCAGACCACCAGCGTGTCGCCCGAGCGGAGCGCCTTCAGGCACGCGTCAAGCCCGGGCCGCTGATCGCGTTTTCCGGAGACGCTATCCTCATAGACGTGCTCGGGACCCACGCCGGCGCCCAGCAGCGCGTCGCGCTGCAGGTCGTGGATTTGGCTGCCGTCCGCTTTCGAGACCCGGGCATAGCCGATGAGCGTCGTCACATATTCGTCCGTTCACGTGACGGAGCGGCATTGCCCGTCGATCAATCGCGATAATGTCACATAACCCGTCTTCTGGTCTATGCTCCATGAACGGGTACGCTTTCCTGTTTCGTGACGAACAG